>Ga0181565_10003630_pt1 | contig 11871 bp, 8 predicted proteins | sample 101ome_16_FD_129661 | JGI IMG/M metagenome (GOLD analysis project Ga0181565, IMG submission 129661) | Coastal salt marsh microbial communities from the Groves Creek Marsh, Skidaway Island, Georgia - 101401AT metaG (megahit assembly) | ecosystem: Environmental > Aquatic > Marine > Intertidal zone...
GAACCCGACAGGCCTATTCAAGGAACGCCTCAGCCAGTCTGCCCTTTATGCTGCGACCCGTGAGGTGGAGGATGCCGAGGCAGAGGCGGTTTATGAGTGGCTGGTCAAAAAAGGGGTTCAGTTCCAGTTAGGCAGTCATGAGGCAGAGGAACTGACTCTTTCCCAAGTGCTGCTTCAATGCAAAATGTATGTGGCCGCTGTGCGGTTGGCCGATGCTTTTGGATGCGCCACCATAGGAATTCAGTACCAGCAAGGGCTCAAGGATTTGTTGCCTGCTAGCGACCTGGTTGAAGGCTTGCTGAATAACTCCGACCGTCCGCCGGTTCGATGCAAAGAAACTGGACGCATTCTTTATGAAGGAGCCGCGTTGCCTCATTTCAATGAAGTGGACGAGTGTGCCGGTTTGGATGCCTTGTTGACGCATCGCCTTTGGCTGGATCTGGGGTGGTCACCTGAGACCACCTTGCATGATCTGCGTTGGGGTGCTGCTTACCGAGGTAAGGATGTTCAGGGATACATCTGGGTATTGCTGATCAGTGGTGCTGCCCCCCCAGCTCATTTCATTGGGGGATACAGAGGAGCTTCCAGCCAGCGTCAGCCTTCCATGTATTTTAGACTGGGCGGAGGAACCCTCAAGGGGGTCTCCAAGCCGGGATGGATCGTCTGGAGTCGCATCTTTATTATGGATCAAAAACTGCACTGTGATTTGGGGGTTGCTGAGGTGGTCAAGCTCCCAGAAAAGGAGACACAGAGGCGTTGGGAGGAAACGACCCCCCAATGGCCGATCATGCACGCGATCTTCCAAGGAATAACCCGTGATCAGATGATGGCTCGGCACAAGTCAAACCACATTCAGGTGGTGTATGCGCCCGGAAAAAAACAAGCCATGCATGCTTGTCGAGTTAAGGCTGCTGCCATGGCGGCTTTAGGTATCGAAACCTTTCTCTGTGGTGATGTGGAAGGGACGTGATAGGTTGGACTCTTCTCTCTTTCGGGTTCTTGCTCGTGCCGCTTGGCAAGCCTATCAGTCAGATCCGGATTTAAGTGCATGAAACATCCCTCCACTTGGTTGCGAGCCCTCTATGACTGGACCCTTCAATGGGCCGAACGCCCTCACGGCGTTTGGGCTCTTTTCGGCATCGCCGTGGCTGAGTCCTCGTTTTTTCCGATTCCCCCTGATGTGCTCCTCATAGCTCTGTGTGTCGGCGCAGTGAGTCGATCTTATCGCTTTGCAACCATTTGTACGGTTGGCTCGGTGCTGGGAGGCTGCCTTGGTTACGCCATTGGATACTTTGGCTATGAATGGATAGGAGAGACCATCGTCAAGGCCTACCATGGCGAGGCAGTCATGGAGCAAATCAAGCACTGGTATGACACCTGGGGGTTCTGGGGGAATCTCACAGCCGCAGTGACCCCTATTCCCTACAAGGTTTTTACCATCGCTTCAGGGGCTTTTAATTTCTCTTTTGTGAGTTTCCTATTGGCTTCGATTCTGGGTCGATCGCTCAGGTTTTTTGTCGTGGCAACACTGCTGTATTGGTGGGGGCCTTCCATCAAGGCGTTCATTGAACGTTACTTTAATTGGTGTGCTTGGGGGTTCATGATCTTGCTTGTTGGAGGCTTTTTGATCCTCAAACTGATGAGATAGCCGGTGTGATGAACCTCCAACCACAAAACAAAGCCACACTGCAGGAGGCGGTGCTCGAGGCCGGGCGTCAGGGTAAACCGATCACCTCTGTGGATCTCTCAGCCATGACGGAGATCCGGGCCTATCATCCTGAAGACCTGACGATTACCGTGGAGGCTGGCATGCCTCTGAGCGATCTGGCTGCTGAACTCGCCAGACACGGTCAGTGGCTTCCCTTGGATCCGCCTCCTACTGAGCCATGGACCATCGGGCGTTTGATTGATGCCAATCCATCAGGCCCCAGACGACACCGCTGGGGTGTTCTCAGGGATTATGTCATTGGCATGGAGGTGATACGTGCCAGCGGTGAATGCATCCATACTGGTGGCCAGGTGGTCAAGAATGTGGCTGGTTTCGATCTAGCCAAAGTTTTCATCGGAGCAAGGGGCAGGCTGGGGATTGTAACCGCTGTTTCATTCAAGTTGCTCCCGCTTCCTTTGCTGGAACAGACCTACATCAGGCATCTGGAGCATCACGAGGAACTGAAAGAGCTGGTCGAAGCCATGCGCCAGAGAGGAGACCATCATCATGCCTGTCTCTGGGATGCTACGGCTCGCACCGATGGCACCTCCGGATTGGATCTCTGGATCGGTTTCTCTGGGCACCCCTCTGTCGTTGAAAAGCGGGCCAAAGCCCTTGGGGATCTTGGGGGGAGGTGGCAGATTTCATCGGCATGGCAGCGCGGCACTTGCGCTCTGCCAGTTCTTGAGCACGAACGTCATTTTTGGAACCGAAGATCTTGGGAATCAACTCGGATGGAGTCAGTTTTGCCGACTCGCCTTCATCATCTGATCATGGCGAGGCACCCGAGCGACGATCCCTTTGTTGCCAGATTGGGGCAGGGGATCTGCTATCATGGCAGTGGCACTGCCGGATTGCCTAAAAGGAGGCAAGGTCGCCTTGAGGATCGCTTGCGGTCCCTATTTGATCCCAATGGTGTGTTTTCAAAATTTGGGGAGGAATCGCTGGAAACATGAATCCTCAAGACCCATTTCTGGATGAGGACAAGGCCTTGGCTTGCGTGCATTGTGGCCTCTGTTTGGGTTCCTGCCCGACCTACCTTGAGACAGGTAATGAAAATGACTCTCCACGAGGGCGCATTTACCTCATGCGTTCGATCCAGAATGGTCGACTTTCCCTCAATGGTGGTAGCAGTCCTGTGACTCATCTTGATCGCTGCTTAGGTTGTCGAGCTTGCGAAACTGCCTGTCCAAGTGGTGTGGCCTACGGCCAGCTGTTGGAATCGACGAGGGATCACGTGGAACATCATGCCACTCGCTCTCTTTACCAGCGATTCCTAAGAAGATGGGTGATTGACACCCTTTTTCCCGTGCCTTGGCGATTTCGACTGGCCACTTGGCCCGCCATGCTGATTAAGCGGATGGGGCTTGAGTCGTATTTGCCTGCTCGTTTTCGCGATGCGCTTGAACTTTTACCGGATACGCCGAGTCATGCGTCCCTTCCTGCGTTGGCTCCCTGCCCGGTTCAGCCCTCTCGAGGGAAGGTGGGGCTGATTAGTGGTTGTGTCATGCCTGTTCTATATGGCAAGACGCACCTGGCGACCATTCGAATGATCCATCGGCTTGGTTTCGACGTGGTTATTCCCCCTGATCAACGTTGCTGTGGTGCTCTGCATGCCCATGGAGGCCAGTTAGCCAAGGCTCGCAACTTAGCCCGTCACAATTTGCAGGTTTTTGAGGATCAGGATTGTGACCATATTGTTGTCAATGCGGCTGGCTGTGGATCCACGCTCAAGGAATACGAACATTTGTTGGCCGAAGAACCTGGTCTGCAGCAGCAAGCTCGAGCATTTACAGGCAAGGTGAGGGATTATTCCGAATGGATCATGGAGGCTGGCTGCGAGTGGCTTGAACGGTTGGAGGCACATCGTCGCGACGGCTGGACACCACCTGCTCCACTCGATGGGCCGACTACCTTCCATGATGCCTGCCATTTAGCGCATGCTCAAAAAATAACCGAATGGCCCAGGCGGTGGGTCAGGGCCGTGGCTGGTGATCATTATGTCAACCTTCCCGAGGCCGACATCTGCTGCGGTAGTGCTGGCAGCTATAATCTCACCGAACCCGAATTGGCCCTTTCCCTGCAGCAGCGCAAAGTGAGGCATATTCAAGGAACCAAGGCGAGTCTGGTGGTCACCACCAACCCAGGGTGCATCCTTCAAATTCGTGCTGGACTGCTAAAGCAGGGGTTCAAGGAGATTGAGGTCATGCACCTGGCTGATTATTTGGACCAAGCTCTGGAGAGTCTGGCCGTTGAATGCCAGGCGCTCCCGGCTCACCAAAACCAGTGAGCCAACACGCCGATGATACCTAGAGCAGGGAGGTAATCTCCCAGGCGTGGTTTCCCGACGCCTAGGATCAGGAGGATGGAAACAAACACCATCATACCTGAGAGAGCCATCATCCCCTCTTGTATGTTTGGGGAAAAGATACCTTTGCCCAACCAGAGTGTCAGCAGGGTGAGGTTGCCCTGCCAGGCCAGAACGGGAAGGGCTGCCAGGCAGACACCTGGTCCAAAAATGCGGGTAAAGGAAAAGGCAGCAAGCGAATCCATGACGGTCTTGAGAAGCAAGATTTCTGATTGTCCTGTGGCTCCCTCCATGACGGCTCCCAGGATGGATAAGGGAGTCAGGCAGAAAAGGGCCGAGGCTACTTTAAAACCACTTTCTCCTTGAGGAGTTGCAAAAGCACGCTTCGCGAAGTGAGCGATGTGATTGAATCCGTTTTGAATGCCGATCAGTCTTCCCAAGGCGTTGCCTGCCAGGATGGCCGTGAGCAGTAAGGTGATCTGCTTGAGATGGGCTAGCATACCCCCATGAGTGGCCTCCCACAGGTAAGTCACACCGATCGCCATGGCAGCCACCGAGATAAGGAGTCTGGCACGATGTTCAAATCCCGGACCAAGATCTTTACGAAGAACCAGGGCCGCTAACGAACCCAGGATGATACCCGTTGCGTTGAGGAGTGTGCCGGTCACCAAGGAGGACCCTAGAGCATGTCCCACTCAAATCCAATGGGTTTGGGTGGGAAAGATTTCAGCGCTTGTCATGGCTACCCAAGGCTGTAGTCTGTAGGTAGATGTCCCCTCAATGCCCTTTTCAGCGCGGGCGCAATCATGCATGGTACCTGACTCCCATGTTAGGTTACCTTGGTGTCCCTTGCTTGGCTGGCCTGTATGGAAGCTCCAAAACACTGAGTTATGTTTTGGTCTTCGTGTTGACGGCTGCAAGGTTTGCCTCGGCGCAGTCAGCACAGTCCGCGTTAGCCAATACCGGGGCAGCAACCCAAGCCGAACACTCCTTGGATTTCTGGTCGGTCAAGCCAATCCAATCGGTCCCGAGGCCCTCTGTGCGGCAGCTTGATTGGGTGAAGCAGCCGCTTGATTACCATGTGCTCGCTACCCTTGAGCAAAAGGCAATGACTCCAGCCGAGGAAGCCGACTCTCGTACCTTGGCCCGACGTGTTTTCTACGATTTGACTGGCCTGCCTCCGACTTATCAGGAGCTTGAAACTTTTCTTGGAGATCGCCATCCCGATGCTTACCGACGACTGGTGGATCGTCTGCTTGATTCCCCCCGTTTTGGTGAACGCATGGCTAGTTTATGGCTGCATCTTTCTCGCTATGCCGAGGACCAGGCGCATCAGGTGGGCAATGATATCAAACACTTTTACCCTAATGCTTACCGTTATCGCCAATGGGTGATCGACGCCTTCAATCAGGACATGCCTTACCAGGACTTCATCCGCTTGCAGTTAGCGGGAGATCTTTACGATGCCACTCATCGAGAGGACTTGGTTGCCACTGGTTTTCTTGGGCTGGGTCACAAATTTTACAATCGTGGTAGGCTGGATGTTAAAGCCGAGGAGTGGGCGGATCAGGTGGATACGGTCATGCGCACCTTCCAAGGTCTTACCGTGGCCTGTGCCCGCTGTCACGACCACAAGTTTGATCCCATCTCGGTCGAGGATTATCACGCTGTAGCGGGGATTTTTGCCAGCACCGAACTCGTCAACGTCGCCTACGACAAACCTGAGGATCAGCTTACCAAGGAGGATCGGGATGCCCACCGACACACGGCGCATGTGGTTCAGGATAAGAACCCTGAAGATCTCCCCATTTTTCTTCGTGGCAACGTGGACCAGAAAGGGGAGAAGGTGCCTCGCGGATTCCTTTCCTGGCTCAATGAAGGCCACCCCATCGCATTTGATACCCTCGAAAGTGGCCGGCGAGAGTTGGCTGAGGCCATTGCATCCCCTGACAACCCCCTCACGGCAAGGGTCTACATGAACCGCCTCTGGTCTCTCTTTTTTGGAGAAGGACTGGTCAAAACCACCAGCAATTTCGGTAAGTTGGGGGCTAAGCCTTCGCATCCAGAGTTATTGGATGACCTAGCCTTTCGATTCACTGCAAGTGGAGGCCTGACCAAGCCCATGGTTCGCGAAATGGTCTTATCGGCAACCTATCGCCAGGCTTCAGTGGGTGACCCAGTGCAGGTGGCCAACGACCCTGGTAATCAATGGCTGGCTCGTATGAACATGCGACGCATGACCGTCGAAATGTGGCGCGACACGATCCTCCAGGTTTCGGGCAACTTGCAGCACCGTGGTGGGGCTTCACTGGAACTGGATGATCAAGCCAACCATCGACGAACGGTCTTTGGCAGGATCAGTCGACTTCAGCTCAACCCTTTGCTGGTTTCAATGGATTACCCAGATGCTAATGTCCATGCTGCGGACCGATCCGAAACCACCACCCCGCTGCAGAAGTTGCAGGCCATGAATAGCGATTTCGCTGTTGAGCAAGCTACCCATCTCGCAGCAGATTTGAGCGACCAGAAAGACGTCGCTCATGGAGTTGATCTGCTCTTTCGTCGTGTCCTTGCTCGTCATCCTGATGATACAGAGCTTGAGATGGCTTTGGATTATTTTCAGGCTAACCCGCATTCAAAGCGATGGGTAAACCTGGCGCATGCCCTGATGATGTCGAACGAAATGCTTTACATTGATTGACTATGAGAACCTTGCCTCTTCAAGGAAATGCCCAAGCTCCTGAACCCATCTGCCGAAGAAGGATGCTGGAGCAAACTGCTGCCGGTTTTGGTATGCTAGGTCTGGCCGGGATGGGGCAGGCAAGCACTCTCTCTGGAGTCGAAGGTCTAGGGACACCTTCATCTCCGATGCGACCCGCGCGCGCGAAGCGGATGATCTTCCTGTTCATGAACGGAGGACCTTCCCATGTCGATACCTTTGACCCCAAGCCTGCACTCGCTCGTTTCGAGGGTAGCGAGCCGACAGGGCAGCTTTACAAGAAGCCCAAGACTTCTGGTTTCATGCCCTCACCTTTTAAGTTCAGTCAGCATGGACGCAGTGGCATCCATGTCAGTGAGTCCCTTCCCGGTCTAGCAAGCGTGATTGATGAATGCTGCGTTATTCGATCCATGCATACTGACGTGCCCAACCATGAGCCGGCACTCTTGCAGATGCACACGGGCAACATTCAGCCCATCAGACCTTCATTTGGATCCTGGTTGCTTTATGGTTTGGGGACAGAGAATCAAAACCTTCCAGGCTATGTGGTCTTGCGTCCAAGTCCCAACATCGTTGTGGGTCCGGCGCTCTGGTCCAATAGCTTCCTGCCTGCTCGTTATCAGGCAACCAGTATTCAAACTGCTGACTTGAGGGTGGATCAATTGATCCGCCATATCCACCATCCTTATCAGGATCTTAGAGAGCAACGAGAGCAACTCGATCTCGTGCAGGCCTTGAACCGGCATCATCAGTCAAAGAGGCAGGAGCAAGATGATCTCGAGGCCCAAATTCAATCAATGGAGACGGCTTATCGCATGCAGATGCAGGCCACCAACACCCTCGATCTTGAACGGGAGCCCCAGTCTGTCAGAGACCTTTATGGTGATACCCCATTTGCGCAGTCCTGCCTTATGGCCCGGCGATTGGTTGAATCTGGAGTCAGGTGTGTGACTGTTTATTACACCGGCAAGAGTAATCAACCTTGGGATACCCACACCAATCACAACGATGGGCACACCAAACTCTGTCGAGACAGTGATCAGGCCACGGCTGCGCTAATCACCGATCTCAAGCAACGTGGGCTTCTAGAGGATACACTGGTCGTCTGGGGAGGAGAGTTTGGACGTACGCCTTATTCGGAAACCCGCGACGACAATAAATCACCAGCGGGCCGTGACCATCATCATACCGCTTTTTCGATGCTACTGGCTGGTGGTGGGATTCAAGGAGGTCTGGCTTATGGGCAGTCCGATGAACTGGGGATGAATGCAGTGGATAAGCCCATGCATGTCCATGATTTGCATGCTACCATCCTCCACTTGATGGGGCTTGATCACGAAGCGCTTACTTATCGATACTCAGGTCGTGATTTCCGTCTGACTGATGTCCATGGAAAAGTGTGCCACGACATTATTTCCTGATTGATAAGGAGATCACAAGGTCCCGTCCTCTGCCTGGGATGGGTGGTATTCGTTTTTCTGGTGAATGAAAACGCATCCTGTTTTAACGATGAGCTGGCTGGGCCTGTGGTTGATTTCGACTTTGGCCTGTCATGCTCACATGCCCAATGTCCTGCTTATCCTGGCTGACGACTTGGGTTATGGAGATGTCCGGGCTTATCAGCCAGCAAGTCAGATCCCCACCCCTCACATTGATCAATTGGCCCACCAGGGTATGCGCTTTACCGATGCTCATACGCCCTCCTCGGTTTGCACCCCCACTCGCTACGGATTGCTGACCGGTCGCTATGCCTGGAGAACTTCGCTTAAGCGTGGGGTGCTCAATGGATACAGCCCTCCCTTGATGGATGCAAGAAGGCTAACCCTCCCACGCTTTCTAAAGGGGCATGGTTATCAAACGGCCATGGTTGGGAAGTGGCACCTGGGCTTGCATTATGCCAAGTTACCCGCGGGGCGGTCCCCTTGGCCAGAGGGAGAGATTGACTTTCACCAGCCTGTGACTCGAGGCCCCAATGATTTCGGGTTTGAAGAGAGTTTTATCATCCCAGCCTCATTGGATTTCCCTCCCTATGTTTACCTGAAAAACCAGCAGATCACTGCTCCCCCTGATCGCCTGCAGCCCCAATCGCCTTTCCCGGCTTACCTCAGAGAAGGGCCTATTGGTCAGGATTTTGTGATGAACTTAGCCCTGGATCGGATGATGGATGAAGCCATTAGTTTTCTGGAGCGTCAGCAAGGATCAGCGGATCCTTTTTTCCTTTATGTGGCTCTAAGCTCGCCGCACAAACCCGTTCTGCCTCACCCTAGATACGTCGGGTCAACCTCCCTTGGACCCTATGGCGATTTTGTGGTTCAGACTGACGCCGCAGTGGGTCGTCTGCTCACGACACTCAAGACCACGGGAAAGTTTCAGGAAACCATGGTGATTTTTACCAGCGATAATGGTTCATTCATGAAACGGGCTGAGAATACCGACCATGTTGAGGACAGTTCAGTGCAGGGCTACCGACCAGCTCACCACCTTTCAAATGGTCCTTGGCGTGGAACCAAAGCTGATATCTGGGAAGGAGGTCACCGAGTGCCTTTCTTAATCCGCTATCCACCGCTGATTCAAGCCGGTTCGATCTGTGGCAAACCATCTGCCTGACTGATGTATTTGCCACCATCGCGGCTTTGATCGAGCGTCCCATTCCCGAGGGTGAGGGGCAGGATAGTCATACCTTTGCAGCATTACTCAACCAGGCCAATGCAGACCATGTTCGCCCACCTGTGGTCCACCACTCGGCTGCTGGCATGTTTGCCATTCGCAGCGGCCCTTGGAAATTGGTGCTTGGCAATGGTAGCGGAGGGCGAGAACTGCCAAGGGGTAAGGAATTTTCTCGCCCTTACGCCCTGTTTGACCTTTCAAATGATCCATCTGAATCCATGAATCTGGCCTCGCGCTATCCGGAAAAAGTGAAAGAGCTGGAACAAGTGCTTCAGGAAATCAGGAAGCAGCCTTGATCTGCCTGGTCATCGCCGGTGCTTTACTGGAAATGAGCCAGAGGCCAAGGAAGGTCATGCCTCCGTTGTAGAGAAGGATCTCAAACCCAATGGTTGTTCCCAGCCATTGCGGGGCTTTCCAATTGAGTAAAAAACTCAGCGATGCGGCCCCAACGCATACCAAAGGGATCCACCTATCCGCTGCTCGTCGCTTCATCAGTAAACCAAAGGCATACAGTCCAAGTAAGGGCCCGTAGGTGAACCCAGCGGCTTTGAATATTTGCGCGATGATGGCTTGGTCTTGCACCCCATGGAAAACAAGGATGGTCAGAAATAGGATCACACAAAAACCAGCTTGGACTCTCTGGCGTGTGCGTTCATGCCTTGGAGCGACCTGTTGCATGGATTCGCTGGGTTCCTTGATCTGATCCAATTTGAGAAAGTCCACACAGAAACTGGTGGTCAGGGCAGCCAGAGCTGAGTCAGCCGATGAGTAGGCCGCCGCCACCAGGCCAAGGATAAATAGGATGCCAACCCATCCGGGCATATAATCCACCGCAAGGATCGGGAAGAGGTAATCGGTGCCTCGAGCCAGCATTTCCCCAGTGCCTTTGTCTTGGATGAGGAGCTGAAAGGCTCCCGAGGCAGTGCTCTCTTGCAGAATGCCCTGTTGATGGCCATAAAGATAGAGTAGGGCACCGAGTGCCAGAAAACCCAGGTTGACTAGAATCAGCACCGTACTAAAACTGACCATATTGAGCTGAGCCTCTTTCAAGGTCCTGCAAGTCAGGTTCTTTTGCATCATGTCCTGATCCAATCCGGTCATGACGATGGCAATGAAAGCGCCGCTGAAAAACTGAAGGAAAAAGTTTTTTGGACCTGATTCCCAGAAGAAGACCTGGCTGTAGGTGCTTTCGGTAATTGAGTGCATCATGCCTGAAGCACTCAGGTCCAGTTCTTGTGTGATCCAGAAAACGGTCAGCCCCACCGAGCTGAGCATGAAGAAGGTCTGCAAGGTGTCCGTCCACACGACTGTCTGGATCCCTCCCCGATGGGTATAGAGGTAGATGGCGGTAATGGATATCGCTACTGGGATAGCAAAGGGAAGTTTTAACCCGAACTTCTCGAGGATGAACTCCGAAACGATCGCCACAAGATACATCCTGAAGGAAGCTCCAATGGTTCTGGATAGCAGGAAAAAGGCGGCTCCTGTGCGGTAGGCCATAGGGCCGAAACGCATCTCCAGGTAGGTGTATATGGAGGTCAGGTTCATGCGGTAGTAGAGTGGCATCAACACGAAGGCAATCACCGCATAGCCCAGCAGGTAGCCTAGTACCATCTGTAGGTATGAAAACTGGCTGGTTGCGACCCAGCCTGGTACTGAAATGAAGGTCACTCCCGAGAGAGAAGTCCCGATCATACCAAAGGCAACCAAGTACCATCTGGAATTCCTGTTCCCTGTGAAAAAGGTCTGATTGTCAGCCTGGCGTCCAGTGATGCGCGAAATCCAGAAAAGCAAACCAAAGTAGCCCACCACGATGGTAAGTAGTACGAAGGGAGAGATCATGACCTTTAACCTGGATGGGAGCCCGAGATGCCCTCAAGGCTTTGAGGCCTTGAGGTAACCAAAACGGCTTTGTATTTTGTTACCGTTTAACTCCATGGACTTGTTCGTTGGGTTGAACCATACCCACTCTCGATTGCCCTCTTCCAATTCGAGCGAGAGCAGGGTCTGGTCAATGCTATCCTCGATGACCTCAATACCGGAGGCATGTGCTGTGGCTTCTCGTTGGTTCCTCCACGCTGCAGTGGCCTGGCCTTGAGATGGGTTGTTGGAAACCTTGTCGGGACGATAAGGCAGATGAGGGTAGTAAAGGGATGTGAACACCATGCTCTGCCCCACAGTCGAGGTGCCTTCCCAAGTATACCTTAATTGATTGGGACATGCCTGAGCCCGAGGATCAGTTTCAAGCCGATTGATGCTTTGCAGGTGGCGCTCATCATGTGGCGCAAACCACACCAATAAATCGACCGCAGGTGTTGGAGCACTTCGCCGGCCATTATCGGCGACAGGGTAACTCATGAAAGTATTGGCCCAGCTTGATCCAATTTGAGGGCCGATATTTTGCGTGTTCCACAAAGGCCCAATTCTAGCCTTGAATGAAGCCTCAAAAGTCACCGTTTCTCTGGATAC
>Ga0181565_10003633_pt1 | contig 11868 bp, 9 predicted proteins | sample 101ome_16_FD_129661 | JGI IMG/M metagenome (GOLD analysis project Ga0181565, IMG submission 129661) | Coastal salt marsh microbial communities from the Groves Creek Marsh, Skidaway Island, Georgia - 101401AT metaG (megahit assembly) | ecosystem: Environmental > Aquatic > Marine > Intertidal zone...
TAGGAGAAATGTTATTTAAAACCTGCGATTCATGCTCTCTCGTAACTTCTGAGATCGGAGGTTTAAGCTGGAAGTTTAATGGCAAAGTCTTGGATGGTTTTGGTTTAGGAGATCCTAGTGCAGTAAGATTTCATCCATTAAAAGTTCCAGAGCAAAGGAGTCACTCAGCAATTGGCGCTATCCCACCAGATTATATTGATCTTAAAAACCCTGATTTCATTGTAAGTATGCCTATATTTATTGAGCATGCTCTAAAGTCTGGCACTTTTCAAAACTATCACCAATATAATTGTAGTATTTTTGGAAATAGAAGGCCTCTATGGGGAAGTCCATATATTCATATATTTTCAAAACAAGAACTAGATCAAAAAAAGCTAGATCTAATTAATTGTAAAAGCTAAAGGTTTTTTAAAATGATTGCTAAATTTGAAGATCGAAAACATCAATATTTTTATGGTATCTGTCTTATTTTTTTTGGATTCATTGTTTTTAGAGGGTTATTTAGTCTTCATTATTTTATTTATTCTGGCTGGGATATTGGAATATATGCCAGGGCCGTTCATCAAATCGCCAATGACGGTATTTTTAACCCTTATGTTGAATTAATAAACAAAGGTATCTTTAATGATCATTTAGATCCGATCATTTTCTTGGCCGCTCCATTTGCAAAATTTTTTCCCGCAAACTATGTCGTTTATTTTTTCATGATTATATCTATCATCACAGCGATCATTTTGTTTACAAGGTTTGCATTAAAAGAAGCAAGGCACCCGATAATTGCTCTTTTTTCAATTTCTTTCATGCTACTAAATGATGGAGTTGTTAAAGCAATTATTTATCCACCCCACCCGACAACCTGGGCAATTCTTCCCGTTTTCTTTCTCTGCTATTTTCTTTACCAGCGAAATAACATAGGGACATTTTTAACCTTTCTAGTGCTATGTCTGTACAAAGAATCTTTTCCCTTTATCGGGATTCCTTTAAGCCTAGTATTGTGGAGACGAAAAAGTGTATATCTTTCATTAATAACAGTTTCTATCTCTTTTGGTTTGATCATTTTTCATAAGTTTTATTGGCATGAATTTGTCGGTCCACTTACAGACTTTGGAGGAAGACTCATCCACCTTATTATTAATGATCCCTATTTTCTTCTTCAAAGAGCACTCTCAAAAGGCAACGTTAAAATGCTTCTTTATCTCTTTGGACCGATGACTATTTTTGCAATTACTTTGCGTACGTTTAATCCTGTTTATCTATTTGTAGGTTCTCCTCTGTTTCTCATGCGTTTTCTTAATGGAATGTGGCATCTTCATTACTCAGCAGCGATTAGCTTTTTTATCATTTTCAGTTTATTTAAAAAAAATGAGCTCCAAATAAGCCCTAAGAGAATTAGTTCTAAAGTTCTTGTTATCCCACTTATCTTTGTTCTTACACACGGGGCAGGCCCAGGAATTCAAGCAATCAAAGTAATAAAAAAAGAAGCAGTTTTCCAAAGAAGCTTCAAATCATCTTTTATTAAGATGAAAGAATTTCTGCCATTAAATAAAAAAATTAGAATACTCTCCACCGGCTCAATTATCCCTCACCTTCATAACTATAAAGTCTATGGATTTTCAAAAGTTCCTGATACTAATATTCAATTTGATTATGTAATTATTCAAAAATTAAAAGGTGATTGGTATCCAGTATCGGGTGAAAATAGAAAACGAATCATTTCAAATATATCCTCTCAAAAAGAGAGCATCTTGTTTGAAGACAAAAACCTGGCACTGATAAAAGGACCTTTGAGAGAATCTCAATTTTTAACTACACTCTGATATTTTTATTTATTATGACAAAGAACAAAATCAGAATTAGATTTTATTTTTGAGCTACAGCTTTCACCTGAGCGCATAATTTTAAACCTTGCTCTCTCTGAGCTACCTTGAAATTTTCCAAATAATAAACCAATTTCAGGTGGATTAGAATGTCTTGTTTTAATGGCCCTTTGATTTAGAATCTCTGGCAACTGATTAATAATGTCCCGAGCATTTGACCTCAGTGAATTTTTCCAAATAGGTTTTAATCGATAAAAGCCTCGCTCGAAGGTAAATATTGTCATCAAGCTAATAATAGCAATAATTATTTTTTCATTCGCACCTTCCATGATTTCAATGACTAAAAAAGAAATCAAAAAGGTTGAACCCATAAAGTAATATTCATGGGTATATGCATGGTGCTCATCAAGTGCGAAAATGGTTAGGCACTGAATCGAAATAAGAAATAAAATTAAAATGAAACTTTTTTTTAGTCTAATTATTGCGCCGATTAGAATTGGAATCATGACAAATCGACTAAAAAAACTTTTAAAAATTAAGGTGGGTAGTTTTTCGATATGAAGAACGAAGTTCTTCAGTCCAATAAGCGGTGAAACCGGTTCAACCTTAAAATATCCAATTGAATCTGCAACAGATGTTAAAAACTCAAGTCCTTTTGTATAGTAAACCCCAGCGACAATAAGTCCTAATATAACCCACAAAAAATCGCGCCGGATGGATAGTTTGAAATCTTTTAAAAACATTACCGCAAGAGCGATGGCGCTAGTGGGTTTCATCAAAAGACCTATTGATAGAAGCCCAAAGGATGCGAGGCGTGATTTTTTTTGAAAACTATAGGCGCAGGAAATACTCACTAAAATCATGGATAAAAAATCAGGCATCACACGCATCATAAACATCGAACTAATACCAAACATTCCCATCAAAAGCGCAGTATCCCCCATTTTTTTGGAAACTTTATTCCATTCTAAGTAGTGCCACCAGAAAGCCCCAAAATTTAAGCACATCACAAACATAAAGGACGCAGAAAAACCCCAATAGTGCCCCAAACTAAACCAAGGGGCGATTAGGAGGTTCAATAAAGGAAACTCCATTGGCGTGATGCCCGCGGTGTCACCTCCGCCAAGAGAGCCAGGTAAAAAGTTGTGTAAAAAATAAGGAGCAGCAACTCCATCACTCCAGCGAAGCCAATAATTCAAACCAACGCTCATGGTGTCTACTTGGCGAATAATATGAGGATGAGAGAAATAACCAAAGCCAGAAATTAGAGCGATTAGAAATTTAATTCCAAGAATAATGAATATTGTTTTTCGTAATTTATCCGTCATTCGAAGATGTTAAACATAACGATCTAAAGTGACAATGCTTCAAGGTATACTGATTCTACAAAGGTCAGAGCACACTCTTATGAAAGGCCTAGCCGCTCCCTTGAGTAGGAGCCGTCTTGCACGCGCTTCCACCAGGTCTCATTAGCGAGGTACCACTCGATGGTTTTACGAATACCGGTTTCAAACGTTTCTTGTGGGCGCCAGCCAAGATCGCGCTCAATTTTTGAGGCATCAATGGCGTAGCGAAGATCATGCCCAGGGCGATCTTTCACAAACTCGATAAGATCACTATACGCGCCATTTGCGCGCGGACGGATTTCATCAAGGATTGCGCAAATAGTTTGAACAACCTGAATATTTTCTTTTTCGTTAAATCCACCAATATTATACGTCTCACCAAGAGCTCCTTCGGTTGCCACCTTAATCAGCGCGCGCGCGTGATCTTCAACATAAAGCCAATCGCGAATTTGCTTTCCGTCCCCATATACAGGTAGCGCTTTTTCTTCGAGAGCATTCAATATAACTAATGGAATGAGTTTTTCGGGGAAATGATAAGGGCCATAGTTGTTTGAACAGTTGGTGATCACGACAGGTAGGTTAAATGTCCTGTTCCAAGCGCGAACCAAGTGATCACTTGAGGCTTTACTCGCTGAATATGGGCTCGATGGCGCGTACGGAGTTTCTTCGGTGAATAAATCCGTTGTTCCTTCAAGGTCTCCGTATACTTCATCTGTAGAGATATGATGAAAACGAAAAGTCGATTTTTTAGAAGCATCAAGACCTTCATAATGTTTACGAGCAGCTTGTAAAAGATTAAAAGTCCCGATCACATTCGTTTGAATAAACTCCCCTGGCCCATCAATAGATCTGTCCACATGACTTTCCGCTGCGAGGTGCATGACAATATCAGGAGAAAAAGTTTCAAAGAGCGAAGTCACCGAATTCTCATCACAAATATCAGTTTTTGAAAAATGATAACGATCGCTCTTTGAGGCATCACTTAATGATTCTAAGTTCCCGGCGTAGGTTAACTTATCCACATTCATTACTTCATGATTTGAATTATTAATTAATTCTCTAACGACTGCTGAGCCAATAAAGCCTGCTCCACCGGTGACTAAAATTTTCATTGAATCCATATCCTTGTTATTTTCACTAAACAATACTACATGGCCGACTGGATATTTAAAAGGTCTTAGGCAGCTTTTTTCACTTCTCGAATGTTATTTGCCGCGACTCTCTCAAGATAAGCCTTATAAGGACTTTTTGGCATTTTTTCTAGCACTTGAACAAACTGGTCATCATCAATAAATCCACTTTTGTAAGCGACTTCCTCAATACAAGCTATTTTTAAGCCCTGGCGTTTTTCAATAATTTCGACAAAACAACTCGCCTCAAATAGAGACTCAGGGGTTCCAGCATCTAACCACGCCATTCCGCGACCAATTACTTCGCAACTAAGTTTCCCCTCATCTAAATAAGCTTGGTTTAGATCTGTAGTTTCTAGCTCACCTCGTGTACTTGGTTTTTGATTTTTTACACGCTCGCTCACTGTTCCGTCATAAAGATAAACACCTGGCACGGCGTAGTTACTTTTTGGGCGAACTGGTTTTTCTTCCAGGGACTTTACTTTATAAGTTTGCTCATCAAACTCCACCACACCAAAGCGTTCTGGATCATTAACAGGGTATGCAAAAACACGTGCTGTAGCACCGTCTTTTTTATCCATTTGTTTTTTGACAGCTCGTCTGAAATATTCAAAGTTTCCATGAAAAATATTATCCCCAAGGACCATCATGGAATCATCACCGCCAAGAAAATCCTCTGCAAGTAAATATACTTGAGCGATTCCTTCAGGTTTCTCTTGCTTAACATAAGAAAGTTTGATGCCAAGACTCTCTCCATCACCTAATAAAGCCTCGATTCGTGGAGTATCCACAGGAGTTGAAATTATAATAATTTCACTGATCCCCATTCCCATTAAAAAAGATAAAGGATAATAAATCATTGGCTTATCATAAACTGGTTGGAGTTGCTTGCTCATTACTTTTGTTAATGGATAAAGTCTTGTTCCCGAACCACCTGCTAGAATTATACCTTTCATTAATTTACTCCTTAGTCACTTTTCGGTTAAAACGAGCAACAACTTGAAGTAAAAAAGTCAGGTTTTTATTTTCTTTAAGATTTCCCTACAATTCCGAAAAGATTCTATGACTAAAAAAATGAATATCCCATTTATGAAACCACCTCTCACCGGACTTGAGGAAACATATTTTATGGACGCCTGGAAATCCGGCTGGCATGGTGGTGATGGCCCGTTTACTAAAAAGTGCCAAAAACTATTTTCAGATCAATTTAATATTGGAAAGACCCTTCTCACCACAAGTGGCACAGATGCATTAGAAATGACTAGTTTTCTCGCAGGCTCTGCTCCAGGCACTGAGGTCATTTTTCCAAGCTACACCTTTTCAAGCACGGCAAATGCATTTGTCTCTCATGGAGCAACACCCGTTTTCATCGATGTCGAGCGTGAAACATTAAACATCGATCCAAGTTTGATTGAAAATGCAATTACAGATAAAACAATAGCCATTTGTCCAATTCACTATGCAGGCTTACCTGCCGATATGGACACTATAAACTCCATTGCAAAAAAACATGACTTGATTGTGATTGAGGACGCAGCTCAGGCAATTGGCTCGAAGTATAAAGGTCGATTTGCAGGCTCTCTTTGCGAGCTTGGTGCATTCTCTTTTCATGCAACAAAATCAATTTCATGCGGTGAAGGAGGAGCTTTAACGATCAACGATCCAACTCTATATGAGCGCGCGCAATTTTTATGGGAAAAGGGAACTGATCGATCACTTGTATTAGAAGGTAAGTTAAATAAGTACCAGTGGGTCGATAACGGCTCATCATTTCTACCCTCTGATTTAATTTCAGCGATACTATACGCTCAATTAGAAAATTGGCAATCATTACATTTGAAAAGAAGAGCCGTTTTTGAAAGCTATACAGAAGTTTTAAAAAACTATAATCACCTTCCAATAAATTTTGCAACAATCCCAGCAGGCTATGAATCAAATTACCACGCCTTCTGGATTCTATTTGATGACACAAGTGTAAAGGACACATTTCAACAGCACTGTAGAGAAAAAGGAGTCGCTACTTATAATCACTACGTTCCACTGCACTCTTCTGTCATGGGTAAAAGAGTATCACGGACAGCATCGTCAATGGAGGTCACTGACCTTGCTGGTGAAAACTGCATTAGGCTTCCAATGTATCCAATGAATCAAGAAGAAATTAACTATACAACTGATGTGATCAATCAAGCATTAAAGTTATCATCAGGATTTGTAAGCAAAAAAGCAGCATAGAGTTTAATCTTTAATTTTCTGACAATTAAAATGTCCTCCTCTTTTTTTGTTAAAATGAGAGAAAACACGAGGATCTCTCAATGCGCTCTCTAATTTTAATAATTGCTTTATTTTCACAAATCGCCACAGCAAGTGTCACTATTCCCCTAAGAAAACTTAGCTTTCATCAGAGAGCAAGTGAAGAAAAAATTAACCTTGAAGATAAAAATTTTTGGCACGCCAAAGAGATCTTTAAACGCCTTGAGGACTTTGGGCTAGAATTAAATGACAAAGGAAGATGTCGATATTTAACGAGAAGAAAACTACTAAAATATGGATCCCAGGCTGACTGGGACTGTTTTTTTGCATTTAGAAATATCGTTCGTGAAGTTAAGTATTGCGCTCCAGAAAACTGGGATCAAGAAGTTGATGAACCACAGAGGATTCGTGGTTTACTTCGTTATGTTGGAGTCGCACCTCTTCCTTTTAAGTATGATCTCCTCGCCGAAAATGGAAAGCTAGTGGCCAGAACCTCTATTTACTATAATGGGTTTAAAGAATTATCAAAGGAAGACCAACAAAAAGTACGTACAAAAGTAAAATCAGCCGTTAACCTTTGGAATAAAAAAACTCCCAGTGATTTACCCTATGAAATAGATGTTCAAATAAAAGATAGAAAAGAGGATGCTCTTTTTAAGATTAATATGGTTCGCGGTTGGACAAGAGGCCCATATTTAAAAGAGCATAGTGTTGACTGGAACTATAAAGTATATGCACATGAGTTTGGCCACATGCTAGGCCTTGATGATGAGTATGACCAAATTATTGGGACACTTTTTGGAAATTCTAGGTGCACAAATAATTCAATGATGTGTGCTCATCGAAAAGATGGATTTCCAAGATATTATTGGTATCTAATTTTTAGACGAGCACAATGCTATTAGTGAGAAACTAGTCGCTGACAAACATCTTCAAGCGATTCAGGGTTTAATGGTTTTTGATAGCTCGTTAAAATTTCTCGACCTAAAACGTTCATCCCGACAAAGCTTAGTTGCATCCTCATGTGCATTAAAACATGAGATCCACCACCTCCGCTATGAGTTGCAATGGCCGCCTGTTTTCCATTAAAGTACCCTCTCCATTCCTTTGAACTTCTTGATGCCCAAGCCAAGAAATTTTGAAAACTTGGCGGAGTAGCTCCATTATATTCAGGAGCAACGAATACATACTTTGAGGTACTCTCAAGTAAATCGATCAACTCTGGGTTTAGAGGATTTTTAACTTCTTCTTCAATTTGAGAACTATAAAGCGGAAGGTTCATGGAGGCTAAGTCAACGATTGTTGACTCCACATTATATTCGACGAATTTTTGTTGAAATGATTCAGCAAGCTTGAGATTACTCCCAGAGCTTGCTGTAATAATAGTAACAGACATTTTTAACTCCTAGTTTTCTAGGATTTTGCGACCTCAAATCTTACTTGTTGATCATTAATCACAATATCCCTCTTCTTCACTAGTTCGTTACCATACTTTGGTCCAATATCAAAAAAGGAAAAACGATCTTTAAGCTGGACATTATTTATTTGATCTCTTTTGACACCTGTTTGCTGAGCAATCTGCCCCAAAAGAAGGTGAAGCCCAAGGCCATCTTGCTTACCCATGTTCATAAAGACTCGAATATCACCGTTTTTTGTCGAATGATCTCTTCTGTTTTCTCTGCGATCTCGACGATCAAAACGGTCATCGCCTCTATCTCCTCGGCGACTTCCTCTTCGATCACCACGGTCATCCCGGCTTCCTCTTCGATCATCACGATCTCTGCGATCACCACGACGTCCACCACGGTCATTTCGATCACCAGATCTTACCTCACGGTAACCTCTATCTCGTCTTCTTTTTGGATCTTCATCCTCAATATTATCAAGGTCTCTTAGTCTTCTGAAATCATTGTTAAATAAATAAGTGAAAAATAACTTCTCTAAAGAATCACGATCTAGATCAGTAAAATACTTGGAAAATTCTGAAAAACTCTCATCAATTCTAAACTCTTCACCCTTTGAAACAATCGCTTCGATTGCACCATTAAGGTTTTCCATTTTACTATCAATTAATGCTTTCTTTAACTGCTCTTCAGTTGGAAGCTTTTTAATCTCAATTTCTTGACGAGTTTTCTTTTCAATCCATTTAAGTCGACCAACAGAACGGCCATCAATGATTGTTACAGCTTTACCTTTCATTCCAGCACGCCCAGTTCGACCAATTCGGTGAACATAACTCTCACTGTCTTGTGGTAAGTCGTGGTTAAATACGTGAGTTAAATTGTTAACATCAATTCCTCTTGCAGCAACATCTGTACAAACAAGAACACGGGTTCTTTTCTTTTTAAATCTGGCCATCGCCGCGTCACGCTGCGCCTGCCCCATATCTCCATGAAGCATGTCCGCTTTTACGCCGCGCCCTTGAAGCTCATTAGCGAGATCCGCCGTATCAAGTTTTGTTCGGCAAAAGATAATAGCATAGTGATCTTCTTCAACATTTAGAAGTCTCGAAATTGCTTCTCCAAAATACTTTCTCTTAACCAAGTAAGCACTTTGCTCGATATCACTATTAGTCATTGTTTTTTTATCAATACTGACTGTTTGTGGATCATTAAATTCTTTATCGATAAGATTTTTGATTGATCTTGGCATGGTTGCGGAAAACATCCAAATTTTTCTAAAATCACTTAGTGATTCAATCACAAGCTGGACGTCTTCAAAAAATCCCATATTAAGCATTTCATCTGCTTCATCCAATACAAGAAACTCTGTTGCATCAAATCTCAACACACCTTGCTTCATTAAATCGATCACTCTTCCCGGTGTACCAATAATAATTTGAGGACGATTCTTCTTTATTCCTCTGATTTGACGATCATACGAAGTTCCACCATAGACAACTTCAGCCTTTACTCTTAGGTCATCTGAAAACTTCAAAAACTCTTCGTAGATTTGATTGGCAAGTTCTCTAGTAGGAGAAAGAACTAACGCTTGTATATTTTTATTTTTCGTATCAATTCGATCTATCAAAGGTAATAAAAATGCAGCTGTTTTACCTGTTCCCGTTTGAGCTTTACCAATAAAGTCTGTGTTATGATTGAGAAGAAGTGGGATCGCTTCTCTTTGAATATCAGTAGGCTCTGAATATCCTTGCCTTAAGATATTATCCAACAAGGTCTTTTCATTAAAGTTAAAGTCATTAAAATTCATTTTGGCCGCCCCAGCGATGTGTCTCCACCCGAAATGAAAAATGATTTAGGCGTAAACAAGTAATATTTGAAACACTCTTTATCAGCTATCCCTCAGAAAAGATATAGACATGTAACTTATTCACCATTTTATTTTCAATAAATTCGGTACCTTAGAAATATAAGTATTTTCTCTCTCTGTCCCGAATACCTCATTGATGAGATACTCCTACTTTTTATTAATTATTCTTTCAGCGTCAATAAGCGTCGCTTGCTTTGCTCTTACTTTTGAAGATCAAAGAATAAAAGATGACTATTGCGGAAAACATCGAAGGTGGTGCCAGCGGGTAAAGAAATGTGTGACTCCTTGCAAGGGCTGTCGCGCGCCATACATCATTGGTAATAAATATTACTGCACAAAACTAAATTATTGCAAAGTTGGAGAATGGTGCCGTGGAAACTCATGTCACGGTAAAAAATATGGGAAAAACTACAAGTACCAACCAACTGATCTAGATCCTTGCTTAAATCACAACTAGTGAATCAGTCGTCTTATTGAAGGCTAGCTATTTCGTCCTCTTTTATATTTTGACGAAACAGGCCTAGGCGCAAGCGGATAAAATGAAAGATTTCTTTTGGAACATCAATATCTTGAACCTTTTCAATTGTTTCAAAACCTGGTGATGAATTTGCTTCGCAGACCTTAAAGTGTTCACCATCAAATAATAAATCAATACCAGCAATATCCAAGTTAAAAATTCTTGAGGTTTCTACTGCTAACCATTCGATCTCGGGAGTCACTTCATGAGGCTTTACTGTTCCACCTTGGGAGTAATTTGCCTTAAATTCGTTTTCGCTCGCAACTCGCTCAACACACCCAATAACTCTTCCACCAACAGTAAATACCCGTAAATCCCGACCTTTGGAATGTTTCACAAATTCTTGAAGAATAATATTGGCCGAACCTTTTGTTGCCTCTACGATTTGAACAAGGTTTAAAAATTCTTTTTTTGTTTCACAGAGAAAAACGCCACTTCCTTGACTTCCATAGAGGGTCTTTACAACGACGGGAAAACCAAGTCGTTTTTCAACAAGATCAACATTCACCGGAAACTTCACCAACATCGTTTTAGGAAACGGTAAATTATGCTGAGCTAAAATTTGCTGTGAAAATAATTTATCTTTAACAGTTTCAATACTAGTTGATGAGTTAAAAGATCTTACGCCAAGCCTTTCTAAATGCCTTATAACTGCAAGATCAAAATAACTAGTAAATGCTCCCATACGTGGGATAATAAAATCTGGTAAACTAACAGGCTTACCGTCAAGAAGAATACTTCTTCTATCTTCTCTTGTTACTGTGAGTTCAAGACGATGAGGTGCAATCACCTCAAGTTCGACTCCGCAATTTGCTGCACTCTCAATTAATCTAGTTACCGCATAAGATTTCGTTTTTAAAAAATCATTATTCGCGCGGTATAATATCCATCCTTTCATCACGAGCTCTCTTTTATAATGTATTACTTATTTTTTCATTCTTGCAGTAGAGTTATAATTTCCAACCAAAGCCTTTCCTGTCAGATAAAAATCTGTAATGGCCAAAATCACCATATCTGACTCGCCGTGGTTTTGAGTTTGATGGACACTCCAACGAGGGACAAAAACACTGTCTCCCTGAGTCACATCAATTTCCATTTTATCAACAATAACTTTTCCTTTTCCTTCAAGGATATAGAAAATCGTTTCGTGTGCATGAGTATGTCGCTCATTCGTTTTAAATGGAGCAATATTAACAATTCTTGCATCTAGAACTTCTGATTTAAAAGGAGCTCGGTTAACCGTAAACTCAATATTCTTTGATTCAACTTTATTGAAATAAACCATTTTATCAAATTCTTTAGATAAGCTATTTGGACTAAATTTCATTTCGGACTCAAGAGACCCTTCTATAAATAAAGATTTCCTAGCATTAATTTTGTCAATTTTATCCTCTACTCGATTACGGTATATCATCGAAAATAATTCTGAGAAAAATTGATCTCGAAGATTTAATGCAGTATCGATACTTTCCAAACAACGGTCCATAAAATTTGGTTCATCAATATGATCTAGAAGAATATTTTCTAAAGTCTCTGCA
>Ga0181565_10003636_pt1 | contig 11862 bp, 9 predicted proteins | sample 101ome_16_FD_129661 | JGI IMG/M metagenome (GOLD analysis project Ga0181565, IMG submission 129661) | Coastal salt marsh microbial communities from the Groves Creek Marsh, Skidaway Island, Georgia - 101401AT metaG (megahit assembly) | ecosystem: Environmental > Aquatic > Marine > Intertidal zone...
ACGGCTCTGTACATCATGGAACAGCAACCGGACGGCTCTTGGAAGATCGGTGCGTGCATCATGGCGCGCGAACCCGGCAAGGATACCTGAAGACCGACACGTACCGACCTCTCCCCGTGACCCGACGAGAACAAAATTCGGATTTTGTGACTCGCGACGGGATGCATTTCGCCACCGCGCGGCTATATTGTTGGCACAAGAGGGGAAATGACGTGACCAACCATCCAATGATAGATGCAACCACCATGCCGGGTCCGTTCGGACAGCCGGTACGGCGGATAGAAGACCCCGCGTTGCTGACCGGCGCGGGACGCTACGCGGACGACATTCATTTTCCCGGCATGTTGCAGGCCGCTTTCGTACGAAGCGCGTTCGCCCACGCGGCCATCAGAAGCATCGACACCGCCGCGGCGCGCGCAGTGGACGGCGTCCGCGCGGTTTTCACCATGGAAGACCTGTCGCCCCACCTCATGACGGATCGCCTGTCGGTCGGCATGCCAAGCAAGGCATACCGGCAATTGCGCGACCGCCCGATCCTCGCGAATAAAGAAACCTGTCATGTCGGCGAAGCGATCGCAGTGGTGATCGCCGACGATCGTTACATCGCCGAAGACGCCGCGTCGCTCGTCGACGTCGAGTACGATATTCTCCCGGCGTCGGCCGACGCGGAGCAGGCGGCACAGCCCGGCTCACCGCTGGCGCATGCGGACGCGGAACATAACGTGCTGGCCGAATTCTCGATGGGATACGGAGACCCGGACGCCGCGTTCGCGAACGCGCCCCACGTGCTGCGCGAAAAATTTTCGCTGCACAAAGGTCTGGGCATGGCGCTGGAAGGCCGGGGGCTGGTGGCGCGATACGATCCGCTGGAAGACAGACTCGTCGTCTGGCTGGCGACGCAGATGCCGCACATGGCGCACCGGATGTTTATCAGTCTGCTGGGCCGCAACGAAACCAACACCCGCGTCGTCACGCCCGATATCGGCGGCGGGTTTGGGCCGAAACTCGTATTTTATCCGGAAGACATCGTGGTCGCGACGGCAGCATTAATCCTGGAAGCGCCGGTGAAGTGGATCGAGGACCGGCGCGAGCATTTCACGAGCTCCACCCAGGAACGCGATCAGATATGGGACATGGAGCTTGCGGTTGACGACGACGGCAAGATCCTCGGCGTGCGCGGCGACATGATCCACGATCATGGAGCGTATACCGCGCGCGGCGTCAACGTGGCGCAGAATGCCGGCAGTATCGTCCCCGGCCCTTACGAAGTCGCGAATTACAATCTCGATATCAAGCTGGTCCTCACGAACAAGCCCTGTGTGACGCCTGTGCGCGGCGCCGGATATCCGCAGGGCAGTTTCGTCATGGAACGCCTGCTCGACCGGGCGGCGGAGAAACTGAATCTCGGGCGCGATGAAATTCGTCGCAGGAATCTGATCCAGCCGGAAGACATGCCCTACACAAGGCCCCTGGCGAGCCGGGCCGATCCGTCGATCGTCATCGACGAGGCGAACTTCCCGAAATGCATGGAAACCGCCATCGACGTCAGCGACTGGAAGGGGTTTCCCGCACGTCAGGCCGCGGCCGCTGCGGAGGGAAGATTTATCGGGATCGGACTCGCCGTTTACCTCAAGGGCTCCGGCCGGGGTCCCTTCGAGGCAGCGACCGTGCGCGTCGGTCCGTCGGGGCGTGTCACCGTCATTTCGGGCGTTTCCGCCATTGGCCAGGGCACACGGACCATGCTGGCCCAGATTACCGCTCAGTCCCTCGGCATAGGGGTTGATGACGTGGACGTGGTTATCGGCGATACGTCGACAATTCCCTATGGCATGGGCGCGGCGTCCAGCCGGCAAACCGTCACCGCCGGTTCGTCGGCGCGGTCTGCGGCTGAGGAAGTACGAAACAAGGCGCTACGTGTAGCTGCACATATATTGGAGGCTGCAGAAGACGATCTCGAACTAGCCGACGGCCGGGTCCACGTAAAAGGGGTTCCGGGGATGTCGATCGGTCTTGGCGAACTCGCGACGCAGCTCGCGGGCGCGGCAACGGGTTTCGCTCTGCCCGCCGGCGAAAAGCCGGGACTTGAAGCGCATGTCGCGGAACAGATCGACGGCCTTGCCTTTTCAAACGGCGCGCATGTCGCGGAGATAGAGGTCGACCCGGAAACCGGCCATATCGAGGTTCTGAACTACGTAATCGCGCACGATTGCGGTGTGATGGTAAACCCCCTGGTCATTGACGGACAGGTCGCGGGCGGCGCGGCGCACGGGCTGGGCTTCGCCATGTTCGAGAAAATGATCTGGGACGACCAGGCGCAACCGCAATCGACCAACCTTGCGGAGTATCTCATCCCCGGCTCCACCGAGGTGCCTAATGTACAGATCGAACATATCGTCGTGCCGTCGTCGCAAAACCCGCTCGGCGTAAAGGGCGTAGGCGAAAGCGGCCTGGTACCGGTTCCTTCCGTCATCGCGTCCGCGGTTGAAAACGCGCTGGCGGACCGCCATGTGCGGATTTCGAATATCCCGGTCTCCCCGACGGATATCCTGACCGGTATTTCGGCGCCCTGACAGGACCGAACGTTTCAGACAAGGTTCGCACTGCGTTTTCCGACCGGAGAACAAAAAAACACGCCGCAATCTCCGATCAGGCATTCACTCACCAGGGCCGCTGCGGTATTCTCTCGGTATAGGCACCCCGCGCGCTCCCGAAGGTAGGCAATTCGGGAACTCGGGGTGAGGGTAGGATCGCTCTCGCAATCAAAGAAGCGTAACGCGACCCGCGCACGATGCAGCTTCCGCTGCGGAAAACGTATGGGGGAAGAACAGGATGTTCATCAGGCTCGCCGCGAATGCGCGGCGGTGGGGATCGGGCCGCGGGAAAGTCGCTCTACGAAGGATCGCCCTCGGCGGGGCGGCGGCATGTCTGGCAGCCGTTACGCCATTGTCAGGCATCCAGGCCGGCCCTTTGAACCCCTTCCCATACAATATGGATTCAACGCTGGTCATCCCGTACGTTTCCGACGGCGGGATCGACCGGAACGGCGAAACGGTAAATGGCACCGTCGCATTGCAGGCGGGATATTATAATCGCCAGGGCTATGCGGAGCCGACGCCGGATATTCGCTATGCTTTTACCGTTAACGGCGAAGCTGTGAGCCCTATCCTGCAGAGCGGGCAGACATTCCAATGGGATACAACATCTTATAACGACGGGGGACACGCGCTCGGCGTGATCATCGTCGATGGCACAGCAAACCTCGGGAACTACCGGGCCTATGCGTCGGGCGTATATATCGACAATCAACCGGGCGCCCCGAGCGGTCCCGTGTCGACCCCTAGTTTCGGCAATGCCATCGGATCCCAACTGTTCGGCGCAACGCCCGACGCCGTGACGATCGATCCCTCGACGGACCTGCCGGGTGCCGCGCCGGCGCCGATGACATATGTCCAGACGGCGCCCGTTCATGCGTAACCAGACCGATTTACCGATCCGATGGACGCCCATGCAAACCACAACTGGTTTATCGAAGCGCTGACGCAAAGCAACACCGGGCTGTATCAGGGAGACCCGGGTCTCTATCTCACCAAAGACGGCAATCCGATCATCCGAAACTATTACCCCCAGGTCGCGGACGACGCCCTGGAATCACTCGATCGCGTCTTGCGGCAGAACACGAAACCGGGCGAGCGCAACGACAATGTGGTCAGCCCATACGCCACATACGCTCCCGATCCTGATGGCCCCGGATATATCGGCGTCGATCTGGCGGGGTGGGTATACCGTGTGGACGAAACCGGCAAAGTAACGACGATCGCAGGGCGCGAAGTGCGCGAAGAAGTCATCCCGCTGGACTACAGGGACACTTCGATCGACCAGCAGACGCTTGCCGATCACCAGGTCCGCTGGGTCGACGATTTCGGTCATGCGCCGGGACACGGGCATCACGGCCCGTCGGGAGCGGATGCCGTGGTGCCCTGCGCGCCGGATCACATCCACGAAGTCCCGCCGATGTGCAACCCGCACGATATTGCCGTCGACCCGCGGGATTCGAAAATTCTCTACGTCGCCGACACCGACAATCACATCATCACCAAGATCGACATGAACCTCGATCCGCCGAAACTGTCGATCTATGCCGGTACCAAGCAGACCGAAGGCGACGACACGACCGCCGGAGACGTGAAATTCAACCGTCCGACCTCCATCACGATGACGGACGACGGCACCATGTACGTCGCGGATCACGGCAATAACGCGATTAAAGTCATCGCGCCCGACGGGACGGTTAGCACGGTTAAAACCGGTCTCGAAGGCCCGTTCGTCGTCCGTCTGGATTCGGACGGCAATATCGTGTTCGGCGAAAACCCGACATCCAGGGTAAAACGTCTGGATCTGACCAGCGGCGCCGTGACCGAGCTCGCCGACGGACACGATTCTAAGTGGATGTGGCTTGACGTCGACCGGAAGGGCAACATCGGTCCCGTTGACGATATCCTCTACACGACCAGCACAGGCGGCGCGAACAACGCACACATGTTCCGCGTCTCGAAAGACGGCAGCCGCAACGACGAGTTCCTACCGAATACGGGAACGTCCGGCGCCCTCAACCAGGGGCCCGCGAACCGGTCGCGCGACGCGCACGGGCACTACCCGTGGGTCCTGACAATCGACGACGACGAAGGCAAGATTCTGACGCACGGGTTCGGCAATGTCGGCCTCCGCGTCGTGCGGCTTCGCAACGATCAGGATCCGGTTGCCTCGACATACGATCACGCTGCCTACGGGCGGGGACGCAATGTATTTTTCAGCGGCAGCGCCTTCGGCTTCCCGTTCGACGCGCGGCCGTCCTTCACCGCGCTGCGGGGGGAATCGGGGCACAATCTGATCGGATTGCCGACCTTCGACGAGCTCGCGCTCATGAACGATCAGTCCCTGACCGATTACATCCGCAGCGGATTCGGCGGGTCCGTTCCCCGGCCGGAAATCACCTGCGCCGACATGGATGCGCTGATTTACTACATCCGCATGAATTCGCTCGTCGCCCAGTCTCAGCCGGTCGCTCCCGGTAATTCCTGCGCCAAAGATCCGGTCGCGCCGGAAGTCTCCGAAATCAGTTATGGATGGACGGAGAACGGCTTCGAGATAAGCTGGAACACGGACGAGGAAACCATCGGTTATATCGCGCACGGCGTGTCCGAAGACCTGCATCGGTGGTCCGATATCGAAAGCGCCTTTTCCACCGAACACACCATCTATCTCGACACGCTGCCGGAAGACGGGACCGAGATTTTCTTCACGATTTTCGCCCGCGACCGGAACGGCAATATCGTCGTCACGGATTCGGACTCAACGGTTCTGGACAGAACGGAGTTCACCCAGGCCGTCGGCGCACCGGAAGGAATTCTGTTACACGCTATGGCGATACTGGCGCTGATGGTCGCGAGACGGCGGCGGACAGGTCTTGTCTGACGGCGGACGATACAATTGCCGTTTATGGTCTGCCGCGACATAATGCGGTTCCTCCAAAACATCCGAGAGACAGGACACAGCCATGGCGCGGTTCAAGGATTACGTTCCCCACGGGGTCATTCCGGCGACGCTGGCGGCATTCGATGCCGATTATAATTTCGACTGGGTACAAACCCGGAAGCACCTCGCGTTCGCCGCCGATGTCGACGGCGTCACGGCGGTAACCGTGAACGGCCATGCGTCGGAAGTCCATGCCTGCACGCTGGACGAACAGACCCGCATGATGGACGAATCCGCGGACGAGGTGGGCGACCGCATGCCGCTGATCTGCGGCGTCTATGCCGATGGCAGCCACATCGCCGCGGACATCGCACGCATGGCCGAGGCCCACGGCGCCTCCGCGCTTCTCTGTTTCCCTCCCGCATCGATGGGCATGGGCGGCATCCAGCGCCGGCCGGAAATGGGCGTTGCCCATATGAAGATGATCGCGGATGCGACCGATCTGCCCATGATCGTGTTCCAGTACCAGAACGAACTCGCCTATCCGCTCGATACGCTGATCCGGATATGCGAAGAGGTCCCCAACGTGAAGGCGATCAAGGACTGGTCGCCACCGCAGGTGCATGAACGGCACATCAGGACTCTCCATGCGCTGTCTCGGCCGATCAACGTGCTGTCCACCAATTCCGCCTGGCTGATGTCGTCGCTGGTGATGGGGGCCGACGGCCTGCTGTCAGGCGCCGGGTCCGTGATCGCAGACCTGCAGTCAGCATTGTTCCGGGCCGTACAGGCGAGAGATCTCGCCGCCGCGCAGGAACTGGCCGACCGCATCTACTACACCACGCAGGTGTTCTACTGTGATCCTTTCGGCGACATGCACAACCGCATGAAAGAAGCGCTGGTCCTGCTCGGGCGGCTGGACGGGCCGGCCGTTGTGCGCCCGCCGCTGATGAAACTGACCGAAACCGAAATCGCACGGATTGCAGAGGCAATGAGTCTCGCGGGCATTTCCCGCGACGGAGCGGATGGGATCGGCGCGACCGCGCTCGCCGCCGAGTAGCCTCAACCGCCCAGAAACTCCTTCATCCAGCGCTGGTAATCATCGGCCCGGGTGACGCTGTCCATGAATTCGCCCGATGCCTTGCCCGTGATATCGGCGGGCGACGTGCCGTCGCGCAGTGCCTTCAAAGTCTCGTGGGTTGCTTTGACCGCAGCCATGAACGGGTGATGTCCCTGCAGGCTGATCCGCACCCGGTGGCGTGCAAGGAAATCCCTGTCTCCCTGCGTCCCGGTCCCGGACCCGCCGAGGAAGATGGGAATATCGAGCGCGTCGGAAACGGTCTCTATCTGATCCTCGCTGGAAACGCCGGTAAAGAACATCGCATCGACACCGGCAGCCTGATACGCCCTGCCCCGTTCGACCGCATCCTCCAGGCTGTTGATCGACGCCGCGCTCGTCCGCCCGGCGATGACCAGCGACGCATCCTGGCGCCCCGACAACGCCGCCTTCCTTTTGACCACGCCCTCGTCGATGGACAGCACCCGCGCCGACCCGACGGTGCCGAAAGGCTGCGGCAGGTCCGTATCCTCGATCGTCAACGCGGCAACGCCGGCGGTCTCCAGTTCCTCCACGGTGCGGCGGACGTTCAGCGCATTGCCGTATCCGTGATCGGCATCGACCATCAGGGGCAGGTTTCCGGCCCGGTTGATGCGATAGGCCTGGTCAGCGAACTCCGAAAGCGTGAGCACGATCAGATCGGGTGCGCCGAGCACCGTCAGCGACGCGACAGAGCCCGCGAACATGCCGATCTCGAACCCGATATCCTCCGCGATCCGCGCCGAGATCGGATCGAACACCGAGCCCGGGTGATAGCACGCGTCGGTTTCCAGAAGCTGGCGGAATTTCTCTCGTCGGGGCGTCCAGTGCATCGATTTTCTCCGGTGTCAGGCTGAATCCCATTGCTGACACGCCGATCCGGCGCGATCAAGCGCCGCGCCACCAAATTTCTTGTTGCGAACCGCCATGGGCGGTATATCACCCCGTCACGGGGCCGGCTTAGCTCAGTTGGTAGAGCACCTGATTTGTAATCAGGGGGTCGCGGGTTCAACTCCTGCAGCCGGCACCATTTTTCCGAGGCCGGCCCGATCTATGCGTCCGGCCACACCTCGGCCGCGGTCTCCACCACCAGGCGCAGTTTCGCTTCCTGAATTTCGGGCGTCACCGGATTGCCGCTAGCCACGCTGGCAAAGCCGCACTGGGGGCTGAGCGCGAGACGGTCCGCGTCGACGAACTCGGCGGCGGCGTCGATGCGGCGCTTCAGATCGTCTTTGGTTTCCATCTTTGCCGACTTGGTCGATACAAGGCCGAGCACCGCCATTTTGTCCCGCGGCAGAAACCGCAACGGCAAGAAATCACCGGCGCGGGGGGAATCGTATTCCAGAAAATAGAAACCGAAATCCAGCGCATTGAACAGTTTCTCAGCGACGGCGTCATAGCCGCCCTCGGCGTGGAAATGCCCGCCGCGATTGCCGCGGCAGAGATGCATGCCGATCGTCAGCCCTTCCGGCGCGCGGGCAAGAACGCGGTTGGTCACGCCGATATAGTCGTCGACCAGCGTTTCCCAGTCATCACCCCTATCGGCCAGTGATTTCCGGACTTCCGGATCGGAAAACTTGGCGAACGCCGTCTCGTCGATCTGGACGTAAGCGCAACCGGCTTTCGACAGAGATTCCAGCTCCGCCGCGTAGGCGTCGACGATGTCGGTCCAGAAGGTTTCGATGTCGTCATAGGCGCCATGCCTCAATATCTCCGGCGTGCCGCCCCGGAAATGCAGGGTACACGGACCCGGCAACGTGATTTTCGGTATCGCGCCTGAGCGCTCTTTCAGAAATGCGATCTCCGCCGCATGTATGGAGGCGGTCCATTTCAAACGGGATTTGACGATCGCTACCGGCTGCGTCGCCCGTTTCGCGCCATCGCGCGCATCCTCCACCTCGACCGGCGGGAAACCGATCGCAACATCGCCGAGATGTTCGAAGAAATAGTCGTGGTAGGCATGACGCCGGTATTCGCCGTCCGTAACGACTTTCAGCCCGACCCGTTTCTGCAGAGCGATGGCGTCTTCGATCGCGGCATCCTCCGCCTCCCGTAGTTCCCGGTCGCTTGCCTGTTCCGCGGAATGCCTGTCGCGGACCGACAGCAGGTGGGCCGGCCGCAGCAGACTGCCAATATGTTCGGCCCGAAACGGTGGTTTGCTCATTCTCGGCGCTCTTTCCTGTGCATTTCGACGCGCAGACCGTTTAGCCCGCGTCCCGTTTTCGAGTATACTCCCGCCATGGAATGGTTCCCGAAAGAAAAACACCGGATCGACTTCCTCTCCCTGGCGACGCGCAAGGAAAAGAATCCGTGGCTGGAGAAGTTCTATCTCGTCGTCGGGCTGGGCTTTTTCGCGTGGGTCTTCTACCAGATGTTTTTCGGGAGCTGATCCCGGCTCTTCCATGAACAAGCCGACCCGCCGACCGCCGAAGAAAATGTCCGAAAAGCGGCTGCGCAATATCGCGGTCTGGTATTGCGAACGCTATCTCGTCTCGTCCGGCAAACTGACCGATCACCTGAACAAACGCCTGTATCGAGACATACGCGACGAGGAAGAACGGGCGCGCTTTGCGGAATTCATCCCCGGCATCGTCTCCAGCCTGGCGGAACTCGGCTACGTCAACGACCGCGAGGCGGCAGGGGCGCGCCTGCGCACGGCGCTGCGGTCGGGATACGCCACGAACGCCGCCGTGACCGTGGCCGCGCGCGGCGCCATGGTCGACCGGGAAACTGTGGAGACCGAACTGGAAAACGCGCTGACACAGGCTTTGCCTGAACTGGACGATGTCGACTTGGAGAGTTCCGAAAGCGCGACGGATCAGGCAATCCTCGCCCTGAAACGGGCGCGTCGCGGGCCGTATCGCTCATCCGGCCAGGACGACAAGTCCCGCCGACGCGACGCGGGCTGGCTGCAGCGCCGGGGCTTCCGGCTGGATGCCATAAAAACCGCTCTGGATATCGATCCGCTTGAAGAGTGAGCGTGGCCTGCTCTTCAGGCCAGATCGAAACCTTTCGACAGCAGGAAATCCCGAAACCCCGGCCGTTCCGCCACCGACAACTGCCGCGCCACGTTTTCCGACCAGGTGCACCGCTCGGACACGCCGTATTTGTGGGCATGACGCTGGTTATCCGGCGCGATGGGATTGGTTACATGCCGCCGGTCGTCATAGGCGGCAACCTGATCGTCCAGACCGGAATCGTCGTATTTTTCACGATGGATCACAACGTCTGCCGGCAGGCGCGGATTCATGCGTCCCTCCCAGGCCGGCCAGCCAACGGTCAGTCCCGCGACGGGGAATACGCCATCCGGAATATCGAGTGTGTCGCAGAAATCCCGCATCCGGTTCCGCACCTGGCTGATCGGCGCACAGCCGAGCCCGGCGGCTTCGGCGGCGGTGATAAAACACTGCATCGCCAGCGCCGCATCGACGGTCGCGTTCAGGAAGGTGTCCATATTGTTGTTGGCGAATTCGTAGCCGTGTTTTTCAGTGAGACGCCTTGCCCGACGCATGTCGGCACAGAATGTCAGAAACACCGGACAGAATTTCATATGCCCGGTATCGGGATTCAGATCGGCGAGCTTCATCCGCAGATCGCGATCCGTGGTCACGACGATCGAATACTGCTGCAGGTTCGATTTCGTCGGCGCCGACTGGGCGCAGGCCAGCAGCGTGTCGAGCAGATCGGCAGGGATGGGATCTTCCGTATAGCGCCGGATGCAACGGCGGGAGAGCAGTTCCGTCACCGTGACAGGCAAATCCGGTGGCACGAACCGGCCGGTATCGTCTCCGTACCTGTCATCGACAAGATTCCGTGTGGCGTTCATATGCTTCCCCGCTTTCTCTGATTGTCGCGCTTTAATACTATACCGGCGATTTCACCGGAGACGCCTTCCCATGACAAGCCGCAACGGCGAACTGATCGTCGCCCATTCTTCCGACCTGCATGTCGATGACGGCTATACGATGCGCGCCTGGGGCGGCGACGGCAACGGACCGCTCGCCGCTGTCATCGATGCGGCGCAGGCGGCGCGCGCCGATATCCTGCTTCTGGCCGGCGACGTGTTCGAACACAACCGTCTGAAAGCGGATATCCTGGACCGGACGCACGCCCTGCTCACCACCGCGCCGATGCCGGTCGTAATGCTGCCGGGCAATCACGATCCCCTGACCCCGGACTCGGTGTGGTATCGGGGCGGGCTGGGCGACATCGACGGCGTTCATGTTCTCGGCATTGCCGGCGACACGGTCGGCTTCGACGCCTACGACATCGAAATCTGGGGGCGCGCGCATCCCGATTACGGCGATATCGATCCGCTGCAGGGCGCGCCCGCCCGCAGGGCCTCTCGCCACGTGGTCGCGGCCCACGGTCACTTCGTCGAAGAACGCCCCGCCGGCGATGCGGCCCGCGCGGCGTGGCTCCTGACCCCCGACGACATCGACGCCACCGGGGCCGATTACGTCGCCCTCGGTCACTGGAATGTTCCGACAGACGTGGGGACGGACAATGTGCCCGCGCATTATTCGGGATCGCCCGACTACGCGGCGACGATCAATCTGGTTCGATTTAAGGATACGGACGCGGTGTCGATCGAAACGGCGCCTGTGAAGGGTCCTCCGGCCGCCTGATCAGGCCGTGCGGCGGCGCGTAAATCCGATCGCGACCAGACCAAGACCCAGCACCGCCAGCGTACCCGGCTCTGCCATCGCGAGGATCGTGGTGCTGGAGAGATATTCGTAATCTTCGATATTGTACTCCAACGGCGAGTCTTTACTGAGGATATCCGTGATTGGATCCATCACCAGGCACTGGGTTTTTGCCTGACCGTTCTGGTTCACCCATCCCGAACCGTGCCCGACGATATTCACGTTGATATCCCGCGACTTGATGTTGGCCTCCAGGTCGCACACGGACTCCGGGCCGGATGGACCATATGGCTGTCCGTCGGTAAACAAAATTCCCGTCATCGTATTGGGAAAGCTCGAGAACACATCGAGCTGGTTGATCATCTCGACGAGGGCCCCGTGGGTATTTGTATACCCGCCTGTATAATTCAGCCCCGTCAAGGAGGCGAGGACGCTACTCTGATCCTGGGGATCATCCAGTCCATGAACGATGTTCACGTTCGTCGCGAAATCGATCACAGCGAACCGCATGGGATTGTTCGCCTGTCCGCCGCAATCGGTCACGAGGTTTATCGCCGCCTGCCGCTGGGCCAGAAAGTTGGCGGAGCCGAGACTGCCGCTGTTGTCGAGCATGATGACGACATCATGGTACGGCACCGCGCGGGCCGG
>Ga0181565_10003642_pt1 | contig 11848 bp, 11 predicted proteins | sample 101ome_16_FD_129661 | JGI IMG/M metagenome (GOLD analysis project Ga0181565, IMG submission 129661) | Coastal salt marsh microbial communities from the Groves Creek Marsh, Skidaway Island, Georgia - 101401AT metaG (megahit assembly) | ecosystem: Environmental > Aquatic > Marine > Intertidal...
GGCCAAAAGCAGGGCACCAATCATGCGGGGGTATTTTCCAGTTCCTCCAGAATAGAGTCGAGGGTGGCCCGGGGGTCGGGGGCGGCGAGTATGGGGCGTCCAATGACGAGGTAGTTGGCACCTGCGGTTTTTGCCTGACTGGGTGTCATGATACGTTTCTGATCACCGGCGTCGGCATCCGCCGGACGGATGCCCGGAGTGACCAGAGTGGTGGACGATGGTAGGGCACGGCGAAGTCGGGGTAATTCCAGCGGGGAGCAGACAATTCCGCCAATTCCGCGATCGACTGCGAGGGAGGCCAGCCGGAGGACCTGGTCGTCCACCTGTCCATGCACACCCACTGCTTCCAGTCCCGCCTGGTTGGTCGAGGTGAGCACGGTGACGCCAAGCAGGGTGACTTCGGGCATGGCTTCACGGGCAAAACGGGCACACCTTTCAAGGGCCTCAGGGCCGGCACAGGCATGCAAGGTAAGAAGTCCAACGGGCAGTTTGGACAGGCTTTCAAGGGCCTTTTCCATGGTATTTGGAATATCGTGGAGCTTGAGGTCGAGAAAAACTTTTTTTCCAGAAGCAGCAATTTCCTCCACCAGGGAAGGGCCGTCACGCAGGTAGCTCTGAAGGCCGATCTTGACCCATTTTAAACGGCTTCCCGTTTGGGCGAGAAGTTGGTTGATTTGCTTTCGGTCATCCACATCGAGTGCGAGGATGATCTCTGGAGAATTATCAGATGTCATGAATTTTTTACATAATGAAGGGGGATGAGGGAGAGCCAATTCAATTCTTTTACCCTGCGCAAATCATTGGTAACATGGGGGATGATTTCTTTTTCGCCCCGAGCCGAAATCTACGATTTTAAAGATGACTGAGTTTTTAGAAGTAGAGGCACCTGCAAAAATCAACTTACTTTTGGCAGTGACCGGTAAGCGTGCAGACGGTTTTCATTCGCTTGTGAGTATTCTTTCTAAACTTGAGCTTAGCGATACCTTGAGGATCACTCCAGTGGACGACCCGGGCTACATGCACCTTTCCTGTCCGGGCAATCCAGAGTTGGAAAATGAACAAAATCTGATCATCCGGGCGATCCGTGCCTGGCAGGAAAAGTCAGGGCAAAAGATCGGTTTCGATCTGTTACTTAACAAAAACATCCCTTTGGAAGCGGGACTTGGTGGGGGCAGTTCGGATGCGGTAGCTGCCCTGCGGGGAGTGAATCTACTCGCAGGCGAACCTCTTAACCACCGCGAACTGCATGAAATTGCTCTTGGGGTAGGTTCTGACTGTCCATTTTTCCTGCACCAGGGAACCTGTCTGGTGGAGGGCAGGGGGGAGCGGGTGCAGGACCTAGCATTGCCTGCAAATACACCCGCAGAGGTTTTTCTTTTCCGCCCGCCCCTTGGCCATGCCACGGCCCAGATTTACGGAATTTTGGCAGATCGTGGGATTTATTCGGAGGAAGCGGAAGTGCATCAAAAAATCCGTCAATGGCAAGCGGGGGAGGTTTCTCTTGATGAGCTTGTTTTTAATGATCTTGAACGGGCGGTCTTTCACAAATACCTCTATTTTCGCCCACTTTTTGAGGAATTGCGTTCAAAATATGGCCTGTGCCCCCGGATAAGTGGTAGTGGATCGGCCTGTTTTTGTCTTCTTCCAAATGGATTTAATCAGGATGGAGGGCTAAAGCAGAGCATCAATGAACACTGGGGAGAAGAGGTTTGGTTCTGTAAAACAAAAATTTTGCCCGGTTGAACGAGGCCCATCCTGAGATGGGCGAGTGGATGATTTTAGTTTCCATGTGTCAGGAATCGTTCATTATGAATGGTTGGCCCCTTTCTGAACCACTATGGAACCTTTAAACCAACAGTCAAAAGAGCTCATGCTTTTCGGAATCCCTGCATCTCCGGGGATTGCCCATGGGCCGGTTTTTCGGTTTTTGCACGAGCAAGTCGAAGTTCTCAGTTATCAGGTCGAGAAAAGCGCCCAGGAAGATGAGATATCTAGGTTTATGGCTGCCCTTGAGCAGACCAAAGAGCAAGTCAGCCAAATACGGGAAGATGTTTCGACAAACCTCGGAGAAAAAGAGGCTGGTATTTTTGATGCCCACATGCTCGTTCTTGAAGACAAGGCATTGATTGATGATGTATGTTCGGAAGTGAGAAGTTCGGGCGACAATGTGGAGCAATGTGTTTTTCGGGTGACAGAAAAGTACCAGACCTTTTTTGAGAAACTGGAAGACCAATATTTGCGGGAGCTTGCCTCCGACCTGCGGGATATCTCTAGCCGGTTGCTGCGGAATCTTGCCGGAGCGACTTCTTCTGGAACCGCCTTTTTGGATCAGCCCAAGATCCTTGTCTCAGAGGATCTGACTCCTTCAGATACAGCCTCCCTGGACCGCAGTAAAATTCTTGGCATTGCTACCAATTCGGGCGGACAGACCAGTCATGCGGTGATCATGGCTCGTGCGAGCGGGGTACCTGCGGTAGTTGGGTTGAGGCGTCTAACAGAAGACCTTTCGGAAGGAGACGAAATTCTCATCGATGGATTTGAGGGGGTGGTCATCATTAATCCATCCGAAACCACTCTCTATCGCTATGGTAAGGTGGGTATTCAGCGTCAGAAAGCTAAAGATTTAGTCGATCAGGAGTCTTCCCTGCCCGCTGAGACCCAGGACGGGAAGCCAATTACTCTTTGGGGTAATGCGGATACAGTTCAGGAAACTGAACTGATTACAAAAAGTGACGCGAAGGGCATTGGTCTATACCGTACAGAATCTCTTTATTTGCGACAAAATGCCTTGCCGTCCGAGGATGAGCAGTACGAGGAATATGCTGCTATGGTGCGTGCATCCTCGCCCAAGACCATTACTATACGCACGCTCGATCTGGGCGGGGATAAGATTCTCGATGCTTGGTCCAAGGAACAAGAGGAAAATCCATTTATGGGCTTTCGAGCGATTCGTTACTGCTTGAGTAACCCACCGATCTTCTTGGACCAACTGCGGGCAATTCTGCGGGCAAGTGCCCATGGTAAGGTGAGAATTCTCCTTCCGATGATAAGCGGATTAGGAGAAGTGACCCGGGCGAAAGAATTTATTTTTACGGCCAAGCGCCAGCTCACGGAGCGAGGGCTCGACTTTGATCCCGATGTTGAGGTGGGTTGCATGTTGGAAACACCTGCGGCGGTGGCAATCTGTGACCTCCTTGCCGCGGAGGTGGACTTTTTCAGCGTCGGTACCAATGACCTTGTGCAGTACCTACTTGCAGTAGACCGGGTAAATAACCGCATTGCCTTTCTCTATGAACCCCACCATCCTGCGGTCATCCGTTCCCTCAAAAGTATTTTCGAGGTTACCAAGGAGAAGCAAAAAAGCGTCACTGTATGTGGTGAAATTGCTGGAGATCCCCACTTTCTTCCACTTCTACTTGGGCTTGGCCTGAGCTCTTTCAGTGCCTCTGTTCCGCTCCTTCCAGAACTTAAATTCTTTGCCCGCCGATTTACCATGGATGAGGCCATCCGTTTGACCCGGAAGGCAGAAAGGCTATCCAGACCATCCGAGGTCAAGGAATTGCTTAAGAATTTCTACGAGGAAAAAATGTCGAAGGTGGGTAAGGAAAAGAATGGGGCTTACTCGTCCTGAAATTTTGACGAGAATAACTCGGTCATTTCTTTTTCCAGCTCCGTGCCTTCGGTTACTGAACATTCGAAAATAAGCTGACTCCCCCTGGCCGCCGCGAGCATCATAATGCCCATGATGCTTTTCGCATTGACCCGGTCACCCCCCTCCTTGGTCACCCATACATCCTCGCGGAACTTGGAGGCAATTCGAACGATCATCGCAGCCGGTCGAGCATGCACCCCCATTTTGTTGACTACCTCGAGGGTAAAAGAGTGGGGGGGGGCGCTTGAATTATCTGTGCTGGATTCGCTCACGGGGATAAGATTACTTGGCTCAACCCCCTAATGACAAAGAAAAAGTTTGGGCAAGAAAAAGGACCAAGGCGGTAGCGAGGGCGGCCAAAAGATCATCCACCATCACTCCCCATCCGCCAGGAAGCCTCTGAGAGTGGTGAATCAGCGAGGGTTTTGAAATGTCAAACAGGCGGAATAAGCAAAAACCAGCGATCATCCAAATGATTAATTCCTTGGAAAGTCCGCCAGAAATTTTTTCAGAAACAGGCAAATAAATCATTGGGATAACAATAAACTCATCCCAGATTACTTCTTTAGGGTCTTCGCGATCGAGCAGAATTTCGGCCCTCCTGCATACAGGAACGCCCAAAAGGAAAAGGGGCACACTGGCCAAGGCTATAGAATGGGGGTGCCACCCAAATCCCTGGACTAGGAGGAGGAAGACGAGGGTGCCGGCAAGGGAGCCCATGGTGCCGGGAGCGGGTAGGTTTCGGCCCACAGGGCCGAGTGTCGCGATGAACAGGGTGAGATGATTCATCAATCTGAAGATTCTTCACAAAGAAAGAAATCCCAATATTTATACAGGTAGATCGATCCAGAGATTACCGTGAGCATACAGGCAAGTATGAGCGTGCCCTGTCCCAGTAATTCAAGGAGTGCCCCAAGAGTGTGGGCTGTTTCGCTTCCTAGCCATGGCGTCCAGTCGTGGAGAACCGCCCCTTCGCCAAGGAAAAAAGAAATGCACGCAATCTGAAAACCGGTTTTGATTTTCCCCGCTTTTTCCGCTGCCAGTGTCTTGCCCTGGGCCGCGGCAACCAGCCTCAGTCCAGTGATCAGGAATTCACGAGCCAGGATCAATAGCACAGGAAAAAGTGCCCATAACCCAATCACTCCAAGAGTGAGCAGGCTGACAAATAAGCCCATGGTGAATATTTTATCGACAAGGGCATCCATGAATTTTCCAAATTCAGAAACCTGCCCGAGTTTGCGGGCCAGCCATCCGTCCAGCCAATCGGTTAATGCACCAAAGAGAAAGAGCAAAAAGGCCGCCGTAGATGCCCAAGGGATGGGTGCTCCCTGCCATTGGTGAAGCAAGGCGGAGACGATCACCATTAGGGGGATTCTCGAAAGAGTGAGGATGTTGGGAAGGTTCATTTAATAGTTATCCATTCCTATAGTAGTTGATCTGGGCTTTGCAATCTCAACGAGGTGAAGCCTTGAGGATGGACTTTAAGGGAGACAGGAATTAGTGTGACCTTTTTATGCCTACCGCACTTTACCCCGGAACCTTTGACCCGGTGACCAACGGTCATCTTGATGTGCTCACCCGGGCATCCCGGTTGTTTGACCAGGTCGTGGTGGCGGTGGCGGCAGGAAATTCTGCCAAAAGCACACTCTTTGATCCCTCTACCCGGGTTCGCTTAATCGAAGAGAACATTTCCCACCTCACCAATGTGTCTGTAGAGCCTTTCGACGGCCTTCTCGTAGACCATGCAAAACTTCGCGGTGCTCAGGTATTGGTGCGTGGATTGCGGGTGGTTTCCGATTTTGAATATGAATTTCAGATGGCTCAAATGAATCGGCACCTCGATGAATCCCTCGAGACTATTTTCCTTATGCCCAACCCGAAATACTTTTTTACAAGTTCGCAACTGATCAAACAGGTGCACCGCCATGGAGACCGCCAGACCGGTTTGATCCCAGAGAATGCTCGGGTTGCTCTGCTTGAGCATGTCGACAAGTTACCCGGACAAAATTAACCCAAATGAGCGATAAGCCAAAGTCCATTTTTGGGGTGGTATTTCTGACAATCTTCCTAGATATGGTCGGATTCTCGGTTATCTTCCCGCTCTTTCCTTCGATGCTCGATCACTACCTTGCCAAAGAGGGTGGGATGGGTACGGGTATTCTTTCTGGTTTGGTCTCGATGGTAGAGGGGATGGGGTATGCCGGCTTTATTCAAAACCCGGCTTTCCGTTTAGAGACGGTGATTTTTGGTGGTTTGCTTGGCTCTCTTTACGCCATCTTACAATTTTTCTTTGCCCCAATCTGGGGTGGGTTGTCTGATCGTTTTGGGCGCCGGCGCGTCCTTGCCTACACCCTTGGTGGAACCGCACTTGGTTACTTGCTGTGGATTTTCGCGGATGCCTTTTGGATTTTGCTGCTTTCACGAGCACTGGGGGGGATTGCTAGCGGTAACCTATCAGTTGCCACGGCCGCGATTGCCGATGTGACCTCCCGTGAAAATCGTTCCAAGGGAATGGCATTTGTGGGTATTGCTTTTGGTTTGGGTTTTGTCCTTGGACCGGCACTGGGAGGAATTGCCTCCTATTGGGACTGGTCTGGAGTGAAGATCCTTGGTTTTGAGATGACTCCGTTTTCGGCGGCGGCAGCGGTCAGTTTGTTTCTCTCTGTGGTTAATTGGCTGTGGTTATTTTTACGTTTTCAGGAGACCCTCCCTGAGGAGAAACGAAAGGGCCGGTCCCGCGTAACTCCGGCGATTTTTGGTATGAGGGAAGTAGGGAATCAAGCAGTGCGAAAGTCCTGCTTAACTTACCTGTTTTATATGATTTCATTTAGCGGGATGGAGTTTACTCTGACCTTCCTTGCGGTAGAAAGATTTTCCTACAATGCATGGGATCTGGCGAAAATGTTTCTGCTCATTGGCGGTACGCTTATCGTAGTGCAAGGAGTGATTGTCCGGCGTTTTGTTGGGGTGGTTGGGGAGAGAAACCTTGCCCACCTTGGCATTCTCGTTGGATTGGGTGCCTTTTTGGCAATTGCCGCGGCGGATACGGCTGCGGTGTTTTATCCTGGGCTGTTCCTGATGTCTACGGGCGTCGCTTTGATTAGTCCCACGCTTACTGCCCTGACCTCTCTTTCCTCAGATGAGTCGGAGCAAGGGTTTAATCTAGGTGTTTTCCGGTCTTGCGGGTCCATTGCCCGGGCGTTCGGGCCGATGGCAGCTGGATTGATCTACTTTAGTATGGGATCCAGTGTCGCTTACATCATCGGAGCGGTCTGGCTACTGGTTCCCGGTCTGATTTTACTTGGGGTTAAGCAACCCCAAGTACTCGCCAAAGCTGATACCTGCTAGGGTAATCTCTTTTAAACTCGCCATTTTTTAGTTAATTCGGCATAAACATTAATCTGAAACAAGCCTAACGAAACTCCATTGACTGCATGAATACTGAAGCGATCGATCGCCTGATCGAACAAGATCCAGCCCTTGAAACCTCACGTGACAGCCTGACTGCAATGCAGCCAGGTACCTACTGCATTCACCGAAGCTGGGGCTTCGGTAAAATCACCGGATATGACGATGAGAGGAATATGATCCTTATTAATTTTGAGGAGGGCGAAAGTGACAGCCATGCAATGGATCCAGTCTTTTGCATAGACAAGCTGGAAGTGGTGCCTGAGGACCATATTCTTTCTGAGCACCGCAATAATCCGGAAGAGATTGAAAAAATTGCCAAAAAAGACCCGGCTGAGCTCATCATTAAGATCCTCTCCAAGGGTGATGACGGATGCGTAAGTACCCGTGAGATTGAGCGTACCCTTTCCTATCTATTTGGTTCTGCTAAGGCTAAGCGCTGGTGGACCGCCACCAAAAAGGTGTTGATCAAAGATCCCAGAATCGCGGTTCCGAACAAAAAGAACGAGCCTTATGTGCTTCGTGATGAGCCGGTTAAACCCGAACAAGAAATTCTTCAGGACTTTTTCGAGGAAAAAAGATCGTATGAAAAAATTGTTCTTGCTGAAAAGTTGTTCGATCTAGCTGCGGAAAAGGAGGATTTACAAGCCGATCTTCCCCAAGTTTTACATGACCTTACCATTGCCATTCTCGAGGCTCGTAACCTCAGTCAGGCGGACCGCCTGTACGGTATCTGGGTTCGTAACAATTTGGCCCGCGATGTCGAGGAAGATGTGGAGAAGCTCGAGCCAACATCCGCCTCCATTTTAGAGGAGTGTCAGGACGATCTTCATGGGCTGGCCAATCTTCTGCCTGCCAAGTTTCATGCACGCTTTCTTGACCTGCTCTCCCGGGTTTACGAAGGGGATTGGAAGAAAAAGGTAGTCCATCTCCTCCAACATACCAACACCAAGTTCTCTGGGGAATGTGCCCATTTTCTGGTCGATCGTGATGAGAAAAAACTTCTCGTTTCCTCGATTAACACCTCTCTTGATGAGCAAACCCTTCGTGCTCCTGTGCTCCTTTGGATTCTCAAGTTTAGAAAGCTTGCCAAATTTAAAGACATTCTCGATGCACTAATCTCTCCCCGCCTGCTGACTGCCACTTTTTCGGCGATTGATTATGAGGCCCTGCAAAATGCGACAAGTAAACGTATTCCTTTGGCTGAAGTTCTTTCAGACGACAGAGAATTACTCGCTGATATATTAGCCAAGGGCAGTTTGGAAAATGCTAAAGATCTTGCTCAAGCCCTTCTTCTTAATCCGGGGTTTGAGGATCTTACCAAAAAGTCCCTACTCGCACGTTTTATAAAGCTACATCCAGAAATCCAATCCCTGATTGATCGTGACTCCGAGTCCAGTTCATCCACCCTTAACCAGCCGGTCGTGGATGAGTCTCTGATTGTCTCTCAGGAAAGTTACGACAAGAAACGGGATGATCTTGATATCCTCACAAAAGAAAAGATTCCTGCCAACTCTCAAGCCATTGAGGCAGCCCGTGAACTTGGAGATTTAAAGGAAAATGCAGAATATCAAATGGCCAAGGATGACCAGAAAGTGTTGCTTGCCCGTCAGGCGGAACTTCAGGGCGATCTGATGCGGGCCAAGCCTACTGATTTTACTGAAGTATCCAATGAACGGGTTGGAATAGGTTCGATTGTCAAACTTTTGGAAAGCGGATCCTCGGAACCCAAGGAATTTACTATATTGGGTGCCTGGGATAGTGATCCGGACAACAACATTCTTTCCTACCTCACCCCACTCGGGCAAAGCCTGCTTGGCAAGACCGTGGGAGAAGAGGTGCAGATTGATGTCGAAGGAAATGCTCAGTCTCTTAAGATAGAAGAATTATCTCGCTGGGTCGACCGAGCCTAATCCCTGTTCAAGCTCATTTCGGGAGGTATCCCGAATTTTTTGTCGCTCACTTTAAGGGGTGTTCAATTTAAAACGGGTTTGCTTCTTACCCTAGATGAATAGATTCTAGGTATTGAAATGAAGATTACCGAGGTCTTACAGGTATTATCAGACCCCACCAGGTTACGCATGTTGCGCCTGCTTGGACAACAGGAACTTTCAGTTGCGGAGTTACAGGAAATTTTGGAAATGGGCCAGTCCCGTATCTCCTCCCACCTCGGTCTACTGCGCCGAAATAATCTGGTTGCCGACAGAAAGGATGGGAAGCGTACCTACTACGCTCTCGATCTCGATGCTTCCTCTCAGGCCGAATTTATCCGCTTGGCCCTTTCCGGGGAATCGGAGGAGGAGTTTTGGGAAACTGATCAGTCTGCCCTAGGCCGAATTATTGACCGGCGAAGACGCGAGTCCGAGCGCTACTTTGACGAAGTGGCTGAACGGCTCGGTAAGAACTATGTACCAGGCCGAACCTGGGAAGCGATCGGACACTTTCTGTTTCGTCTGGTCCCGGCGATCACCATTGTCGACCTTGGGGCAGGAGAGGGAATCATTTCCCAGTTGCTCGCGGGACGGGCAAAGAAGGTCATTTGCGTGGATAGCTCAAGAAGTATGGTTCGCTTGGGTACCGAATTGGCTAAGAGAAAGGGACTTCTTAATCTGGAGTATAAGTTGGGGGATCTCGAAAAAGTTCCTCTACCTGATGGAAGTGTGGACCTCGCCCTGATGAGTCAGTCCCTGCACCATGCTCCGCATCCGGAAATTGCTCTCGCTGAAGCCCACCGTGTGCTCAAGCCAGGAGGTCAATTGATTGTTATCGATTTAAAAAAGCACAACTTCGAAAAGGCCCGGGAATTGTACGGCGATCACTGGTTGGGCTTTGGAGAAAATGAGCTTTACCGCTTGATCGAAGATACAGGTTTCCGCACACCCAAGGTGGAAGTAGTGGCCAAGGAAAAGAAGAAACCCTTTTTCGAGACCTTGCTCGCCTACGCGGAGAAAGTGTGATCTTGCTGGCTTAGTCCGGGTTAGTCAGTTTGCTCGGTTTGGCCAAGTTGCGGAGCAATTTTTTCACCTCGTCCAATTGGGTGCGTGGATGTTCGCAGGCAAAGTCACGGCAAAGAAAAAAAGTAGGTTCCTCGGTGGAGGAGAAGGCCTTGAGGTGGGGCGAAAAGTGAAGAAGTTCCCCGTTCTTTTTGCCTGATGGTAAAAAAAGGACCGATTTAAAGGGGAGAAAGGAAGAACCCATCTCTCTTAGAAAGGATTGGGTGAGCGGATCCTCCGCATTTCCAGTGATGACGATTTCGAGCGGAGGATGGAGAATAAAGGCGAGAGAATGAAGGAAGTTTTCCGCTCCCGATGGGTTGGACTGCAAAAAGCCGGAGAAGGCACTAAAGGCATGGTCTAGGCAGTCGAGGAATTTCTGGTCCCCGGTCATGTTACCCAAACGGGCCAGATTCATTGCCATAATGGAGTTGCCCGAGGGAATGGCTCCGTCATAGATTTCCTTCGGTCTTGTGAGGAGGGGTTCCCCATCCTTGGCGGTAAGGAAGAAACCGCCCTGTTCGGAGTCTTCAAACAGATCGATAGCAAGCTCGGTCAATTCTCGGGCATCGACGAGGTAAGCAGGATTCCACGAGGCTTCATAGAGATCGAGCAGTCCCTGAATGAGGAAGGCGTAGTCCTCAAGATGAGCCGGTAGGCCGGCTTGCCCCATGCGCCAGCGCTTCATCAGTCGGCCATTGGGCAGACGAAGCTCGGCGAGACAGAAGTCAGCGGCCCGTGCTGCCCGTTCCACATAATCGGGACGCTGAAATGCCCGGCCAGCCTGAGCAAATGCGGAGATCATCAGCCCGTTCCAGTCGGTCAGTACCTTGTCGTCGAGCTGAGGGTGAATACGATTCTCACGAGCCCGAAAGATTTTGTTCCGGATCTTTTCCACTCTTTGTTCAAGCAAGGATGTATCCTCGTTGTTGAGGCGGGCATATTCCACAAGGGATTGTCCAGGGTGGGGGATATTGGAACCGGTTTTCCTTCCGGTCGCTTCATCGAGGTAATTTCCGCCGTCCTCCAGTTGGAAAAGCTGATAAAACAAGGGGGCTTCCTCTCCGTCCAACACCGCGGAGACTTCCGCTTTTGTCCAAAGATAAAATTTTCCCTCCTCTCCCTCGCTGTCCGCATCCTCGGCCGAATAAAATCCACCTGCAGGTGAAGAAAGCTCACGGTCGACATAGGCAAGAGTACTTTCACAGGCTTCTTGAAAGAATGGATCCTTGGTAACTTGAAAGCTTTCGAGGCAGGCAATGGAAAAGAGTGCCTGATCGTATAGCATCTTTTCAAAATGGGGAACGAGCCAGTGCTGATCGGTGGAATAACGGTGAATGCCCCAGCCCACCTGATCATAGGTTCCACTTAATCGAATTTGCCGGAGGGTATGAGTGACCATATCCAAAGCTTTCGGCTCACCCGTTCGCTGGTGGTATCGAAGCAGGAAGGAGAGGGCATGGGGGGTGGGGAACTTGGGTTGCTGTCCAAACCCGCCATAGACCGGATCGTAGGCAAGGGACAGGGCCTCAAATCATCTATCCAGGTAGCTGGCATTGAGGTCACCTCCTACCTGGTTTTTCTTGGACTGGGCTAGATTATGAATGATGGCCCGTCCGATTTCACCGACCTTTTCACGCTCTTCTTTCCAGACTCGTGAGAAGTGAGGAAGGAGGTCGAGCATGGATGCCTTGGGGAAGTAGGTGCCGGCAAAGAAGGGGACTTTTTGCGGAGTTAGGATTACGGTCATTGGCCAACCGCCCCGCCCGGTCATCATTTGAGTGACTGCCATGTA
>Ga0181565_10003645_pt1 | contig 11848 bp, 11 predicted proteins | sample 101ome_16_FD_129661 | JGI IMG/M metagenome (GOLD analysis project Ga0181565, IMG submission 129661) | Coastal salt marsh microbial communities from the Groves Creek Marsh, Skidaway Island, Georgia - 101401AT metaG (megahit assembly) | ecosystem: Environmental > Aquatic > Marine > Intertidal...
CTATCGACAACCGCAATTGCCTTTCTTCTTCTAGGCTTTTTTCTTTTACGAGTCGTAGTTGCTTTTCCTTTTCTGCCTCTCTTGCCTTTGATAACCGGAATTGCTTTTCTTTTTCTAGGGATTGTTCTTTTTCAAGGCACAGTTGCCTTTGTTTTTCTACCTGCCTCTCTTTGGTGATTCGCAATTGCCTTTCCTCTTGCAATTCACGTTCTTTAATTAAGCACAACTGCTTTTCGTTTTTTAATTGTTCTTCCTTTAACAACCGCAATTGCCTTTCGTTATCTAGTTCAATATTAGTTCCAAAATGTGATTGCTTTTCCGTAATGAATTTATTTTCTGCATCGCGGATTAACTCATTTTGCCTAGATATAGAAGATGCTGTTCTTTTTGAAGATTCAAAAATACCACGAATAATTAAGGGCAAGTCATGCTTTGTTGAATTCATTGATTCGCAAAGCGTTAATGTAGACATAAAGTCTTCGCTAGCTAGATAATTATATTCTTCATCAGACCAAGCTAATTTATTTAAAATGGTTTGTCTTAAATGGAAATAGATTTGGATCCATGGATCATATTTTTTTGTTTTTTTGTTGAGAATAGGTATTCCACGAAATCTGACTGTAGAGAATGTACATAGCCTTAACCAGTCTTCCTCGTGAAAGTGGGTTTTTTGAGCAAATTCACAGTCAATGATTTTGTATTCAAGATTATCTCCAATTAGTATGTTTCTCGCTGCTAAGTCTCCAGGTGACCATCGAAGTGATGCAGACTCTACAAGCATTGAAGATTCTATTAAGGGGAAGACATAATTTTTTAGAAAACTCTTGTCTAATGAATGCAATGCTTCGTTGTTCAGAATTGTTTCCTTGAATTGCGTGAATTCTTGTATGAGGGCACTTTTCGTCGATTTTTCTTCTAATGAAGACAAGGTTTTCTCTAGATCCAAAATAATGCCTGAAATAATGTCTTCACTGATATCACCAGATTCATATTTTTCGTCTATAGGTAAGCCTTCGAAGAATTCTTGCCCCATAATATCAAATTCTTTCCCATCAATTAGGAACAAAGGCTTGCATGATTGCTTAGGAATTAAATCGTAAATTAATTTTGTTTTTTCGAATACATCGGAAAGATTTTTTCCTATCGTTAAATGAATCGTACTTGAGTCATTTAATTTTATTTTGAAAAACCTTTTCCTTTTGAATTGATGGTTGCAAGGATTACCCATTTCAATGATGCATTTGGGTAGAGTGTATTTTTGATATTCTGTAGGAAGAAGTTGAAATACTTCCTCTTTAGATTTTTCTGGCACATGGTTATTCTTCATTTATTTCGTTTTAACCTGAGATAGAAACTTTACTGAAGCAATTTGATACACCGAACGACTTGTTGCCGTTAATAACCTCGAATTCATTGCATTCGCGTAACCTATGGATGACATTTAGATTTTCGTTGTCGTAGAATGTGTATCCAATGGAGATAAAGTAATTTCCCGCACCCAGGTTAGCTTGCTGAGTAAAGCGGACAACTAGCTCGTTACCAGGTTTGAGTTCTGGGGTTTCGAAATTTAACAATTTTGTGTTAGTTCCGTATATTTCAATTCCGCGTATGTCTCGAATTCTTAGGGCGAAGATAGGTTCCTTTATCTCTGTATGTGCAGTAATTTTGAAGGAGATGGTGAATGGGTCTCCAGATTGAATAATAGCTGTATTCCCACCATTGATTTTTACGTTACTTATTAATCCCTTTTCTCCACCGTAAGATATGGCTTGGATGTTTTCTTTTTTTGATGAATCGAGATTTTTATTTTGATCCAATCTGTTTGAATCTATTTGGACTTCTTCGGATTGTTTAGACAGAAATTTTGCCAAGAATTTAGAATATTCATTTATTACATTAATGGACTTTCCTTGAGAGATCAATCTCCCCTTATTTAACAAAATAGAATTTTCGCACAAAAGTGCGATACTGTTTAGGTCATGAGAAACGAGAATTAATGAGCCCCCTTTCTTTTTGAAATTTTCTAAATAACTGAAGCATTTTGCTTGAAATGCTGCGTCGCCAACTGCAAGAGCTTCATCAATGATGAGAATGTTGGCATTAATGTTAGCACAAACAGCAAACGCGAGCCTTAAGGCCATGCCGCTAGAGTAAGTTCTGAGTGGTTGAGAAATGAATTCACCAATGTCCGCAAACTCAATAATTTTTTCGAGCCTAGAATCAATCTGATGAGTTTCTAGACCGTGTAATGATGCACTAAGATAAATATTTTCGATGCCGGTAAAGTCCGGATTAAAACCTGAGCCAAGTTCTAGTAGGGCAGTTATTCTTCCTTCGAAATAAACATGTCCTTTAGTTGGTTGCAAAGTGCCCGCAATGATTTGGAGAAGTGTTGTTTTTCCGGAACCGTTCAAACCAACGATTCCAAGAGATTTTCCTGAAGACACAGAAAAACTTATTTCTTGCAGGGCATTAAAAGAAAGAACCTTGCTGTTTTGCTGTTTGTTTTTAAGCAATGTTGACCACATTGCCTGCCATCCGATTTTGTTGGTCGGGATGTCCTCGGCAGACTTGTGGAAAGTTTTGCATACTTCCGAAACATTTAATATAGATCGGGTCATATGTGATATAATTCAGAATGAAATTCCAAAAGATTGTTCGATAAAAATTGATTAAGAGGTGATTGTAATTTTAGGAGCGGCAGGGTTTGTTGGATCAGCCTTCGTCAACATGGCAAAGCAGGATGCTAGAGAAATTTATGGTCTATCAAGGGGTGAATTTGATTACACAGACTGTAAATTACTACAAAGATTCCTGTCCGATGTGCGAGCCTCTTTTGTTATCAACTGTGCGGGATTTACAGGAAAACCGAATGTGGATGCTTGTGAGTCTGCGAAGTATGATTGCTTGCAAGGAAATGCAGTGTTGCCTGGAATCATTCGAGAAGTCTGCGAAGATTTAAAAATTCCATGGGGGCATGTGTCCAGTGGGTGTATTTATTCTGGTAGGCGGAAGGATGGACGAGGTTGGAGTGAAGAAGATGATCCAAATTTTTCTTTTCGTTCTCCTCCATGCAGTTTCTACAGCGGAACTAAGGCATTGGGTGAGGAAGTTCTGGAAGGTGCAGAAAATTGTTTTGTTTGGCGGTTGCGCATTCCATTCAACCATGACCCCAGTCCAAGAAACTATCTTCAAAAACTTTTAAACTATGACAATCTTCTTGAGGCAGAAAACTCGGTTTCTCACCTCGAGGAGTTTTGTCAAAAGTGTATTGAATGTTTTACCAAAGATCTTGATCCGGGGATTTACAACATGACCAATCCAGGTTCCATCACTACTCGGACAGTAACCGAATGGATGATCGAGGAGGGGCTAACCGACAAGCAATTTTCATTCTTTGATTCGGAGGTTGATTTTATGTCTAAGGCGGCAATCGCTCCACGATCGAACTGTGTGCTGGATACGACCAAGGCCGAGAAAGCTGGTGTCGGAATGAGGCCGGTCGAGGAGGCGATGATTGACTCAATTCGCAAAATGAAGCAAGGAATGCATTGATGAAGTGCGTGATTGTTACCGGTGGGCTTGGATTTATAGGGTCCAATTTTATACGGATGTTGCTACAACAAACCAAATGCGAGTGCGTGGTCAACCTAGACAAACAAACTTATGCTGGTAATCCGGAGAACCTATCTGATCTGGAAAGTGATCCCAGGTATGTTTTTACTCGTGGTGACATCGTAGACGGAGAGTTGGTTTCTGCCCTGTTAAACGAATATCAACCTGATGCGGTAATCAATTTTGCAGCAGAAAGCCATGTCGACCGTTCGATCGATGGGCCTGAACCCTTTGTGCAAACCAATGTGGTGGGCACCCTCAAGCTATTGGAGTCTTTCAAGGCGTACCACGATGCTCAGTCTGAGGAGAGGAGGAAGGATCTTCGGTTTGTCCATGTCTCCACTGATGAAGTTTATGGTTCTCTTTGTGCGGATGATCCTGCTTTTTGCGAGACCACTCCTTATGCACCGAATAGTCCTTACTCGGCGTCCAAGGCGGGAGCCGACCATCTTGTTCGGGCTTACTTTCACACCTATGGGTTGCCGGTCCTGACTACCAACTGCTCCAACAATTATGGAAGCTTTCAGTTTCCCGAGAAATTAATTCCGTTGATGATTCTCAATGCTATGGAAGGAAAAAACCTACCGATCTATGGCGATGGTGCCAATGTGCGCGACTGGTTGCATGTTGAGGACCATTGCTCCGCCATTTGGCGGGTACTCAAAAGGGGTAGGGTGGGAGAGACCTACTGCATTGGTGGAAATTCAGAGCGAACTAATCTGCAGGTAGTGGATACAATTTGCCAGCTGCTTGATAAAGTTCGCCCAACTGGAGCACCTCACCAGAATTTGAAGACATTTGTGAAGGACCGCCCCGGGCATGATCGCAGGTATGCTATCGATTGCAGTAAAATTACCGAAGAGCTTGGTTGGTCACCTCAATACGGATTTGACGAGGGAATGGCCAAAACTGTGAGCTGGTATTTATCTAATCTTGGATGGTGTGAGAATGTAACTTCTGGAAAATACCAACGAGAAAGGCTGGGAGCTTCATGAAAAAGAGAAAGGGTATTGTCTTGGCTGGAGGTTCGGGTACTCGCCTCTACCCACTAACCATCGCGGTGAGTAAGCAATTGATGCCCGTCTACGACAAACCGATGGTCTACTACCCGATATCGATTCTAATGCTTGGGGGCATCGAGGAGATTCTAATCATTTCGACTCCGAGAGACCTTCCCATGTTTAAAGAACTTCTTGGGGACGGTACAAGGTTTGGGGTTTCTTTTTCTTATGCAGAGCAGCCCAGCCCAGATGGATTGGCCCAGGCCCTTATCATTGCAGAGACATTCCTGGACGGTTCTCCCTCGACCCTTATTCTTGGTGACAATATTTTTTACAGTAATGAATTAGAGCACATCCTAGCTGAAACGGATAGCCGGGAAAAAGGAGCAACTATCTTTGGTTATCATGTATCCGATCCAACAAGTTATGGCGTAGTCGAGTTTGATAATTTAGGCAGGGCAATTTCTCTCGAAGAAAAACCGCAAACCCCCAAATCCAACTATGCAGTCCCCGGACTCTATTTTTATGACGAGCTTGCCAGTGAGCGAGCAAAGGCATTAGATCCCTCCCCCAGAGGCGAACTCGAAATCACCGATCTTAACCGTGTCTATCTGGATGCGGGTGAATTGTCGGTTGAGGTTATGGGGCGGGGTACAGCCTGGTTGGATACCGGGAGCCACGATAGCCTGGCATCTGCGACTGATTTTGTAAAAGTGATCGAAAGAAGGCAGGGGCTGAAAATTGCCTGTCTTGAGGAAATTGCTCTCTATAAAGGTTGGCTGAGCCTGGAAGAATTGAAGGACGCCGCCAATGCCCATGGTTCGTCCACCTATGGGAAATACCTCCACGATTTGTACGCTAGAAAATCCAAATAGGAGAAAACGCATCAACGCATCATGATGCGTTGATGAATAAACTTGCACCCTGATCTTGATTTTGATTCCATGTAGGAATGTCAAAATCATTTATCTTTTCTTCCGAATCCGTGGGTGAAGGCCACCCCGATAAAGTCTCCGATTCAATTTCCGATAGCGTATTAGATGCATGTCTCGAGCAGGACCCGCAAAGCAGGGTAGCCTGTGAGACATTGGTGAAGAGCAACTGTGTAACCATTGCCGGAGAGATCACTACAGCGGCGAAGTTTGATTACGAGGATGTTGTCCGTGAAGCTATCCGCAAAATTGGCTACACCAATGATGACGATGTTTTTCATGCGGATCAAGTCTTCATCACCAACCAATTGACCGCTCAGTCTCGAGATATCGGCCAAGGAGTGGACGCTGCCGCTGCTGCCGGTAAAGGAACCGCAGAGCAGGGAGCGGGCGACCAAGGCATCATGTTTGGATATGCTTGTAATGAGACTGAGGAATTGATGCCTGCTCCGGTTATGTTCGCCCATCGTATTTTACGCAGAATGGCTGAGATTCGGCATGCTGGTGAAAAAGCTCCTTGGTTACGTCCTGATTGTAAGTCTCAGGTGGCCCTGCAGTACGAGGACGGCAAGATGGTGGCGATTCAAAATGTGGTGGTTTCCACCCAGCACGCAGCCGATGCTTCCAATAATCTGATCCGCGAGTTTATTACCGAAGAAGTCATCAAGCCTTCGTTGCCTGAAAATCTTCTTACTCCAAATACGGAATATTTAATCAATCCGACCGGTCGTTTTGTCATTGGTGGACCTCAGGGAGATTCTGGGCTTACTGGTAGAAAAATCATTGTAGATACCTATGGCGGTTGGGGCAGGCATGGTGGTGGGGCTTTTTCCGGGAAAGATCCTAGTAAGGTCGACCGATCTGCGGCTTACATGTGTCGTTGGGTGGCCAAAAATGTGGTTTCCGCAGGTTTGGCGGATCGGGTGGAGATCCAACTGGCCTATGCCATTGGTCATCCTGAACCAACCAGTATAACTCTTGACTGTTTTAACACTGAGAAAGTGGAAGAAAGTAAAATTGAAAAAGCGGTCCGGGAAGTATTCTCCTTCAAGCCTGCCGACATTGTTTCCCAATTAAATCTCCTTCGCCCAATCTATCGCGATACTACCCACTACGGTCATTTTGGTAAGGCTGGATTACCCTGGGAAGAAACCAGCCGAGCCGCTGATTTGAAGCAGATTGCTAATTAGTTCCACAAAAAATTGTCATCTAATATTATTTGCTACTCGTTTTATAACCCATGACTACTATGACAGAAACAATAGCCCCCGCATCCCTAGACTATAAAGTTGCCGATATCACACTTGCTGAGTTTGGTCGCAAAGAAATTTCTATCGCCGAGCATGAAATGCCTGGTCTCATGGCCACACGTGCCAAATATGGCCCTGCCAAACCATTGGCTGGGGTTAAGATTATGGGGTCCCTGCACATGACTATTCAAACTGCTGTCCTCATTGAGACATTAGTTGAGCTCGGAGCTGATGTGAGATGGTGTTCTTGCAATATTTTTTCCACACAAGATCATGCCGCCGCAGCAATTGCCGCTGCCGGAATCCCTGTTTTTGCATGGAAAGGCGAGACTCTTGAAGATTACTGGGACTGCACTTGGAATGCGCTTACTTGGCCCGATGGTTCCGGTCCCGACCAAATTGTCGATGATGGAGGAGACGCCACCCTCCTTATTCATAAAGGCGTTGAGTTGGAAAACGGTAGTGACTGGGTGAATACCTCATCCGATAACCACGAAGAACAAGTCATCAAGGATCTTCTCAAGAAGACCCTATCCGAAAAACCTGGTCACTGGGCAAAGGTTGCTGATGGCGTAGTTGGTGTTTCTGAGGAAACTACTACTGGTGTACATCGCCTGATTCAAATGGAAGAAGAAGGTAAACTTCTTTTCCAAGCTATCAATGTGAATGACTCGGTCACAAAATCCAAGTTCGACAACAACTATGGATGCCGTCACTCACTTGTTGATGGCATTAAGCGTGCAATGGATGTAATGATTTCCGGAAAAGTTGCTATGGTATGCGGATTTGGCGATGTGGGTAAAGGCTCTGCAGATTCCCTCTTCAATGAAAAAGCAAGAGTGATGGTTTCTGAAGTTGATCCCATTTGTGCCCTTCAGGCATGCATGGCTGGTTACCAGGTCACCACTGTTGAGGATGCACTCGCCACAGCCGACATTTTTGTTACCACTACTGGAAACAAGGACATCATCACTGCCGAGCATATGAGCAAGATGAAAGACCAAGCTATTGTGTGCAACATTGGTCACTTTGATAATGAGATTCAAGTTGCCGAATTGGAGAAAATGCCAGGTGTCACTAAAGAAGTAATCAAAGAAGACAGCGTTCCAGGTGGCCCGGTCAGTCGTTTCACCTTTGCGGATGGCAGAAGCATTTATCTCTTGGCCGAAGGTCGCCTAATCAACCTTGGTTGTGCAACTGGTCACCCGAGCTTTGTTATGTCCAACAGTTTTACCAACCAAACGATTGCTCAGCTTGATATACGCAATAATCCCGATCGACAAATCGGTGTTACGCGTCTGAGCAAGGAATTGGATGAAGAAGTAGCCCGGTTGCATTTAGACAAGCTTGGTGCCAAGCTGACACAGCTTTCTTCCGAGCAAGCCGATTATATCGGCGTGCCCGTGCATGGGCCATATAAGCCCGAGCACTACCGCTACTAAATACCACTGCTCTCTTCTTTCACGAGAAGAGTGATCTTTCAAGAAAGCCTCCTATTTTGGAGGCTTTCTTGTTTTGTACAGTTGTTTACTTCTGCGGTATACCATATATGGTTGAGACTTTTTTATAACTGTTTGAAACTGCCTAATGTTTTTTGACGAAACGAAAGTCTTTCTAAAAGCCGGTAAAGGTGGAGACGGTTGTATGTCCTTCCTCCGGCAAAAATATATGCCCAAGGGCGGGCCCAATGGGGGTAATGGAGGCAAGGGGGGAGAAGTGGTCCTGCAGGCAGATGAAAATGTATCCGATCTTCGTACTTATCACTTTAAGAAACAATGGAAGGCAAAAAATGGGAACCCTGGGCGCGGGAGCGATCAAAATGGACGGGGAGGGGACTCTTGCATATTAAAAGTCCCCTTAGGCACCGAGGTGCGTGATCTTGGCACTGGGGAAATCATTTGTGAACTCCTCGAGCATCAACAGGAGGTGCTTTTGCTTGAAGGAGGTAAGGGCGGACGGGGGAATGCCACTTTCAAATCATCTGTCAACCAAACTCCCCGTCAATTTACCGAGGGAAAACCGGGGATGGAGGGTGAGTTTGTTTTTACCCTAAAAACGATCGCCGATGTCGGATTGGTCGGGTTTCCCAATGCAGGGAAGTCGACCCTGCTCAATGTGCTGTCCAATGCGACCCCTAAAGTCGATTCCTATCCATTTACCACCCTCGTTCCTACCGTAGGGGTAATCGACTACCCTGAGGATTTCAAAACGATTACCATGGCAGATGTGCCAGGTTTGATCGAGGGTGCAGCGGAAAATCGGGGACTTGGACATCGTTTTCTCCGGCATGTGGAGCGCTGTCGTTTGATTCTCTTTCTGCTTGATCTGGCTGCTACGGATGGTCGTTCGCCGATTGATGATTTTATGCATCTTCGAAAGGAGCTTCAGGATTACGACATTGAATTATCACAAAAGAAATTTGTTATCGTAGGAAACAAAATAGATGAGGACCAAGGAACGGCTAATCTGGCTCTTTTTAAGAAGCAGTTTCCTGACCTAGAAATCATCGCGATATCCGCAATTTTGGGTGAGGGACTGGATGAACTGAGAGGCCATCTGCTCTCTCATTTTTCCTAAAAAAATTCGAAAAAATAAAAAATAATTATTTCAGGCTATTTTCAGCTTGTTTTGCACAAGCGTTTGTGCAAAAAGAAAAAAATGGATGTGGAAAAAAGCAATTGGGGAAAATACGCAAAAGGGACTGACCTGATGGAAGAAAAGGATGAATTATCCAGTCTCGAAAAAGGTCTCTTTATCCCTGTGGTTAAAAATGAAACGCAACAGGAAAGAGCCAGGCGTATACTTGCCCTTATGGACGAATCTAACGATCGGCTACATCGAGTACTGGAAATTTTTGACCGAATGAATCGGTAGTCATGTCACTGAAAGAAAAGTCAGGGATAAGCCAGGCCGCCGCCCAAATGGGCCGGAAGGGCGGGCAGTCTGGTAAAGGACAAAGTAAGAAGCGCGGAAATGTTTCCTATTACAGGGATATGCAAAGAAAATCCGTGGCCTCCCGGTTGAGGAATGCAGCAAAGCCTGCTGCTGGGAATAAGAAAAGTTAAGCGGCGACCTTCTTTTTCTCGGAGCGGAGAAAGACGGGTTTCTCTTCAGTAGACTGTTCTGAGCAGTAACTGTATCCATCAAGTGAAAATGCGGTTAATTCTTCCGCTTTTTCAACTTGGTTGGAAATAATGAAACGAGCCATCAGTCCCCTCGCTCGCTTGGCATAGAAACTGATGATTTTAAATTTCCCGTTCTTTTCGTCCTTGAATACAGGAGAGATAACCCGAGCATCCACTTTGTTTAATCTTGCCGCTTTCGAATATTCAAGGGAAGCCAAGTTGACCACGGTATTGGACGAACCTTTCGAGAGATCCTCGCTGATTGCCTTGGTTAGACGGTCTCCCCAGAAGGCGTATAAATCCTTGCCACCCGGATTGGCGAAAAGAGTGCCCATTTCTAAGCGATAGGGTTGAATTAAGTCCAATGGCTTAAGCAAACCATAGAGCCCAGAGAGGATACGCAGGTGAGACTGGGCAAATTTCAGGTCATGCTCTCCAAACTCCCATGCTTTCAAACCTTCGTATACATCACCCTTAAAAGCCAGCACTGCCTGCTTGGAAGATTCGGTGTTGTGCGGAAAAGACCAGGATTGAAATCGCTGGTGATTGAGCTGTGCTAGTTTTGGGCTCAGTTTCATCAGTTCACCGACCTGTTCAGCAGAGAGGCTTGCCAGAGCGTTGATCAAATCTTGCGATAGATTCAAAAAGTCAGGTTGGGTGCATATCTCAGTCGATGAGGGATGCTCAAAATCAAGGGTTTTGGCAGGAGATAGAAGGGTGAGCATTTTTCGCGAAATTGATAAAGTCTGATGGATTTCTGAATTTAGTAAAAGATTACGGAGGAGAGGGGGGCGAGCAAATAACTATTCTTCAAAAATATCCACATCTTGTTTGATTCGCTCAACGGTGTGACACCAAAGCTGTTTGGGAATCTGCAAGTATAAACCGAGTGTTCTGAGACTTTCGAATTCAGAAGCAGTAAGTTTTTGATCTAAAATTATCAATTTGGAAATCGATTTAAAAACTTTTTCCTGCTCCTCTTTTGTTGAGCTCTCACGGTAGGATGAACAAAGCGAACTGAGTTGGAATTCACTGACATCGATAGAGTTGGCCACTCGAACGATGCAGCTTGCTATATCTGCACTAAGATTACACTTGGTGACCAACGCATTATGCATGAATGATAATTCTTCTCTAGAAATATATCCGTCAATTTTGGCAAACCATGAAAGAATAGAGGCAAACAAGCAGACTTGTTGTAATTCTGATTTGGAAGAAACTGATGAGAGATTTTCTTGTAGAAGAACTTTCCGAAATATGAAATAAACAGGGTTGTCGAAAAATTCATGAATAAATTTCTCTCTGCCTTCATTAGTTCTAGACCAAGCGGGCTGGGCTCGAATTGAAGAATTAAAGAGAAGAAATTTTATTTTTCTGAGAAACCCCTCAGAGGATTCTTTTATTTCTTGATCCAAAATCAGGGCAAATTTTTTCTCATCCTCATTAAGCCGGCCGTCTGCTTTTAAGATAGCGGCTAAGCAATCCCACGCTTTTTTCGAGTGTCCTGCGACGAAAACCTTATCAATGAAGTCTTCAACGATAATGAGTTGTTCAGATTTACCGATTGGGTAGGCGAGATAAATTTTGAGTTTTCTCCAATCCTCGAATGAAACATCAGGAAAATTAAGAATTGTTGTTTTCAAACATTCTAACTCAGAGTCATTTAGTTCGCCATCAACCCAAGCTGCAGCCGCAAGCATCTTTCCGAGAGAAACATGAAGGGCTCGATACCCAATCTGATGCAAATTGTCTTTGTCCATGTTTTACATTTTTGCGTGTTAAAAATAAAAAGCTATCTAATGAAAAGCATGGTTATTTTTTCACAGTTGATAAGCACTCCTCAACAAAAATGTCTATTTTCTCCATGTACAAATAGTTTTTGGTTAATTACATTCGTTATTTTGTAGGTCTATCCTTTCTAAATA
>Ga0181565_10003654_pt1 | contig 11840 bp, 10 predicted proteins | sample 101ome_16_FD_129661 | JGI IMG/M metagenome (GOLD analysis project Ga0181565, IMG submission 129661) | Coastal salt marsh microbial communities from the Groves Creek Marsh, Skidaway Island, Georgia - 101401AT metaG (megahit assembly) | ecosystem: Environmental > Aquatic > Marine > Intertidal...
GCTAATTCTCTTCGATTACCCTTTGTTGATGCTGTTTTACCTGATGCAAAATATATTTTCATTCATCGTGACGGCATAGATGCTACAGGCTCTGCTGAAAAACGCTGGACCGCTAAACTTGATTTCCACTATATTTTTGCAAAAGTTCGTTTTGTACCCTTAACAGACATACCCTATTATGGAGTCAGGTATCTTTGGGGTAGGGTCTATCAGTTTTTCTCACGTGAAAAACGCTTGGCATTTTGGGGTCCGGTTCTTAAAGATATGTCGGTTATTTTGCAAAGTCATAATCTTAATGAGGTCTGCGCTCTTCAGTGGCAGCATTGTGTTGAAAAATCCGAGGAGGCTTTTTCAAAGATTCCTTCTGACAGAGTGATTCGAATAAGTTACGAAGACTTTGTCCTTAAACCAAAACAGAATCTAAGCAATATCATGCAGTTTATTGGTAAAGATGTTATGCCGGAGGAAATTGCTATTGCTGTAAAGGATGTTTTTCCTCAAAGTATTGGAAAAGGTCGTAAGGCATTAAGCGAGCAAGAAGTTAAAAATCTGGAGTCATTAGTTGGTAAAACATTAAAACGATATGATTACTTATAGAAAGAATGAAATCCATGAATTAAGAACCCTTCATGCTTTTCAAAAAAGAACATTTGACATATTCTTTGCGACTTTTGGGCTTCTGATTTTATGGTGGCTGATCCTCATATCATGGGTCTGTGCAAGTTTTGAAACAAGATCTAATGGTTTTTTTACACAGAAAAGGGTTGGGTTAAATGGAAGAATGTTTAGCATAATTAAAATAAAAACAATGCGACCTATTTCAAATATTGAAACTACAGTTACAAAAAATGATGATCCTCGTATTACAGTGCTTGGCGCCTTTTTTCGCAAAACAAAGATTGATGAATTACCACAACTTTGGAATATTCTTTCTGGCGACATGAGTTTTGTTGGTCCTCGACCAGATGTTAGAGGCTTTGCTGATCAGCTTAAAGGAATTGAGCGTTCTATTTTATTTATACGTCCAGGATTAACCGGTCCTGCTTCTCTCAAATACCATGATGAAGAGAAGTTGTTGGCTAAACAGGATGATCCAGAAACGTATAATAAAAATATAATTTGGCCGGACAAAGTGCGGATAAATATGAACTATATTTGTAATTGGTCTCTTAAGACTGATATTTATTATATTTTTAAAACAATATGTCGTTAAATACTGAAAGGTTCGTTGACTGAAGTGCGGTGAAAAAATGAGTAATATGCTCGATTATGACCAATTTTGGGATAATTTAAATTCCGTTGATCTTCCCTCATTTTTAGACATTGAGGAGTTTTTAAAGGCAGAAAATCGTTCTTCAACAATTTTTCCAGTCTTTAGGGGTTCTGGCATCACCACCTCTATTCAATTTTTTTCTTATTGGCTCAAAAAGCATGGGAATAACGTTATTATTCGCTTGACCTTCCGCCGCATATGCGGAGAGCTATTAAAAAGAAAATACAAAATCATTACTGAATACAGGTCTTACGAGCTGCAAGTTTCAGAGTATTTTTCTGATTTGGAAAGTGGATTTTGTGGGTCTGTTGAGATTGAGGTTTATTCTAAAAATAAACCTCTTTACACTTTCCCAGCCATAACCCTTTGTTATGAAGGAAATGGGTCCAGCTCGTTGGTGCACAGTTGCATTAGAACATATAATAAGAACGAAACAGTAAATGACTACGCAATTGGGTACCCACAAACTGGATTTGACACACATTTTTGTTATCAAACTAAAAATTACATATGTTTTTTTGGGGGGGATTCTTCAACGTATAGTCTTTGTATTGAGCTATTTGATGATGATTTTTCGAGAAGCTACGATTTAGAAATAGATAATGAGTCCTACGGACAAATGCACATTATATGGCTGGAAGATCTTATAGACAGTTCAGATATTGGGTTGTTAAAGAATCCAATGTGTTTAATTAATCATGACTTACAAGATGTTTTCCCTCGTTTTTACGTTGGTATCTTAAATGAGAATTGTCCGCCTACATTGACCCATACATTCTTCGACACTTCCAGAGCACAGGATTTACTAAATGACAATGAGTTAACTTTAAGGGCAAGCAATAAAGATTATCATCGATATTTTGACTCTGCTTTTATAGTTCCAATTTTCCCATTAAATTCCTTTGATACGGCGCTACGAACATACGGACAAAACCTATCTTTTTATGGGGACACGCTTTTGACTATCTACACAATCCAAGGAGAAGGTATATATTCTAGAAGTCTTTCCGAGGCGGAAATGTTCAATCTCAATGCATCTGGTCAGCTAGAACTGTCTGCACTTTTAAGTTCATTAAATGCTGAAACAGATCAATTCTATAGCCTAAAGTTAGCTTTCGTGAACAAAGAAAAGCCCTTTCCTAAGCGCTTTAAATTGGGTTTTAATGTTAAAAGAAAAACCCATAATCTTGGAACAAACATCTGTTTTGCTCCGTTAGTTGTCTCTGAGAATACATTCACTAAGCCTTTTAATAGACGGTGGTTTCCAGTAGGCGGATCAAGAAATTATGTCGCAACAGTTCACAATACTTCGTTAGAATTAGATGATCGTAGTGCTAATAGGGAGTGTGAATTTGAATTTATTAACCATCATGGCGAGACTTTGAAGAAACACATTATTGTCAATAGCAACGCCAGTGTTATTCTTAATGTAAGGCAAGACAATGAATTGAATCACTTCTTAGGAAAGCATGGTGGATGGTGCATGGTCACATCCAAGTCGTATCTCACCGATGCATATTATTTTTCTGTGACGGAAAAGCAGATTGGCGGGGATCACGGATATTAACCAGCAATCCATGTAGACGTGGCATACAACCTACTTACGTTGCGTAAAGCTGCTGAAAATGGTGAGTTAGAAGCGCTTATTGAGCAGCAAGTTCAGTTTGGCAGACGAGATGACTTTGTGCAAAAGCAACAAGCACTTCAACCTATAAAGTCGATTTCATTTTCTAATTTTTATAATAAAAAGTATATGATAATGTACTAATTTGATAGATTTTTATTTATGTGGAAGACTGAACAAGAAGAATTTTGGGCTGGCGACTTTGGTGCCGAGTACATTGATAGAAATAATTCGGAGCAATTGCTATACTCAAAAGTTGGAATGTGGGCAAAAATGCTCCAGTCAGCAAATAATGTGAGTTCAATTAGAGAACTTGGGTGCAATATTGGCTTGAACTTAGTTGCTTTGAAGCGACTTAATCCAAAATTAAGTCTTTCCGGCTATGAAATTAATAAGGAAGCAGTTCGCCAAGCAAATGAGTTTAATGTTGCTAAAATTAAGAGAGGTTCTATTTTAAATAAGATAGAAGATGAGGCTGTCGATTTAACCTTCACTGCTGGGGTTTTAATTCACATTAATCCTAACTACTTATCTAATGTATATGAAAATCTTGTTTATGGTTCAAATAGATATGTTCTCTTAGCGGAATATTATAATTCTTATCCTACCTCAATAAATTATAGGGGACACACTGATAGACTATTTAAGCGTGATTTTGCTGGTGAATTGATAGATAATTATGGACTTAAACTTGCTGATTATGGGTTTATTTACAAGCGAGATAATTGGGCACCTCAAGACGACATTAGTTGGTTTTTATTAGAAAAGTAACCAAATTTCATATCCCTATTTTGCTTAAATATTTTTCGTTTTAGTAGCTTTGTAAAAGCAACAAGAACTTCAACCTATAAAATCGATTTCGAATTTTTAATCAAGTAAGATATTAATGTAGTATTTTAATACTTAAAATGTAAATAAAAGAAATTAACTAAATTTTTGGATAAATCTCTCCGTTGTAGAAAGGATGTTTGGTTGAAAGTGTCAAAAATATGGATTTGGCGTCATCAAAATCAGTTTGTGAGAAAGTTTTTTTAAACGCGGCAATAGATTTTTTTTCGAGTGCCAATACCCTTTTATTTTTATCTGTCTTCGCACCAAACACTATCACCTTGTGAGAACTATTAAAGAGTTTTTTAAAAATAAATTCCACTCTTTTTACATGATAATCAGAAGTTATAACACTTAGCTGATTGATATGCTTATCTTGGAGATATTTAAAACAATAATAAGCGTCACCTACTGTGTCTCTTGAGGAGGGTAGAGATACTATTGATTTATGATTTATTTTTGAATTGTTTAAAATAAATTTTTTAACTACATCTGATATGGGTACTGAGCAATCCGATCGATATGCCCATCCAGAAGTGATTATTAATTCATAATTTTCCTTAGTGAATTTCTCTATTGCAAGATTTGCACGAGCAGCAGATTCCTTATTTAGAACACAATTCTTTGACATAAGATGTGATAGAACTAGAAGGCATTTCATTGAGATTTTTTAAAGTGATCTAGGGTAACTCTATCACCTCTTTTTGCTGATTTAATACATTTAGATCCTATAACATTTTTATAGTATTTTGCCTCTAAGCCAAAACCGGGACGAATACGTTTAACAGAGTTGCTTGAGATAGTTTCACCTTCATTAACATCATCAACGAAATATAGTGATCGTCTGAAAACTTTATTAGAATCTTCTAAAGTCGACCTAACAAAGGTATTTGATCCCAGTGAACTAAATGCTGTTTTAGTGTCTTCGATCAGCATCTTCATCTCTTTTGGCTCTATTGAGAAACTACTATCCACTCCACCATCAGATCTATTGATTGTAAAATGTTTTTCGATAATAACCGCACCTAGCGATGTTGCAACAATACTTGCAAGATTTCCAATTGTATGATCAGAAAGCCCTATATGAACATTAAACTCTTTTTGAAGAATATTAATTAAATTAAGATTGGATTCACTTACGGGAGTAGGGTAACTACTTATACAATGAAATAAGGCAATTTTAGAATTGCCAGAGGATTTCGCAGTTTCTATCGCATCTCCAATCTCTGCAAGAGATGCCATTCCAGTTGAAATTAAAATCGGTTTATTTTTTGTGGCTATATACTTAATTAAAGATAAATCTACTATTTCGAATGATGCAACTTTATAAGCTGGACAGTGTAAGGATTCCAAAAGATCTACAGCTGTTTCGTCAAAAGGAGAAGATAAAAGCGTAATACCGATTTTCTTAGCGTATAAGAATAGATCTTTGTGCCATTCAAAAGGAGTATGTGCCTCACCATAGAGATCATAAAGCGATCTTCCCTTCCACAGACCGTCGGAAATAAGAAAGTCAGTGTTCTCTACATCAATTGTCATAGTATCAGGTGAATATGATTGGATTTTTACTGCATTAGCACCAGAAATTTTTGCAGCCAATATTGTTTCTTTTGCTCTCTGAATTGAGCCATTATGGTTAGCAGATATTTCAGCAATAATGTATGGTCGAAGGTGGCTGCTAATTCTTCTCGAATCAATAAAAAAATCATTGTCATTCATATTTAAGCCCTTCATGTTTTAATTTAGTAATCTCTTCTGTAATGTTAGAAGTCCAACCGGAAAAATTATGAGGTAAATCCTTTACATAATGGTGGCTTCCAGATCCATTTTGTTCTCGTGCAATCCAATCATCATTGAGTAAACAGTGAAGATGCTCTATAAACAAATTCTCTATTTCTTTAATTAAGACTTTGTATGTTTTTAGAAAAGTATCATCTTCTTTTTTGAAATTAACCAATCTTTGCCAAACAATTGGACCTGTATCTAATCCACTGTCTATGAGATGAATTGAAACACCCGCCGGAGTTTTATCATAGAATGACCAAAAATTTGGATGAGCTCCACGATTATAGGGCAAGTAAGAAATATGTAAGTTAAAGATAGGACACCCCAATTTATCAATCGTACTTTGTTTAATAATATATCTGTAACCAAAACATACCACAAAATTATAATTTTCTGTGATGTTAAATTGGCTATCAGTCTGATCTACTAAGCAGTTATTTTTTATTAATGCCTTAATAATAGATGTCTGTTTTTCATTAAATCCTAAGAACAATACTTTTTTAAGGGGATTAGAAATTCCATTAAACCGCTTCATATTGACCATTAATATTAATTCTTATTTAAAAAAAAGTATATCAGAACAATCAAAAATCAATAAATTAATAAACTTATGAATAATTAAAAAAACCCTTCTAAAAAGTTAGTTTTGAATTGAATATGTTTCCTAAATTATCATTTGGAAAATATAAAAAGTTAACATTGCTGTTATAAAATAATTTTTATATTTTTAAATTCACTAAGATTGTAGAAATGAACCTGTGCGTAATTCCTGCCCGTAGCGGAAGCAAAAGAATAGTTGATAAAAATATAAAACTTTTTAATGGTATGCCTATTATTGCTTGGTCGATTCTCTCTGCAGTCGAATCAAATTGTTTTGATAAGGTTATTGTCAGTACAGATAGTCAGGTAATTGCTGACATATCAGAAAACTATGGAGCAGTTATACCTTTCCTAAGACCTAAGGAATTAGCTGATGACTATTGTGGGACTACCCCTGTAGTAATTCATGCCATTAATTGGTTTATAAAAAATAATGAAAATTTTGATAAGATATGCTGCTTATATCCTACAGCTCCATTGCTATCTTTTAAATCCATAATTGTTGGTAAAAATATTTTGGATTCTTCAGATGCGGATTTTAGTGTTTCAGTTTCAAGTTTCCCATATCCGCCGCAAAGAGCGTTGAAAATAAATGAATCTGAGAAATTGGAAATGCTTCATCCAGAGCTCTTTAATTTCAGGTCTCAAGACTTAGAAGATTTGTGGCATGATGCTGGTCAATTTTATTGGGGAAAAAAACACGCATGGCTTGGAGATAAGACATTTTTTCAAGGCAACACTGCACCTGTGGTTGTACCCAGACATACTGTTGTAGATATTGATACTATCGAGGACTGGAGAGAGGCCGAAATACTCTCACAAGTCATAGGAACCAAAAGTTCATAGAATTTCTTTATGCATTCTAGAGATCAATTTCTTAAAAAATTTAATTCGGTTTTGACCGAAAGTCCTGGAGTGGCTGTTATTCACTCTGATTTATCAAATTTTAGGGCTAATAATAAAGAATTTATCTGGAGCATTCTTTATACTTTTAAAATGCTAGTTGATGATGGTTGGACTTTGCTTTTTCCTGCTTTCACCTTTAGTTTTTGTTCAGGGAAGCCATATTCATATAGTAAATCAAAGTCAGAAACAGGAATTTTAGCTGATAAGGTATTAGAAATTTTTTCTGGAGCAAAAAGGACAGCCTCACCAATATATTCTTTTGTAACTCTCGGAAATCCACCAAATTCCATCATCGAAGATTCAGGAAAAACAACATTTGGGGTTAATAGTGTATTTGAGTGGCTAGAGAAACAGAATGCTCATGTGGTGATGTTTGGTTGTGAGTGGAGTTATTGCACTCAATTCCATAGATATGAAGAGATTTTATCTGTCCCTTATAGGAAGTTTAAAATTTTTGAAGGGTCTGCTGATTATGGAGTGGGCCCGATTAATGTTAAGACCTCAATGTTTGTAAGGTCTCTGGAATATAATCCTATTAATGATTTTTCACCAATTGTTAAAGAACTAGAATCTAATGATCTCATCAAGAAAACAGTTTTACTTGGTGCACCTGTGCAGAGTACAAGAGTCAAAGATATAAAAGATTTATGTCTCAGACAAATAGAATGTGATCCATTCATTTATCTATCGAACAAAAATGAGGTTATGAAGAAAATCACAGAGAACTCTGAGAGAAGTAGGCAAGAAAAACTCACAGTTTCAATTTTTAGCAGTAAAAATATAGAATTATTTGAGAAGTATTTATTACAGTTTTTAAATAAACTAATCCCAGATAGGACAACACACATCATACATATACCATTTGGGCAAATGTATAAAAGCTTAATTGATCAATCAAGTAATGTTTGGGAGTCACCTCCACTTATCAAGATATATATAGATAGACTTAGAGATATACCAGGATATGATTTCCATAACAAAAGTAAAGTAATTGAGGCAGTTCGTCAATATGCCAAGATTATAAAAGAGTTCCATCAATGTTCAAATGGATGGAGTTTAGTTCACTTTTTCACTCAGGATTCTCCTTCACGTGCAGCAAGTCATATCTTCCAAGACAAAAAACTGATTAGTGAATGTAACGATATACTTTTTTCAGAGCTTAAAGGTGACAATCAAATTTTATTTGTTGACACATTTTCAGAGATTGCTTGTTATGATGGATCACCATTCGATCCGAGACTTGAATTCATTGGTAAGTTTAGTTTTAGTGACGGATTTTCAGAACATTTGGCACGTAAGTGGGTTTCGTTAATTATTGCAATGTTTGGTAAAGATGTGCGATTAATAGTAGTTGATTTAGATAATACACTTTGGGGCGGTATTCTTGGTGAAGAGGGAATAGATGGATTACAATTAGGCGGAGACTACCCGGGAAATGCATTTAAAGCATTTCAAGCTGAATTATTAGAACATCAAAAAAGAGGAGTTGCTATTGGTGTTGCCTCAAAAAATGATACAGATTTGGTTTTGAGGTCGATTTCTCAGATGCAAGATATGCTTATTCGTGAGCAAAACATTCAAGTACATAGAATTAACTGGGAGCCTAAATGGAAAAATATAGTTAATATGGCAGCAGAACTAAATTTGGGTTTAAGTTCTGTTATGTTCATAGATGATAATCCGGTAGAACGAGAGGCAGTAAAACGTAATCTTCCTGATGTCAAAATCTTGCCACTTTCAAACGATCCTGCAGAATATGTTTCAATATTAAGATCATCACCCTTTTTGCAGCCTATTGAAATCACCAGCGAAGACTTGGGTCGATTATCTGATTTCTCAGTCAATAGAGAACGAAATGTTCTGAAAAGAAAGGCTATGAGCCTAGATGATTACTATGTTTCATTAGATATTTCATTAATTTTTTCTGATATCAGTCCAAGCAACTCCTCAAGAGCGGCTCAACTTTGTCAAAAGACCAATCAATTTAATACCACTTCTCGGCGCTATAATCAAAAACAACTTTATTCTCTAAAGAAAGCAGGGCATGAGGTTTTGATTGTAAATTATTCTGACAAATTCTCACCTTCAGAAAACATTGGTCTTATAGTAATAAAATATTATGGAACTAAAGAGGCAGTAATTGACCTGTATCTTTTATCCTGCAGAGTTTTAGGAAGGGGTATTGAGGCTGCAATACCAAATATTGTAGCAAATATTGTCGCTTCAAAAGGGATTGAAAGATTAATGGCAGAAATAATTGAAACAGAACGTAACACCCCTGCACGAAATGTTTACAAAGAAGCTGGTTTTGAGAAATTTGACTCAGGGAATATGTGGAATTTGGACATAACTAAGAAAAAAATACCACACTGGATAAAGTATTCACTGCAAAATGAGGTTTGATATGAGTATAGACTTCGAAAAATTTGCCGTAGGCGATGTGATTAATTTTGAAAAAGAGTTCACCCTAACTGATTTTGAAAATTTTTCAAAAATAAGTGGAGATTTTAATCCACTTCATCATAATAAAGAATATGCGGCGCTTCACAATGGTAATAACAACATAGTTCCATTGCACCTGATTATAGCCCCGCTTTCTCGGGTTGCTGGAATGAATTTCCCAGGCACACCCTCTCTATACTTGAGTCATAGTGTAAGAGCTATCAGTCAATTAAGATATGAGGAAAAAATTACCTACTCTGCCAAGATTCTGGCAATAAATTCTGTAAAGAGAGTAATGACAATCAAGGTAATTGGATTTGTAGGAAAAAAAGTTATTTTCGATGCAGAGTTGAAGACTCGCGCATTAAGGTCTGAATGGGACCAAGAGATAGATTGCGAAATATTCCAAGATTCTTCAAAGGGTCGAGTATTGATCACTGGATCTTCTGGAGCAATTGGTTCGGCTATTGCAAATAAATTTGCTCGGGAAGGATGGCCTTTATTATTACAAAGTAGATCGAAACGTGATGCAAGTGAAATTATTTCTATGGATAAAAATAATATTTCTATAGAGCTTGTAAAGGCAGACTTGAGTACTAAAAAGGGTATTGATACGTTGATCAAAAAGATAGATTTGTTAGGTGATATAGGAACAGTTATTCATACAGCATCTCCACCATTGAATTCACCATTCAAAGATCTTGCTGAAATAAATTATACTGCTCTAAAAACTATTACGGAAGCTGCAGTGCCAGATATGTTAAAAAAACAAAAGGGTAAAATAGCGCTGATTGGAAGTACAGCAATGATGTCGATGATTGACGGTCTTGAAGACTATGCAGCTTCCAAATCTATGGCGGCAAGTTATCTTAAGCGTCTGGATTCTGGGCTAGGGCACTATGGCATCAATGGTTATGTCTTTGCGCCGGACTTTGTATCAACAGAATATTCAGAGAAAATTAGAGGAAATTCGCCATCTCTTCTTCCAGAAGAGGTTGCATCAAAGCTCTATAAAATGTTGACTTCTGAATCATCTTTTATGACTGTGCAATATTTAGATTCTTTAATGGATGGTTCGTATGGATTCTCACATAATAGCCAATCCAATGATAATTTACTATTAAATTCTATTTATTCGAAGAATGATAAAGACAAAATAGATCAGTTCATAGACGATAGTGAGAGTAAATTAGTTAAATGCATTCAATTAATTCTGCCAAATGCCTCATATGAACAAATACGTGATGGCGGAATGGGTATAACACCAGGGTGGGACTCATTAGCTCAAATTCAAGTCATATTAGAAGTGGAAAAGTTGTTTGAACATCGATTTACTTCTTCCGATTTTGAAAATTTAAAGACCTTCAATGGAATCCTGAAAGTCTTAAATTAATCTAAAGATATGTTCTGATGAAAGGTATTGAGATACACCGGTTTGCAAGTGAAATATGGCCTTACAATAGAAGCATTACTGGCCAGGGAGTAAGAGATACTTTAGAACAAATCAAAATTCATTTGCCAAGATTGAAAATTGAAGGTGTTCAAACAGGAACGGATGTTTTTGATTGGAAAATTCCAAAAGAGTGGAATGTGAATGAGGCTTATATTGTTTCTCCAGATGGAGAAAGAATTTGCGAATTTAGTAAGAACAACTTACACTTATTAGGTTATAGCATATCATTTGATGGATATTTAGATCTTAAAGAATTAAAAGAACATCTTTACACCCTTCCAGGTCAACCAAATGCTATTCCATACGTTACTAGTTATTATGAAGAAAGATGGGGCTTTTGTCTTTCTCAAAATCAGTATGACCAATTATTAGAGGGTGAGTATTACGTAAAAATTGATTCAGAACATTTTGATGGTTTTCTAAACTATGGAGAACTAATAATTCCAGGAAAAAAATCAGAAGAAGTTTTTCTTAGCACCTACATTTGCCATCCATCAATGGCCAATAATGAGCTTTCTGGTCCAGCAGTTTTAACTTACCTAGCGAAGTGGATCGAAGAGCTTAAGGGTCTTCAATATACATATAGAATTGTATTCATTCCTGAAACTATTGGTTCAATAACATACCTTAGTCTCCATCATGAGAATATGAAGAAAAATATAATTTCAGGTTTTAATATTAGTTGTGTGGGCGATAACCGGGCATATTCTTATTTGCCATCTCGTAATGGAAATACATATAGTGATATTGTGGCCAAGCATGTTTTAAAACATATAGATTCTAATTTCAAAGAATATACTTGGTTAGATAGGGGAAGCGACGAAAGGCAGTACTGTGCCCCAGGCATTGATTTACCTATTGCATCAATAATGCGAACGAAGTATGGCGAATACCCAGAATACCATACATCACTTGATGACTTGGAAAGA
>Ga0181565_10003656_pt1 | contig 11835 bp, 4 predicted proteins | sample 101ome_16_FD_129661 | JGI IMG/M metagenome (GOLD analysis project Ga0181565, IMG submission 129661) | Coastal salt marsh microbial communities from the Groves Creek Marsh, Skidaway Island, Georgia - 101401AT metaG (megahit assembly) | ecosystem: Environmental > Aquatic > Marine > Intertidal zone...
GACGCCGGGGCAGTTGCAGGACTTGCCCTCGTTCGCGCAAAACTCCCACTTCAACTCCCAGGGCTGGACGATCCCGTCGTTCCTCGCGGATCGCGCCCCGCGCGTCGTCTTCCCGCCCTGCGTCTCCGCGGGCGTGAACGTGGGTTTGGGCGTGGGTTTGGCCTCGCACCACGCCTCGGGTTTGGGTTCGTACGGCGCGCACTGGCAGATCATGCGGTCGCCCTCTTGGACGGTGCCCTCGGGCCACGGGTGCGGCCCCGGGAACGACGCGTTCTTGCACGGAATCCTCACGGAGTTGTGCAGCGGGGTGTCCCTGTACTTCCACTTGGTCACCTCGGGGTGGTCGGCGAAGAACGTGGGCTTCGATCCGCCCGCGTACACGTCGCTGGGCCCCGTGGAGCCGTATCGGACGACGGAGTTGTTCCCACATTCGCAGATCGTGTCGTTCGCGTCCTCGGCGCCGCAGAAGGTCCACTTGAGCGTTCGCTGTTCGGGCGTCGGCGTCGGGATGGGGGCGGTGCACTGGCAGATCTTCTTCTCCCCCGGGAAGGGATCTTCGCCGGGGAAATCCCTCGCCGCGCAGTCCACGTTGCCGCAGTTGCGGCGGTATGACCACTTCGGGGCGTCGGGGTTGGCCAGGCGCGACGCTTTCGTGCCGTAGCTGCCGTACCGCACGACGCCGTTGCAGAAGCACGAGGGGAGGTCCTCGCCCTCGTTCGCGCACCATTCGAACTCGCGGCCGGTCGCGTTCACGGGACCGTCGCCGAGGAGGTCGAGGAAGTCGTCCCCGAACGCCTCCGCGGGGGGGGTCGGGATCGGTTCGGGGGACACCGCGTCTTCGCCGAGGTACGCGAAGCGATCGCCGCCGTCCACCGCCGCGGCGTGCTCGCGCGTGGGCGCGGGCGACGCGTGCACGCTCGCCGCGAGGAGCGCCACCGAGAGTGCGAGGACGCCGAGCGCGGACGCGCGCGTCATCGTCGGGGTGGTACGCGCTGGGGCGCGCGGGGACGACGCCGGGCGCGCGCTCGTCGAAATCAGCAGAGGGGTTACACCGCGAGCGGAGTCGCCCACGTTGTACGGGCACTTTGGTTAAAATTCGATGATCCCACCCAAATCCCTCGCGGAGGTTAAAAAACCTTGGGAACGACTCGTCGCTCGGCCGGTTACGAGTTGTCTCGTCATCGTCGGTTTGGGTAACCACCTGCTCCGGTCGAATGTTTTTTCGACGCTCGTGCACCGACGCGGCGCGCACGAGCGACGCGCGCGATGACGACGCGCTCGACCCCCCTCGCGGCGAACGCGCTTCGGCTGGCGGTGCTCTCCGCCCTCGCCGTCGCGGCGCACGGGTTCGCGTCCGACGGCCACGTCCTGAACGTGGACGCGGCGACGCACGGCCTCGACGACCAAGACGCGGGCCCGAGGCCCAACGCGGTGCGTTGGGTGACGTGCGCGGACGAGGGCGAGCTCTGCGAGTGCCCCGGGGAGAGCGCGGCGCGCATGATTCGCTTCGGCGCCCCCGGCGGTGACCGCGCGTGGGACTACGCCCGCGTCCCCGAGGGATCCGACGCCATCCTCCTGTGCGACGCGCTCTCTTTCATGCACCGCGACCCCTCCCCCGGGGCGGCGAAGGTGTGCCAGTGCGCGCATTTCCCCTCGGAGGCGGTCGCGGTCGCGGCGTCCCCCCCGACCCCGCCGAGCCCCGACGCGCCCCCCCCGTACCCCGTCGTCGACGTCCCCCTCGAGAACGCGGTCGCGCCCCTCCCGTGGTCCCTCGACGACGACGACGACGACGACGACCGCGGCACGATCGCCGACGACGCGACGGATGACGTCGAGCTCCCGCCACCGGTGGAGGCGGCGGTGGACGACGAGGAGACGTTCGTCGCGCCCGCGGACTTCAACCCCAACGAGTACGCGTGGTCCAAGTGCGCGGCCGAGGGCGAGCGGTGCGCGTGCGGGAGCGACACCGCGCTCGTGCGCTTCGGGAGCACGGGCGAGGAGATGTATTACGCGATGAACAGCTCGTGGTTCCGCGCGCACCCCGAGGTTCGGCGCTTTGATTACAAGTACCTCCGCGACGGCGCCGTCGCGTGCGACGCCGCGAGCTTCGCGGGATCGGATCCGTTCCCGGAGCACGAGAAGGTGTGTCAGTGCGCGACCGACGGCCCCCCGAACGACGTCGCCGCGGCAGATTCGGACGCCGCGGACGCCCCCGAGGCGTCCGTTTCCTCCGGCGGGGAGGCTTCGACGCGGCTCGACGCCGTCGCGCGCGCCGGGGAGAGCGCGTCGCGGATTCCCGCCGCCGCGGCGTCCTCCGCGGTGTCCTCCGCGGTGCCTTCGCTTCACGCGCGCGAGACCTCGGTCGACGCGGCGCTCGCGTCGGTCGACCGCGCGCCCGTCCCCGATCCGCTGTTCGCGCCGGGCGCCGACGGGTTGGACCCGGAGGCGATGGAGTGGGCGTTTTGCGCCGAGGAGGGGAAGCCGTGCGCGTGCTCCGGCGCGGCGGTGCGGTACGGCTCCACCGGCGACGCGTCGATGTTCGCCGACGCCCTTCGCTGGTTCCGCGCGCACCCAGAGGTGAGGCGCTGGGCGTACGTTCGCGTCGGCGAGTTCCGCGGGGACGGGGACGCGAAGGGATCCGAAGGGACGACGTTGGCGTGCGGCGCGGCGTTGGCGGGGGGCGCGGATCCGTTTCCGCGGCGCAGAAAAATCTGCCAGTGCGGGACGCGGCTCGGACGCGACGACTCGGACGCGGCGGGGCGCGACGTCGCGCGCCTCGGCAAGTTCAACGAGGGTGCGCGGGGGGGAGACTCTCGGGCGGGGGCGGGCGGGGGAGCACGTTCAACGAGGGTCGCCGCGGCGACGACGGCGACGGCGGCGACGGCGGCGACGGCGGGCGTCGTCGTCGTCGTCGCCGCCGCCGCCGCGAGGGAGAGGGCGCGCAGAAGGCGCGAGGCGGCGCACGCCGAGCGCGCGGTGCTCTGCGCGAGAGGAAGGAACCAGTACGCGTTCTACGGAGACGAAGCGGCGTGAGATGGCGAACAGCCGAGGAGAGGCGAACGCGAGAACGCGCCGAAAAAAGAACGCACACTTCTCTCGTCTCCCCCTCGAAGCAAGTCCCTCGCCCCTCCCCGACCGTGACGGGCGGCGCGCGCGCTCTCGGAAAACCGGTACTTTCTCTGGACTGATGAAACCGTGGGATTTTTTCGAACTGTTTTCGGATACTGGAAAGACATACGGTGATGGATTTTTGATTCTGACCGTCGCTTTTCGGTGTCCTTGAGTGTGGATAGCGCCTTTCGCTCGGCGGCGGCGGGCACATCTTCGTCACTCAACCGAGCACCGCGCGGACGCCGCCGCGGGGTCTGACGAACGCTCGGAATTGACGCGATGTCTTCAGCGATGGACATGGAGCGCGCCCGCACCGCCATGATGGTGGCCGCGGGCTTGCTCGGCACCACGGGCCTGTTCGTCCTCACGCAGCGAAGCATCCGCTCCTCCATCGCCTACGCCTTGAAGGTGCGGCGACGCGACGTCCCACCGCGCGTCTCATCGCTCGGCTCGCCCGGTCGCGCGAGAGCGCGGCACCTCGCGCGGCCCTCGCGTCGCCGCCGCGGAGCTCGACGCGGCGCGACGCCCGATCCCTCGCGTCTCGTCGCGAGCGGCGGGGCGCCGACGATTTTCCGCCGGCCACGACGATTGATGCCGCCTCGACGGCGTCGCCTCGCGCGAGATCCGGGGGTCGGAGGCGACCCCGCGCGGGGTGCCATCCACCGTCGCGACGAAACCCAGCCGGATCGAAACGTCTCTCCGCCGCCTGTCTTGAACACGCGCTCACTCATCTCCCCTCCTCCCCTCCTCTTTCCCCCCCCTCCAGAGCGTCGCGGCCGGCCTCGAGCCCGCGCCGGCGAAGACGTCCGCCGCCGCCTCCGCCTCGGACGTGGAGAAGCTTCGCGCGCAGATGCAAGCGCAGCACGCCGCCATGCAGGCCCAGGCCCAGGCCCAGGCCCAGGCCCAGGCCCAGGCCCAGGCCGCCGCGGGCGCGGGCGCCCCCGGCGGGGCGCAAGCCGCGGCCGCCCCCGGCGGGGCGCAGCAGCCCGAGGAGGAGCTCAGCGCTTTGGAGCGCTTCTGCACCGACGTCACGGACGAGGCGAAGCAGGGGATGCTCGATCCTCTCGTCGGCCGCGACGACGAGATGCGTCGGCTCATTCACATCCTCTCCCGCCGCACGAAGAACAACCCCGTGTTGCTCGGCCAGTCCGGCGTGGGGAAGACCGCCATCGTGGAGGGTCTCGCGCAGCGCATCGTCGCGGGCGACGTCCCCGCGCCCCTCCGCGGCGCTCGGCTCCTGGAGCTGGACCTCGGCGCGGTGGGCGCGGGGTGTCAGATGCCCGGCGAGTTCGAGGAACGGCTCTCCATCGTCGTCTCCGAGATCGTCGAGGCGACGCAGAAGGGCCCCGTGGTGATGTTCATCGACGACATCCACAACCTCTGCCCCCCCCCGCCCGCGGGGAACAACGGCGCGGCGATCCTGAAGCCCGCGCTCGGGCGAGGGTTGCTCAAGTGCATCGGCGCGAGCACGACGGAGAAGTTCAAAAAGACGATCGAGCAGGACGCCGCGCTCGAGCGCCGGTTCCAGCAGGTGCCCGTGCCCGAGCCGGACGAGGAGCAGACCGTCTCCGTCCTGCGCGGCCTGCGCTCGAAGTACGAGCAGCACCACGCGATCAAGATCAACGAGTCCGCGGTGGTGGCGGCGGCGAAGCTCAGCGCGAGGTACGTCCAGGGCCGGTGCCTGCCGGACAAAGCCATCGATCTCCTCGACGAAGCCGCCGCCGCCGTGCGGATGCAGAAGACGCTCAAGCCCGAGGACCTCGACGTCGTGGACCGGAAGGTGGCGCAGCTGACGAAGGAGCGCGATCAGATCCGCGCGAAGCTCCAGGACGAGAAGTACAAGCCCGGCACGAGCGGCAAGATCGCCGCGGCGTGCCTCCAAGGCCTCAACGAGTCCCTGTCCAAGGAGCGGGCGCGGCAGAAGAAGATCGCGTCGGAGCTCGAGAAGGAGCAGAAGGCGGCGCGCGAGCACAAGCGCGCGGCGGCGGACCTCTCCTTCGGCGAGAGGCGCCTCGAGAACGCCAAGGCGAAGCGCAGCGCGGCCGCGGTGAACATCAAGAAGGTGGAGGAGGCGAAGGCGAAGGCGCTCGCGGCGGGCGACGCGGCGACGGCGCAACGGCTCGACGCCGCCGGTAAGCAGGCGGAGTCGGACGCGCAACGCGCCGAGAAGGAGCACGCCGAGCTCTCGGAGCTCGTCGCGAAGGCCAAGGTGGAGTACGTGCGGACCGAGCAGGAGATCATGGCCATCTCGAAGGACAGCGGCATGATGACCAAGGACGAGGTGACGGACGGCGACATCGCCGCCGTCGTGAGCCGGTGGACGGGGGTCCCCGTGGCAAAGCTCGTGGCGAGCGAGAAGGCGAAGCTCCTGCAGCTCGAGGCGGAGCTCCACACGCGCGTCATCGGGCAGGAGTCCGCGGTCACGTCCGTGGCCGAGGCGGTGCAGAGGAGCCGCGCGGACCTGAGCGACCCGAACGGGCCCGTGGCGTCGTTCATGTTCCTCGGCCCCACGGGCGTGGGGAAGACGGAGCTCGCCAAGGCGCTCGCGGGGTATCTCTTCAACAGCGACCAGGCGCTGATTCGCCTGGACATGTCCGAGTACATGGAGAAGCACTCCGTCGCGCGTCTGATCGGCGCCCCGCCCGGGTACATCGGCTACGACGAGGGCGGCATGCTCACGGACGCGGTCAGGCAGAAGCCGTACTCCATCGTTCTCTTCGACGAGATCGAGAAGGCGCACGTGGACGTCTTCAACGTCTTGCTCCAGGTGCTGGACGAGGGCCACGTCACGGACACGCAGGGGCGGACGGTGAGCTTCCGCAACTGCCTGATCATCATGACCTCGAACCTCGGCAGCGACGAGATCGCGTTCGGGGACAAGGGCCGACGGGGGCGCAAGGGCCTGGACATCAAGGAGAAGGTGATGTCGCACGTCCGCGCGCACTTCAGGCCGGAGTTTATCAACCGCCTCGACGAGTTCATCGTCTTCGAGCCCCTGACGCACGCGCAAATCATGGAGATCGTCGGGCTGCAGTGCAAGAAGCTCGCCGAGCGCGTCGCGGGGCAGCGGATGGAGCTCCAGCTCGAGCCCAGCGCGATCGACTACCTCGCGCGGAAGGGATTCGACCCGACGTACGGCGCGAGGCCGGTGAAGCGCGCGATCCAGAGCGAGCTCATCCAGGTGATGGCGAACCAGCTCCTGCGCGGCATCTTCGAGGAGGACGACACCATCGTCGTCAGCGCCGACAAAAACGGACTGGCGCTCACCTCGGGGCCGAAGATCGTTCGCGAACAAGTCGTGGACGAGGACGAGGACGAGCAGGGGAAAACCGCCGCCGCGAAGCCGTCCATCTTGAACATGATGGGCGCCATGGGCGGCGGGTTCGGGAACGGCGGCGGCGGCGGGTTCATCTGATCCGACGCGTCGACGGACCCCGGAAAAAAAAAATCAAAGGAACGACTTTTGTCTCGTCGCGACGACGCGCGCGACGTTCCAATCTTATCAACCTTGAAGGCGCAAGTGGGGCGGACATTAGAGCAACCGGGGAAGCCCCCCCCGACGTGAGAACACTAGACGGTAGCGCGCCGCGCGGCGTGTAACGGCGTCGAGAGGACGAGCGGCGCCGATCGTTCGTATTCGATCGTTCGTCGCGTCCCTCACGGCGACATCTCCATGTCGTCGTCCTCGTCGTCCTCGTCCACGACCTCCGCCTCCGGGATGAACGCCCCCTCGTCGCCCCTCCCCTCCTCCTCGTCCAGCTCGACCCCTCGCGCGCCCTCCGCCCCCCTAAACCCTCTCTCCCCGCCGCCGGAGAAGCGCTCGGGCGGCGGTCCGTACGGATCGTAGGGCACGAACTCGTACGGGGGCATGGTCACGGCGCACTGATCGATGAGCGCGAGCGTGAGCATCTCCTGCGCGAAGGTGTCGTCCGGCCTCAGCCCCAGCGCCTTGTGGTAGCACTCGATCGCCTCGCTCATGTGGCTCTGGAAGTTGCCCTTGAGTTGGTGCGTGAACCCGAGCGCGGTGTACGTGGACGCGGCGCGCGGCGCGAGGCTCAGCGCCCTCTCGTACCACTCGATGGCGGCGTCGAAGTCGTTGCGTTTTCGGTTGGCGTGCGCGAGGTTCACCACCGTGGCTTCCCACTCGTCGCTCAGCGGGTGGGGCACGAGCGACAGCGCCCTCTCGAAGTGTTTCACCGCCGCCGCGTGGTCGCGGTTCCTGTACGCGAGGACGCCGAGTTCGTTGTGCACGAGCGGGTCCGCGGGGCAGACGTCCCGCGCCTTTTCGAAAAACTGTTCCGCGAGCCCGAGGTGATTCGTCCGCTGGTACTCCATCCCGATGCACAGCACGGGGAGGTGGCACCCCGGAAACAGGCGCGCGGCGGTGCGATACGCCGCCATCGCCTGGTCGCTCTCGTCCTGCGCCGCGAAGGAGTGACCGAACCCTATCCACGCCGGGACGAAGGCGCCCTCCAGCGCCGTCGCCTTGCTGAAGTACCGCCGCGCCTCGTCGAAGCGGCGGACGCAGTAATAATAGCACGCCACGGCGAACCACGACACCGCCCTGTCCGGGTACTCCTCCGTGAGCTCGTGCGCCACCATGAAGAGCTCGTTCTTCTTCTGCAGCTCCACCGACACCGCGAGGTAACAAGGCAGGGCAGCGAGCTGGAAAGGGTCGCGGCGCAGAAGCTCGGCGAGGACGTCGTGGCACCGCTGGAAGTTCCCGCGCTGGTACAGCCACTCCGCCTGCGCCAACGCCACCTCGCCGTTATCCCGAAGCGCGAGGAGCTGAGGGGGGAGGCGAGCGGAAGACGCCTCGCCGGCGGAGGCCCCCGCGCCGCCGCCGCGGATCTCCTCGAGCGCGGCGAGGCTCGACGGAATCTTCGCCCTCGTCGACGCCGCCTCGCCGCCGGGCCCCGCCATCGTCTCCTCGCCCTCGAAACCACCCGCCGCGTCGTCCGGCTCGTGGTACTTCTTCCCCGCCGCGCCGTACAAGAACCGCAGCCACTCGTCCTCCGGCGCGAACGGAAGCGCGTCCATCAAATCGCGCTCCTCCGCCGCGGTGAGCATGTGGTTCCCAACGAGCGCGTCGAGCGCCTCGCGGCAGAAAGGGTCCGCGAGGAGCGCCGACTTGTACCAGTCCCGCGCAAGCGGGCGGTTCTCCAGCGCCTCGTGCGCGCGCCCGCGGAGGAGGCACATGCTCGACGCCAGGGAGACGCGCGCGGGGGAAGGCTCGCCGTCGCCCTCCCTCCCCGCGGCGGCGGCGGCGGCGGCTTCCTCCGCCGCGTCGCTCTCGCCGTCGCCGAGGACGGCGAGGCACTCGTCCCATTCCTTCGTCGCGGCGAGGCACCGCGCGGCGAGGTGGCGGAACCGGAGGCTCTGCGCGGGGTCCGGGGCGCGCTCGCGCGCGTCCGGGACGACGCCGCCGTTCGGGCTCGCGAGGAGTCCCTCGCGACGCATCGCCGTCAGCGCGCGGCGATGGTGCTTTCCCGCGAAGAGCGCCTCGCAGTACAGGTAGACGTCGTCCGCGTCGCCGTCGCTCGCGCTCACGAGCTTGTCCGCGAAGAACACCGCGGAGTCGACGAGGTGCTTGTCGAGGCAGTCGCGCGCGACGCCGCGGAGCTTCGAGAGCGTGCGCGCCATCGCCCCGTCGGCGGACGCCATGTGACAGACGGGGACTAGGCACCCCGCCTCGGCGACGATCGCGACGACGAATTCAAACGCCGCCGAGCGACGCGCGGAGGGACGGGGAGGCGGTCCGCCGGCGCGCGGTTCGCGCCGGGACGCGCGCGGTGGCACGCGCGGTGGCGCCTCCCGATCGCGCGCGAGGTCAGCGCCGCGCCGCCGTCGTGTGCCGGCGCACGCCGGGCGTCGATCGGTCCCGTGAGAAAGGTGCGGTTTTTCGTTTCAAACCACGTCTCGGGGATTCCGTCTCACAGGCGCGCTGCGCCGGTCGACGCCCCCGCGTGTGCCGCGCGTGCTCTCGGTCCGGCCTGGCCGCGGCGGGCGACGCGCGGAGCGCCAAGTGGATGACGATTTCGTTCGCTCCCCCGCCGACGAACTTTTCGCGATGGCCGCCCGCACGGCCGTCCTCGGCCTCCGCGCCCCCGGCTCGGCGCGTCGCCCGGCCGCCCGCCGCGGGAGGCGCGCGGCGACGCGCCTCGCCCCCCGCGCGGACGCCGCGCCGACGATTTACGGCGCCCCCGGTTCGAGGACGCAGATCGTGGAGTGGCTCGCGCTCGAGGTCGGGGTGGAGATGAAGAGCGTGACGCTGAACCGCGCGATCATGTCCTCGCCCGAGTACCGCTCCGTGCACCCCTTCGGAAAGATCCCCGGCATGCGCGCGGCGGACGGCGAGACGGGCATCTTCGAGTCCGGCGCGCTCATGCTCTACGTCGCCGACCTCGCGGGCAGCCTCCCCACGCCCGAGGCGCGCGGCGCCGCCGCCTCGTGGGTCATCTGGGCGAACGCGACGATGTGGCCCGCGCTCGAGACGAGCCGCGGCCGGTGCGACCTCGACGCCCTCTTCGGCCCGGTGGACGAGATCCTGGGACGGAGCGCGTGGCTTCTCGGCGACGAACTCTCCGTCGCGGACGTCGCGGTGGCGGCGTACGTCAAGTACGCGCAGATGTTCTTCGGGATGAAGATCCCCGAGTCCGCTTTTCCCAACCTCGCGAGGTACATGTCGGACGTCGACGCGAGGCCCCACTTCCGATCCACCGTCGGCGGAGGGTGAGCCGAGCCGAACGAAAAGGCGAACGCCGCGAGGCGCGAGAAGAGAACAAGACGAGACGACCGCGTCGGGAGCGAGCGCGCGAAGCGGCACGGCGGCGTCGAGGGTATTTTGACGATATCGCAGAGTACGTAGACTACGAGGATCCTCCGTCCCCGCGATGAACGACGCGAAACCGCGCTACTCGGGCTCGCGCGGGCCGCGCCCCGGCGCGCGCTCGTCGGGCGCGCGCTGCTCGAAGCGGTCGACGACGGCTCCCGCGCCGCCGCCCCGGGGCCCCTCGGGTCCCTCCGCCGGCGGCTCGGCTCGGCCCGGCGTCCCTCCTTCCTCCCTCGCGCTGCTGCTGCTCGGCGCGTCGGTCGCGTTTTCGCGCTCGCGCCCGCCTCTGACGGACTGGTCCAGGAGTGGCACGGCGCGCCAGTTGGGCAACACGTACGCGCCGACGCCCGTTCCGGGCGAGATGCTCACCGCGCGCCGCGCGGCGTCGGGACCCGTCATCGCGAGCTCGATGTGATCCGCCGGAGCTCGATGTGATCCAGCCTCCGGCGCGGCGTCCCCCTCGAACCTCGCGTACGGCCCCGCCGGGTTGGGGGCGCGCCGCCGCGCGACCGACGGTCGAAGAAGGTTCGGGAGAAGGTTCCGAAAAAAACGCGCGCTCGGCGCGCCGCCGCCGTCGCCGCCGCCGTCGGGGCCCCCCTCGGGTCGGCGGCGGTACCTCGCGACGGCGGCGCCGGCGACGCCCGCGAAGGCGAGGACGACGAAGAACGCGGCGACGGCGGTTCCGTCGACGCGGTTTTTTTTCTCCCCCCACCCGTACCCTCTCCCGCGCAGGACGCCCTCGGACACGCCGAGGTCGTCGCTCGCCGTCGCCTCGCCGTCCTCGATCCTCGGCGTCGTGATGGACACCGGCCCCGCGCCCGCGAGCAGCGCGTCCCGAATCGCCGCGCCCGAGCTCCGCGGCAGGACGAACGTCGGGATCGAGACGTCGTGCGGCGCCGCCGTCTCCGCGAGCGTCTTCACGTCGTCCTCCGGGAAGTTCCCGAGCAAAACGCCCAGCGCGCCCGCCGACTGCATGTCCCGGACGACGTTCGTGTACGGCCGAAGGCACGCCAGGTCCCGAGCGTCGACGTACACCAAATGCCCCGCGATCGCCCCGGGGTCCAACGCCCGAGACGTCCCCGGGTCCACGTACCGCCCCCAAGAGAACCCCGCGGGGGCGCGCCCACTCGGCGACCCACCACTCGGCGCGCTCGGACCCAACCGATCGCACGCCACGCACGCGTCGAGGGAACGACACGACGCGTCGGTCGCCGCGTGGAGGACGTCGGCGCGCGTCGCGGGGTATTGGTCGGGGTTAAACGCCGCCTGCCCCGCGAGCATCCGACACTTTCCGTCGTCCCCCGGGCCCGGGGCCTGGTCGCCGCACAGGGTCGCGGGCCCGCGCTCGACCAGCACCGCGGTGTCGCGCATCGCGATGGCGTCGGCGCCGACGTCGTACCCCGCGGCTTGCGCGACGGCGCCGAGTGTCGCGACGCCTCGCGCGTCCGTCGCCGGGACGTCGACGCGGAAGCTCGCGGCGCCGTCGACGAGACGGTTCCAACACCCCCACGTCACGGTGAACGTCGGGATGGGCTCCCTCGCCGCGGCGCCGCCCGGGTCGTCGCCGACGTCCGCGGTGCCGTAGATGGACGGGGCGTACAGGTAGTGCCACGGCATCACCAGGAGCGCAGCGGCGGCGCCGGCGGCGACGGCGACGTCGACGAATTCCTCGTACGTCGCGAAGCAGTCGTGCTCGTGCACCATCAACGCCGCGACGAAGTCCTCCCCGAACGCCTCCGCGTGCGCGGCGGGGTCGCCGCCGGCGACGGTGACCAGCTCCCCGTCCACGAGGGACCACAGCGACTTCGCCTGCGCCCTCGGGCCCTGCGTCAAACACTCGCCGCACGTCGCCGCGCGACTCGTCCCCGCCTCGCACGCGTCGCTGGGGGTGA
>Ga0181565_10003659_pt1 | contig 11828 bp, 9 predicted proteins | sample 101ome_16_FD_129661 | JGI IMG/M metagenome (GOLD analysis project Ga0181565, IMG submission 129661) | Coastal salt marsh microbial communities from the Groves Creek Marsh, Skidaway Island, Georgia - 101401AT metaG (megahit assembly) | ecosystem: Environmental > Aquatic > Marine > Intertidal zone...
AGTGCCGCGCCTCGCTCTTCAGTAGAGAGCCATAAAATTCCGACAATTGCGCGTCTAAACGAGGGGCAAGCTTGGCAAAGCGCTCGCACGAGCGCGCTTCGATCAATGCGCCGACGACCAGAGTGTCGACTAAACGCCCGGGCTCGGTTCGCCTGATGTTCGCATGAAGTCCTTGTGCGTAGCGTGACGCACTGACAGTCTCGTAGGACAATCCACGATCGGCGATGACTTTGAGCACCTGCTCAAAGTGGCGTAACTCCTCCCTCGCCAATCGCGACATTTTCTGCAACAAACTCACGCGCCCAGAGTATCGGTGCATGAGCGCCAAGGCCGTTGCCGCCGCCTTTTTTTCACAATTTGCGTGATCAGCGAGCAAAACGGCTTCTTGCTCGGGCTGGCTAGCGAAATCAATCCACTCCCTGGGCGTTGGGCACAAAAGGAAGGCCTCTATACGCGATAAATCCGTGCCGCCCATTATGCCGGGCCTCCTGTCGCGCACTCGCTAGCGTCAGCAGCAAACAGATCGCCCGTCGCGATATACCGGTCATGATGCGCTGTAGACAGCACCCAGAATTCCTCATCAATTGCATTGCGAAGCGCAAGCAAGGATTGGTCTCGATAAGCCGGCAGGATCTGAAATCCGAACTGTTGGGTATCGGTTATTTGAGTGGCACCCGCTTTTAATAACGCAAACAAATGGCAATAGGGGTCATGGTGCGGCTGAAAACGAATTTTCTGCACCTCGAGTTGCCATGACAGCAGCTTCTGGTCCGTGATAAGCAGCTTGTTGGCCACACACATCGCCAAAAAATCCGCGAGACGCCTATCAACGACGCGTTTCTGCTCCTGCGAATAGCCATTCCAGTCAATCACCTCGTGAGCAAAGCGCTTACAACCTCGACACACGACGTCTCCGATACCGGTGGAACAGACACCGATACAGGGCGTTTTAATAGGGGCGAGATGGGACACAGGACCTCCGGGACAGAGACAGTCTAGCAGGTTGCTCGCCGAAGACCTCTGACGCACCGCGCATCGCTGCGGTGAATGGGGGTTATTTTGCTGTATCCGTACCTCGCAGAGCCCCCGTCGGGCTATACTCCGCCCGCCCCAGGGACACCTATCCGAGGACTAAATCGCCATGCTGGAAGCCTATCGTCAACATGTCGCTGATCGCGCCGCGCAAAACATCCCTCCTGCACCGCTCTCGCCGGAGCAGGTAGTAGCACTCACTGAACTGCTCATGGCGCCACCGGCTGGCGAGGAGGCGTTGCTCGTCGAACTACTGACACATCGGGTCCCGCCGGGGGTTGATGAAGCCGCCTACGTCAAGGCAGGGTTCCTATCAGCCATCGCCAAGGGAGAGAGCCAGTGCCCCCTCATCGACCGTGAACAGGCGATCAGGCTTCTCGGAGACATGCACGGCGGCTATAACATAGGAACATTAATCGAGCTGCTAGACGACGAGGCGCTCGGAGAAAGCGCGGCTCGAGAGCTCAAGCAGACACTGCTGATGTTTGACGCTTTTCATGACGTTGCCGACCGCGCTCAACAGGGCTCCGCGAACGCGCGCGCAGTGCTCGAGAGTTGGGCTGAAGGGGAATGGTTTACCGCGCGCCCGGAAGTACCCGCGTCCCTCAAAATGGTCGTTTTCAAAGTACCCGGCGAAACCAACACCGACGACTTGTCGCCGGCGCCCGATGCGTGGTCACGGCCAGACATCCCGCTTCACGCGCTGGCCATGTTCAAAATGCAACGAGAGGGCCTCGAGCCGGACGAGCCGGGGAAAACAGGCCCGCTGGCGCAGATTGACGCCATCAAATCCAAAGGCTTGCCAGTCGCATTCGTTGGCGACGTTGTGGGCACAGGCTCCTCGAGAAAATCAGCCACCAACTCTGTGCTGTGGTATTTCGGCGAGGACACGCCGGGCATTCCTAACAAGCGTGCCGGCGGCGTTTGCATTGGCGGAAAGATCGCGCCGATTTTTTACAACACCATGGAGGATGCCGGTGCACTGGTTTTTGAGGCGCCGGTGGAGCAATTGCAAATGGGGGATATCATCGAAATTCGCCCCTATGACGGCAAAATTCTCTCGGAATCAGGTGACGTCCTGTCTGAATTCTCGCTGCGGTCCGACGTGCTCCTCGACGAGGTGCGAGCGGGCGGGCGCATCAATCTCATCATCGGTCGAGGGCTTACTGCCAAGGCGAGAGAAGCACTGTCACTGGGTGAGAGTGATCTGTTTCGCAAACCAGAGCAGCCCTCCGACACCGGTAAAGGGTTTACCCTGGCGCAAAAAATGGTGGGCCGGGCCTGTGGCGTCGAGGGTATTCGCCCCGGCACCTACTGCGAGCCGAGAATGACGACTGTGGGGTCTCAGGACACCACCGGGCCTATGACACGCGACGAGCTGCAAGATCTTGCCTGTCTCGGATTCAGTGCGGACTTGACCATGCAGTCTTTCTGTCACACGGCCGCCTATCCAAAGCCGGTTGACATTCAAACGCAGCACACGCTACCCGACTTCATCATGACGCGCGGCGGCGTATCGCTCAGACCAGGGGATGGCATCATCCACAGTTGGCTGAACCGTATGTTGCTTCCCGATACGGTTGGAACCGGCGGGGACTCCCATACGCGCTTCCCTATCGGTATTTCCTTTCCCGCAGGCTCAGGCCTGGTGGCGTTTGCAGCCGCAACGGGCGTCATGCCACTGGATATGCCGGAATCGGTTTTGGTCCGCTTCAAAGGCGAGATGCAGCCCGGCGTGACGCTGCGCGATCTTGTTCACGCGATTCCTTACTACGCCATCCAGCAAGGGCTGCTCACAGTTGAGAAAAAAGGTAAGAAAAACATATTCTCAGGGCGGATTCTTGAGATCGAAGGTTTGGACTCCCTCACGGTCGAGCAGGCTTTCGAGCTCTCAGACGCGTCTGCGGAGCGCTCGGCCGCGGGCTGCACAATCAAACTCGGCCAAGACACCATAGCGGAGTATTTGCGCTCCAATATTGTGTTGCTCCGCGCCATGATCGCCGAGGGCTACGGTGACCCCCGAACGCTCGAGCGCCGAGCGCGCAACATGGAGGCTTGGCTCGAGCAGCCCGAGCTGCTGAGCGCCGACGGTGACGCCGAATACACCGCGATCATCGAGATCGACCTGGCGGAGATTAATCAACCGATCGTCTGCGCCCCCAACGATCCGGACGACGCGAGGCTGCTATCTGATGTGCAAGGTGACCGAGTAGACGAGGTCTTCATTGGCAGCTGTATGACCAATATTGGACATTTTCGCGCGGCCGGGGAGCTGCTACAGGCACACGGCAAACCCGTATCGACGCGCATGTGGATATGTCCGCCCACCAGAATGGATGAACATCAGTTGATGGAAGAGGGCTACTACGCGATCTTCGGACGCGCCGGCGCCAGAACGGAGATGCCGGGCTGCTCACTCTGCATGGGGAATCAAGCCAGAGTGGCACCAGAATCAACCGTGCTATCGACCTCGACGCGGAATTTCCCCAACCGTCTGGGAGAGGGAGCCAACGTTTACCTGACCTCAGCTGAACTTGCCGCCGTTGGCGCGCTGTTGGGCAAACTGCCGACGCCGGACGAGTATCTCGAGTACGCGCGCAAGATCGATTCTATGTCGGATAACATTTATCGCTATATGAATTTCGATCAGGTCCTTGCGTTTCAAGAGCTCGCAAAGGACGGCGAGCGAATCGCGGCCACGATCATTGACCAGGTAGCCTGACTCAAGCGGCGTACTACAGCGCGGAGAATCCGCGCTCGCAGTCCGCCTGCAGATCCGATAGGTCCTCGAGGCCCACTGCGATGCGAATGAGGCCCTCTTCGATACCCGCGGCCTCACGTTGCTCGGCCGACAAACGTCCGTGGGTGGTGGAGGCAGGATGCACAATAGTGGTCTTGGCGTCGCCGAGGTTCGCCGTCAGCGACATCATTTCAGTGGCATTGATAAACCGCCAGGCAGCCTGCCTGCCACCAGCGACCTGAAACGCCAACACGCCCCCAAACCCGGACTGCTGCGCACGAGCCAACCCGTGCCCCGGGTGGTCCTCCAAGCCGCAGTAAAATACACGCTCAACTGCGGAATGATTCCTCAACCACCGCGCCAGAGACAGCGCGCTATCACTGTGCTCTCGCATCCTCAGGTCCAATGTCTCAAGGCCCTTGAGCATCACCCAGGCATTGAAGGCGCTCATTGTGGCGCCGCAAGTCCTATTGAAAGCCACAATAGGGTCAATCAACGCTCGATCGCCGACCACTGCCCCCCCGAGTACCCTACCCTGACCATCGAGATACTTGGTTGCAGAGTGAGTCACCAGATTCGCGCCCAGCGCCAGTGGCATCTGCAGCGCGGGTGTACAAAAGCAATTATCCACCACCAACAACGCGCCGGCGTCAGCACTTAGCGCCGCCAAAGCGCTGATATCGGCAATCGCGTTAAGGGGGTTTGAAGGCGTCTCGAGAAACAACAAACGCGTTTTCGGCGTCAGGGCTACCCGCCATGCGTCCACATCGGTGAGCGCCACAAACGACACATCGACACCAAACTTCCGCAACACATTCTGAAAAAGCCCGACGCTGGCACCGAATATGTCGCGCGAACAAACGACGTGATCGCCCCCACTCAGATGCGTCATGCAAACCGCTAGGATAGCCGCCATGCCCGAAGCTGTTCCGACAGCGGCTTCGCCGCCCTCAAGCGCCGCCAATCGGGTCTCAAAGTTACGAACGGTCGGGTTGGTGTAGCGCGAGTAGACATTACCATCGGCATCACCCGCGAACTTGGCCGCCGCGTCTTCTGCAGACTCGAAGAGAAAGCTCGAAGAAGTAAAGATGGGCTCACCATGCTCTAGCTCATGGGTGCGACTAATACCGGCGCGCACGGCCCGGGTGCGGGGTCCTGCGGCGTCCAGCCAATCACCTGTGTCGCGCGTCATATGCACTCCTTAGTCATACTGTCGCGCTTAATTATCATTGTGTAGCCCGACCACCGCGCCATCGCTAAAGCCGAGCACGCGCCCCCTACCCTTGGCGCCTTCAGCTCGCGCAGCCTCCACCGACTGCAAATAATGATCGTCGATATTGCCGGCCAAATAGCGTCCGTCAAACACAGAGGACTCAAAACCGTCGACCTCTGGGTTTCCTTCACGGGAACATTCGATCAGATCCTCAAGATCCTGGTAGATCAACCAGTCAGCGCCAATCTCGGCACGGACTTCTTCGACGGATCTTCCGTGCGCGATTAACTCAGTCGCCGCGGGCATGTCGATTCCATAAACATTGGGGTATCTCACCGGGGGCGCCGCCGAGGCAAAGTAGACCTGACGGGCTCCGGCATCTCTCGCCATTTGGATGATCTGACCACAAGTCGTTCCCCGGACAATCGAATCGTCAACCAGCAACACGGTTTTGTCTTGAAATTCGAGAGGCACGGGATTCAGCTTTTGACGCACGGACTTCTTGCGTTCGCTCTGACCCGGCATGATGAAGGTGCGCCCGATATAGCGGTTCTTCATAAATCCTTCGCGGAACTTGACACCCAACTCGTAGGCAAGCGACTGCCCGGCCACCCGGCTGGTATCAGGGATCGGAATAACGACGTCAATGTCATGCTCAGGGCGATCACGAAGAATCTTTTTCGCTAAAGCCGCCCCCTGCCGCATACGTGTCTTGTACACAGATATGCTGTCCATCAATGAGTCCGGCCGGGCGAAATACACATGCTCAAAAATACAGGGGGTCAATCGGGGTGTTTCCGAGCACTGCTGACGGTATAGCTCCCCTGACTGCGTAACGCAGATCGCCTCCCCGGGTTTTACATCGCCAAGTAACTCGTACCCCGCGACGTCGAGCGCGACGCTTTCTGAGGCCACCATATATTCCGGATTGCCGCCCGAGCGCTGCCGCTGACCGACCACCAGCGGGCGGATCCCATTGGGGTCGCGGAACGCAACGAGCCCAAAGCCCGCAATCAAGGCGACGGCGGCATAGCCGCCCTCACAGCGTTTATGAAGTGTGGCCACGGCCCTGAAAATGTCCTCAGGTTGCGGGGCCAGCTTGCCCAGGCGATGAAGCTCGTGGGCAAACACATTCAGCAATACCTCAGAATCAGAGTCGGTATTGAGATGTCGCAAATCAGATTTAAAGAGCTCATCAGACAAAAATGCCGAATTAGTCAGGTTACCGTTATGGGCCAGCGCAATACCGTAGGGCGAGTTCACATAGAAGGGCTGCGCCAGCGCAGTGCCCGAGCTGCCCTGGGTCGGATACCTGACATGACCGATGCCAAAACGACCCAAGAGCTGCTCCATGTGGCTCGACCGGAATACGTCACGAACCAAACCTTCGCCCTTTCTCTGCATGAGCTTGCCATCCGAGCAAGTCATGATCCCGGCGGCATCCTGTCCACGGTGTTGCAGCATGGTCAGCGCATCATAGATGTCTGGCGCTACGTCCCGCTCTGCCACCATACCTACCAATCCACACATAAGGTCTCTCCGGCTCCCTAGAGCATCTCGGCCGAGTCAATGCGCTCTTTCACCGCCTCTGTCGGCTGCGACTCTACCACTCGCTCAAAGTTGGCTCCGATCCACTCCGCCACCCACTCAACCGGCTCCATCAATACAGCAGAGTTGAGTAGCGCTTCCTTATCGTCGGGTAAGATCGCGCGTAACATAATACTGATTGCAGCAACGATGATGACCCCACGCAAAGTCCCGAATACGCCGCCCAGCAATCGGTTACCCAAATTGAATCCGGGTTGTCGCATTTGCTTGGAGATAAAGGCAGCAATGACGCCAAAGAGCAGCAATATGGCGATAAAAGTGACTGCCCAACCCAGCAAATAACGCGTGGTGGAATCATTAATCATATTTCGAGCGGCATTCGAGACAGAATCTGCCAGTAAATTCGCCGCCAGAAATGCGCTTATCCACCCAACAATAGCGAGCGCTTCACGCGCGAAGCCTCGCGCCACGCCGTAGCCTGCAGAAACCAGCCAGACCAGCAAAATAAGCCAGTCAAACAAGTTGAAATGCGCAACAGCGGACAACAGGGGGTCTATGACGTCGTCCATGCTACTGGGTATACCTAAGAATCTGAGAGTCCACGGACAAGACGCGATCGATCTCCGGCTTTATGCGCGCTAGCGCGTCCATTTGCGCATTCGGGCCTATTTGCACGCGAAACAACGCCTCGTCGACGCGCGTATAGCGACTCATAAATGCCTTGTAACCCCGATCGCGAAGCGCCTCGACAATCTCATGCGCGCGGCGCTCGCTCCCGAGTGTGGCGACCTGCAACACCCAAAAAATAGGCAGGCCTGCTTCATCGATGAGCGGCTCGTCCCTGGGAGCTGTTTCAGGGGACGGGGCTACCTCAGGCTGCCTCAGGGACTCGAAAGCCACTGGCGTCTCATTCTCATCCGAGGACAGCTGCGTCTTTGCATCCGCGCTTTGTTGGTCCTCCTCGCGAACCGTTGGGGACGGGGGCAACTGCGATTCGACGGCCTCGCGATCAATCGAAGGCGGAGAAACGGGCGTCATATCAACAACGGGGCGCTCAGGCATCGGCTTCAATACCAGCGGGTTTCGCACATCAGGCTGCGTGAAGATTAGCGGCCAAAATACGACCCCCAATGCGATCAGTACCAGCGCACCAACCAATCGCTGCTTCAGAATACCGTCCAACTACCCATCTCCTGAGGTACGCACGCTATCGCCGAACTCACTGTAAGCCGCACCAACGGTAAAGAACGAGCCGAAAATAACGATCCTGTCACCGGGTTCGGCGCGCTGCATTACCGCGTCCCAGACGGTGACAAACGCCCCAACAGACACCACGTCGCTAAGGCCAATCTTCTCGGCTAATTGATCTGCAGGCATCGCTCTTGGGACATGGCCGAGCTCAATGACATTCCACTCGTCGACGACTTCTCGACAGGCGGAGATCATATCACGGATTGGTTTATCGCCCATGACCCCAAACATCACCCGGGTCGCGCCCTCACACGGTTGCGAACGCAGCATCGCCACTAACTCGCGGACCGCTTCGGTATTGTGCGCAACGTCCAACCAAACCTCGAGTGCACCGAAGCGGAGTCGGTGCCTCCTACCTGGTAAGTGGATAGAGGAGACGCAGCTGAGCACACTGCTATCGAGCGAGATGCCGGCGAGCTCGAGCACCTGCAGGCCCGCGCCAATATTTGCGGGCAGCAGGCCGCTGACCTCAGGCAGCGGGACGTGCTGGCCCTGTGCGGACACAAATTCACCCGCGCCCACGCGCCAGTCCCGATCGATAAACATTGGAATGCTGCCCCGCTCGCTCAGCGCTGCGATTAATGTAGCCGGTGGCTGGGGATCTGCGACAACACAGACTTGCCCCTGGCGAGCGACGCCTGCTTTCTCAATCGCAATGGTTTCTCGATCACTGCCCAGCCATTCGATGTGATCAAGCCCGATACTCGTTATGGCGCTAAAATCGGCATCGATGATATTGACCGCATCAAGTCGCCCGCCTAGACCGACTTCCAGCACTTGCCAATCCACGCGACGCTCTCGAAACAGCCACAATGCCGCGAGCGTAGCAAATTCAAAATAGGTGAGGCTGATCTGGCCACGAGCGCTATCAATTACCGAAAACGCGCTGACAAGATCAGCGTCGGCAACAGCTACTTCATCGATGCAGATCCGCTCGTTAAAACGCACTAAGTGTGGCGACGTATAGGTGCCAACGCGAAAACCGGCTGCTCGAAGGCCCGCACTGACAACAGCAACAACACTGCCCTTGCCGTTGGTACCCGCCACTGTAATTGTTCTAGGCCGTGATTCGAGTAACCCAAGCGATCGCGCCACTTCAGTAACGCGCTCCAAGCCGAGCTCAATCTCAACAGGATGTAGTAACTCTAAGCGCCGCAACCACTCGTTAAGTGAAGAATCAGGCATGCTCCGCTTCAGCATCATCCCCCGACGCCTGAATGTACTCGCCCTCGAGCGCACCATCCTGAGCCTCAGGCGCGCTTTTTCCTGTCAACTTGCCCAGCACTCGCGCCAACGTGGCGCGCATCTCATTGCGGTGCACAATCATGTCAATCGCACCATGCTCGAGCAAAAATTCACTCCGTTGAAATCCCTTAGGGAGCTTCTGGCGGATGGTCTGCTCGATGATGTTGGGGCCCGCGAAACCCGCTCGGGCATCGGGTTCCGCAATATTGATGTCTCCCAACAACGCCAGTGACGCAGATACGCCACCATAAATGGGATCAGTCAATACCGAGATGTACGGAATGCCTTGCGCTTTAAGCCGCTCGATAACGGCAGATGTTTTTGCCATTTGCATCAGAGAGATCAGCGCTTCCTGCATGCGCGCGCCGCCAGACGCTGAAAAACAGACCAAGGGCACTCTTTCCTCAAGGGCTACGGTGGCTGCGCGAGTGAATTTCTCGCCCACCGCATACCCCATTGACCCACCGTGAAAGTCGAATTCAAAGGCGAGCGCGACGACATCGACCCCAGCGATATGGCCTCGCATGGCAATGAGTGCGTCCTTTTCACCCGTGCTGCGCTGAGCCGCGGTTAGACGATCACGGTATTTACGCTTATCACGAAACTTGAGGTGATCGACCGGCTCCAAATCACCGAAGAGTTCTGTTGCACCTCGATCTAGACACAGCTCCAAACGGCGCCGGGCCCCAATGCGCATGTGGTGGTCGCATTTCGGGCAAACCTCGGCATTCCTCTCCAAATCGGGCTTGTAAAGAATAGCCTCGCACTTCACGCACTTCTTCCAGAGCCCCTCAGGGACACTGGTGCGATTGGCACTCTCATCTTTTGTAACGCCCGAGGGAAGGATCTTGTCAATCCAGCTCATGGGTTTCTCCATCACACAACGGGGGCAGTATACGAGTGCGGCCGTTACCTAGGAAGGTGAAGAGTCCACACCCGCGCGAATACTGCTCAAGAGTTGTACCGCCGCGTCATGTATCTGGATCTCGCTCATTGATGGGTCAGACTGAACAGCTTTTACCATTTGGTCGATCAGCGCGCTGCCGACGACTACCGCGTCTGCGACAGTAGCCACCGATTTCGCACTGTTTGCATCCTTGATGCCGAAACCGACTGCAACGGGCAAGTCCGTCTTGCCGCGAATGGTAGCGACCTTCGAGGCAACCTCCGCGGTGTCGAGTTGCCCCGATCCCGTTACGCCCTTCACTGCAACGTAGTAAATAAAGCCCCGTGCCCGCTCGACGATCGTCTGTATTCTGCTTTCGGGTGTGGTGGGCGAAATGAGAAAGATATTGTCGAGCCCACAGGCGTGAAGCGCCGCGTCGAGAGCGTCGACCTCCTCAGGCGGCAGGTCGACTGTAATCAATCCATCGACGCCGGCGGCGGCGGCGGCATCCGCGAACGCACCGTAGCCAAAGCGCTCAATCGGATTCGCATAGCCCATCATAATGATGGGCGTCTCGTTGTCATCGCGGCGGAATTCGGTGACGATACCCAGCACGCCTTTCAGCGTCATGCCATTACCCAATGCCCTTTCGTGACCCTGTTGGATAACCGTACCCTCGGACATCGGGTCAGAGAAAGGGACACCCACCTCAAGAATGTCTGCCCCGGCTGCGACAAGGCTGTGCAGCAACGCAACGGTGCCCGAGGCACTGGGATCTCCTGCGACTACATATGGCACAACCGCTTTTCGCCGCTGCGTGCGCAACCGCCCAAATACGTCTGCAATTCGACTCATTAGCGCACTACACCTCGATGCCATCGAGTGCCGCTACGGTCAGTATGTCTTTATCTCCCCGACCGGATAAATTAACGATAAGGTGCTCATCGGATGACATGCGAGCCGCCAATTTTTCGGCATAAGCCATCGCATGCGCGGTCTCGAGCGCGGGCATAATGCCTTCGGTTCTGGTCAAACGATGGAACGCAGCCAGCGTTTCATCATCATTGGCGGCGACGTACTGCACACGACCAATATCCTTTAACCATGCATGCTCGGGGCCCACCCCGGGGTAATCCAAGCCCGCTGATACTGAGTGCGTGTCAAGAATCTGCCCGTCCGCGTCTTGCATTAAATAAGTCCGATTCCCGTGCAGCACGCCAGGACTACCGACCGACAAAGGCGCGGCATGCTGTCCCGTTTCGAGCCCCTTACCCCCTGCCTCAACGCCATACATTGCGACCTCGGTATCGCCGAGGAAGGGGTGGAATAGACCGATAGCATTGGAGCCCCCGCCAACACACGCGACAAGGGCCTCTGGCAGCTTGCCCGTTTGCGCCAAGGACTGAGCCCGCGCCTCTCTGCCGATGACACTCTGAAAGTCGCGAACCAACATGGGATAGGGATGGGGTCCTGCAACCGTACCAATAATGTAGAACGTGCTGTCGACGTGCGTCACCCAATCGCGCATCGCCTCATTCATTGCGTCTTTCAACGTCCTTGAGCCCGACGTGACTGGGACCACCGTGGCGCCCAGTAACTTCATGCGATAGACGTTGAGCGACTGCCGACGAATGTCTTCTTCTCCCATAAAAACATGGCACTCCAGCCCGAGACGGGCTGCCACGGTCGCACTGGCGACACCGTGCTGCCCCGCTCCGGTCTCCGCGATCACCCGCTTTTTTCCCATGTACTTCGCAAGCAGGGCCTGCCCAATCGTGTTATTCACCTTGTGAGCGCCGGTATGGTTGAGGTCCTCACGCTTCAAAAATATACGGGCACCGCCAATCTCATCAGACAGGCGAGCCGCCTCATAAAGGGGTGACGGCCTACCCACGTAGTGGGCCAAGTCATGA
>Ga0181565_10003662_pt1 | contig 11824 bp, 18 predicted proteins | sample 101ome_16_FD_129661 | JGI IMG/M metagenome (GOLD analysis project Ga0181565, IMG submission 129661) | Coastal salt marsh microbial communities from the Groves Creek Marsh, Skidaway Island, Georgia - 101401AT metaG (megahit assembly) | ecosystem: Environmental > Aquatic > Marine > Intertidal...
CAATTGATCGCCTTCCTGCCCGATGGGGTCACATGCAGGGTAACATCGCCGACACCTCGAACGGTGCGCCAGACATGATCCCGAACGGTGGTTTTTACTCGGCGCAGATATCCCCGCCTCAATAAACCCTCGGCGGCCTTGTCCAAATCGGGGCGGCTGCGGATGACATCGGGGCCACCCCTTTGTGGGCTTCGAACTGTCGGGAAGGGAAAGGCCCGTTCATCAGGCCGCCCTGCCCCTGCAATCAAAATCAGGATCATGAGATCAGGCAAAGAATGATCAGTCATCTTTATGCTCCCACGGTTCTGAGATATCCACCTGAACAAATCGCACATCGGTTTCGAGATGTTGGCAATGATGCTCGACCCATTGGTTGGCCTCGATCTCGGTTTCACACAGTTTTAGAAAAACCCATTCATCGTTGATTGGTTTGCCCTCTGGTTTATAGGCCACCATATACATTCCACAGGTCAGCATTATTCGGCCCCTTCCATGTCATAGGACGGCGTGACATCTTTCACCTCGATGCGCCCAGTGTTCAGGTCAGTGATGTCGAAATATTCCGAGGCCTTGTCTCGGGCATCTGCATCGTCTTCTGCTTGCAGCAGCCCTGTCATGGTCATGGTTATCTGATACCATTTCAAATTGTCAGTCATTTGGTCATTTTCTCCAGTTAGAATTGCGGGACGGGAACCGCCCCACCCCAACCCATAATTCGGTGTGGCCTCGGTGTCCAGTTCGATGTTTATTAGATAACGAAACCGTGCAATCGACCACCACCACCCCCCACCGATTCGGTGGTAGGAGCGGCAGGAGCGTGTGTCAGGTATGTGTATAGCTATGTGTATAAGTTCGAAACAATGTGTGTAGTAGTTATGGCTTGACGCCTAAGTAAAATTGGTTCATCAATTGATCCCACACTGATACTCCAGCATTTGAGGTAGCCATGATAATATCCAAAGCATGTGCCGTCGAGCTGGGCAATGCCCTATTAGACGCCGCAGAAAATAACGATAAAAACCAAGTATTACTCAAGACGGACGAAGGCTCTGTTTTTGTATGTGAATATAGGGATGACGACCACGACGAAGGGTATGAAGCCATCGCCGTAGTACTAGCATCGTAGTAAAAAACTCGACGTGTAAGTAGTTTCTTGGGGGCCATCGGCCCTCTTTTTTATGCAACAAAAAGACCCCGCCGAGTTAACGACGGGGCCAGTGAGGCGTTGGAGCAAATGCCAACAGGGAGGGTAAAGGGTCTAGGGGAGGGAAGACCCTAAAAGCACTGTACCAGACACTTTGTTAGGTGTCCACACATTATTTTGCTTGACCGGTATTAGGTGTCCGTGCATCTTAACGGGGCGTATAACTATGTGAGGTATAGGAATGAAACGCCACTACAAATACATGCAAAAGGTGAAGCTGAAAGGCGGAACTAAGTGGGTTATCAACCCCTCTAGAGCTGTAAGGAAGGCTTTAGATGTTGGGTATGAACCCTACGACACATACCATGAGGCTAGAGATCGCTCTGTAGAGCTTGAAAAGGCCTTCGATGACTACAAGCGTAGTCAACGGGTGACCAAGAAGATGCACATCGAAGAGGATACAGTAGATGCCCTATGGCAGTTCTACACCAGTCGTGATGCATACCAAAAACTGTCTGCTAACAGTCGGCGGACGTACAGTTTCTTGTACAGGACAGCCAGTGAGATGCGTATTGGTCAGGCTAACATACCTTTCGGGCGTATGCTGATTAAGAACGTGACCGCCAAGACTGCAGACGATCTGTTTCTAGTACTGAAGAACAACAAGAGCCTACACCGAGCCAACAGCGTGGTTAAAGTCCTGCGTAGGATCTGGTTTGTAGGCAGACGGGGCGTTCTGTCTGACTCTGCATCTAACCCATTCCAACAGATGGGCCTACAGAAGCTGAACCCACGCCGTACACGGTGGACCTCAGACGAAGTAGATACATTTGTGAGAACAGCGGATGATCTAGGCTTTAGTTCAGTCGGTACACTGGCCCTGCTTTGCTACGATCTATGTCAGCGGCCGGGAGATATGCGTCAGCTCCTTTGGTCTAACTTCACTGGTGACCTCTTCAGTTTCACACAGGAAAAGACTGGGCAGGAGATGAACCTAGAATTGTCTCCACGCCTAAGTGAAAGGTTTTCTGACATCCAACGGGGCGATGACGATGAGTTCATCATCACATACGAGGCCACAGGCCGCCCCTACGACATGCGTATGTACGCCAAGATAGCGCAGCATGTACGCACAGTCGCCAAGCTAGACCCTAACCTACAGATCCGTGACCTAAGACGGTCAGGAGCCACAACGATGGGTGAGGCTGGCTGTACTGAAGATGAGATAGCAGCGGTCACTGGTCACACGTCACGCCAGATGCTGGAAATATATGTGAACCCAACTCGCAAGACCGCAGCGAGAGGTATGCAGAAAAGGTGGCAGCATGAAGGACATCAATGAGGCACGTAAAGCGTTCGAGCAGGAACTACAGAGGCTGACAGGCAAGCCAGCCCACCACGCTACAGAGCGCCTTATCGATTTGGTGAAAGTAATACGGGACGAACTACGAAAGGTGGACAATGGAAAACGAACTACCAGTAAGCCTCAATCGTGAACTCGAAATGATAGGCGTGATTGCGTACATGCCCGAGGCACCAAACTTGGCATCCAATCAGGTCAAGAATGACCACGGTGAACGCACTTACACATATCGCAGACCGAACTTTGATGAAAATGGAGAACCAGACTTCTAATGGTAAAGCATAACACACCCAAACCAACTATCTCTAGAAGAGGTGTAAGCTGCCGAGTATTTGGCAAGGACTTCCCATCGATGGCACACGCAGCCCGATACTATGACATCTCACCAACATGGGTGAGAGAGATGGTGTCCAAAGGCATCAACCAAGACGTGAGCCGTGAAAGTGTACGCAAAGTATGGAAGGCCGCCAACGACAACTCTAGCCCATCGGATGAGTCATGAGCCAGTACTACAAGAAGATAAAGGTAGACCTACCTGACCTCGTAGTAACCGAAGGTGAGCGTGAGATCACACGCTATGGCAGGGATACTGAGGATGGCTTCAAAGGCATACGGTACAACAACTGTGGGCCTACTATCACAGGCCTAGCACCGCTCTTGGATAAGATACCTGCAGAGCATCACAGTAAGTTTGTGCCTTTGTACATGACGATTAATAGAGATGTTATCCCGCACATCGATAGCGGGGTTAACACTGTGATCAACATCTACCTGAAGGCTGGCGGTTACATGACTGACTTCAACACACCGAAGGAAGGGCGTAAGCCATTTAAGATTGAGAACCAGACTAATGGTGAGTGCTATCACTTTGACGACGTGGATCTTATCAGTAGGTTTGCTGCGGCTGACGGTGATGTCTACATCATGGATGTCACCAAGCTGCACAGCGTACACAGCGGCACGGGAGATCGTGAAGCATTAGCACTCAGTACACTCTTACCCTTCGATCAGGTCTGTGAATTCATGGAGAAGGATGATGGATAAAGACGCAGGACTGATCGGCGTAGAAACCGTAGAAGAACACGAGGATGGTAGTGCAACCTACACCTTTCACATGGACGCACACGCTCGTGGACTACTAGCAGAGGAAGGGCTTAGGCTAGTCCTCTACTGTGCGGCAGCCAAGATGGATATGCAGTTGGTGTACGACTTTATTGAGGACCACATCAGGTACGAGAGAGACGAATCTACGCCAGACATACGTCCGATGACGCCAGAAGAGCGCCAACAGGCTAAAAAAAGATCTGAAATGAACAAAATAGACAAAAAAGACCAAAACAACACAAAATCAGAAGGTAAAACCTAATGAAATCAGTTGTTTGGTTGCGGGAGCAGGATTTGAACCTGCGACCTTCAGGTTATTGGTCTATTTAATGATATCAATGGGTTACATATACCCTTCGATTGTATTCCGATAACTAAGTGTTGAAATTAACACTAGACAGATGGTTTTTTTCGGATATAAGTGAGGGGCCGTTTGGCCCCGAACTAACCCTATATCGGGATATAACATGAATTATACTAGAAGTGACCAAATAAGTATCATCAAGGATATTACCCTCAAAGAAGGGGATAGTAAGACATTAGATTGTCCGTTCTGTGGTGGTCGTAAGAAATTCACTATTAGTAAGATCGATGGACGTACTGTATGGAATTGCTATAAAGCATCCTGTACTGTTCGAGGTGCATATAATACGGGGCGGTCTATAGAGGCTGTTAAAGACAGGCTAAATGGTACCATTAAACGTGCTGTTAAGCGTAATAATGATATCCCCGCTATTTTATCAGACATAGATAATCATCCCAAAGCAGTAGAGTATCTACAATCAGTAAATGCCTACGATGCGTATAAAGAGAGGATGATCGAGGTAAGGTATGCCCCAGCTATTAATCGTGTGTTGTACTTTACTCATGATAATACTGGTGCAGTTGGTCGAGCTTTAGATAACCGCAAGCCTAAATGGATGACCTTTGGTGATACTCAATATGGTATCAAGGTAGGATCAGGCAGACATGCTATTCTTGTAGAAGACGTAGCGTCAGCCTGTGCCGTATCTAGAATCAAAGGTTTAGTAGGCTATGCTTTACTGGGTACAAATATAACCACCCCTATCAAAAGCCAACTTCGACAATTTACTAAGTGTACAATTGTCCTTGACTTGGATGCTAGTTCTAAGGCACTACTACTAGCCAAGAAGATACAATACTTAACCGAAGTAAATGTACGACTAACTAGAGAAGACCTAAAATGCCTCACTGGCGAACAGATACAGAGTATACTACAGTAAACAGCATCTTCACTTGGGAGTTCATCTTGAGTGGTGGCAGCGGTGCTAGAGTAAACCGTAGGGCGTCTACATATAATTCTAAAACTCGGGTTACTGATATATACTTAGCAATGTACTGGATCAGAAAACTCAGCGACTTACAGAATCCCCCTAGCGGACCGCCAATCCTTTCCCTATAGATACGAGTCACTACCCAGAGGAAAACTGGGTCACCAACAACCAACCGTCGAAGCTAACCTAGTACCGACGTTAAACTAAAGGAAAAGGTAATAATGAAAGCTAGAGGTATAATCCTTTGTGACTTCGAATTCCCGGGGTTTAGGGAAGCTGCAGAGATGCAGGATAAGATGGACGAAGCCGTTAAACTACTCACAGAAGGCAACAAGTATGTTGTGCATACGCAAGTCGATCTTAAAGAACGTCGTGGTGATCACGCACCCGACATCAAAAAAATGAAGTTTAGAAACAATTAGTTAGACCACAAATCAACTACAATAGGAGCCTCATCATAACGATGGGGCTTTTTTTGTGTTTTGTTTAGTGTTATGAACAACACCTAGCCAATAACAACAGTGAGTCTAACTAGGTGGAGCATGGACCAATCAATACTAAAGAACCTACTATCGAGCACATTCTACAACGAAAACAAAACCAAACTAAAAAGATCCCTATTTGCTGATGAAGCTGCGGACATCTACCAAATCCTAATAGATGCCCATGAAAAGTATCAGCACGACATCACAGCCAAAGAGCTGATGATCCTATTCTCTCTCAAGAACCCAGTCGCTACTGCTGCCGAGAAAGACGTTATTCAGGATTTGGTTAGCGCCATTGAATATGCTGATGACATATCTGAAGACGTAGCCCGTGATGCTATAGAGAACCTATGGCGTCGTGAGATAGGCCGTGAGATCGCTGACTTAGGCATCAATATGTCTGAGGGTAATTACGAAGCCATGAACCGCCTACGTTCTTTAATCGAGCGTTCGCTGGATGGCTACCTTCCTGATGACTTTGGTGAGCCTACGACTGATGACTTGGAAGAACTACTGGCTGAAACAGGTGATGACGCCCGTTGGCAGTTTAACATCAACACCCTATCACGGCATGTATACGGCATAGGGCCAGCCGAGTTTGGTATTATCTTTGCCACTCCAGAAACAGGTAAGACCGCATTTACTATCAGCCTACTAGCTGGCCCCGGTGGGTTCTGTGAGCAAGGTGCTAAGGTGTTGTACCTCGGAAATGAGGAAGTAACAAAGCGCACCAAGCTACGTGCCTACCAAGCGTGGACTGGCATGGATCGTAAGAAGATTACTGAGAACGCCCCAGAAGCTACCCGCAAGTACACAGCCATTAAAGACCGCCTAATCATGAAAGATATTCAGGATTGGGATCTAGACCGCATCGAAGCCTACATCGAGAAGATCAAACCAGACTGTGTTGTGATCGATCAGGCTGACAAGGTACAGATTGCTGGTCAGTATAATGCAGGACACGAGCGGCTACGGGAACTGTACCGTCGCCTACGTGAGACAGCCAAGCGTTATGAGTGTGCTCTGCTTGCAGTCAGCCAAGCTAGTGCCGAGGCGGACGGTAAGACACGACTGACCTACACGATGATGGAAGGCAGTAAGATCGGTAAGGCAGCGGAGAGTGATCTCATTCTTGGTCTAGGCCGACACTCTGGCGATAACGAGGATAACCAACCAGACACCACACGGTTCATTACGGTGAGTAAGAACAAGCTGTCGGGCTGGCATGGCACTATTGTCTGTAACATCGAGCCAGAGGTGTCACGCTATGTTGCATGAGGATGGTTGGTTAGTAGTTGATACTGAAGTAACTGTTAAGAAGCGTGGCAATAAGTGGGACAACAGTCCAAAGAACCCAGACAATAAACTTATCTGTGCGCAGTATGGTTGGCTAACACCCGACGGTGTGACCAATCCTATTACAGACTTCTACTATCATAATGAACTAAAGGCACCTGCAGACCCTGCTAAGTTCCAAAGCTATTTGGACAAGGCAAAGGGCATGATCTGCCACAACACTAAGTTCGATGCGTTCTGGTTGTTAGAGGCTGGGTTTAAGCTGCCCCCAATCCTGCGCTGCACAATGATCAATGAGTACATCCTAGCAAAGGGACAACGCCGTGAGCTGGGACTTGGTAAGATAGCCGAGGCTCGTGATGTTACTCGTAAGAAGAGCGATCTTGTAGATGAGATGTTTAAGAACGGTATAGGCTTCGAGGCTATGCCAATTGATGTCGTGCAGGAGTATGGCGAGGCGGACATCGTAAGCTGTGGTGACATCTATCTATCACAGCAAACTGAGTTCAACACGAACGAGAACAAGCCGCTACACAACATTGTAGAGCTGATGAACGATATGACTTGGTTCTTGCTGGAGATCGAGCGCAACGGATGCAAGATCGATCTAGATGTGTTGGGTGAGGTGGAACACAACTACCGTACTGAAAAGGATCAACTGGAGAAGCGCCTGAAGGAGATCGTCTCTGAGGTTATGGGCGACACTCCTATTAACCTGAACAGTGGGCAGGACATGACCAAGGTGGTCTACAGCCGCCAAGTAATGGATCGTGAGAAACACCGTGAGATATGGAACATCGGTGTAGACCATAAAGGCAAAGCCCTGCGCCCACCTCGTATGAACCAAAGCCAGTTCAATCGAGCGGTCAGATCCACAACACAGAAGGTATACCGCACAGTAGCAATGTGCTGCAAAGAGTGTGAAGGCTACGGCACAATCCAGAAGTTTAAGAAGAATGGAGATCCGTGGAAGAACCGCAGCAAGTGTCCTGTCTGCAAAGGGGCTGGCGCTTTGTACATACCACAAAGCAAAGTAGCAGGGCTGAAGCTCGTCCCTACTGTGCCATCAGATGCATCGATCAATGGATTTAAGACTGACAAGATCACGATTGGTAAGCTGATTGATCAGGCTAAGGGTAAGAACAACCTGACTGCAGTTGAGTTCCTAACTAAGATCAAGCGTCTGAATGCTATCAACACATACCTAGACAGCTTTGTTACAGGTATACAAACATGGACTAGACCTAGTGGACTACTGCATTCCACATTTAACCAGTGCGTGACTGCTACAGGTCGTCTGTCCTCTACCAACCCCAACTTCCAAAACCTTCCTAAAGGATCAAAGTTCGAAGTTAGACGGGCGATTGTAAGCCGTTTCCCTAATGGGATGACCGGCGAAATGGATTTCAGCGGCCTTGAGTTTAGGGTGGCTGGGATGCTGTCGAGAGATCAGCAAATCATCGATGACGTTCTGAATGGTAAAGACGTACACCGCCAGACCGCATCAATCATTCTACAGAAACCAGAAGAAGAGGTGACCAAAGATGAGAGATCATCCGCCAAAGCAAAGACGTTCCAACCCCTTTATGGCGGCCTCGGGATGGGCGAACCCGCTCATGTCAGGCAGTATTTCGATTCCTATTTCAAAATATACCAAGGCCTTGCCCGTTGGCATAAGAGCCTCGGAGATGATGTACTGGCACGAGGGTACATACAAACTCCGAGTGGAAGACAATTTGCGTTCCCCGGAGCTAAACGGTCTAGGAATGGACGAGTCAGCGGACACACGCAGATCGTCAACTTTCCGTGCCAAAGTTTTGCGACAGCCGACATCGTTCCTCTCGCTTGTATTCGGGCGCTGCGTAAGTTTCGTGAAGAAGGTCTTCGCTCGAAATTAATACTGACGGTACACGATAGTATCGTCGTCGATATCCACCCTGATGAAATACAGGACGTAGGCCGTGCATTGCAGTGGGCTATGAGCGGGGTGGATGAAGAACTCCAAAAACGCTTCAACTATCAGGCCGTGCTGCCTCTGGATACAGAGTATTCGGTGGGCAAAAATTGGATGGAGATAGATGAACTAAGTGTTGATTTGGACACCTAATTATCGTATAACTAAGGACCAACAAAAGAGGAGCCATTTTATGGGCGAGCTGCAGAAAATTGACAGTGCAAAATTAGCAGAACTAAATGCAATCTTAGGCTTGAATGATAAGCCACAACAAAGCGGAAACAGGCTACCAGAATTGAAGTTTAGCACTCAGCGCAAAGACGCTGAAGGCAATGATATTCGTCAGTTTGAAGGTAAGTTGTATCTTAAAAACTACGAACAGGCTGTGTATGCGGACAGTGTTAAGATCCGTGTGCTATCACAGCTATTCCAGTGGATTGATTATGATCCAGACGAAAACAAGGTTCGTAATAAGACACTCCTGATCCCGTTTATGAGCCATGAAGCTCGTGATCAGCGAGGCGGTATCCGTTGTGGTAAGCCTACATCCCGAGAGATGAAGGATTGGTCACCAGATCGTAAGGCGCAATACAAGAGTATTACTCTATTCCGTCAGCTACGTTGCTTGGTGTCTTACACAGGCAAAACTGTGGACGGTACTGAGGTCACGATAGAGAACGTACCTGCCATCATCCTAAACAAGAATTCAAGCTACATGAACTTCGAAGATGAAGTCGTGAAGAAGTTGAATGGTCGTAACTACAACGACGTATGGATTGAGGTAAGTGGTGCTGAACATCAGAACGGTAGCGTCACTTACTATACATGGCACTACACGCCTGATCTGAAGAACCCTGTTCCTATGGATGATAAGACGTTTGATACGATGATCCACTTTGCCGAGATGGTGAAGAAGGAGAATGAGTCAATCGATGCGTCGTATGAACGAGCGATCCGAGAGCGGTCTATTGATGATGACGCAATCGATGCGCTCGAAGATGATCTGGATTCGGATCTAGACGATTGATCTTAGAAGCCAAAATCCACCAGACTATGGATCGTCTGTCCAACAACGAAGCGGATCAACTAAACATTGATCCTGCTTGGATAGACGAGTGTGTCGAGATGGTACGGGAAGGCCTTCACAAGCAGCTTTTCCGTGAGAACGAAGAATTCCGTGTGCGGATGTCTAACATCTCGAAACCAACCTGCCAGCTTCAGATGGAGAAAGCAGGTAAGCCTAAGTCCCGTCTGCCTTACAATCATATTATGCGTATGATGCACGGTGATATGATTGAAGCAATCATGCAACTTGTCCTGCGTATATCGGGGGCAAACATAACGGGCGGCAAAAATAAGGTCACACTGGACGTAGCTGGTACTGAAGTCCGAGGTGAGGATGACATCGAGATCGATCACAAGGTCTACGATACTAAGTCAGCTTCACCTTGGGCCTTCGGTAACAAGTGGAGTAAGGGTTTCGATGGCCTGAAGCAGTCAGATGACTTCGGGTACATAGGTCAACTTGTGGGCTATTCAGCGGCACAAGGTAAGGAGCCGGGCGGCTGGGTCGTTGTTGATAAAAGCAGCGGTCAAGTAAAGGTCGTAGAGGCAGATCTAAAGAAACGGGATGTAGCCAAGATCCTCAAGGACATGGAGAAGACGGTCAAGACACTGGACAGTGACTTTGAGCGTTGCTTCGAACCAGAGGATGAAACCTTCAGACGTAAGCCTACAGGGTCTAAGCGCCTATGCTCTACGTGTGGTTTCTGCCCGTTTCTTAGTTCTTGCTGGCCTAATGCTCAGTACCTGCCACAGACAGGCTCAGAAGCACAGAACCCCAAACACTACTGGTACGTCCAGTACAAGGGCGAGGAACTGTGAATGGCAATCAAACCATCGTCCGCAAAGGCGAAGGGGAGAAAGCACCAACAGTGGGTACGAGATAGGCTCCTAGAGCTATTCCCGTCTCTCGAACCCGATGACATTCGCAGCACCTCAATGGGCGCTGGCGGGGAAGATCTACAATTCTCGCCAGCCGCTCGAAAACAGATCCCCATCAGTGTGGAGTGCAAGGCCTACAAATCCTTCGCAGTCTACAACGTCATCGATCAAGCCAGCACCAATGCTAAGGAAGGGCTTGAACCTGTGGCGGTCATTAAAGCGGACAGAAGAAAGCCGCTGGCTGTGGTGGATGCTGAATACTTTTTCAAACTCTTAACCAAGGCAGGATGACATGACACCAGAGCAACTCCCACAGAACAGCATGATGCTAATGCTGCAACTGAAAGACGAAGGCGACATGTCTATCATGTGCGGTCACAACTTAGCTGAAGAGCTGGGTGAGGAAACAATACACCACCTACAGGATATGCTGACTGGCCTATTCCTATCCTTCGACAATCTAATCGATCTGTATGTATTGGTAGGGGCGATGTCCCGCTACGCTGATGAGCTGCGTGATGAGTTGGAAGGTGAAGGTGTGTCCTTCGAACCAGACGAAGAGCTACTGAAGGCCATCCAAGACGCCAAGGTTATCCCATTCAACAAAAAGAAAATGCACTGAGGTAATCATGGAAATTCACGATATGGTGAATAGCCCACCACACTATAATAACAGCGGCATCGAATGTATTGAAGCTATCTACCACGCATTAGGTGAAGATGGATTTATAGCCTACTGCCAAGGCAACGCCATGAAGTATCTGTGGCGCTACCAATATAAAGGTAAGCCTGTCGAGGATCTAAAGAAGGCTAAGTGGTACATCAACCAGATCATTGAGGTGCTACAGGCAGATGACTAAGGCGGACTATTCGGTTCGCTTGGTCAGCAAGGCCTCATGCGTACCACTCCTACAAAACTATCACTATCTGTCCGATATATCGAAGGGCTTTAAGTCTGGGTTTAATGTCGGTCTACATCATCGTGATCACCTAGTAGGCGTGTGTATATTCACAGGCTGGCCTGTACCTGAATTACTGAAGGGATGCTTCGGCCTACCCCGTACCGAACAGCAAGGCTTTTGGGAGCTGTCTAGGCTTGTCCTACACCCCAAGTACCAGAAGGAAGAGCACAACCTAGCAAGCTGGTTCGTAAGCCGCTCAGTGAAGCTCCTACGATCCTCTCATGAGGTGCGCTCCATCCTGTCTTACGCTGACAAAGGCTACCACCAAGGTACGGTC
>Ga0181565_10003664_pt1 | contig 11821 bp, 10 predicted proteins | sample 101ome_16_FD_129661 | JGI IMG/M metagenome (GOLD analysis project Ga0181565, IMG submission 129661) | Coastal salt marsh microbial communities from the Groves Creek Marsh, Skidaway Island, Georgia - 101401AT metaG (megahit assembly) | ecosystem: Environmental > Aquatic > Marine > Intertidal...
GCTTCGGCACCCAGAGGGAATCCGGGATAGAGGGAGCGTCCCCCACGAATGGGTCCTTGGTAAATAGCCTCTATCAGCGTCCGCTGGGCGTTGCTCAAGCCTGGTACGTGGGATAAATCAAATGTCACTTCAGTCGGATCATCAATGATTCCATCCTTCAGGCCATCCTGAGCATCAACTTGCTCCATGATGCCTTCATAAAGGCGTTCCAGATCCTCCCGCCCGAGCCATGTCTGATTCAAGTGATCCGGATCCGGATATAAAGCCTGAGCCATGTGCACACCCATGGCGGCGATGCCAGTCCAGTCAAAAGCTGGGGCCCCGGAAACAACCCCATCGAAATCCTCGGGATAGCGCTGTGCCTCCATGAGGGCCTGACCGCCACCGCGAGAACATCCATAGAAATAGGATTTGGCTGGACCCTGACCGTAATAAGCTCGAATCAGTGCCTTAGCCACTTCGGCGGTGCGATGCACCGCGAGGTGACCAAAATTCACCAGCGCTTCCATGTTATTCAAGGCCCAGCTTCCATCGGTTCCTCCTGCCTGATGCCCGGTATCGGTTCCCACCGTGGCATATCCCTGATTGGCATAGTGCCGAGCGGCATTCTGAACTGAGCCCACCAATCCTCCACCGCCACCCATGACAAAGCGCTGATTCCAGCCCTCGGGAAGCAGGAGTTCAAAATGAATTGTGCGCCCAATGATTCCATGCAGCACCACGTGGTTGACATGCACACCACGGTAGGCATCAGAAGCTTCATAATGCTTGCAGGAAACCACACTGACATCTGGTAAAGGATGATTAGCCAACTGTTCAGGGGTAAGATTTGCCCCACGGAGCAAGGACAAGTTAAGAAGCACCATGAGCAGCATCAAATAGCGAAAAACCATCTCCGATTTTATGACAAGCTTAGCAAAAAAAACAACGACAACCGGTCCTCACTGAAGAGTTCATAGCGTAAATCAAATAGGTCATTTGAAGTCCCTGAATAAGTAGGCTACTTTTTTTGACAATTAATTCATGAACACCATCCAGAGCATTTATGAGCGAAGGGCCGTTAAGCATTTTGACCCCAATCACCGGCTTGAACCTGCTGAAATCACCCAACTGCTTGAGGCCACCATCCAAGCACCTACCAGCTTCAATATCCAGCACTGGCGTCTGGTGCTGCTCAACGACCCAGCACTGAGGGCACAGATCAAAGAATCCCACGGCAATCAACAGTCACAAATCACCGATGCATCGCTGCTTGTCCTTTTCACGGCTGATGTGGATGCCTGGAAAAAGCAACCCGAGCGCTATTGGGCCAACGCACCCAAGGAGGTGGCAGAACTGCTGGTTGGCTGGATGGGTCCCTTTCATGAAGGACGAGAATGGTTACAGCGTGATGAGGCCCAACGTTCCATCGGCATGGCAATGCAAACCCTCATGCTGGCAGCAAAGTCTCTTGGGTATGACTCCTGCCCCATGATTGGTTACGATGTGGAAGCTGTGGCAGAGCTGATCAAACTACCTTCTGACCATGTCATGGGCCCTATGGTAGCCATTGGCAAAGGAACTCAGCCTGCTCTCCCTAAACCTGGCCAACTCCCACTCAGCGAAATCGTTCGAGAGAATACCTTTTAAGAACAGAGTTGCTGAATCCATTGGTTTATTGATCCGCTCTCATGAACGGAACCGATACGTTCGCAGTGGAAAAAGGAGGTTAGAGACCAAAAGCCTTTTTGGAGAACGATATATTGAGAGAAAATGGCGGAGAGAGCGGGATTCGAACCCGCGGTCGCAGTTATCCCACGACGACGGTTTAGCAAACCGTTTTCACCTTGTTATAACTTATAAAAAATTAGCTGCTTACATTTACCGCTGAACACCTTGTGCGTTTTTGAGAAGCAACCAGTAGAAACCAACCGAAACAAAAACACACATATCCTGTCAATTTTTTGTCAATTGGATTTAGTTCGATTGAGGGTCAAAAGGCCGGTGAACTGATAAGCTGAACCTCTTGCCTGAGCTCGCTCATCATTCCAGAGAGTTTCACTAGTATCGGGAATAACGCCATTATTGCGGGCACCGGACTGACCTCGGTTACTATCCCAGAGAATGTCAGTAGCATTGGGGATGGTGCCTTCAGGGACTGCGATGGCCTCACCTCGATCACTATCCCGCAAGCATTTGACAGTGAAGCCGAAATAAGCCCCCTAGGCCTTGATGAATCATAGCCAGCGCCCTTTCTCCTGCCTGATGGCACAAGGAACTAACCTGTCCAAAACATCCGCCTATCACCTACTCAAGTAATCCCGCACTTTCTCCACGGATCTGAACACCAAGCCATGGCAATGAAAGCTCGCATTGGATAGGAATGGACGGGTGTCTCATTCAAAAAGGGATTGGGCTTCAAGGGCATCGACAGGGAGACTCAATAGGAAACAAATGATCAAAACCGGTGGGGGCTTGCTTTACTCAAAGATGAAAGGAACCTTGGTTTCAAGGGATACATAGTTGAATCATGGATTCAAAAATTGTCAGCGATGCAAGCAAATCATGAGAGAATACACCCGGCCTGGCTAGCACAGTCTGATTACCAAAATTTGGCGATGGATCCTCGACCGACTCGAAGCTCAACGAAGATTCATCGCTCAGTGATCACCACGCGATAAAAGCGAGTATCTGATGACTTTTCTGGGTCGAAAATCGTGCGGAAAGTCTCGAACTGAAAGGACCTGGGTCTATTTTCTACTGTGTTAAGTGGTTTCCAGGCAACATTTCCGCCCAAGTTTGAGGTGTATTGAACTTCGTAGTAATGATTGGGTGCTTGGATGAAGGTGATGTGGTTTCCCTGTTTGGAAGGTATCACTTGCATTTGGAAGGCATCATGTGTCGATGTTGGATTCGATCCGGTCAGAAATTCAAAGTAATTGGTGGCTCCGTCCGTATCTGGGTCGGACTGGGGTCGGGTCCATTCTGGTTTAAGACCCTCCAGATTTTCGGATTTCCATTCAGCATAGAATGACCTCCCCGGTAACGATTGAGTAATCCATCGCCTGAGTAAATCGATTCCTTGTTGATCCAGAAGTTGACTTGAAATGGGAGGCATCCTTCCAATTTGATTTTGGCTGACGCGATGAAATAGCACAGAACTTTCCAAAGATCCGGGTTTGATTAGCCTCTCGAATGGAAGACCAAAAGGTCGACGTGGCTGGATGTCGACGAGACCCGTTTTCATCAAGGGACCCTCTCGGCGCGCATCCCAATCGGCAATGATCATTTTACCTGCTTGATGACAGCTGGAGCAATTGGCGTAAAGGTAGGAGCGAACTCGCTCATCCAAAGAGGCCGTTTCATCGTCTAGTTTTGACAGTGCGGGCATGGTGTGAACATCTTTTAGCGGTGGTTTGAAGTAACCCGCATCACTCAGGGTTTCGAGTTGGCTGATCCAGCCGCTCTGAGTTGAATGAACAGTATTGAGTTGTGGGATAGTAAATCCTAAAGCACCAGAATTATTGGAACGATGACAAGAAACACACTCGCGCCTGCTTGGGTAGCGCCACACTTGTTCGCGGTCACCATCGGAATCCTTGATGAGAAAAGTTTCGTTTTTGCCTTCGGGGCCCACAAGGTAAGCATCCGAGGTTGAGTCACCCCATCGATAGGTAAATCCATAAGGAAAACCGAACTGCGTTTGCACGAGAATGCGAGTTTCAAGCCGCTGTAATGAAGATGGGTTTCCAGGTTCCAACTCCAAATCAAATTGTTTGACCCATATGGCTCCAGCTGGATAGCTGAGCTGGTGGTTGTTTTTGAGAGCAAAATGCTGACTTTTTTGTGGTAAGGTAAACCACCTCTGTTTGATAGCATTGTCTGACCAGAAGGTCACATTGATATCGTAGGGGATCAGTCCTTCGCTGGGCGTAAGCGTCTTCAAGTCTTGAAACAAGCCTGTTTCGGATAGCTTTTGCGGTAAAGCTGGCAGGTCTGGTTGAGGCCCCTCATTTAGACGTCTTATGGTGCCATCAAACCAGTCAGCCATAAGAATTTCGCCGTTGTCTGGCCGTATGGATATGTCGGATATACCTGCATCCCAAGTCAGCCATTCAATGTTTTGATCTTCTTCTGGGTCCATAGAGATGCGTCCTATGAACCCATTCCAGAAGTCAGAAAAGATGTAACTACCATCCAGGCTGGACACTGTCTTGCCTCTATAGCAAAGCCCCGCGGCGATGTCATTTCCTTGCTCGCGTCCATATTCAGCGATTGGAGGGAGATATTTCGTGGTTGAGTGCAGCTGGCTCCATTTTGGACCGTAGTGGCTTCCCTCGTAAACGGCCCAACCATAGTTTCCGCCCTTTTCAATCAGATTGATTTCTTCTCGGGTGAAATCTCCGGTGTCATTGCAAAATAATCTCCCTGTGGCCGGGTCGAAGGAAAAACGCCATGCATTTCGAAGTCCGATGGCGTAAAATTCTGTGCGGATTGCATTTGGGTTGATAGATTTCCCATTGAATTGATTTAGGCCGATATATGGGTTGTCAGCAGGTATGGAGTAGTTTCCAACAGCCGCTGGATGCGGGTTAGGAGGGCTATTGCCGACCTTCCCATCAATGTCGAGTCTCAGGATTCCTGAGTAAAAGTGGTGGTCGATACGTTGACTGTTGTGAAGGTTATCGGCTCCGTCGCCTTCGTCGCCCACGCTCAAATACAAATAGCCGTCGGGACCAAAGTCCATGGCACCAGCGTTGTGCCAGATACTGCGGTCATACTGATTGATGAGAACTTTCTCGGACGTTTCATCAGCTCGGTTTGGGTCGACGGTAGATATGCGAAATTCTGAAAGCCGATCGTGCAGCCCCTCCCCCAGGCTCGATTGGTCCATTAAGGTGTAAAATACAAAGAAGCGACCGTTAGTCGCGTATTTTGGGTGAAAGGCCAGACTTAGCAGCCCAGACTCCTCCTCTGCAATGGTTCTATCCGAAAGATCCAGGAAAAGCCTTGGTTCTGGAGTATCCACTTTGAGGTCAGGGATAACCCAGATTTTGCCGCCTTGTTCCACAACAAAAAGACGGTTTTTTTCATTAGGCGGAGAAGTGATCTGTACAGGTCGGGAGAAGCGTAGTCCTGGGAAAGCATCATCAGAATGGTAATGATATATTTGAGGCAATAAAGGGAGTGCCAGCTCAGGGTGTGAGGATCTTTCCAAATTCTTAGCTAAAGAAGGGCTCATCCATGCAAGAGCTGTGATCCAAATACTGAGTTTTACATTTACAAGGAATCTCATCTAAGCTTATCGAAACTCAACATTCTATCATTGTTTGGGGATATCAAGTGTTTTGATGGAAAAACATGCTGGATGTCTCCAACAAAGCCGAAAGGCTGTGCATATGAGAGATTTTTTTATGCAGGGAAACCCAATCGTATCCAAAAGGCCTCCTCAGACCATCTCGTTTTGGACCTTGTTTTTTCTGCTGACATTCTCACAGTGCGAGACACCTATTTATTCAAAACAGGTCACTCAGCAATCCAATTTGGTTTGTTGGGGGGTCAATGATGACGGTCAGCTCGACATCCCTATTTTCAAGGAAGAGGTAGTGGATGTGGCTGCTGGAGGCGGCTTGCATGGTGCACATTCGCTGGCTCTGCTAGAAAGTGGGCAAGTAATCGCTTGGGGATGGAATGGCTTTGGGCAAACTGAGGTGCCCAAGGGGCTTCGCGATGTGGTCTCCATTAAAGCTGGAGCTTATCACAGCATGGCTCTTACAAAACAAGGGGAAGTCGTTGTTTGGGGATGGAATGCCTGGTCACAATGCGACGTTCCGGAGTCACTGGGGGTGGCAACAGCGATAGCCGCGGGAGCCTATCACAGCATGGCTTTATTGCGTGATGGCAGTGTTGCTGCTTGGGGCGCGCGAGATGCACCTGATTATCAAGTTGATTACGGTCAAACGAGAGTGCCGCCCCTTAATACCAGGGCAATTGCGATTGCGGCAGGTCGTAATCATTCGATTGTCAGCTTGAGTGATGGGAGTGTCGTTGCTTGGGGAGATGGGCGTTTGGGAGAATTGGACGTGCCTGATCACGCCGCCTTTTGCGTATCAGTGATGGCAGGGCGTTCGCACGGGATCGCATTAACAGCCGAAGGCAAAGTGATCGCATGGGGAGATTCTCGAGCTGGCCAAAGTCATGTACCAGAGCTTTCGGATGAGGCTATCCTTGTTCGGTCAGGTGCCTATCAAAATCTAGTCCTCTTGCGCAGTGGGCAGCTCAAAGCATGGGGGTGGAGTGATGAACATGCATGGGTTCCTGAAAGTCTAGGCGATGTCGTAGCAATGAGTGCAGGGAACAACCATTGCATGGCGGTAAAAAGTTCAATGAAGGGCTCATGGCATTCCGCAGCGCGTCTTCAAATTGAGTCGTACCGGACACCTGATCATTCTTCGGGATCCGTTCTACAATTAAATTTAACACACCGCACCAAGGATCTGTTGCCAGCCCGGGCTCTTGACGAGTTTGAAATAATCGAGCTTCAAGCCTGGGCCCCCAGTCTGGGGCATCTCCAATATTTTGACTTTAGGAATGATACCCTAAGGGGATGGGGTAATCCGTTGGTGAGGGCAGATTCGCCTGCAACATTCTTCAATCTACGACCCAAATCGGATTAGTACTGCAACCAAGGTCTATCGATAACGTTTGATTTCACCCGATTGAACACCCCCAGGGCAAGGAAATGGCAGGCCACCCTTACGGCCTTAAATGCCCCATAAGGCTCAAAGGATATCTGAGGCACCTGCAAGGCGAAAAACGACAAAAAACCCGTTTTCGGAGTCGTGAAGCGTTGCAGGAAAAGCAAAAAGAAATGGCGGAGAGAGCGGGATTCGAACCCGCGGTCGCAGTTATCCCACGACGACGGTTTAGCAAACCGTTGCTTTCGACCACTCAGCCATCTCTCCGCCCGGGTCGAGGGGGACAATGAACCCGTTATTCTTAAGCGAAGCAAGGAAAATTTCTTTGTGGCAAGGGCCTTGATGTTCCTCAAACATGAGATCCCAACGATGAGGATGCTCACTCAGTGAATGAAATGGCTGACTGACCGTATGCAATGGGTCAGCCAGCCTTTGGTTTATTGATGCCAGGCGGTTCGGAAGAACTGCGGCATATTCCGGGGTTCGAGGTCTATTTGTACCAAGTGAATGGCCTCAGTGAGTGTGCCTGTTTGCCACAGGCTCCAGTGGTTTAAGTCCGAGGATACTTCGAGCCCATACAATTCTCCTGGAGCTCCAGCCAGTTCGATATCCAGCGTGGTTTCTGCTGAATCGGAATGATTGAGCCGGATCCCAGTCAAGCTTGCGGTGGCGAGGGTTTCATCGTCAATCAAGGTTGCTTGCCATGCCATGCTTTGCTCGGGTTGATTGGGAAGTGCCCAAGTGAGGGTGGCTTGAAGCGATTCATTGCCTTCGACGAGGATGTCGTCCACAGGTTGGATGTAGGCGCGTCCTTGAGCTTGCCCAGCCTCGAGCGTGAGATGACTCACGTCGAATTCAAAATCCTCACCCATCATAGCCTCCCCTGCCCATTGAATGTGCAGGCTCAGGGACTGACTGAGATCCCCCTCACGTTGCCATTCAAAGAAAGGGACCGATCCATCAAATTCGACCGGGGAGTCATTCAGGGGTTGAATGTGCAGGCTGGATTCCACCTTAGACGCATTCGAATCCAAATCGGGGAATGCATCCGATATCATCAGTGATTTAATTTCGATCGCTCCCATCCCGGATGCCTGCCTTAGGGCAAATTGATGGATTGTTTTGGGTGAGGCGACATCTTCGGCCAGAATGATCAAATCCGACTCTTGCTTGGGATTCACTCCCAAGCGCGTCAAACCCGTGGAAGGTTGATAACTCATGACAAGCTCCTGCCACTGCCCTAGAGCAATCGCATCCTGCCAAAAGCTTCCTTCGCTTGCTTTGGAGGCACCATTGGTGATGGCCAATCGCACATTGTCCGAGCTCTCATCAGCCAAAACAAAGAGGCGCCCCCGGTAAGTGGAAGAACCTCCACCACGGAAATGAGCGACATACGCACCTCCGGTTGATGGGCTATCGGTGATCCTGAGGCTCAATTTCACGAATAGGGTTTCTGATGAGTCTTCGCCATAGCTTGCCTGGGCAAGGGGTATAGCCAGATCTTCAGTTTGGCCTGAGCTGAGTTTGATGACACCTCCTTCCTGGCTAAGTTCCGCCTCGCTACCACTGGTATGCATCCATGACGTGCCCTCCTGCTCAATGAGTGGACCATCCGGGCCTGAAAACGTTTCATCCACCAGCACGGCTGATTGCAAGCTTGGCGGTGAAGCAGCCAGACAGACAAAAATTGCAAGCCAGGCCCAGGGCCATGGCTTGATGCGCAAACGATAAGGATTTAGGTGTGTGATTTTCATGATTTAGATATGCCCAAAGCATGCATTGCTTCCGACACACCGCATGATGTGGCAGCCAAGGATGGGGTTGGGATCCTGGTGTGATATGGATTTGCCAAGTCCCTGCCGAGAAGACGCCTTATCACTCAAGGTTGCCCACATTGCAGGGAGGAGGAGTCATCAAATCCTTGTGAACCTATTTATTACCCAACCCGTTACCTGGCTGAAGCCCTCGGCAATATTTTGACTTTCCGGACCCGATCTATCGGTCCATATTCTCTAGATGCAACCCGCACGCCTACTGATTCTTGCAGTCATCCTGTGTTGCCTTGGCCATAGCACACTCAACTCATTGGCTCAAACCCGAGATGAGAAGGTAAGGCAGGACCGTTCAACGGTTCAGGCAGATGGGCAGTGGATCTACAATGATTTGGATCTGGCATTGGCAGAAGCCAAACGCGACAACAAGCCCATCCTTGCGACATTTCGATGTATTCCATGAACGGCTTGTGCCGGATTTGACGGGCAGGTTGTCCGTATGGAAAACGAGTTAGGCAAATGGATGAGTCAATTCGTCCGGGTCAGGTTGATTCAGTGCAACTCCATCGACCTGAATCTCTTTCACTTTGATTACGATCTAACCTTTGCTGCCTTTTTCATGAATGCCGACAAGACGCTCTATGGGCGTTATGGCACTCGTTCTAGCCATGATGAGGCCGAAAGTGATGTGTCCATAGAAGGCTTTGCCAAGGCCATGCAAAAAGCCTTGGTTCTCCACCGGGATTACCCCAGAAATCGCGCCACTCTCAAGGCCAAAACAGCACCCTACAGCCAGTTTGATATCCCACAGGATTACCCTCACTTAGAGGGGCGCTTTCAGCCTTGGCTTGATTTCGAAGGCAAGGTAGCTGCTAGCTGCATCCACTGCCACATGGTGAGGGATGCCGATCGACGTTATCATCGCAACCAAGGTTCAGCCCTAACTGACAAAGACATTTACCCATGGCCCATGCCTGCGGTGCTCGGAATGCATTTGGATCCAAAAGAGATGGCCACGGTTTCGCTCATTGATAAAGACTCGGCTGCCGACCAAGCCGGCCTCAAGCCTGGAGATCAAATCCTCACCATGGAGGGCCAACCCATCCTGTCCATTGCTGACGTCCAGTGGGTATTGCATCAGTCGCCGGAGCCTTCAAGCGTGGCCCTCTCAATCCAACGTGGGGAGGATCAACTCGAATGCTCCTTGAGGCTTCGAGTAGGTTGGCGACGCGGCTCAGACATCAGCTGGCGGACGACCAGCTGGGATCTTCGTCGCATGGCAACTGGAGGACTCAAATTAAGACACCTCACTAGGGAAGAGCTCGAGCAGCAAGGGCTATCACCAGGAAAAATGGCCCTGCTAGTGGAGCATGTGGGGCAGTACAATGATCATGCCGTAGCCAAGCGAGCAGGGTTTTTGAAAGATGACATCGTGACAGCTTTCGATGGGAAAGAGGATCTGCTGAGAGAAACCGACCTTTTTGCCTACGTGATGCGGGAACGCCCTAAGGGAAGCATCATCGATGTCAGCATCCTGAGAAAAGGCCAGAGGCAAACGCTTCGCTTCAAGCTTCAGTAGAGATGATATCTTGCCATTGCCCTCGAGGGCTTGCTTGAGGCAACATGCTGAATCATGGGAAGCAAGGATAGCGACTTATCAGCACTCTCGGCGATCATTCGCTCTCGGCGTTCGATCAAACCCAACTTGATGGATCCCGACAAACCAGTGGATCCAATGCTTCTGGACACTTTATTGGAAAATGCCAACTGGGCGCCCACGCATGGCCTGACCGAACCTTGGCGATTCACAGTGTTCACGGGCACCGCTCGCAAGAAGCTAGCGGGTTTCTTACAAGGGCTCTACCAGGTGCTCACCCCGGCTCATGCTTTCAAACAGGAAAAACACGACAAACTAGGCCGTAACCCACTTCTCGCACCGGTAGTATTAGCCATCTGTATGCAGCGAGGGACTCAATCTAAGATCCCCATGCTCGAGGAGGTTGAGGCGGTGGCCTGTGCAGTCCAGAACTTACACCTGAGTGCCTCAGCCGCAGGCTTGGGTGGCTTCTGGTCCTCGCCACCGATCCTGAGTTCACCCGAGATGAAAGCTTTTCTCGGATTACAAGAGGAGGATGCCTGCCTCGGCCTCTTCTATCTTGGCTGGCCCAAAGAGGGCGTCAGCATACCCGAGAGTCGACGAAGCCCGATGAAGGAGAAAGTACGCTGGTTTTGAAACCCAAACCCATGCCGTGAATCTCGAACTCAATCAACATCGCGTGTTGGTGGTAGGGGCAGCGGGCACCATCGGCAAAGCAGTGGCCTTGGCATTCCTGGAGGAAGGTTGTTCCGTGGTCATGTTAGACCAAAGGGAGGTAAACCTTGAGATGCCGATCCATTTAAAAGATCGATGTCATGCGTTGAAGGGGGACGCACAAGATGCGGCCGATGTGGATCGATCCGTTGCCTATTGCCAGGAACGCCTTGGAGGGCTAGATCACGCCGTTTACGCTGTGGGAGCAGGCTCGGGCAAATACGGATTCCCCTTCTGGAATCTAAGCCCAAGCGACTGGCCTCGTGTGATCGATGTGAACCTCATGGGAGCTGTCCACTTAGCCCATGTTTTCGCGCCTGAGGCCACCGTGAAACCAGGACGGACTCTTTGCCTGATGGCATCGGTAGCCGGCCAGATTGGCTCTCAGACGGACCCGCCCTACAGTGCTGCCAAAGCAGCCTTGATCAACTTCATGCAATGCGTTGCCAAGGATTTTGCGCCTTATGGCGCTAGAGCCAACGCCATTGCCCCCGGGATGATCCCATCAGCATTAAACCAGTCTGTTTGGGCTTCTTCTCAGGTGGGGCTCAGCGACAAGGAAACAATCCCCTATGCCCAATGGGGTGAAGAGAAGCTAAAGCGCACCTCACCCATGGGGCAATGGCAGCGTCCAGAGGACTGCGCCAGCATGGTTACCTACCTTGCATCGCATCATGCTCGCCATATCACAGGCCAGGTTCTCAATATCGATGGAGGCCAGGTCATGCATGCCTGAAACCAAATCATGAGCCGATCATCCCTAACCAGCAAGCGCTACCATCAGTCCAAACCTTCTCACTTAACTTTTTTCCTGGCATGGATGTTCCTGGTTTGTGACCTCCAGGCGGATCCGTGGACCGAGGCCAGTCATCACTACAGTGAAAAGTCTGGGTTGCGCATTCATTATGCTGCCATGGGTCAGGGACCGCTGGTTCTCTTGATACACGGATTCCCTGATTTTTGGTACACCTGGCGCGATCAGATGCAGGCATTGAGCCGATCCTATCGCGTTGTCGCCATGGACCAGCGCGGCTACAACCTGAGTGATCAGCCCGAGGGCA
>Ga0181565_10003676_pt1 | contig 11804 bp, 9 predicted proteins | sample 101ome_16_FD_129661 | JGI IMG/M metagenome (GOLD analysis project Ga0181565, IMG submission 129661) | Coastal salt marsh microbial communities from the Groves Creek Marsh, Skidaway Island, Georgia - 101401AT metaG (megahit assembly) | ecosystem: Environmental > Aquatic > Marine > Intertidal zone...
AAAAGCGGTGACACCAGTAATTTCACCTTCAAATACTTTGCCCACTTTGTCTTGCATAAATTCACATTTCAACCACAGCACTGCATCGCGAGTGGCATCATCAGCACGACGTTCGACCATAGAACAATGCTCACCTTGAAGAACAAGATCGTTATGTGTGTATAGAAAATTTTCCACCGTTTGACGTTCAGTAAGATGACTAATCGCTCGATGAATAATCAGATCTGGATAACGCCGTATGGGGGATGTGAAATGTGCATAGAGCGGGTGAGCTAGACCAAAATGTCCTTTATTGTCAGGACTATAGATTGCTTGCGAAAGCGATCGCAATAACATGGTTTCAATCCAACGATCTTCTTGACGTTGATTGATTTTCGAGATTAGTTGCGCATAGTGATGAGGTTCTGGTTTTTCGCCTCCACCTAATGATAGGCCAAGTGTTTTTAGTAGCTCGTTGAGTTCTTTTAGTTTAGTTTCAGTAGGGCCTTCGTGTACGCGATAGAGTCCCGGACACTTATGTTTCTCTATGTAGCGGGCTGCGGCCACATTGGCCAATATCATGCACTCTTCAATGATTCGATGCGCATCATTACGCTCATAGGGAGCAATTCTGACGATTTTTTGATCTTCGCCAAACTCTATTTTTGTCTCAGTAGAGTGAAAGTCAATAGCACCACGCTGAGAGCGTGAATGGAGTAATACTTTAAATAGATCATGGAGATCATCAAGCGGCTTGCATAAGTCTCCTAGCTTGTTGCGCAGCACATTTTGTTTGTCGATAATACCCGCGGCGACCTCTGTATAAGTTAGGCGCGCATGTGACTGAATGACGGCTTTATAAAAACGGTAACTATGCAACCCACCCTTGGCAGCTAGGCTCATTTCGCATACTAATGACAATCTGGGCGTATTGGGTTTCAAAGAGCATAAGCCATTAGATAGATTTTCCGGCAGCATAGGAATGACACGGCCGGGGAAATAGACAGAAGTTCCACGCCACTGGGCTTCACGATCTAGCTCACTCCCGGGCTGCACATAAAAAGATACGTCAGCAATCGCAACGTATAATTTCCACCCTGAGGCGGTTGGTTGGCAGTAAACAGCATCATCAAAATCCTTCGCATCTTCGCCATCAATAGTCACAAAAGGTAGGTGTTTCAAATCTACCCGCTGTTTTGATTCTTCTTCGATAGAGTGCTCTGAAAATGAATCGGCTGCTGCAATTACCTCTGGGGAAAATTCATTCGGTAAGCCATGCACGCGTATAGCTATATCAATTTCCATGCCGGCACCCATGTGCTCGCCTAGAATCTCACTGATGGCGCCGATGGGTTGATTGCGTTGAGTCGGTTGTTCTGTGATTGTTGCAATCACGATTTGACCTTTTTCGGCGGCTCCTCTGCAGTCTGTAGGGATAAAGATATCTTGATGGATCTTTTTGTTGTCAGGAATGACAAAGCTGAGACCGCGCTCTTCATGGTAGCGACCAACAACTTCTTTATTGTGACGTTCTAGCACTTCCACCAAGTGACCTTCTTTGCGGCCATCGGGTTTTATTCGGCTGACCTGGACGACGGCACGATCACCATGCAAAGTAGCACGCATTTCTCTAGGAGATAAGAAGATGTCTTTTTCTGAATCTTCATCTGGAGATAGAAATCCAAATCCATCGGGATGAGCGATGATGCGCCCGCGGACTAAGTCAGCATGTCCGACCGGGAGATAACAATTTTTTCGATTACGAATAAGCTGCCCATCTCTTTCCATTGCGCGCAAGCGACGCGTTAGAGACTCGATATCCCTCTCTTTCGATAGGGCGAGTGATTTAGTTAATTGTGTAAATGTTATAGGTCCTTCATTTTTTTGAACGACCTTAAGTATGACTTCGCGGCTAGGAATAGGATGTTGGTATTTACTTGCCTCGCGTTTGGCGTATGGGTCCTTAATTTTCTTTTTCGACTTGGGCATGCAGAGTGTACGTGTGATTAAACGATGATACTAACGGTTTTACCTCGACATAGCGAATAAGTGCATCTAAAAAGCTTCGAGTCTGATGCTTATTAGTATATGGATCGTCGAATAATATTTTCATTGCGTTCAGGACCAGTAGAAATAATGTCGATGGGAACATCGAGTAAAGACTCGACTTTATTGATGTAGTCTTTAGCATTTTGCGGCAACTGATCAAAATCGGTAATGCCCACGGTAGAACTTTGCCAGCCAGGGAGCGTGATATATTCAGGTTGACAGTTCTCAATATTGTCAGCGTTGAGTGGCAGAGAGTCGAGTGACTGTCCATTCACCTTATAAGCCACACATATTTTCAACTCTTTTAATGTATCGAGAACATCTAATTTAGTAAAACAGATGCCAGTGATACCATTGATATGTGCGGCTCGTTGGAGAGCGACAGCATCTAACCAACCACAGCGACGCTGGCGCCCTGTCGTGGCCCCAAATTCGTGACCGCGCGTGCCCAATTCTTCTCCTACTGCATCATTTAATTCAGTAGGGAACGGGCCGCCTCCTACTCGTGTGGTGTAAGCTTTAACTATGCCCAATACATAATCGATGGAGCGGGGCGGAATGCCGCTGCCAGTACAGACTCCACCGATAGTGGTATTCGATGATGTGACATAAGGATAGGTGCCGTGATCAATATCAAGCAAAGTTCCTTGAGCGCCTTCAAAGAGGATTTTTTTGTTGGCTTGTTGTAATGCATGCAGACGTGCGCTCACATCTGTCATCATAGGCATCATCAGCTGCGACCAATGTTGCAACTGATCAGCCAGTTGTTGGTAATCGTAAGTTTGATATTGGTAGTAATTTTTTAGTGTAAAGTTATGCAAATCCACCACTTGCTGCAAGCGTTCTAATGCGATATCCATTTGTGCAAGATCACCGAGACGTAAGCCACGGCGAGCAATTTTATCTTCATAGGCGGGTCCTATGCCTCGACCGGTGGTGCCAATAGCAGATTGGCCGCGTGCCAACTCTCGTGCTTGGTCTAATAAAATGTGGTACGGCAGTATTAGCGGGCATCCATCAGATAAAAATAGTTTGTTGCGCACATCAACATTACGCGCTTCTAGCATATCAATTTCTTCTATCAGTGCTGCTGGTGATAGCACTACACCATTACCGATAAAACACTCAACATTTTGACGCAGAATGCCTGAAGGTATGAGGTGTAAGATGGTGGTTTTATCACCGACAACAATAGTATGACCCGCATTATGGCCACCCTGAAAGCGTACAACAGCATCGGCTTGTGCGGTTAGCATGTCGACAATCTTGCCTTTACCCTCGTCACCCCACTGAGCGCCGAGCACGACCACATTGTTATTCATGATTTTTCCTTAATCATCCATTGTCCATTCTCACAGACTAATATTTTTGTACAGTTCTCAGATTCCACAGCTTCTGCATCTGTATCTAATCCAGTCACTACAGTGTGTCCCGCTGCACGCAACTCGCGAACTTTCTGCAACAGCGCTAGATCATCATTGGCAGGCGCAAAAATACCCTCATTCGATGAGTATATGTTGTCATCACTGGCCTCAATTAATGTTTTAAGATCGGCGCTGAAGCCTGTTGCTGGACGAGCACGGCCGAAATTCTCACCGATGTTGTCATAACGACCACCACGCGCCAGTTCCTGACCTTGATGAGCGCAAAACGCTGTAAACACCACCCCTTGTTGGTAGTGATACCCGCGTGACTCAGCCAGATCGAAATGTAAATCCGTAGCCTGTAGTCTGGTTTGTAGGACCTGACTTAATTCTTCTAAATAATCCAAATGCTCTGTAATCGACGTGCCAGGGATGTTCAATTGTTGACGTGCACGTGTCAACACATCAGCTTTACCATGGCAATGGATCACTTGCATACAAGCATTTTTTAGTTCACTGCTAGCGTCAATACTACTCAATAATGTCTCCATATCAGGTTCAGATTTACGTTGCACTATAGAGTGAAAATCTTGATTGAAGTCTTTTCCTAGGGCTAATTGTTGTATCAATGTGTCAACAATACCGGTGTGTCCAAGATCCATTAGGATATGATTGACACCACACTGAGTGAGCATGGTTTCCATCAATTGTATGATTTCGACATCACTGGCCAGACCAGTATGCCCATATAATTCCGCGCCAATCTGCATAGGACTGCGAGTGCCACCAGAGTTTTCAGGGAGAGTGTGTAGAACCGTATCGCAATAGCACAAACGACTGGGCGCCTGAGCACCCAAGCGGTGAGCTTCGATGCGTGCGACTTGTGGGGTCATGTCCGCATGAATGCCCATAGTACGGCCGCTCATTTGGTCAGTGACTTTGAATGTTTGTAAATCTAGATCTTCACAGTCGCCTAATAGCAGGGAATCCAGAAACTCGATGAGCGGGGGAATGACCATTTGGTAGCCCCAGACGTTGAATAGATCTAGACATTTACGGCGAGTAGATTCAATGATTGCTGCATTTTCAGGCAGGACTTCTTCAATTCCTGCGGGCAATAGCCAACGATTTTTTGACGACATGGGTGATTAATCACTAGTGCTTTAACGAATAAGGCTTAAGAATAACACGCCTGATAGCATGCTCACCAATCCAAATAGCCGAATAGTTCGATCTGGCAGGGTGTGGATTGAAATCCACACCCTGCGAAGCATTTTAGGACTTGCGAAGGGCAGCAAGCCTTCGAGTATCAAAATCAGCGCAAAACATGTAAGAAGTTCTTCTAACATGAGTTGATCGAAGGACTATTGGCCGCTGGATTGATTGAAGTAACGGAAGAATTGTGAATCGGGTTCCAGGACCAATATGTCACTTTTACTGTTAAAAGTCTGTTTATACGCATTGAGACTTTTTGTTAGTGCGTAAAACTCAGGGTCTCTACCATAAGCTTTTGCATACACTTCAGCAGCTGTTGCATCGCCCTCACCTCGAAGTTGCTCAGAGACTTTATAGGCGTTAGCCAGAGTAATTTGACGTTCTCTATCCGCGGCAGCACGTATTTTTTCTGATGATTCTCGTCCACGTGCTCTAAAGTCCTTTGCGACTCGATCACGCTCAGCACGCATACGTTCATACACAGAGCCAGAAATATCATCCGTGTAGTCAATACGACTGACACGCAAGTCCACAATTTCGATACCTAATTCCTGCGAGATTTGGTTGGCTTTCAATACTAGGGCTTCCATGATGTCGCTACGTTCACCAGAGACCGCTTCTTTAATTGTGCGAGAGGCAAATTCATCACGCAGTTCATCTTTGGTGATTTGACTCAAGCGACTATTGGCTCTTTCTTCTAGCCCACCTGTGGCGACGAAGTAATTACGTACATTGTCTATGCGCCATTTAACGAAGAAATCGACATAGACATATTTCTTTTCGCTGGTTGGAAATAAATCAGGTTTAACATCGAGGGTCAAAATACGAGAATCAAACACCCTAACGTTGTTGATAAAGGGCATTTTGAAATGTAAACCCGGCTTAATATCTGCGGCTTTAATTTCACCGAACTTAAATAAAATTGCACGTTGTGTCTCATCAACAGTGTAAGTACATGTTGAGAAGATGATTCCAGCTACAACTGCAATAGCGATGATAGCTTTAGAAAACATTATCTAACCTCCCGGCCGCGTTGTGTACGTGACGATGAAGATGGTGTGTTATCAGAGCGCTGCGGGCTGGTGATCGTTGTCGCGGGCGCGGTATTTTGTGATTGGCTGTTTTTGATGATTTGATCCAGCGGTAAGTACATCATACTATTGCCACCGTCTGTATCGATCATGATTTTAGTACTATTACTAAATACCGATTGTGTGGCTTCAAGATACAAACGCTCACGAGTAATTGCGGGCGCTTTTTTGTACTCGGTTAGAAGTGCCTCAAAACGTTCTGCTTCACCCTCAGATCTGGCCACAATAGCCTCCTTATAAGCAGTCGCATCTTCAGTAATGCGTGCTGCTTCCCCGCGTGCTTGCGGCACTATAGTGTTGGCATAGGCTTGAGCTTCTTGAATGTATCTTTCTAAATCCTCTCGTGACTTGATAACGTCATCAAAAGCGCTTTGCACGGGTGCAGGCGGTTGAGTTTTTTCTAAATTAAGCGTGGTGACTTCAATTCCTGATTGATAACGATCAAGGATCTCCTGCATGAGGACTTTAGTATTCGAAGAAATGACCTCCAAGCCCTCATAGAGGACAAAGTCTACTTGGCTTTTACCCACCACTTCGCGAATCGCACTCTCCATAGCTTGCTTAAGCGTGGCTTCTGGTCCACGTACGTTGAACAAGTAATTCGGCGCATCTTTCACACGGAATTGTGCAGCTAGTACGATTTCAACAATGTTTTCATCCTGTGTGAGCATGGTTGTTTGATGCTTTGAACTTCGGACTTGTTGCATATCAACGACACGTAGTTCTTGTATCGGGTAGGGATAGTGCCAATGCAAACCTGGCTGGGATATCTCTTTATATTTACCAAACTGCAGGATCACGCCTGCCTCACCATCGGTGATGGTATAGATACCAGTAAATGCCCAAAAGATTGACGCGATCCCAATGATTATTGCACCAAAGCCTGAGGTGTTGGCGCTGCCACCACTGTTGTTGTTGCCGCCACCGCCGCCAAATAGGCCGCCGAATTTGCGACTTAGATTTTGGAAGACTTCATCTAGATCGGGCGGTCCTTGGTTTTTCGAATTGCGATTCCAAGGGTCTTCGTTATTGTTACCTGGGGTATTCCAGGGCATGGAGCTTCTCCGTGTGGTATTGATAATAATTAGCTATTCTAAGTCTTTTGAGCAGAAAAATCAGCCTCAGTAGCAATCGTGTCATGTTCAGGTGACGAGTTTATGAATGGCGTCATTTTCGTGTACAACTCATCGTTTAGTTGAGCTTCTATTTCCCATGAGCCATCTGCATTGAAGGTTTCGTTGATTACTGCATGGTTTTTGTATAACAGTGTGCGCAATTGTTGTTCATCCATCGGTAGACGGAGTGATACATGTTGTTTTTGGTGATCAAAATATTGTTTTAACGATGAGGTTAAGAGATTGATTCCCTGATCTTTCAGTGCTGAAATCCACACGCGATGTATTTCATTATTTTGACCAATATCAACATGAGGCAAACATTTTGTTTGATCAATTTTATTCAGGACTAATATTTGCGGACATTGGTCGGCCTCAATATGTTTAAGTACCTGATTGACTTGTTCGACATGATCATTTTTTTGATCGTCGCTGGCGTCGACGACATGAAGCAACAAATCAGCTTCAATAGTCTCTTGCAAGGTGGCATGAAAAGCGTCAACTAAATCGTGGGGAAGATTTTGAATAAAACCCACCGTATCAGCCAAAATCACATGTTGATGTTTGCTTAAGGAATATTTGCGCAAAGTGGGGTCTAAGGTGGCGAATAGTTGATCTGCTTGATAGACCTCTGCATCAGTGAGTCGATTGAATAAGGTTGACTTGCCTGCATTGGTGTAACCGACCAGCGCTACGGTTGGAATTTTATTTTTCTTACGTGATTGTCGCCCTTGCTGGCGCTGACTGCGAACTTTTTGCAAGCGTTTTTCGAGATGTTTAACACGGATAGCTAATAAGCGACGATCGGTTTCCAATTGAGTTTCCCCCGGCCCTCGCAGTCCTATACCTCCTTTTTGACGCTCTAAGTGTGTCCAACCACGGACTAAACGAGTGGAGAGATATTTCAATTGAGCGAGCTCAACTTGCAACTTACCCTCATGCGAGCGCGCACGTTGTGCAAATATATCGAGTATTAGACCAGTGCGATCTAACACTCGGCAGCGACAGGCTTTTTCGATATTTCTCTCTTGGCTGGGTGAGAGTGTGTAATTCACCAATAGCAGTTCGATTTTTTGTGTTTCAACCAAACTAGCTAATTCTTCAATCTTGCCTTGCCCGAGTAGGTAGCGTGATTCAGCCTTAGGTCTTGAATACAACACCATGTCTTGTTCTTGTGCGCCGGCAGATTTTGCCAACAGGCGGAATTCTTCTGTATCAGCAGGATTAGGAGATTGTCCAAATTCGGGATGAATCAGTATCGCACGCTCACCAGATTGGGGACGTTCAAACATTCAGATTGAGAGCTAGGATCATATGGTAGGAGTATTGCTGTTGTATGTGTCTTTCTATTGTATAAATGCAGTGTTGTTGATGTGCAATTGCTCGAGAGAATAGTTGACTATCGGGTTATTCTGTTTCATCAGCAATAGGTATGCGTACACTTTTTGCAGGAACAATAGTTGAGATGGCGTGTTTATAAACCATCTGATTAACAGAATTTTTGAGCACAATGACAAACTGATCAAATGAATCAATCTGACCTTGTAGTTTGATACCGTTAACTAAATAAATCGATACGTCGACTTTTTCTTTTCTTAATGCGTTGAGGAAGGGTTCTTGTAATGTTTGCCCTTTTGACATCTTTTGCGTCTCCTGACCAGGTTATTTTTATTTTGTATGCTTGAAAATAATATAAAACTTTAGCGCTATACAATATTGTAGTCTAGCATTATGCGGATTCTATTTGGTGATTTATTTGTGCGCGAATATTCGCCACGTTGACTGAATAAGGGTCTATCAGAAATGTTTCTGGATAATGACGTAGCCAAGTGAATTGTCGCTTAGCTAGTTGACGTGTCGCGGCGATGGCTTGATCTTGCATTTGCGCTCGATTGAGGTTGTTTTCTAAGTATTCCCATATTTGACGATAGCCCACACAACGCATTGAAGGGTGCTTGGGCGATAAAGACCACTTTCTCCTCAGGGTTGTTAATTCCTCGATCACACCAGAGTTGAGCATATCCTCAAAACGACGTGCAATATTGGTATGTAAACGATGGCGATCCTCAGGAAATAAGCCAACATTAATAAATTTCACATCACTTCGAATAGGATCTTGTCGCTGATGAAATGAAGATAAAGGTTGTTGGGTTAATTCAAAAACCTCTAATGCGCGTTGAATGCGTTGAGCATCATTGGGATGGATTTTTTCTGCGGCCAATGGATCTATACTTTGTAACTGTTGATGAAGTGCCTGCCAGCCGAGTTGCTGAGCTTGTTGGCTGAGACGTGCGCGAATTTGAGTATCAGCCGCTGGCAGCTCTGACAACCCGAATTGCAGTGCGTTAAAGTACATTACAGTACCACCCACTAATAAGGGGATTTTGCCGCGTTGATGAATTTGATCGATAAGTTGATTCGCCGCCAGGCAGAATTGTGCCACTGAATAGCTCTCGTCGGGATTGCAAATATCGATCAGGTGATGGGGGGCGCGGTGCAAGATTTGTGCGCAAGGTTTGGCCGTACCAATATTCATCTCGCGATAAATCATGGCCGAATCTACACTGATGATTTCATATAGATCGCTTTCTACCATACTCACTGCGATGTCTGTTTTGCCACAGGCTGTTGGGCCCATCAACATAACAACTGGGCGTTGATGCGCTGTCATGATTATCGTCCGCGCATAAATAATTTATCCAGATCTGCGATACTTAGTTGGATCCAAGTCGGACGCCCATGATTGCACTGATTGCTGCGTTCAGTGTCTTCCATAGCACGTAATAAAGCATTCATTTCATGGAGTTTCATTTCGCGGTTTGCTCGCACTGAGCCATGACAGGCGATGCTTGATAATAACTCGTTGTGAAAATCTTCAATACGTGTGCTGCTCTGAGATTTTGCAATATCTGTCATCACATCATGTAACACTTGAGCTAAATCACTGTGACTGAGTATGTGGGGGATGGTGCGCACTATGATAGAAGACTCACCTACACGATCGATATCAAAACCAAAAGATTCGAATTGTGTTTTTTGATCCTCTACCAATCTGGCTTCTGAGCTAGATACCGATATTTGCAGCGGCACTAATAATTGTTGCTGTTCAATCTCATGGTTCTTTGTTTGTTGTTTGAGCTTTTCATATACCACACGCTCGTGAGCGGCATGCATATCTACCAGTACTAATCCATGTTGGTTTTGCGCCAAAATGTAAATCCCGTGTAGCTGGGCTATGGCATAGCCGAGTAACGGTATGTCTGTGGATGACTGATCTGCATCATGCCCAACGGGATTAAGCGTGCTTTGAAGCAAATGGTTGGCATTGTTGGAGGATGGGGTCGTCGGGTAGCGAAACGTTGTCGAGGACTGAGGGTTATGGTTGTAAAGCGCTTTATATTGTTCGACTGATATACGCGAGTTACCGCTGTATGGTTTGAGTATGGTTTGTTGTGGTGTGTGAGTCGATACCAAGCCTGTCAGTTTATCAAGGTTGCGAGAATCAATCGGTGCATCGCGCACCTGGCTGACGGCTTGCTTGACGGTTTGACGCACAAAGTTGTGGATCGTGCGCGTATCATGAAAGCGAACTTCATGTTTGGCCGGATGAGCATTAACATCCACCTGAGCAGGGTCTATTTCTAAGAATAAAACATAGGCAGGGTGGCGCCCATGGTACAACACATCTTGATAAGCTAATTTGACCGCATGAGTGAGTGTTTTGTCACGAATATGGCGGCGATTCACATATTGATACTGAAGATCTGCCTGCACACGTGAAAAATCAGGCGCGGCTACCCAGCCAGATAATTTCATACCCGCATCTTGTCGTTCGATAGCGATAAGATGCTCGACAAACCCCTGACCTAAAAGTATTTCTAGTCGTTTTTGTTTTTGTTCCGCTGTGGCGGCCACCGGCAATGAGTAAATAGTTTTTTGATTGTGTCGTAACTCAATGTTGAGATGAAAGTTGACTAAAGCCAATCGTTTGACGACTTGCTCACAGTGATTATATTCAGTTTTATCTGTGCGCAAAAATTTCCTTCTTGCTGGTGTGTTGTAGAAAATATCGTTGACTTCGAAACTAGTGCCTTTGCGGTGTGCAGCTGGTTTGACATTATCACATTGCCCCCCTTCGCTATGTAGCATCCAAGCTTCGTTATGTTGTTGCGTGTTGGAGGTAATTGACACTCGCGCAATCGAGGCAATACTGGGTAAGGCTTCTCCACGAAAACCCATGCTTTCAATGTGTTGCAGATCTTCCAGACAGCGGATCTTGGACGTGGCATGTCGTGTCAGTGCGATAGGCAACTGATCTTTGTCGATACCTGTTCCATTATCACGCACTAATATGCGCTGTATACCGCCACGCTCCAGCTCTATTGTGAGCTTACTTGCGGTTGCATCTATACTATTTTCACATAATTCTTTAAGGACAGAAGCAGGGCGTTCAATGACTTCACCTGCAGCAATTTGGTTGATTAAGTGATCAGGTAATTTTTCAATAATAGTCGGCATAAGTCTGCTGCTCTCAAACCTCAATGCAGTGCCACAGGTGTCTCATCTGTGAGTCCAAACATTTGCTCTATACCTTGCAATGCAAAGTCACAGAAAGCACTTTCACTCATGGGATTAGCGTCATAATTGATAATATGTTCGTCTTGCTCAGAAATAACTTTTATCTGGTAGGTGGCATCGCCTTGTGAGCTAACGGCTTGATAGGTGATGTATACTTCAGGCTGTGTTTTACCCTCGGGCATAATGGCAATGAGGTAGGTGTATTGTTGTGCGTCTTTGCTCACCACGTCAGTGAGTAGTGTCACCAGAAATTCACCATATTTATAGCGCTTTTTAGGGTATGCTGATTGTATATGTGGTATGGCCATATAATTTTATTTAAGAAAATGTATGAGTAATCAACTAATTCGTCTCTATCCAAGCTCAATTAATGCTGAATCGGACTGTAATGAGCCTTTGCAGGGATTGTATCT
>Ga0181565_10003684_pt1 | contig 11783 bp, 9 predicted proteins | sample 101ome_16_FD_129661 | JGI IMG/M metagenome (GOLD analysis project Ga0181565, IMG submission 129661) | Coastal salt marsh microbial communities from the Groves Creek Marsh, Skidaway Island, Georgia - 101401AT metaG (megahit assembly) | ecosystem: Environmental > Aquatic > Marine > Intertidal zone...
CGATGTGGAGCGCCCAGAAAAACACTAGCTCCCTGCTGGCCAGAAACGCCAGCTTTGCCGCCCTGTCGCTGGTGCGCGAGGCCCGGCGTCGCCTCGAACCGGTCCAGGACCTCAACGAATACGTCTCTCAACTGATCGATACCGGACAGATCGATCTGGACTACAGACAAGCGCTGGCCGAAACGCTGCTGACGGCATTGGCAGGCACAGAGCAGGCGTTCGGCATGGGTTTCGTATATGCGGACGGGACCAGCGTGCGCGTGCGCCGGGGCCGCGGTTTGCTGCCGTCCGTATTGCCCGATGCCGGCACACTGAACAGCCTCGACATGGCGCGGCGGATGTACCAATCGCATTGGGGTCGGCCGTTCTGGCTGCCGGAAGCGCGCTCGGCGGTCCTGTCGGTAAGAACGCCGATCCACGAAGGAGATACATTCCGCGGCATGCTGGTGTCGGGCGTCACGGTACGCGAACTGTCCCGTTTTATCGCCCGGTCCGGAAACGTGGCCCTGGCGGACAACCGGTTCATTCTATACGGCAAAGATCACGTCCTGGCGCATCCCAGCATGAAGGACGGCGATTACGTCTATGACGGTGACATCCCGCTGCCGACGCTGGATCAGGTCGACGATCCGATTCTCGAAGAGATCTGGCGCAAAAACGGGCGTGAAAAACTGTTCTTCGACCTGGATGAGAACACGAAGGGGCACGCGTTGGGGATCGACGGCGAAACTTATGTATATCTTTACCGCGAGCTTACCGGCTTCGGCCCCAAGCCTCTGCTCGTCGGCATTTCCATCGGACCGGAGGACGGTCTCGGTCTGGAATTCCGCCGACTGATTATTGCCGGTATCGCGGGCGGTGTGGTGATCTTGCTTAGCGTTCTTGCCGCGGTGTTTCTGGGCCGTCGCATCAGCGCGCCGATCCGCGAGCTGGCGGCCGGATCTTCGGCCATCGCCGATCTCGACATGGAAAACGTACCGCGCCTGAAACCGAGCCGGGTCCGGGAGCTGAACGAGGCCTCCAATGCGTTTAACCGGATGACAACCGGCCTGCGGTCGTTCGAGACCTATGTCCCCCGCCAGCTTGTCCGCCGTCTGATGGATCGCGACGCGCCGGTGGAGTCGGAGCAAAAGACAGTGACGGTGATGTTCACCGACATCGTCGGGTTTTCCACCCTGTCCGAACTGATGTCGGCGGCCGAAACCGCGACGATGCTGAACGAACATTTCTCCATTCTGGTTGCCTGCATCGAGGCCGAAGGCGGCACGGTCGACAAATATATCGGCGATTCCGTGATGGCGTTCTGGGAACCGGACGAAACCGGAAACAACGTCGACCGTGCGCTCCGTGCTGCGCGGTCGATCTGCGAGCGCGTCGCGAGGGACAACGCTGCCCGGCGCGGGGACGGGCGCGTCGCCCCCTCCGTGCGGATCGGAATCCATACCGGCGACGCGCTGGTCGGCAATATCGGCGCACCGGGCCGCGTCAACTATACCCTTGTCGGCGATACCGTGAACGTCGCGGCACGGCTGGAACAGCTGTCGAAGGAAATCGGCACGGACAGCGATGCCAGCGTTCTGATCAGCGGCGACACGGTCGCGCTGACCGCCGACAGGAACGGCCTCCGAAACCTGGGCCGCTATGATGTTCGCGGGCGCGACGGCAATATCGACGTCTGGCACCTGGAATAAAAAACGCCCGCGACATGCGGGCGTTTTCACGGTTCGTGCCGGGTAATGGCTTAACCGGCGAGCACGTTCTCGATCTTCTCGGTCGCAGCCTCGACATCCAGCTTTTCGACCAGCGCATATTCGTTGACCAGTCGCTCCAGCGCCGCTTCGTACATCTGGCGTTCGCTGTAGGATTGTTCAGGCTGGCCGGCCGCGCGGTACAGATCGCGCACCACTTCGGCGATGGCAACCGGATCGCCGCTGTTGATCTTCGCTTCGTATTCCTGGGCGCGGCGGCTCCACATCGTCCGTTTCGACCGGGCGCGGCCCTTCAGAGTAGCAGTGACCGCCTGCATCTTGTCCTTCGAACTGATTTTGCGCAGTCCCGAATCGGTGACTTTTTCGACCGGCACGCGGAGCGTCATTTTCTCGGAATCGAACAGAATGACGAAAAGCTGCAGGTTGAAGCCCGCCACTTCGCGTTTTTCGATGCCCGTCACCTTGCCGACGCCATGCGTCGGATAAACGACGTAATCGCCCTTTGCGAAGGGCAGTTTCTTGGAGGCCGATTTCGCAGCCGGCTTCTTGGCTGCGGGTTTGGCAGTCGCCGTGGCGGCCGGTTTCTTGGCCGCGGCTTTCTTCGCAGCCGGCTTCTTGGCGGCCGCTTTCTTCGGCGCAGCTTTCGCCGCGGTTTTCTTGGCCGTTGCGGCTTTTGCCTTGGGCTTGGGCTTGGATTTCGTCGTTTTGGCCTGTGCCATCACTTACTCTCAATTCGATCATTAATCGGCCGGCGGAAGGTCAAGGTTGCTCACCCAAACCGTCATATGCCTCCCGACAGACAAATATCGTTGTCAGGATCGATATATGGGGTGAAATGCGACCGCCTGAGGCTCCACCTGCCTGGCTGGGCATTACATAGCACGATTTTCAGTGAAATAACAGTATTTTAGGGCAAAACTGTCCAATCCGGCCGGTTCAGACGGGATTCCGCCGCCCAAAACGCCGAAGCCCGGCATTCCTCATCGGAATGCCGGGCTTCGAATTGTGCGAAAGTTGCGTTGTTCAGGCGCTCAAACAGGTCAGGTACCCTGACCGGGTGCTTCGCTGAAGTGCTCTTCGAACTTGTTTTCCTTGTCGCGCCAGTCATCGGCATCGGCCGGCTGATCGCCCTTGCGGGTGATATTGGGCCAGATATCCGCAAATTTGCGATTTACTTCCAGATACTTGTCCGACACATCGTCCGTATCGGGATGAATGGCTTCGACCGGGCATTCCGGCTCGCAGACGCCGCAGTCGATGCATTCATCGGGATGAATCACGAGCATATTCTCGCCCTCGTAGAAGCAGTCCACCGGGCACACCTCGACGCAATCCATAAACTTGCACTTGATGCACGCATCATTGACGACGTACGTCATACCGATCTCCGTAATCTCTTTTCAGGCGTTGCCGCCCGCATTGTTTATCCCCACGGCCGAAGCCGTCTCCTCGATGGGCCGCGAAGCGGCCACGGCCAAACTAGTATTTTTTATGACTCCGACCAACCATTTTTATCCGGTCCCGATTCAGTCTCTTTCTTCCGCTTCCAGTCGCGCCCGCACCCGCGATCTGGCGATGCCGCTGTCGCGGTCATCGACATAAATCAACCCGGCGATCCGGCGCATCAGCATCGCCTCGTGCGCCTCCACGATTTCGTCGGCATAGACGACTTCCCATAGCATTTCCATCAGGTGGACGCGTTCGTCGTAGGAGAATCCGTCCTTGATGGTGCGGGTGAAGCGCAGCAGCTGCACCGATTCCCCGGCTTCGCGTTCGGCCGCTTCAAGCAGCGCATGGGCTTCGTCGTGGCCGAGATCGAATCTGGTTTCGCACAGCCATTCGATGCGGCGACGTTCCTCCGCATCGAACTCCGCATCCACGGTCGCCGCATGCACCAGCAGCGCAGCCGCGGCAAGGTGGAATTCGTCGGGCGTGTGGCCCCCGTCGTCGCTGTCGGCGGCGGCACCCTTGTCTTCGAAAAAGGCTTTGAATCTGTCGAGCATGGAGGGTGGGTATCACAGGCGCTTTGCGGCGGCAATCGTATGCATCCGCGTCTTTTCTGGGCTATGGTGCCGGCATGGAACTCCCTTCCGAAAAAGCGCGGCATTTCCCGGCCACGGCCCGAAACCGGGACGCCATCGGCGACGTGCTCGCCCGCGTCCTGCCCCACACCGGCACCGTGCTCGAAATCGGCAGCGGGTCGGGCGAACACGCGTTTTATTTTTCGGAGAGATTCCCGGCGCTGACTTGGCAGCCCAGCGACCCGGACCCGCTGAACGTCGACAGCATCCAGGCCTGGGTCGATGCCGCGGATCGGCCGAACCTGTGCCCGCCACTGTCGATCAACGCCTCCGACGTCGTCCTGCCGCTGGCTGTCGCCGACGCCGTGATGTGCGTCAACGTCATCCATATTTCGCCGTGGGACGCAACAGAGGGCCTGATGCGCAACGCGGCGCGCCTGCTGCCGCCCGGCGGGGCGCTGTATCTGTACGGACCCTACCGGATCGGCGGCGCGCATACCGCGCCGTCCAACGAAGCCTTCGACCGGTCGCTGCGCGATCAGAACGAAACCTGGGGGGTGCGCGATCTGGAGGCCGTCGTCGCGGAATCGGAGAAGAACGGGCTCCGTTTCGTGGAGCGGATCGAGATGCCGGCCAACAACCAGTCGGTAATTTTTCAGCAGTCCGCCGCGGACTGAGAGACCGGTTCCAGCGGCGTATACAGCTCCCGCGCTTCGGCGGCAGGTCCGCGCCGCGTACCCAGCGCTTCGATCCGGACGACCTGCACGTCCCGCGCCTTGGGAAACGTCAGCACGTGGCCGATACGCACCGTGTAATGGGATTTACGGACGATCTCGCCGTCGACCCGTACCTTGCCGGCCGCGCAAACCTTGCTGGCAAGGCTGCGACTTTTGAAAAACCGGGCCTGCCACAGCCATTTGTCGAGGCGAATGCCGTCGCCGCTCAAGACAGCTTGAGTTCGCGGAGCTTCGCGAAGGGCGAATCTTCGTCGATCTTCTGGGGTTTGGGGTTCTTCCGTCTGGGCTTGCCGGCCTTGCCGGGTTTGCGGCCCGGCTTGCCCTTGCGAGCGCCCCCGGGTTTTGTTTTCGGCCGCCCGCCCCATTTCCAGGTCAGGGTTTCGCCCTCTTCCTCGGCGACGTAACCGAGCGCTCCGAACACCGGGCGCGCGTCTTCCATCGACAGGCCCAGCAGGTTCAGCTGCGTCGCGCCTACATCCATCTTGCCGGCGCGGGACTGGCGCTGCAGATCGACCGCGACCCGGTCCAGCACGTCGACGCGGATCGCCCGCTTGCCGAGACAGGCGAACCCGCAGGCGGAGAAAAATTCCGGATCCGCATCGTCGCCGGCCGGTACGGTGACCAGCCCGGCGCCGGGAATGTCCGGCGCCGTCTTTTCGTTAAACAGGGCCCAGAGCAATGCGCGCCACTGAACCGCCTTGGGCTTGACCAGCGCCGGCAGGAACAGCGTTTCCGGCCCGATACGTACGCCGCAGCTGCGCAGCGCCGCCCGGTCTTCCTTTGACATGTCGCGCATTTCGGCCAGCACCTGCACGCGCGGGATCGAACCGAGTCCCTCGACGATCCGATAGGCGAGCCCCCGGGAGACGCCGTCCAGCGTCGCGCCTTTCAGGGCGATCAGCCGTTCCAGCGCGTCTTCCAGCTGCGCATTTACCCAGGCCAGCAGGCGTTTGCGCATGCGTTCGCGTTGCTCCGCGGACAGGTAATCGCTGGGCAGCACGGCGACGTTCGGCGATACGATATCGGCGCCTTTTTCGAGTCGGGCGATCGTCGCGCCCGACCAGGCGATTGCACCGGCGCCGTCGATGGAAAAAACGGCGTCGGGCGCGCCGCACAGCGCATCGACCCGCGCATCGATCTCGCCACGCAGCGCCTTGTTGGCGGCGGACATCAATGTCTGGCGGCCCGAGGCGGCGGCGCTGGAATCCGGCACAAACCGAAACCCTTCGAGATGGCCGACAAATTCGCCGCCGACCGAGACATCGCCGTCCTTGCCGACGACGGCGGTATAATCGTCGCCGTCCTTCATGCGGGTAAGCGCCGCGGCGCGGCGGTCGACAAAACGCTGGGTAAGGCTGTTATGCAGGGCATCCGAAATCTTGTCTTCCAAGTCTCGCGTCCGCGCCTGCCAGGTCGGGGCGTCTTCCAGCCAGTCGGCGCGATGGGAAATGTAAGTCCAGGTGCGGACATGCGCAATCCGCGCCATCAACGTATCGATATCGCCGTCGACCCGGTCGAGCTGGGCGACCTGGTCGGCGACCCAGTCGGCGGGCAGGCAGTCGCCGTCGGTCAGTTCGCGGAACAGCCGGCCCAGCAGGTTGGCATGCACGTCGGCCATGGTTTTGCGGAAATCGGGAATCTGGCAGATATCCCATAACAGACGGACCGTATCGGGCGTCGTGGCGCGCCCCGCGACGGCCTCGTCGCGCAGCAGATTGGCCAGCGCAATCTTGTCGTCGGCGTCCCGGGCGCGCAGCAGTTCCGGGCGGGACGGCGGGGTTTCGAGCGATTTCAGCAGTCCTTTGCCGGAGCGGAAATCGAGATCCGAATTGCGCCAGTAGATTCCGGTCAGCGGCTCGAATTTGTGATCCTCGATCGCGTTGACGACATCTTCGTCAAACGAACCTATCTCGGCGATGGGGCCGAACGTGCCGTCGGACATATGACGCCCGGCACGACCGGCGATCTGGGCGATTTCGGGCGTGGTCAGGTTGCGGTAGTTGCGGCCGTCGAATTTCCGTGTGCCTGCGAAGGCGACGTGATCGATGTTCATGTTCAGACCCATGCCGATCGCGTCGGTCGCCACCAGATAATCCACATCCCCGCCCTGGTACATTTCAACCTGGGCGTTGCGCGTTCGCGGGCTGAGCGCGCCGAGCACCACCGCCGTGCCGCCGCGCTGGCGGCGCATCAGTTCAGCGATGGCATAGACTTCGTTAATCGAAAACGCGACGACGGCGCTGTGGCGCGGCAGACGGGTGATCTTGCGCGGACCCACATAGGTCAGTTTCGACAGGCGCGGGCGGGACACGAAATCGGCCTCGGGCACCAGCCGTTCGATCACCGGGCGGATCGTGTCGGCGCCGAGAAACAGCGTTTCCTCCGCACCGCGGGCGCGCAGCAGCCGGTCGGTAAAGACGTGGCCGCGTTCCGGGTCGGCGCACATCTGGATCTCGTCGATGGCAAGGAATTCGACTTCGCGGTCGAGCGGCATGGATTCGACGGTACATATAAAATAATCGGCCCGCGGCGGAATGATTTTTTCCTCGCCGGTGACCAGCGCGACCCGGGCCGCGCCCTTTTGCTTCACCACCCGGTCGTAATTTTCGCGCGCCAGCAGTCGCAGCGGAAAACCGATCATCCCGGTCGCATGACCGAGCATGCGCTCGATCGCGTAATGGGTCTTGCCGGTATTGGTGGGGCCGAGAACGGCCGTCACAACGGGCCGTTGGTCCACGCCAGACATGGCCGCAGAATGGCGGCGGAATCCCTGCCTGACAAGGGGTTGAAATCATCGGCCCCGCGCAACATATTCCGGCGGAATTCTGCAATCCTATACGGGAGCACCGAACCCATGGCCGAAGAGAAGCTGAGGTTCGAGACAGAGGTCTCGCGCCTCCTCCATATCGTCGCCAATTCGCTTTACAGCCAGAAGGAAATCTTTCTGCGCGAATTGATCTCCAACGCGTCCGACGCCTGCGACCGGCTGCGTTACGAAGCGCTGACCCAGCCGGACCTGATCGCCGACGACCCGGATTTCAGGGTCCGTATTTCGGTCGACAAGGACGCCCGCGTGCTGGAAGTCGCCGATAACGGCATCGGCATGAACCGCGACGCGCTGATTTCCGACCTCGGCACCATCGCCCGGTCGGGGACGTCGGCGTATCTGGAAGAACATGGCGAAGACGACGGCGCGGATCTCAGCACCATTGGCCAGTTCGGCGTCGGCTTCTATTCGGCGTTCATGGTCGCGAGCGAAGTCGAAGTGATCAGCCGCCGCGCCGGCGAAGACCAGGCGTGGCGCTGGGTGTCGGACGGCACCGGCGAATTCACGATATCGGAGGGCGAACGCGACGGCCGCGGCACCACGATCCGTATGAAACTGCGCAAGGGTGAAGACGAATTTCTTGAAGAACCCCGCCTGCGCCACATTGTGAAGACCTATTCCGATCACATTGCCCTGCCCATCGTCATCGCCGGCGAGGAAGGCGACGAGACGGTCAACGAAGCCTCCGCCCTGTGGACCCGTCAGAAAAAAGACATCACGGACGAGCAATACACGGAATTCTACCGCCACGTCGGCGGCTTCGGCGAACCGTGGCTGACGGTCCACTGGCATGTCGAAGGCAAGCTGGAATATCGCAACCTGCTGTTCGTGCCGTCGGCGAAGCCGTTCGATCTGTTCGATCCGAGCCGCAAGCACGGCATCCGGCTATACGTGAAACGCGTGTTCATCACCGACGAGGCGGAAAATCTGGTTCCCGCCTGGCTGCGCTTCCTGCGCGGCGTGGTCGATTCCGAAGACCTGCCGCTGAACGTCAGCCGCGAAATCCTGCAGGACAACCCGATGATCGCCCGCATGCGGTCGGCCATCGTCAAGCGCGTCCTGACGGAGCTCGGCAAAAAAGCCGAAAAGGCGCCCGACGAATACAAGTTGTTCTGGGACAATTTCGGCCCCGTCATCAAGGAAGGCCTGTACGAGGATTTCGAGAACCGCGAGGCAATCCAGAAGATCGCGCGCTTCCATTCGACCACCGGCGGCGACGATCTGATCAGCCTGGAGGATTACGTCGGCCGCATGAAGGAAGGCCAGGACGCGATCTATTACATCTCCGGCGAAGGCCTGGACGCCGTGCGCCGCAGCCCGCAGCTCGAAGGCTTCGCCGCCAAGGGGATCGAGGTCCTGCTGCTGACCGACGCGGTCGACGATTTCTGGATTCCGTCGGTCGGCGAATACGAAGGAAAGCCGTTCAAATCCGCGACCCGCGCCGGCGCCGATCTCGACAAGATTTCTTCCGAAAAGGATGAAGACGGCAAGGACGTGGAGGACAAATCCTTCGACGAGGGCAAGGTCGATGCGCTGATCGCGATGTTCAGACTGACCCTGAGCGACGAGGTGAAGGACGTCCGCGTCTCCGAACGCCTGACCGACAGCGCCGTCTGCCTGGTTTCGGACGAGGGCGACATGGACCTGCGGATCGAACGCATGCTGAAACAGCACAACCAGCTGGAACAGTCGTTCAAACGCATCCTGGAAATCAATCCGCGCCACCCCCTGGTGACGTCGCTGGCGGAGTCGGTCGGCAAGGACGGCGCCGGCGAGAAGGTCGAAGACGCGGCCTGGCTGCTGCTGGATCAGGCCCGCATCATCGAAGGCGAACAGGTGCCGGACCCGACGGCGTTTTCGCGCCGCCTGAACAGCGTGATGGCGAGCGGGTTGCCGGCCTGAGTCAGCGTTCGTTGGCCGCCAGCACCTCGCCCGCGAGGTAGAGCGACCCGCATACCAGTACGCGGCCCGCCGGCCTATCCGCAGCATCCGCCAACGCCTCCTGGACCGACGGAGCCGCAGCGGTGTCCACGCCCATCGCCTTGGCGATGGCGGCGATGGCGGCGGGCGGATGGCCCGGGGTCGAACCGGGCAGATCGACGGCGATGAGGCGATCCGCGGCCTTTGCCAAAGGCATCAGAAATCCCGCCGCATCCTTGTTTTCCTGCATCGCGCAGACCAGGACGGTGCGCCCGTCCGGCCACGCGGACACGGTTTCGGCCAGCGCTGTGCCGGCGGACGGATTATGGCCGCCGTCGAGCCAGAGCTGCCATCCGTCCGGCAGCGCGTCGGCCAGCGCGCCGGATCTCAGATGCTGTAACCGCCCCGGCCAGAAGGCCGTCGACACGCCTTCGGAAAATTCCTCCAGCCCCCAGAAAGCCGGGTTCCAACAGCGCAGCGCCGCGATCGCCGTACCCGCGTTGATCGCCTGGTGGTCGCCCGTCAGCGCCGGGGGCGGCAGGTGTATTTCGCCCTCCTCGTCCTGATAGACCATGCCGCCGGCCACCGGCCCGCTGGCCCAGTCAATGCCGGCGATCGACAGCGGTACGCCGATTTCCTGCGCCCGGGCTTCGATTACCTGCAGCGCTTCCGGCAGTTGCGGCGCGACCACGCCGGGCACGCCGGGCTTCAGGATGCCCGCTTTTTCGAACGCGATGTCGGCAATCGTGTCCCCCAGAAAAGACATGTGATCCATGGAGACGGGGGTGATCGCGGTGACGGCGGGAGCCGGCAGGACGTTGGTGGAATCGAAACGCCCGCCAAGACCGGTTTCCAGGAGCAGCAGATCGGCCGGTGTGCGCGAAAAGGCGAGGAACGCCGCCGCAGTGGTGATTTCGAAAAACGTCACCGGGGCGCCGCCGTTGGCCGTTTCGCACTCTTCCAGGATCGCCAGCAGGGCGTCTTCGCCGATCGGCGCGCCGTCAAGCGCGATACGTTCGTTGAACCGCACCAGATGCGGCGACGTATAGACATGGACGCGCAACCCCGCCGCCTGCGCGATGGCCCGCATGAAGGCGATGGTCGATCCCTTGCCGTTGGTGCCGGCGACGTGGATGACGGGCGGCAGGGACCGTTCCGGATTTCCGAGCGCGGCGAGCAGGCGTTCGGTCCGGTCGAGACCGAGATCGATCAGCTTGGGATGAAGCGCCGTCAGCCGTTCGAGGACGGCATCAGTCGTTCGCGGGGGCCTGTTGGTCATCGCTGCCACCCGCCGCCGCCGCGTCGCCGTCCTTGTTGATGGGCACGACATCCGCACCGGGCGATTTGCGGCGCAGAAGATCGATGATACGGCCCAAAGTCGACGCCAGGTCGTGGCGCGGGACGACCATGTCGATCATGCCGTGTTCGAGCAGATACTCGGCGCGCTGGAATCCTTCCGGGAGTTTTTCGCGGATCGTTTCCTCGATCACGCGCGCACCGGCGAAGCCGATGATCGTTCCCGGTTCCGCCAGGGCGATATCGCCCAGCATGGCGAAGGACGCGGACACGCCGCCGGTGGTCGGGTCGGCCAGCACGACGATATAGGGCAGCCCCGCTTCCTTGACCTGCTGCACCGCAATGGTGGTGCGCGGCATCTGCATCAGCGACAGGATTCCTTCCTGCATGCGCGCCCCGCCGGAGGACGGGATGACGACGAAGGCCGCCTCCTGCAACACGGCGAGCTGCGCGCCGGCAAGAATGCCGTTGCCGACAGCGATCCCCATCGAACCGCCCATGAAGGAGAAATCGAACACCGCGACGACCGTCTTGTGGCCGCCGATCTCGCCATGGGCGACCATGATGGCGTCGGTCCGCCCGGTCGCGGAGCGGGTGTCCTTCAACCGGTCGGAGTAGCGCTTGCGGTCGCGGAACTTCAACGGATCCGTCACATTTTCGGGAAGTTCGATCTCGGTGAATTCGCCCTCGTCGAATAGCGATTCCAGCCGCGTACGCGCAGGCAGACGCATGTGGTGGCCGCAATTGCTGCAGACATTCAGGTTTTCTTCGAGGTCGCGGTGAAACAGCATCTGTTCGCAGGACGGGCATTGTACCCACAGATTTTCCGGAACATCGGATTTCGCGCCGACGAGAGAGCGGATTTTGGGGCGGACGTAGCTGTTGATCCAGTTCATGACTTTGTCCTTGCGGCGCGAACCGCCGCCGCCAGGTCGGATACGAAACTCAACGTATCGGACACCAGGTGCGGCGATGCGTTGCCGTCTGCGTCCACGGCGTTTGCAATTTTTTCGACGATCGCCGTGCCGACGACGGAGGCATCGGCAACGGCAGCGACCTCCGCCGCCTGTTCGGGCGTACGGATGCCGAATCCGACAGCAACCGGCAAATCGGTCTGCGCCCTGATGCGGCCGACATTGGACGCAATGTCGCTGGCGGCCGCCGAGCTGGTTCCGGTGATTCCTCTCACGGAAACATAATAGACGAATCCCGATGCATTTTCGACGAGGGTGGCGATTCGCGCATCGGTCGACGTCGGGGCGATAAGACGGAC
>Ga0181565_10003685_pt1 | contig 11778 bp, 10 predicted proteins | sample 101ome_16_FD_129661 | JGI IMG/M metagenome (GOLD analysis project Ga0181565, IMG submission 129661) | Coastal salt marsh microbial communities from the Groves Creek Marsh, Skidaway Island, Georgia - 101401AT metaG (megahit assembly) | ecosystem: Environmental > Aquatic > Marine > Intertidal...
ACATGATTTACGCGGATAAAATCACCATCTACGGAACCCAATAATTTATTGATTTCGTTTAAAATAGAGGGCAAATCAGCCCCTAATAAATCTAATAATCGATTCACAGCTTCTTGATCAAGTACTTTTCCTTTCTCTTTGCTATAATTAGGAAGCCAATCTCTAATCTGATAATCTCTTAGTTTATTAAAAGTAGCAGATGTAAATTTACTTGCAGCCTTTCCTGTTTTTGACCTTAAATCAAGTTTCCCTTTTCTAAAACTTAGAACAAGGACCGTAGTTGGTAGTGGGTTTTGCATATATGCTGCTAAACCATCTAATTCTTTCAAATCTTCTGCATCTTTAACGATTATAAGTTGGTAATCACTCATCATTGGAAAACGACGAGCCATACTCACAATATCTTGCACATTAGTTTCCTTACCATATAAAATCGTTTGGTTAAAACTTCGAGCGGATTCGGGAACTACACTATCCTCGATGAGTTTCGTAAGTTCATCAGTAAAATAAGTTTCTTCACCTTGTAGCACATAAACAGCAGAAAACTCTTTCCTACGAATACTACCTTGTATCGTTTGAAAACTTTTAACAGTGTCTGTACTTTTCGCCATTAATTGTAATTTTACCGCTGTGGATCGCCTCAATTTTCCAGATTATAATCTTAAAAATCGAATTGATGCTCAAAAAAACAGCATTTTTGATTTAGTCAGAAAAAAATTTATCCCCCTAACACCTGAAGAATGGGTAAGACAACACTGTATCGAGTTGCTCATCCAACAATATAATATCCCTACTGGACGCATTTCAGTTGAAAAGGGATTAAAATACCAGAGTCTTCAAAAAAGGTTTGATATACTTACACTTAACAAGGATGGAAGGACTCAAATATTGGTCGAATGTAAGGCACCAAAAGTAATATTAACAGAAAAAACATTGATTCAAGCGGGTGTATATAATTCAAAATTGGACAGTAAGTATATTTGGATTACTAACGGGAAAAATCACCTATGGATGGAAAGAAAAATGGAAAAATTTGACTTCATTTCATTTCCATCGCAAATAGGTTAACTAAATTTAACGTAAGTGAAAAAAATACTCGTTAGCTCCTTTCAAAATTTTAACCCAATCATCAATGGTTGATTTTCTATAAGGGTCAAAATCATAAACCCATTTATTCCAGTTCATTTTCCCAGAATGCAAACAAAATAAGTAATCATTAGCCTTAACTTGTGCATCTAAAATAAAATCTACCCCATCAATAATTCCACTTCCTTCTATTTTATAATCCCCTACAATAGTTGTGGCATTAGTTTCCCAGATATCTTCAAATTTCAACGAATCGCATATGATGGTGGTGGTAAACTCTGAATTGGTAAATAGAGATTGGCTTTTTAACGTTGAATAACCATTTGATTGAAATATATGTTCACTAGAACCTTGTAGATAGTACCATTTGTTGTTCAAATAAACACCAAATGAATCCAACCATGTTGTTGAAAGCTGATAATGTTTCTTTTCCTGATTATCTGTTGTCTGCTGAATTTGTAATTTACCTCTTCTAATTAACCCATCTGAGCAGCCAAAACCTTTGCCAAAATCAATAACAACAACTTTAGTAGCTTGAAAATTTACTGTATCAATGTTCACCGTTTTAGGAATTAATTGAAACTCCAAATTCAAATTAATTTTATTTAGTAAGTGGTGATTGGTTAATTCTATGTAAAGGGAACGAGCCACAAATTCAACAGAATCAACATCTTGAATTTCGTCGTTCTTCCTACAGGAATTCAGGACAAAAACGAAAAACAATTTAACTGTTGTAATTTTAAAACACAGATTCCTCATGGGATAGAAATTTCAAACTCTTTACCCCCTCTAATAACCTTTACGATGTTATTACATGCTTGATTATCAAATTCATCATAATCGATTAGAAATTGATCCTCATCAGACTTGAATGTAAATTGACCCGAGTGAAAAAAGTCGGAACATCCATATTCAATATTTTTTTGAAGAGGAACATCTATATTTAGTAACGCATTTTCACTATCATCAATATCAAATTCTATATTTCCTCCAAATTTAATTTGATCACCTAATAATCCTGGAGTTGACTCCCCTTTTTCCCATGAGCAAAAAAGATTCAAGTGCAGATAAGATTCAAATTTCTCATCCTCAACTTCTAGTTCACTAGATGAAATTTCCAATCCATTTATTGTTCTTTCCGATAGAATAGAACCATGAATTTTCATTTTATTTCCATTTACAGAAGTAATTTCAAAACCATCTTGAATCTCAATATTTGACGAACTTCCTACTTCTCTGTAATTGTAGTCAGTATAAATAATAACTATACCATTACGTAATTTTCTATCTAAGGCATTACTGGTATTATTGAAAGTAATTTTTAGTTCTATACCATCACCATCAATATAAGAGGAATCTAAAATTTCAATATCGATATTTAGCTCTTCTTCTAAAGAATCTGCTAAGATTTTAGAATAGTTTAGATATTCATTTCGAGACTGAATATGATCTAAAATCTCCCAAGTAGCACTAACAGAGTTTAAACTAGCAACAACACCTCTAGGAATATTTAATTTCGTTTCAGGCTTATCAAAAATACGCTCACAAGCTCCCAACAAAAGAACTATCGTAAGCAATGCGCTTACCCTAAACGATGATGAAAACCAATTAATCAAAAGCTTTTATTAATACGACAAATATAAGTTAACTATCCCCTAAAATTAGTCATATTCATTAAGAGTATCTAAAATCATTTTACAAACCCATTTAATTTCTTCATTAGAAATTATCAACGGTGGGGCGATTCTAATGGCATTCATATTAAATAAAAACCAATCTGTAAAAATACGTTTAGCCAATAATTTTTTATTAAACTCAACAATATTTATATCAGTTGTTAAATGACACGCTAAGAGTAATCCACGGCCCTCAACTGTTTTAATTTTTTGATGAACCAAGAGTTCTTTAAATAATTGTGACTTCTCCTCAACTTTTAGTTGTTTAATGTTTTGGAAAACCCAATTATTTGCTGCAAAACCAGCAGCTGCAACTACAGGATGTCCACCGAAAGTTGTTATATGTCCTAATATAGGGTTGTGTGTAAAAGAGCTCATAATTTTTTCGGAAGTAACGACAGCCCCCATTGGCATTCCTCCACCTAGAGCCTTGCCGAGCAAAATAACATCAGGTTCAATTCCATAATGCATGTATGCAAAAGGCTTCCCGGTTCGGTAAAAACCCGTTTGTATTTCATCTACTATTAACAGAATATTATTTTTAGTACACCATTCACGAACATATCTGACAAATTCTAATGTAGCGGATAATGCGCCACGCTCAGATTGAATAAGTTCCATTACCACTGCCGCTATCCGAGATGGCTGTATATCTATTAGCTCTTCTAAATTATTTTGATTAATGTAATAAATACCATTTAATAAAGGTTTGTAACGTTTTGTAAAATAGGAGTCGTTCATTAAGGATAAAGGCCCTTGTGAACTACCGTGGTATGAATCAATTTGTGCGACAAATCCACTTTTCTTTGTGTATCGCTTAGCAAGCTTCATAGCTGTATCTGTAGCTTCCGAACCGGAATTCACGAAATATACACTATTCAAATTAGGAGACATATTAGAACATATCCAATGAGCATAATTAACTGTTTGGTCATGTATTACCTCCCCGTATACCATAACATGCATATTCCGGTCAATCTGATTCTTAACAGCATCAAGAACGTCAGGATGCTGGTGCCCTACATTACTCACAGAGATACCAGCAATTAAATCCAAGTATTTATTACCGTTATTGTCGTATAAATACATACCTTCCGCATGATTAATAACTAATCCGATGGGTTCGGGGTTCGTTTGTGCAAGATGTTTTAGAAAAAGCGAGCGAATTTGCATAAAGTTAAATTAGTATAAAAATAAAAAGCCCCGGTTAACCGGAGCTTTACATAAAATTAAGAGAAACTCTTATTTAACGTTGTTAGTCAACTCAGCACCTGGCTTGAAACGTACAACAGTTTTTGCTGGAATATTGATTTCAGCACCTGTTTGTGGGTTACGTCCCTTACGTGCTCCTCTCTCAGAAGTTGAGAAAGTTCCAAATCCAACTAAAATTACTTTGTCGCCTGATTTTAAAGCGCCAGTAGTTCCATCGATGAAACTGTTCAATGCAGTTTGTGCTTGAGTCTTGGTGATACCAGCATCAGCTGCCATCTTTCCGATTAAATCTGATTTGTTCATTGTATTAATAAATTTGGTTTAGTTATCAGTCCCAAAAGTATGAAACTCCACGTTATATGCAAATGCTAAGTGAAAAAAATAGTTATAAAAATTATACACTTACTATTAACAAATTTAATTATCAAGTCTTGCTTAATCTTTAATCAATTGATTTACTGCAACATACAACATATTACTAGGAGTGCTTTTATTCCAAATAATTTTAGATTGTGAAAAGAAATTCACTCTATTTTCGTGAATTTCTTGAAGTTTTTTACGTATTTCTTCAACCGAAAGGCTTTCAAACATGGGCCTCAGAGCGAAAGAATTCTGAATTCTCTGTAAAATTATTTCTTGATCTGTGTTCAAAAACAGGGTTAAACCATGATTTAATACCCATTTCATATTGTCTGAATGGGCAACAGTACCACCCCCACAGGATATTATCCTTTTTTCAATTTGATCTGATTCTCTCAAAATTTGAGTTTCTAGATTTCTAAAAGATTCTTCTCCGAATTCTTTGAAATATTGATAAATACTTAAACCTGTTTTTTCGACTATTGCTTCATCTATATCTAGGAATCCAACTCCCATTTTCTCAGCCAACCATTTCCCAATTGTTGTTTTACCAGAAGCGGGCATTCCTATTATATATAAATTTTTCTTCATTAATGTTTTAAACGGGGATCGATCCAAACATACATTAATTCTGTTAATGAATGAATAATGAAAAACACACATGCTGTGAATAATACTCCACCCATTACTATTGGAAAATCACTTTGCTGTAGTGCTTCAATAGTTACTTTACCTAATCCTTTCCATTGAAAAATATATTCGGTAAAGAAAGATCCTGCTAGCAAACTACTAAACCATCCTCCTATAGATGTTATTATTGGATTTAATGCATTTGGAAAAGCATGTCTCCAAATGACTACACTTTTATTTAACCCTTTTGCTTTCGCTAATTGAATGTAATCTTGGTTTAAAATTTCAACCATAGTATTTCGTGTTAACTGAATAAAAACAGCTACTGGTCTAATACCTAAAGCCACCGCTGGAAGTATCAGATGATCCAATCGCAATGAATAATTTTCTCCTAGCGCATCTAATTCATAAAGCGAACCAGTCATTGATAGGCCCGTAAAGTCATGTAAAACAAACCCAAATATCCAGGAAAAGAGCATTGCTGAAAAAAAAGAAGGAATAGAAATTCCCAAAGTGGAAAACCCCACAATGGTATAATCTAATTTTGAATTCGCCTTAAGCGCGGCCAATACTCCAAGAGGAATACCTATTATTCCTGCAACAATTAATGCAGCTAAAGCAAGCACGGCGGTACCACCAAATGCTCCCCATAAAATAGCTGAAACTTGTTGTTGAGTTTGAAAGGATTTTCTCATGTAAGGTAATTTTACCCACAATTGATAATTATTACTTGGAGTAATGCAAAGACCTTTTATTCCTTTGGGTGTTTTGGATTCTGAGTAAATTGAAATTACTGAAACATCATTGAGATATCCCAAAGCTTGAACATAAACGGGCTCATCTAATCCTAGTTCTTCAACTATAGCTTCACGGGTACTATTGTCTGTTCTTTGTCCACTTAATATTTGTTCAGGACCTGGAAGGGCTTGGAATAGAATGAAAACTAGCAAAACTAAACCTACTACTACCGATAATAATTGTATTATTCTAGAGAGTAGATTTTTAAACATAAATTCATTGCAATTATTTAATGGCACTTAGTTCTTCCACAGATGGAAGATTGTTTCCACTCCACTTTTTAATCACCGTACTTCCTTTGAATAAATATAGTGTTGGATTGTATCGCGCCATAGTCATTAACATTTTTTGATCTGCAGCATAAAACTCAAATGGCAGTCGGTGTTTTTCTTTAAACTGTTTGGCAGGATCTAAAGAAGAAGACGATAATGCATAAAAGGCCCATTTCTTATTCTGTGAAGTATGATATAAATCTATCATGTCTCTTAAACTGCCCGTATCCATTGTATTCAAAAACGGTGCTATATACATTAGTTGGTATCCCCCAAAATTCAACATTTCATCTTTTAAATCGGTACCAGATTCTTGATCGTAAATGGCAAAATCATGAATAGGCGATTTATATCCTTCAATAATTAATTTACGATCCTGACGGATGAACTTAAAGCCGTCCTTTACTGCTTGGCTGTATCCCTTAATATCCACTTTAACAGAGTCGCTTCCTTTTTGCATTACAAATTTTATTTCAATACTGTCAGAAGCTCTTTCTCCATCTGGAATATTTTCCATTACATATTTTATATCATTTCCAACCTTATATGGAAGAAAATCCCATACGGGAAGATATTGATAACAATAAACTCCAAAGAATAATGTTCCAATGGAAAACAGCACCATTAAACCATCTGCTTTATTTTCTCTTATCAGGCAAACTGATTTTTTTCTAAATAGAATGAGAAATAAGATAATAACAGACAATACAACATCTTTTTTGAACGAATCCCATGGTTTCAATTTTAAAAAATCTCCAAAACAACCACAATCAGTTACCTTATTAAAATAGGCCGAATAGAATGTTAAAAATGTAAAAAAGCCAATTAGCAATGCTGTTATTAATAACACCCAATTGATTTGCCATCCTAAAACCAACGCAAATCCTAGAATAACCTCAAGCGCACAGAAGAGAACGCTAAAATACAAACTATAATCTTTACATGATTTAAAAAAACCATTTAACGCCGATTGTTCCTTTATATAAGTATTTAGTTGAACAGTCCAATTTTTTGTTTTTATTGTATCAATTTCAAAGTTAGCCGTCAATAATTGCTTATCACCGTTCTCATTGAGTAAAACTAGTTCAGCTTTTTGCAATATTGTGTTACTATCTAGCTCAACTTCAGATTCTAAATACATTTCATTCCCGTATTGCCACCTAACAGCAAATCCAGATGCGGAATCGCCCGAGACCGAAGCAGATATATTCTTTTCGTTATCAAAGGTGTATAATGTATATGTAGCCGAGTTTGAAACACCATCATGGTTGTATATTGTAAATTTTACTGAATCCTGAACTGTTGCTACATCATCAGCAAACACATCGAAATACTCATCTAGCTTAATTGCGAAACCAGACGGGTCATTTAATTTTACCGCACCCGAAAAAATAAATAAGGCTCCTGTTAAGACTCTAAGAAAATTATAAAAATACTTCATCATTATTGGTTGTTTTCGTCAATTCTGATTAAAGCAAATATCGCATAATTCATTATATCTTGGTAGTTTGCAACCACTCCTTCACTCGCAATTGTCTTTCCTTTATTATCCTCGATTTGTTTAATTCTCGAAAGCTTAACTAAAATCATATCAGTAAAACTACTTATACGCATTTCTCGCCATACCTCACTGTAATCGCTATTTTTTAGTGTCATCAGATCTAATGTAGTTTGCGCCCAATAATCGTATCTGCTCATTAACTTATTCAAAGATGTATCTTCATCGTAGTTATTTTCTTCAGATTGAATCATTGCCATTATAGAGTAATTAACAATTCCCATGAATTCCCCGTAGATATCATCTCCTACGTTATTGGAGCCGGTGCTTTCGATATTTCTAATTCTTTGAGCTTTAATAAAGAGCTGGTCAGTTAAGCTGCTTGGACGGAAGAGTGTCCAAGACGGACCATAATCGGTATTTTTGGCTGAAAAAATTTTCTTACAATTTAAAATTACCGCTTCGTATTGATCCTTAGTTTTCGACATTCAGACAAAGATATTAATCGTAATTGTTAAATCATCGATTATTAACTATATTTCAATTAGCAATTATTTCATGGAATCATTTAAAAAACTATTTAGCAATCTTAACAAACAGCAGCAAAAAGCCGTTAGTACCATTGAAGGTCCAGTTATGGTTATTGCTGGACCAGGAACAGGGAAAACTCAAATATTAGCAGCAAGAATTTTAAATATTTTAGAGAAAACACAAATCGCACCTGAAAATATTCTATGTCTTACCTATACAGACGCCGGTAGCAATGCCATGAAAGAACGATTAAGCCGGTTTATGGGAACTGACGCTTACAGAGTAAATATTCATACATTCCATAGCCTATGCAATAAAATAATTTCTGATTACCCTGAACACTTTTCAATGAAAGAGCTGCGTGTGATGGATGACCTGGAAAGAATTGAAATAATTGAATCCATCAGAGACTCACTCCCACATGATTCTAAACTAAAAACCTACTCTGAATATAACCAAAGTACTCAAGAAACGTTCCATAAACTTTGGAATATAATGCAGGAATTAAACCTTTCACCTCAGTTACTCAAAGAATACGTTGATGAGTTTAAGAATATTGAAATATTTAAAGAAACATTCCCAGACACACTGTATAAGAGAAATTACAAAGAATTCCAAGTAGGTGATCTTAATGAAAAAAAAGCGAAAGATTATTTTGATAGATGGGAAAAACTCATAGAAGCAGCAGAGCTTAAATCAAAATACACCCAGATCAAAGAAGAAAAAGGAGTTTATGAATTCAGTGACATGATTGACTGGGTCTATAAAAAGTTAAGTGAAGATGTAGATTTTAAGCATGAAATTCAAGAGCGCTATCAATATGTATTAGTTGATGAGTTTCAAGATACTAGCAAGATACAATCTGATATCTTGGATTTGCTAATTGACTTTTGGGATGATAATCCCAATTGTTTTGTGGTTGGTGACGACGATCAAAGCATCTATGCTTTTCAGGGAGCCCTAGTTTCTAATATGTTGCGTTTCAAGACTAAATATGAGAGGAATCTTGAGGTAGTAATACTAACCGAAAATTACCGAAGCTCACAAGAAATTTTAGATGCTTCTGGTAGGCTTATTTCGAAAAACCAGGAGAGGTTAGTTAATTCTAATCCTGCTTACAATAAAACTTTAATAAAAGGCCAAAATGGTCCTAATGAAAATTACTCTAATATACCATTTCGAATTCAACAGTACGGAAACAAATTCCAAGAGGCTGCAAGTATATCCTACGAAATAAAGGATATGATTGAAAATCAGGGTATTAATCCGAATGAAATTGCTCTATTATATTCTAAACATAAAGCAGCTGAAGAATATATTGAACTTTTCCGCGAGCTTGATATACCATTTGTTTTAAATAAGAGCATCAATATTCTAGAAGAACCAATAATACATCTGCTTGAAAACTGGTTAAATTATTTACAGGCAGAAATCAATGTTCCCAATTCGGGCGAATATTTGTTATATCCAATTCTATTGAGCGAATTATATTCATTCAACCCTTATTCGCTGAACAGGTTATCATCTCACATCTACAAACTTGGTAGAGAAAAATACAAAAAGACACAAACTAGATATACTTGGAGAGAGCATATCCACTTAATACTTCACGATAAAATTAAATATGACTATTTAGAAAAAAAAGAAAAAGAGACACTCAAAATATTATGGAATAATAAAGAAAAATGGATTAAGCTGGCAGCAACAGAAAATACAAACATACTTATATCGATGATTATTTCCGAAGGTGGATTTATAGAGTATGCCGCAAAATCTTCAGATTCTATATGGAATATGGAAGTTCTACATTCCTTTTTAGAATTTGTAAGATCACAATGTGAAAGAAACCCTAATCTAAGTTTACAAGAATTAATGACAAAATTTAGGGCTATGGAACATTCTGGAGTTGCTGTAAAGCTAGAGAAAAGACTTGGAAATTCTTCCGGTGTTCAATTTTACACAGCACATTCATCAAAAGGTTTAGAATTTCAATACGTATATATTATTCAATCTACATCCAATATGTGGGTGAGTGCGAGAAATGCAGCTAGTCCATACCGAATTAAGGATCTTCTTGAAGCTCACAAACGTAGAATCGCCGGTTCCCAAACTGAAGACCAAATATTGGAAGAAAAACGACGTTTATTTTTTGTTGCAGTAACACGAGCTAAAAAAGAAGTTAGAATATCATATCCTGCAATGAAATTTGGCGCTAGAAGCAATACTGAACAAGCAGCAGTTTTTATTGGTGAGTCATATCCCGAATTTTTTTTAGGAAAAGAAATAAAATCAGAAGAAATTACCCACGATGCGCAGACAAAAGCACAGAAATATATTCTAAGTCACAATGGAAAACCGTTCTTGAAAAAGGTTCAGAAAGAGTGGCTAGAAGAGAGAATTGCTGAATTTGTATTTTCTCCTTCTTCTCTAAATAGTATATTAAAGTGCGGAATTCAATTTTTCTATGGTCAACTCGTTAGAATACCTTCCCCGCCAAGTGAATATGCTTCCTATGGAACAGCAATGCACGGGACTCTCAGGAAATTAATTGAAGATTGGGCAAAAAAGAAAAAATGGCCTACTGTAGAAGAATTTACGGAAGTTTTCGAGTATCAGATGAGTAAGGAAAGAGGGAATTTTACAGACAAACAGTTCAATAACAGACTGCAACAAGGAAAGTCAATCATTCCAAATTTTCTTGGTCAAAAAAAGGAAGATTACATGGATTACCCCGATGTAAAAACAGAGTTTCCCCTAAGATCTATGATAGGGAATGTTTCATTAAAAGGGAGTATTGATAAACTTATTATTAGAGGCCACCAGGTAAGTGTAGTAGACTATAAAACCAGCAAGCTAAGTAATATAAAAAAGCATACTGAAGTACCCAAAACTAATGAACCCAAAGATATACCAAGTTCTTATTGGTTTCAAATTGGGGTATATGCATTGATGATTAATGAAAATCCCGAATACAGATGGAATTGCAGTACAGGCGCAATTGAATCATTGATTGAGGATGAGGATGGAATATTTAATAACTATCCACTCCAATACACAAAAGATAACTTTGAATTAATACGCGCATGGATAATGATTGCGCAAGATTTACTGGAGAGTAAGGAATTTTTAAAGGGGTGTGGAAAGGAAAATTGTACTTATTGTAATTTTGCGTTGGAAACTGGATTAGCGGAAATTTTCAAGGATGATAATTCTAGCTAATTCCTGTATTCAAATCTAATTTTCTACAAGCTTTCTCTGAACAAAGTTCCTCGGCTTTTTTTCTACTTTTATTAGATTCTGTAAACCAGTTTTCGCCTTCAACTTCCAAAGTTACCCGGTGCCTATCGTCTTTTTTTGTTTCATCAAATTCATGAATCCAATTAATACTTTTCTGCTGTTTCTGTGCCCATTTCATGAATACTGCTTTATATGAAACTGCTGTAGACATGAGTTTATCAATATCTAAATATTGATCAACAAGTCGATGAATAATGAACCATTGTGCTTTCTTATAACCTCTATCTAAATATATGGCTCCAATTAATGCCTCAAGCGCATTACCACCAATACTTTTCATCGCACTTCGGTTTCTCTTTAATTCATCTTTAACGTTCATATATTCCAATAGACCCATTTTTTTTGCTAAATCACTCATTTGCTCGCGATTAACTATTCGGGTTCTCATTTCAGTTAGGAATCCTTCATCTCTCTTTGG
>Ga0181565_10003687_pt1 | contig 11775 bp, 7 predicted proteins | sample 101ome_16_FD_129661 | JGI IMG/M metagenome (GOLD analysis project Ga0181565, IMG submission 129661) | Coastal salt marsh microbial communities from the Groves Creek Marsh, Skidaway Island, Georgia - 101401AT metaG (megahit assembly) | ecosystem: Environmental > Aquatic > Marine > Intertidal zone...
CTTCTGGTGAGATGCATGCGGTGTTGCGTGACGTTGCTGCTGCCATGGGTGACCAGGGTAAAGTCATCAAAATCGATGTCGAAAAAAACCCTAAACTTTCTGAAGCACTTCGTGTGCGCGGATTACCAACTTTAATGATATATAAAGGCGGAGAAATGGTCTGGCGACAAAGTGGCGGTCAAGATGCCAACACCATTATTTCACTGATGAAAGACTTTGTCTAGTCGAGAAAACTAAACTGACCAACTGTTTCCGTATAGGTGCTTTGCACCTTCTCAACAACTTCAGAATCTGTTTCGTTTCGCTTGATGGTAGATACCAAGCTTTTATAGGCCTCGACTTCAATGCCAATTTCCATTTCAAAATACGTCAATTGCTCCTTCTCTAGGGTCAAAAAACGATTGAGCAGATCGATGTATTGCTGGGCGATATGTCCACTGAGCTCTCGCGCCAATTCCAGTTGATCAGCTGCATATAAGCCAGCAACAAATGGGGTGAGCTCGGTGTAGAAGTCATACTTACCATATATATAGCTAAACGGCAATATCGACTCGTAGAACCGATTGTATATGGCAGCTAGGGTTTCGTAATCTCTGGCTTGAACAACTTCGGTCAACAAACTTTTGTACCGCTCCACATTTCCGACGAGGTCTTCCATAAGCGCCAACTGGTCGTCATTGTCCCACTGGGCATAGTAGCGCATATATTCATGATAGCCAGCTGCTAACTTTTGCACAATCTGTTGGGCTTTTTCTGTGGCTCCTGCACGATAATAGGCACTCGCTATAGGGGTAACCAAGCTGTAATAGCCAAAGGTCTCAATCGGCATTTTGTCCATGGCCAGGTCGAGGACAGTGATTGCTTTTTCGACTTGTTTGTCTTCAATTAATGCATTGGCCAATCGTGTGATATTCGATCGGAAAGAAATGCTGTTTTTTCTCGTTTCTGGATCGTGATAAATGTCAGGGCTATCAGAATTTCCCCAGTCCCATTTCATCACAATATCATACATCTGATTGGCATCTATTCGACCCATTTGGTAGGGATTGTTTGGATCAATAGGGGTCTTGATTGGCACGAGTTTATACACCAAACCATCGAGTTGCAAATAGTCTTTCATCCAAAAATACTCGCTATCGTCATAGCTGCCTCCTGTAAAATAAATCGGTCGCTCCCAGTCGTTATTGTGCAGAATGTCAAGCATCATCAATCGGTTTTTGTATAACCCTGATGTGGGAAGATCGATATCGATATAATCGACAATAAGTTCTGCGTCCTCGGGCTTGACCACTCCGCTTTTTAATACATTTTCTTTATTGACTGGCACCCGAATTTGGTTGGTCGGATAATAGATCATTTGTTGGGTTGACTTGGGGATATTAGTTGTTGAAACGTCATATTGTTCGAGGAGAAACTTATACTGCGTTCGCGGTTGGTCACTACTCACCCAACGCATAAAGTCATTTAATGTCCAACGAACCGAGTCGAGCAGTGCCTCGTGTTTGATGTAATCCCGTACCCCATAGGCATATTGACGGTGCTCGAGTTGAGATGGGATTGGCGAGCTGGTATAGGTACGTCGTTTGAGCTGATCGATATACCAATCAGTTGCCAGAAGTTGGGTATTGATGCTACGTACATCCGTTCGGTAGCCTTCAATTTCTTGTGCATACCAAATGGCAAAGGTGTCATTATCTCCAATGGTAAAAATCATGGCATCTACATCTTCCTCCACAGAGTCCAGATAGGCCTTTGCAGTTGACTGTGCGGTATACCGACCCGAGCGATCGTGATCGTCCCAGTTTTCGGACGCTAATAGTACGGGTACGCAAAGCAAACTCAGTGCTCCGACAATCGGAACGGCGATACGCGGACGAAGAAAAGACCGGATTCGTTCGGAAAGGGCAAGCACTCCTAAACCAATGAAAATACTGAAAGTATAGAACGAGCCAACCAAGGTATAGTCGCGCTCACGCGGTTCAAAAACCCGTTCGTTGAGATAAACTTTGAGCGCCAGTCCGGTAAACAAAAACAGCAATAGCATCACCCAAAACCGTTTGGGGTCTTTGCCATATAAAAAGGCAAATCCCAAAATCCCCATCAATAGGGGCAGCATATAGTATTTATTTTTCCCTTTGTTGTTGGCCAGTTCACTTGGCAGCAGTTCCTGTGGGCCCAAACGCCAGTTGTCGATAAATGGAATTCCACTGATCCAGTTTCCATTGATTGGGTCAAGTTTTCCTTGAAGATCGTTTTGACGACCAGAAAAATTCCACATAAAATACCGCCAATACATATATCCCATTTGGAAGTCAAACATATAGCGGAGGTTGTCAAAAAACGAAGGCTTTTCGATATCGAGATAAGGAGCATAGGTTGTAAGGAAATTATGATATTCCTCTACATCTGCTCGCCCCTCGTTCCAGTCGCTGATAAATGTGTTCACTGCCTCTACAAGACCTTCTTCGTTTCGGTACTCGAGTTTGACATCAAAGTCAACTGTTCCGTAGTAAGTCATATAATTGGTTGCATTTCCACTGCTCCACATTCTCGGTAATATGCCTTCGTGCTTGCGATTACTATTGATCTGCGCATTTTCCCACTCATTAACAATAATATATCGGCCTGATTTCTCATCTTTTTCGTACTTAGGTTTAGCGTCAACATAAGGTGTGTTTTCATCCTGTCCAGCATACATATCGGTAAACATTGGCCCATAAAATAAATGGGTATCAGGATATTGTTCGAGGTTGTAATAGGCTAGCAATGCACGTGCATCTGTGGGAGCGTTTTCATTGATTACCGTATTGGCATTGGCACGAATCGGAAGCATCAGCCAAGACGAAAACCCAACGAGAATAAATAGGACACAAAGTAGAGTGGTATTGAGTTGTACCCAGTTTTTGCGATGCGTCACTTGAAGGGTGTACACAAAAAACGCAATAAGTGTAAGTCCAGCAGCGATAGTTCCCGAGTGGAAAGGCAAGCCAATTTGATTGACAAAAAACACCTCGGCATATCCAAAATACGCAAGTGTACTCGGAAGCAGGAGTTAAAGATAAAAAGTAAAACCGCTATGGAGAGGATATTGGCCAACACAAACCCTTTTATCGTCACGGTCTCTGTGGTTTTAAAATAGTATAACATCCCGATGGCAGGTATGGTCAAAAGCCCCATAAAATGCACGCCAAAGGAAAGACCAACAACAAAAGCAATGAGCACCAACCAGCGATCGCCGCGTGGCTTGTCCATATCGGCTTCCCAGCGTAGCCCTAGCCAAAAGAGGATAGATAGGATACAAGTTGCCATGGCATAGACTTCTGCTTCAACGGCGTTGAACCAAAAACTATCGGTGTATGCAAACCCAAGAGCACCGACAAGTCCGGCGATTAAAACCAGGATTTGGGTGTGATTATCATCGACTTGTTCGCGCACCAAACGACGTGCAATCCCTGTAATCGTCCAAAACAAAAACAAGACCGTAAAGCTGCTCGCTAATACCGACATCATATTGACTGATAGAGCGATATATTCCGCATGGGGAGCGAGGATTGCAAACACCGCTCCAACCATTTGAAAAAATGGAGCACCCGGTGGGTGACCAACTTGCAACTTGGCAGCGGTAGCGATATATTCGCTACAGTCCCAATAACTTGCAGTGGGTTCGACAGTGAGCAAGTAGGAGAGGAGTGAAATCGCAAAAGCAAACCAACCCAATCTCAGATTCCAGACGCGAAAATTCATTTGTGGTTTTTGGAGTTACGAATGTACAACATTCTCATTGTGTTGAGAAATCAAAATAGAACTATTGGCATTATCAAACTTTGTTTTATTTTTGCAGCGCTATTGGCCTTAAGTGGTTCTGGCTACAGCTCTAACACATGATGTTAGGACGCCTGCCTGTCGGCAGGCGGTCTGATTCAAAATCAGACGATCACCGACAGCAGTTTTTTCAACTGAAAAAAACTTGACATACTGGCCTATGGTGTAACTGGCAACACGTCTGATTTTGGTTCAGAAGAGTCTAGGTTCGATCCCTAGTAGGCCAACATGGAGAATCCCGTCTAAACAGGCGGGATTTTTTTACCCCTTTGCTTTGTCACCTGCTTTCCGATAGGAAGCATGAAAAAACCCCGATTCAATCATAACGAACAACAAAGAACTCCAATAGCAATTCAATATTCGGTTTGCATCAGCATGCGTTCTCGTCCAAAGCCTGAAGCCAGTGCTGTGAGGGAAATCAAAAGATATCCCGTCCATGCCCAATAGATAATGGGTATTAAAGTAACCGTTGCCCATTGTAAGGCAAAAAAAGTAACTGAAATTCGCAACCACTCAAATCCGACACTCCATTTGTATTGATCCATGATACTGGTATATCCAAAAATAGCTGCAAACAAAGCTACGCCAATGGCGGTGGCATGCAAAGAAGATAGGCTCCCAAAGTGATAGAGCATTAACAGCAGTAAACCCATGGTTGCGCAAAAGTGAAACAATGCCCAATATGCGTGGGAACGTTTATAGGGAGGCGCATATTTTTGCTGTTTGGTTACGTCGGTTATCACCGTCCTTGGGTGAGATTGTTTGACATCCTCGGGTCTCCAGCCAGTGGGCATCCACCAGATGCGGAGTTTATCGCTCCAGTGTTTGGTGTGCCAAGCATCGCGGGTCAGTGCCCATAGGTGTTGAAAATTGATCCACAATGGGTTCCATGATTGCACAGGCTTAAGTACGCCATAAACAGGTGGCTCTTCATCAAGTTCTTCCTGAAAGGTACCAAACATGCGATCCCAAACACAAAAAATTGCACTGAGATTTTTATCGATATAAATGGGATTGATGGCATGATGAACACGGTGTTGGGAAGGGGTCACAATGATATATTCCAACCAACCGAGTTTCCCTATGTGTTGGGTGTGATACCAAAACTGACCAAAGAGATGAAGTGGCGCCAAAATGGCAATGACCTCCTGCGGAATTCCCAGAACAGCAGCGGGAATCATAAACAAGGCACCATAACCAAGAATATTGGAAATGCTTTGGCGTAGTGCACAGGCCATGTTGAACTCTTCACTACTGTGATGAATGATGTGTTGGTTCCAAAAAAAATTGATTTTGTGATTGAGACGATGCGACCAGTAAGACGCAAAATCGAGACAGACAAAGGCAGCGAGGTAGAGCCAAAAATCTGCTTGGATATGGGTAATGGCAAGTTGTTGACTCAACCAAGGATAGGAAATCAAAATCACAACTAAACCAAGTGTGTCTTTAAGAATATTGGTCAGTCCCGAGCTCAAACTCGAAATGGTATCCATAAACACATAGGTTTGTTTGCCGGTCGCATAGCCATAAATTAGTTCCGTCAGCATAAGCACCAAAAAGGCGGGAATGGCAATCAATAAGGCATTGGCATAAGCTTCCATATTTGCGAATGTATGAATTTCAATGAGTTAGAAAAAGTTTGCGTAGAAATACAGGAATAAACAATCTGACAAATTGATTTGGGTAAGAATTTTAAAACATATATATTTGCAACACATTCTGATCAATCATTGGGAGACTCAAAAGGTCCCCTTTTTTTTTAGATGGAATTTAAAGAAAACATACAAAATTTATTAGCGGAGGCTTTGTCGTTCCACCCCGATTTGTTTTTGATTGATTTACACATCGATAATCAATCGAGAGTCCAGGTGGTACTTGACGGGGATCATGGGGTTTCTTTGGAGCAATGCATCAAAGTGAGCCGCCACATTGAACATCAACTCGATCGGGAAGTACATGACTTCTCGTTGGAGGTGAGCTCGGCAGGTGCAACCCATCCGTTGCAAATGGTACGTCAATACAAAAAAAATATTGGCAGAAAACTGGCGGTACATACCACAGACAATGACAATTATAAGGCCATACTCAAGCAGGCAGATGATGAACAAATCACTCTAGAGTGGAAAGCCCGTGAACCCAAACCAATTGGCAAGGGAAAACACACCGTGGTCAAACAATTGCAAGTCCCCTACAATCAAATCGAAAAAGCAACCGTTCAAATCCAATTTAAGTAATACACAATGGAAAATCTCGCATTAATCGAATCGTTTTCGGAGTTTAAAGATGATAAGCTGATCGACCGTGTGACCCTCATGGCCATTTTGGAAGAGGTGTTTCGCAATACGCTCAAGCGAAAGTTTGGCACCGATGACAATTTTGACATTATCATCAACCCTGACAAAGGGGATTTGGAAATTTGGCGCAATCGCGTCGTGGTCGAAGATGGACAAGTCGAAGACGAAAATGAAGAAATCGAACTGACAGAAGCGCGAAAAATTGAGCCCGATTTTGAAGTTGGTGAAGACGTTTCTGAAGAAGTAAAACTTTCAGATTTGGGTCGTCGATCGATCCTTTCCCTTCGTCAAAACCTTATCGCTCGAATCCATGAGCATGACAATACGATTATCTACAAACAATTTATCGAACTTGTTGGGGAGATCTACACCGCTGAGGTACATCATGTACGCAGCCGTGTTGTGATTTTGATCGATGATGATGGAAACGAAATCATCTTGCCGAAAGACCGTCAAATCCCATCAGACTTTTTCCGTAAAGGAGATAGCGTTCGAGGTGTGATTGAAAGCGTAGAGCTCAAGGGTGCCAAGCCGAGTATTGTGATGTCACGTACCGCACCAAAGTTTTTAGAAAAACTTTTTGAACAAGAAATACCAGGGGTATTTGATGGCTTGATTACCGTCAAAAAAGTGGTTCGTGTCCCTGGAGAAAAAGCAAAAGTTGCGGTGGATTCCTACGACGACCGCATCGATCCTGTCGGTGCTTGTGTCGGGATGAAAGGATCTCGAATTCATGGAATTGTCCGTGAGCTTGGGAATGAAAATATCGATGTGATCAATTATACGAATAACAACCAGTTGATGATTACGCGTGCTCTGAGTCCCGCTAAAATTACCAATATGACAATCGATGAAGAAAAGAAGGCCGTGGAAGTGTATATGGATCCTTCAGAAGTTTCAAAAGCGATTGGCCGAGGTGGATTCAATATCCGTTTAGCAGGTCAACTCACTGGTTATGAAATTGATGTCTACCGTGAAGGGGCAGAGGAAGATGTTGAGCTTACGGAGTTTTCTGATGAAATCGAAGGATGGATTATCGAAGAGTTTCGAAAGGTTGGATTGGATACTGCCAAGAGTGTTTTGGAGCAAGAGGTCGAGGATTTGGTCAAACGAACGGACTTGGAAGAGGAAACCGTTGTCGAAGTCCGCAACATATTAAACGCAGAATTTTCGAGTTAACGGATTGAAATCCCTATTTTTGAATACCAATATAGCATATGTCTGAAGTCAAAACCATACGAATCAATAAAGTTCTCCGCGAGTTAAATATTTCCTTAGACCGCGCAGTAGAGCAGTTGGGAGAACATGGGTTTGAGATAGAGGCACGTCCTACGTCTAAAATTTCCCAGGCGGAATATCAACTTTTAGTTGATGCTTTTCAGACCGATCGAAACAAAAAGGAAGCTTCAGAAGAAGTCAGCGAAGTTAAGCGCAAAGAAAAAGAAGCTATCCGTCAACGAATCGAAGAAAAGCAAGAAACAAAAACCCAAGTTGTTCAGGCGCGTACTGAACTCAAGGGTCTCCGCCAAGTTGGTAAAATTGATTTAGATCCGAAACCAAAACCAAAAGAAAAAGTCGAGGCTCAAGAAATCACTGAATCTCCTGAAGCTGAACCAATAAAAACGGAAAAGCAAGCTGCAGAGCCCGCAACAAGCTCCACTCCACAAAAGCAAATTGAGCAAAAGCAAGCTGAGACCGAAAAAACAACTACATCAGATACAGAAAAGGTCACTACGCAGTACAAAAAGCTAACTGGGCTTAAGATTGCGGGCGATAAAATTGATCTCAAAAAGTTTGAGAAAAAAGAAACAAAACCGAGTGCGGATAACAATGATCGCAAACGACGTCGCAAACGAATTACAAAAAACACGGGTCCTAGTGGAGGACCGCAAAACAAACCCAAAGCAAAACGACCAAACCAACCTACCCACGAAGAGCCTAGTGATGAAGAAATTCAAAAGCAGATTCGTGAGACTCTAGAAAAGTTACAAGGAAAAACCACCAAATCAAAGGGTGCAAAGTATCGACGTGAAAAGAGAGACTCGCACCGTCAAAAATCTGAGGAAGATGCAGCCCAAGTCGAAGCGGACAGCAAGTTGCTAAAGGTAACCGAGTTTGTGACTGTTGGTGAAATTGCAACTATGATGGATATCAGCTCTACAGAAATTATTTCTGCCTGTATGACGCTGGGGATCATGGTGACCATGAACCAGAGACTGGATGCTGAAACCTTGTCAATCGTTGCGGAAGAATTTGGGTATACCGTTGAATTTGTAACTGCTGATATCGAAGAAACAATAGATGAGCCAGAAGACAATCCGGATGATTTGTTACCTCGTTCCCCTATTGTAACGGTGATGGGTCATGTCGATCATGGAAAAACTTCACTACTTGACTATATCCGAAAAACAAATGTAACTGCAGATGAATCGGGTGGAATTACCCAGCACATTGGTGCATATAGTGTAAAATTAGAGAGCGGTCAAAAAATCACTTTTTTAGATACACCAGGTCACGAAGCCTTTACAGCCATGCGTGCACGTGGAACACAAGTAACGGATTTGGTTATTATTGTTATCGCTGCAGATGATGACATCATGCCGCAGACTAAAGAAGCGATCAGCCACGCGCAAGCGGCCTCTGTGCCAATTGTATTTGCGATTAATAAAATTGATAGCCCAAACGCAAACCCAGACAAAATTAAAGAAGGTCTAGCAGCGATGAATTTACTCGTTGAAGATTGGGGTGGTAAAATCCAATCGCATGACGTCTCCGCAAAACAAGGAACAGGAATTCCTGAACTTCTCGAAAAAGTAATGCTTGAAGCAGAACTGTTAGAACTCAAGGCAAATCCTTCAAAAGCTGCGCAAGGAACTGTTGTTGAGGCCTTTTTGGACAAGGGTCGCGGATATGTGTCGACCATACTCGTGCAAGCAGGTACATTGCGAATTGGAGACTACATTCTTGCCGGTCAGCACAGTGGTAAAGTACGCGCAATGCAAGACGAGCGCGGTAACGAAGTGTCTGAAGCTGGACCATCAACCCCAGTATCTCTTCTTGGGTTAGACGGAGCACCCACTGCAGGCGACCGTTTCAATGTATTTGTTGAAGAAAAAGAAGCCAAACAAATTGCTGCAAAGCGCACCCAACTGGTGCGTGAACAGTCGGTTCGTACCCAACGCCATATTACTTTGGATGAAATTGGCAGACGAATCGCCTTGGGCGAATTCAAGGAACTCAACATCATCTTAAAAGGAGATGTTGACGGCTCGGTTGAGGCATTGACAGATTCCTTCCAAAAATTATCTACCGAAGAAATTCAGGTCAATATAATCCATAAAGGAGTTGGTGCCATCACGGAGTCGGATGTGCTTTTGGCTTCCGCTTCCGAAGCTATTATCGTTGGCTTTAATGTGCGACCTGTGGGTACAGCCAGACAATTGGCTGACAAAGAAGAAATCGATGTGCGGAGTTATTCCATCATTTATGACGCGATCAATGATCTCAAAGATGCCATGGAAGGACTTTTATCCCCAGATATGAAAGAAGAAGTTCAAGGGAATGTTGAAATCCGTGAAACCTATAAAATTTCCCGTGTGGGTACCATCGCTGGCTGTATGGTGATGGATGGCAAGATCACACGAAATTCAATGGTGCGTATCGTACGCGAGGGTGTTGTCGTTTACACAGGTTCCCTAACATCCCTCAAGCGATTTAAGGATGACGTGAAAGAGGTTACTAAAGGCTATGATTGTGGGTTACAGATCAAAGACTACAACGATATTAAAATCGGAGACACTATCGAAGCCTACATTGAGATTGCTGTCAAGAAAAAACTTAAATAAAAACTAAGGCTTCAGCAAAAAGGCTTCAGGAAATTTTACCCGTAATGTATCAAGAGTTTGGATTCCCTCAAGACGGGTAGCAAATTTGCCAACACGAATTTTATAGTTCGGGGTTTCAAAAGAGAGCTTGGCATAACGACTTGGAAAAGCACGAGAAAAGGAGTCCAAGTAGACTTTTGCAGCCTCGTAATTTCCAGAAAAAATTTGAATGGTGTACTGGTTTTTTGCCAAACGCTTTTTGTCCAAGGACAATTTGCGCTCGAGCACGTCGTCGAGATTTTGAGGGGTTTTAACAATCAATGCGCTGTCTTGTGCGTGCATTGCATTGGCAAACATTAACATAATTCCGAAACAAAAAGACTTGAAATACATCATCTTTTGCAAATAAAAGATTGCTGGTAAATTCTTGCAATTTTTTATTAAATTTTGTTTAATTATGGCAAAACAAAAAGAGTATAATAGATTGATTATCAAACTTTTAAATAAGTAATTTAGAATAAATATAAATTTATAATTCAAGCGGTTCTAAAGTTTTTAAAATGAGCTTTGTGATGTAATTTTGTTGACTTAAAAAAACAAGGTATTTTCCTTGAACACCAAAAACAAAACATGATCAGGTTTTTTCGCCTAAATGTTCCCCAAATCCGCGTTCTACTTTCCTTTGTGTTGGCTGTTGCCTTCACCCTCCCAATTCATGCACAAGAGCCAGATATCGGTAAGGGGAAATCTCTTTTCAATATGAATTGTGCGGCTTGTCACAAGCTCAATAAACGTGCTGTTGGTCCTGCTCTAGCAGGTATTTCCCAGAAGTACGAAAAAGAATGGCTGTATTCTTGGATAAAAAACTCAATGGCGATGGTAAAATCTGGCGATGCACAAGCCGTTGCGATTTATGAGGAGTACAATAAGTCTGTGATGACTGCTTTCCCACAGTTGAGCAACGAAGACATTGACAATATCCTTGCTTACACCGACTACACACCACCTGCACCTGCCATGCCAGCTGCGGTACCAACTACAGTCGCTAGTGGTGATGACAATACCACCTCTACATTGTTGTTGGGAGTGCTGGTGTTGGTACTTGTCATCCTAGTAATCATGCTCTTTTTGGTGACCAAAACATTGCGAAAAATTGCGATTGCAAACGGAGTGGAGGTTGAAAAAACCAAACCAAAACGCAAACCGCTTTGGGAGGTCTACATCAATAACTCCTTTTTGGTGTTTAGCACAGTGATTGTCTTGCTCTTTTCGAGTGCTTTCTTTGCCTATGGATATCTGATGCAAGTGGGTATCGATCAAGGATATATGCCTGTACAGCCCATCCATTATTCACACAAAATTCACTCTGGTGACAACGAGATTGAGTGTAAATATTGCCACTCATCTGCTCGTGTTTCTAAGCATTCAGGAATTCCTTCTCTCAACGTGTGTATGAACTGTCATATGAACATTGCTGAGTATAACGGGGAAGAAGATCTGGAAAAAGGATACACAAAAGAATTTTATACGAATGAAATCAAAAAATTGTACAAAGCCGTTGGTTGGGATGAAGAGAATCAGCGTTATACAGGCGATACGCAACCAGTAAAATGGGTACGCATCCACAACTTACCGGACTTTGTATACTTCAATCACGCACAGCACGTTGACGTCGCAGGTATTGAGTGCCAAAAGTGTCATGGGCCAGTGGAAGAAATGGAAATCATGTATCAGCACTCCCCACTCACAATGGGATGGTGTATCGACTGTCACAGAGAGTCGAATGTCGATTTGGAAAACAATGAGTATTATGAGAAAATCCATGCAGAACTCTC
>Ga0181565_10003704_pt1 | contig 11745 bp, 11 predicted proteins | sample 101ome_16_FD_129661 | JGI IMG/M metagenome (GOLD analysis project Ga0181565, IMG submission 129661) | Coastal salt marsh microbial communities from the Groves Creek Marsh, Skidaway Island, Georgia - 101401AT metaG (megahit assembly) | ecosystem: Environmental > Aquatic > Marine > Intertidal...
AACTATAGTGTATCCGGTTGGCAAGTCGTAGTTGTATGAAATTAAGATTGCACCGATGCTAAAGAACCAACCAAAGAATACACCTGTGTAGAACTCCTGAGTAGTTTTAAGAGATAGTGAAATCATCGCAGGTGCTATGAGAAGTATAAAAACTACCAGCACACCAGCAAGTGCAACAGATGAAGTGACAGTTATTGCAAGTAAAGAGAAAAATAAAAGTTCTCTAAAAAAGCCGTTGCTCCTTGGGTAGATTTTCCAAAGTGTTATTGCTATAGCAAGATAAATTATTGCACTTTTTTGTAGCTCTTCAAATGGAGTAAAAAGTATATCACTTGCAAGTAAAGATTTAAAATGCTCCATCCCTTGAGCTGAATGTGCTAAAACCATCATGATGCCACTTGCACCTAAAACATATAGAAGTCCTATAAACGCTTCGAGTTTTATCTCCCTTTGTGAAGCAAATGCAATCAAAAAAGCACTTAGTAGTGCAAAAGAGAGTGTGATTTCATAGTAATACTGATGGTGAAAATACCCCAAAGATATTGCTGAACCAAGTGCTGCAAATTGTGCTATTGCAAGATCTGTAAATATGATCCCTTTTTTAAGGATTTTAATCCCAAACCATGTATGGATCATTACCAAAATTAAAACCAAAGTTATAGGAATAAAAAGTATATCTGTCATTGCATTGAACCTACTAAATAATCAAAAAGAGCTTCAAGGGAATCTATGTTTTCTAGTGCTCCTACATCGTGAGGCATTGTAAGGATTTTTATACCTGTTTTTGAAGCGATGAATTTTGCTGTTTTTGGAGCATGATACACATCATGTAGTATCGCATAAGGCTTTTCTTTTTTAATCAACTGTATAAGCTTCATAGTGTGTTTTGAACTTGGTGGAACCCCTGGAAGTGGCTCAATTGTACCTATGCTCTGAAGCCCATAAGCATTGATAAAATATGCCATGTTTGTATGGTACTGTAAAACTTTGAGCCCTTTTTTTGAAGCCATTTTTTCTTTCCATTCCTGTATCTTCTTTTTCCAGATTTGAGAAAAAGACGCATAGTTTTGTTCGTATCTTTGTTTATTTTTAAAATCCAAAATGGTTAAAAAGGTCTTGATTTTATCTGCTAAGAGTAAAATATTTTTTGGATCAAGGTTGTAGTGAGGGTTTCCATCTGGATGGACATCACCACAAGAGCGATCAACTACAATAGGCTTTTCTAAAGGCTGTATGAAATCGAAAAGGTTTAAAAACCCTTCACCACCTACTTGAACCTTTGGGTTGCCTGCCCGCTCAAGAAGCGGTGGAAGCCAGCCAATCTCAAGTTGTCCACCATTCATAATCAGTGCATCTGCATTACGAACTTTTGAGATGAGAGATGGGCGTGGAACCACAAAGTGTGGGTCCCAGTTCCCTTTTGCAAGAGTAATGATATCAACATTATCTTTAGCTATTTTTTTTGTAAGTTCTCCTATGTAAGGGTAGCTTACAGCTATTTTAATATTTGCAAAAAGTGCGAATGGGATAAGGAGTAAAAACAGTTTTTTCATCATCTGTTCTCCTTAAAAAGAGTGTGCCCCGTGTGCACCAATTGCAAAGTTTGCTTGAAGGATCACTGAGTTAATATCTCTTCTTTTCCCATCTTCATCATAGAGTGCTTTGTTAAGGTTATATTGGATTCTTAACTTAGTAAATTCACTTGTGTTGTATTCAAGCATGGCTGAGTACTTGTTAAAACTATCTTGTCCCTCATTTAAATTGATTGTATTTTTAAAAATAGTGTCATATCTTGCTCCCATTTTCCAGTGTTTGTTGGGTGCATAAATGAGCTGAGTATAAACTCCTGCTTGCTCTTTTTTCAGAGTTGATGCAGTTGCAGCTTTACTCGTGTCATCTATGGAGTATTTAGTTCCTTCAATTTCTCTTTGAAGGTATTCACTTTGCCATGTCAAGAAACTATAGGAATCAAAAAAGTGTTTGATTGTAAGATCAGCTCCATAAAGTTTACTTTTACCAGTAACTGCATGAGCTTCTTCCTCATCACTACTATGATCTATTCTTGCAGCACCTGTTGCGTATGAGATACCACTGAGTATGGTTGTGTTACCGATGTCAAATGAGCTTTTTACATATCCTATATACATCGATGGAGCATTTGAAGCACCTATGTCTGAATTAGTGCTGTTAAGATCACTGAGGTGGATAGCACTGTTTCCAAACATTTGCTCGTTTTCACCTTGAAGAACTTCTGCCCCTATCATCAAATAGGTGTCAGTCGGAGCTGTCCATTGGAGTTGTGCACCTTTTTCATTAATACCATGCATTCCTAAAAATGCTTCGTATACTAACGCATTGTCAGCAAAGTTCCATGCATGATGATGTTGATTGTTATGGTATCCAAAGTCAGAGTTGAATCTACCACCTTTAAGTTGTACGCCGTGTCCGAGTATCCCTGTAGTGAAATACAGTTCTTCAATCTCCACACTGTTTTGTGAAAAATGAAAAATCGAATTGAGTTTGAAATTTTGATCGACAGATTTAGATAAACCTAGCTCAGCATAGTTAAGATTAAATCCTTTATCTGCATTGTATGGTGCATGTGAATCTCCATCATGCGCATGTGTCCCCATAATTGAATGTGCAACACCTGGAAGCTCTAAATGAGTTAGTTCAGCATCTTTAATATTTCTACTAACGTATGATATATCTCCTATCAACGAGATATCAGGTAAAAAAGATGACTGAGTAAAAGCTTTACTTTTTGTTGAGGTGCTTGTATGTTCTTTATCCAACTCTTTTTGTTTTTTACTTGTTTGTAGAGAGTTTTTAAGTTCCATAGTTTCTATTTTTTGTAAAAGTATTTCAATCATTTGTTGCTGTTTTTCAACTTGTTCTTTAAGCAGATCAAGACTTGTATCTGCCATAAGTAGTGTAGAAGCAACAAATGAAACTGTGAGTATTTTTTTCATAGTTCATTCCTGTGTATAATATTTGTAAAGTTTGTTTTTGGAGTGTTTAGGAATGAAAAGGTGGGGCGTTATTTAGGTTTGATTTTTCTTTTTTATGAGTGTTTGAAACTTGTGAACTAGATGCTGTCTTTTCATCAAAAACTATTTTTACTTCTGTTGAACTTGTGTATATATCAACAGCTGAAAGTTTATCATTAATGTGAAAGATAACACATGATGAATCTTTGTCATGATTATGTTTGATATGCTCTAATTCGTGAAGAGCTGAGAGAGTTGTAGTAACAAAGAAAATCAGTGATAAAAAAATCGCTTTTAGTTTCATAAATGCAATACTATCAAAAGATGATTTTTAACTATCTTAGATTTAAGATTTAATTTTCTTTATAATTAAGCTCAATATTAAAAAATTTATTTATAATATTATAAATGAGGTAGATAATGAAAACAAAAAGATTTACAAGCCTTACACGTAAAGCTATAAGTATTTTAATGAGCCTTTTTGTTTTAACAGCCATTCCTACTTTCGTCATTTTCAATAATGTCGTTACAGATGTGACAGCTAAACTCGGAATGAGGTTGGCTGAAAAACAGGTGAAATATGACACTTCAGTAAGTATTGCAAAGCTTCAACGAGAAATAGCACTTGTAAAAATGATGTCTATGTCCAAAACTATTTTAGCTTGGATACAAGATGAAAACAATCAAGAAGCTTACAAAAATGCTCTCAATGAGATAGAAACTTTTCGAGAAATTTTTCAAGATCAAAGTTATTTCATAGCCTTAAAAAAATCGGGGAATTATTACTTTAACGACAAAGATGGAACATATACAGGAAAAGAGAAGCGCTACACTCTTATGCCTACTAATCCAGAAGATGGTTGGTTTTTTGAAACATTGAGATCTGATAAACCTTATTTGTTAAATGTGGATAATGATGAAAAACTGAATGTAACCAAGATATGGATTAACATGCTCATTTATGATGAAGATGAAGTAGTTGGTATTTTGGGGACTGGATTAGATTTAACAGGCTTTATCAATGAGGTCTTGATACATGAAGAAGATGGAATAGATAATTTGTTTATAGATGATGATGGGTATATACAAGCACATACAAATCTAAAAATGATTGATTATCGAACTATTGCAAAAGCGCAAAACGAAACACGTCATTCAGTTTATACGATGTTAGATTTAAAAGAAGATAGAACTTGGCTGCAAGATGTTATTCAACACAAAAAAACTCATGATGTACATGATCTTAAAGTTTTGACAAAGTTTGTTCAAATAGATGGTGTTCGTAAAATGATTGCACTATCACACTTACATAGTATTGGATGGCATAATGTTTCGATTATAGATCCTAATGAGTTACTTGGATCTTCTTATTTTTTTAAATTAAATCTGATTATTTTTGTAAGTTTTTTTATTTTTATTTTTACTATCATCTATGCCGTAAACCGTTATGTTCTTCACCCATTAGAAAATTTGAATACAGCAGTAAGTCAGATGATGCATGGTAGATATAATACCGAAATTCTTATTGAGACAAATGATGAGATAGGGGAGTTATCTACAAACTTTTTGGAGATGTCTAAAAAAATTGGAAACTACACTCAAGAATTAGAGTTAAAAGTTGAAGAACGAACAGCAGAACTCAAAAAACTCGCTTCTAGTGATCCATTGACTAAGCTTCTCAATAGGCAAGGTATTTTTGATCACTGGGAAGCAGAATCAAATCGTTCTGCACGTCAAGAAGAAGGTGTTTCAATTCTTATGCTTGATATAGATCATTTTAAAAACATAAACGATATCTACGGGCATGACGTTGGAGATAAAGTGATAGTTTTTGTAGCTGATACACTTAGACACTTGTTAAGATCGTATGATATTGTCGGACGATGGGGTGGTGAAGAGTTCTTAATTGTTATAGCTTCAAATGAGAAAAACATCATCAGTCAAATTGCTCAAAAGATTCAAGAACAGATTGCCCAATCAGTTGTAGAGATTGGAGAGATAAAACTTGCCTTTACAGTGAGTATAGGGTATGTCATTGGAAAGCCTAATGAAAGCTTTGAAAATTTGGTAAAAAAAGCAGATATAGCTCTTTACAAATCAAAAGAAAATGGTAGGAATCAGGTTCAAGAATATTCTTGATGCAATTTTATGTAACCTTTCTTATGAAATGTAAGAATTTTCTATTTTAGATCTACTTTGAAATTTCTGGAATAGAAAAGTTAAAACAGCTCCCTTTTCCAACTGTACTTTCTACGCTCATACTTCCTTTGTGGAGATCTTCAATAATTCGTTTTGCAAGTGTTAAGCCAAGCCCTGTGCCTTGTTCACGTTGAGTAAAATCGCTTCCTTGGTTAAAAGGATCAAAAAGATTTTCAAGGTCTTCTGGAGGGATACCTTTTCCTGTATCACAAACACTTAGTTTGTGATAGCCATCTGCTTTGGAGTAGGAGATTGTTATTTTTCCTGTTTCTGAAGTAAATTTTATTGCATTACTTAGAAGATTTACAAAAACTTGTTTTAGTAAATGAAAGTCGGCATACATCGTAGTGTCCAAATCATCCTCAGAAGGTATAATCAACTCCAAATGTTTGTCATTTATTTGAGGTTCAATTAAAATTGATGTTTCTGATAAAATTTCTGAAAGTTTGAAAGATGTTGGAGAGTATTCCATTTTTCCTTCATCGACTTTTGAAAAATCTAAGATAGTATCTACTAATCTAAGAAGATTTTGTCCTGACACTAAGATTTTCTCAAAATATTTAACTTCTGGGCTCTTTGTTCCATATTTACGAATAAGAATTTGAGCAAATCCTATGATAGCATTCAATGGTGTTCTTAACTCATGTGACATATTTGCAAGAAATTTTCCTTTTGCTCTTTCAGCAGCTTGTGCAGAAATAACTGCTTCGTGTAGATTGGAAGTGTCAAATCTAATTGCTATATATTCAATTATTTCATCATTTTCGTCTAAAAGTGGAGAGATTGTTACAGAGACATAATAACAACTACCATCTTTGGCTTTGTTCTTAAGTTCACCTCGCCAAACTTTTTTATTGCTAATTGTGTTCCACAATTCTTCAAATACTTTTTTTGGAGTGTCAGGATGACGTACTATATTATGACTTTTCCCTATAAGTTCATCAGCAGTGAATCCAGATATTTTTTCAAACGCTTCATTCGCATATGTAATGATGCCTCTTGTATCAGATTTTGATACAATAGCCCCTTCATCAACAGCTTTTTTATATTCACTTAAAATTTTGTTTTTATTTATAATCTCTTTTGTTCTTAACTCGACTTTTTCTTCAAGTTCAGTGTTATCAGTTTCTAGTTTCTTTGATTTTTTGTATGCAAGAATAGAGTAGTAAATTATTAGTAACAAAATATTGAATCCTACGAATCCAATGATATAAAAACTCAACTGCTTGTTATGTGCCATGCTGTTTGAGATAGGTGTACTTACTTCTATAACTCCACGCATATCACCGAGTTTCCAGTCGTTTTTCGGTGTATCTTTTCTTGTGTTGTGACATGACACACACCCCTCAGCTACAAGATAGTCTGGAAATGCTGATCGGTAAGTGAGTTTTTTCTCATCATATTCTGTATAAATTTCACCCGGGTGTTGAAGAAGATAAGCTAAAGAGCGTTTTTGAAATCCATCAAGTGTACGTGAAGCCCTGTTTGGAAATGGAAAATCAGAGTACATCTGAACGCCGACATTGCTGTTTTCAGTAAAAATACTTCCTAAATCATGGACTAAAGTTGCAGGTAATGGGAGTGTGTTTGATTTCTCTTTATGATCATAATTAATATTTAAGTCTGTTTCTTTTCGAATCTTTCCAAGTACATTTTTGTTGTAATAACTTCGAAAGGTTCTTATATGATCTACAAGCACTTCTGCTTGTTCAATACTTTGCTCTTTTAAGTAAAGCGAAGATAGTTTTGGAACAAAGTAGGATAAACCAACAGCAAGGAATATTGATACAACAATGAATGGACCAATCATAGAATTTTGAAAAAGTGATGTTATAAATCTCATCGATTTCCTTGATACATGTAAAATGTAAACTTAAATAAGTAAATTTATAAAATCTTATTTTACTCTAGGAAATGTTAATGAATTGTTCTTTAAATATCTTTTCGTTTTTTAGATTCAGATTCAGACTTTGATTTACTTTTGGTTTTGACATTGAGTTCTAGTTCTTCAACTAAACTTTTTACATCAAGATTATGCTCTTTCATATCAGCCATTAATGTTACTATTACAGCTATAGTGTTTGGAACTTCACCTTTCTTCTTATAAGCTTGAATATTTTTTTCATTCACTTTAATAAGATTGGCAAATTTAGGGATAGTAGTTTCTAAGTCGAGTAATACTTTTTTAAACTCTATGAAAGTCATTGTTGTTCACCAATTAATAATATAATGAGTATTATACACATATTTTATTACTATTATGTATAAATTAAACAATAATTAAGTTTTAAATACTTACAATGGTAATAAATTATTACCTTTTACATTAAAATGTAGTAATAGATACTATTAAGGAAGAAAAAATGGCAAAAGAGCTAAAGAAAAAAGTTATAACTAAAGTTGCAAAAAAAGCTGTGAAAAAAGCTGATGTTAAAAAGAAAGATGCAGCGAAAGTTGTAAAAGCAGTAAAAAAAGCTGTAGCAAAAAAAGCACCAACTAAAGTAAAAGCGGCAAAAAAAATAGCTAAAAAAGCTGTAAAAAAAGCAGCATAATGATTTGTAGAGAAAAGTACTTTTTCTCTACATAATATGGATAAATAATATGTCAATTCTAATACCGAATATAAAATTTATTAAAGATGGTAATGAAAATGCAACCAATCTGTTAATAAAAATTTTACTCTACTCGAACTTAGCTATAATCAGCAGTGCTTTACTATTTACTTTTTTAAAGTAATTGTTGTAACTTTCCTACATATGCAGCTGAAAATGTTTTGTGTCAGCTAATTATTCGTTTTACATTTTAGAAAAGATTATCTTGTTTAATTTTATGTTATAATTATTATAATAATATTTAATTAAGGATAATTATGTTTTTTTCAAATGCTAAAGACGATAAAAAAAAGATACTACAGCAACAAGAACGTATCGAAGAATTACAAAGAGCTCTAGAAGATTCACAAGAGAAAAATATTGCATTAGAAAAAGCTGCACGATATGCAGATAGTAATAAAGTTATGAACGAACTGATTAAATCTCTTACTCAAGGTTTAACAGATGGTTGTGATAGAGATTTAAAAATCTTGCAAAGCGACCTAACAAATAATTTAGAAGAGCTTGAAGAGATTTCTAAACTTAATGAAGAAAATAGTGAGTTTACAGATGGATGCTCATTAGAGATTCACAAACTTGTTGATACACTTCAATCATTATTAGAGCATATCAATCAAACTTTCACTCAAGTTGAGACTTTAAATGACAGTGTCCAAAGTATTGCAGATGTTATAAATCTTATTAAAGATATATCAGATCAAACAAATCTTCTTGCTCTTAACGCTGCAATTGAAGCCGCACGTGCTGGAGAACATGGTCGTGGTTTTGCTGTTGTTGCAGATGAAGTAAGAAAACTTGCTGAAAGAACACAAAAAGCTACGAGTGAAGTTGAGATCACTGTTCATAGTTTAAAACAAAATGCTCAAGAAGTGCATGGACATTCAACTGAAATGGAAAAACTATCTCATCAATCGAATGAACAAATGGGAGTGTTTCAAGAGAAAATGGAACAACTTAGTTCCAATGCTGCTGCAATTGATCAAGATACAACAGATGTAACATATGCAATTTTTACTGTTTTAAGTAAACTAGATCATCTACTCTTTAAGGCAAATGGGTATAAAACTGTATTTAGACAAGAAGTTCATACAGAGTTTGCAAATGAATCAGAGTGTAGATTGGGTAGATGGTACAATAGTGGTGTAGGTAATGAAAAATTCAGCAAATGCCCTAGTTACTCAAAAATGCTTAATCCTCACAAAGAGGTTCATGATAATATTAAAAAGGCTGTTGAGTGTGTTCAAGCTGGAACATGTACTGAAGAATCTAAAAACGTAATGACATACTTTCAAAGTGCTGAAAAAGCAAGTGAAGAGGTAGTTTCTGTACTAGGAAAACTACTAGAAGAAGAGAAGCACATACGTCATAAATAACGTATTAGTTGACATGATTGTTATTATTGCTAAGTTGGTTTTAATTGTAGTAAATTATAGCTTTACAAATATATGTATTATTAATATAAGCTATAATAAAGCTTAAAAACTAGGGGTTTTAAAGTGAAGATACGGGTCTATTATGAGGATACAGATACTGGTGGGGTTGTGTATCATTCGAATTATTTAAATTTTTGTGAACGAGCTAGAAGTGATTGTTTTTTTAAAATAGGTCGAACTCCAGAACTTGAAAATGGGCATTTTGTAGCAAAGAGAATTAATGCTGATTATATTTCACCAGCTAAATTGGGAGATGAGTTGGAGATACAAACAGAATTACTTGAGATGAAAGCTGCTTCTTTTGAACTCAGACAAACGATTTATAAAAACTCAAAGAAGATATTTGTATTGGATATTTTACTTGTATACATAAGCTTTGAAGGAAGACCACAAAAGTTGGATGCTTCAACAAAAGAGCTTTTACTTAGTCTCTTTGAAGGTCTATAAGAAACCTTCAAAACTGCTAGGTTCTTCACTCTGAGGTTCAACAATAGGTGTATATGTAATAAATCGAGATACAGATGGCTTGAGCAGATGAATAGGGTAGAGCATCTGATTCTCAACAAGTTCTATGTTGTATTCTCTATCTGCATTAGTCATTTGGTGAAAGAAGAAATCAATTCCAACTGTTGTTGTATAGTTTATCCAATCGTAGTTGATGTCATTGTTGAGAATAGCATTTGTTTCTATGAGAACATTATTGTTTTCAGTGATTGAGTTTGCGATTACCATTTTTTCACGATCTTTGTACTGTGTCATAGATAATATGAGTGGATCGTAATTGATCTGGGTTGAGAGGATATTTGTTGCATTTGTGTCATATAGTGTAAGTTGCGACATAATCATACTTGTTTTTACAATTGGTGTGTTGATAAAACAACTAGATCCATTGATATCTTCATTTTCTTTAAGATAATGTTCTAAGTTTGTTGTTTTTCTAGAAATTGCAAATTTAATGGTCTCTCTATCCTCTATCTTCTCTTTCGTTTGAGCTTGTGTAAATGTGCCAAACTCATTTGTCACATTCATCTCAGGTGTTGTTTTGTATAAAAACGCATCCTCTTCATATTCTGCAAGTTTTTCTCCTATTGGAGATTTATCATGGAAAATCACAAGTGGTGAACTTGCTTCTTTGAGTAAAAGATCACTTTGTGCTTTGTAGTCTATTCCTCCAAAGTAAAGGTTTGGAGCATCTGTTTGAAGATCTTCCTTGTTGATAGTTGGAAAAAAGATTTTCAGTGGTGTTTGTATAGCAGCTGTTTGCTCTGCACCAGCTAGCGTCATTGGTGCAATTATATGTGTAAAACCATCTTCATACATCTGTGCTAAGGCCTTTTGAATATCTTCAATAGTTTCATTTTCTATTTTATAACTTCTTAATTCAAAAGGTTGGTTTTTCGTGATCAAATAAGCAAATGTTGCATTTGTTGTTGATGAAGCGTATTTTCCAATTTTTTTGTATGGTAGGAGCATTGCGATTTTTAGTTTAACATTGATGATTGGTGAACCAATGTTTAAAATGCAAACGTTAATTGATCTGATCTCATCTTGTACATCGTTTTGAAGTTTTTTATCAGCGTGTGCTAAAAATGAAAAGATCATTTCTTTGTCTATATATTCTTGCAAACAAGTTTCATCACATGGATATGGATCAAGATTTTGAACATATGTTTTAGGTAAAGGAATGTTTGATATTAAAAAACTTTGTCCAAAAAGAAAAATAGGAAATAATAAAAATAGAATTGTTTTTTTCATAATTTGATCTGTACCTTGCTAAATTTGCTTTGCTAATTGATGAAGTATTATATCTATTTTCTCTTAGAGTTTTTAGAGATGTGTTGTAGTCTTTAAGATTGTAAAGAAGATTTGATGGTTTTTAAATCAGCAAAAGTAAGTTTTTTTAACTCAGGATTGCGAAGTAAAAAAGATGGATGGTAGATTGGGATGAGTTTGTATTTTTTACAATCTATTACATGCCCTCTCACTGCTTCAAAGTTCTCAGTTTCGTAAGTCATAGAGTAGTATGCATCAGCACCGAGTGTCACTATAACTTTAGGTTGTATAAACTCAATTTGAGAGTTCAGATATGGTCTACAAGAGTCACACTCTGATGGTGAAGGGATATTGGAATTTAGCGTTTTGCACTTCACCACATGTGTAAAATAAACATCTTCTATACGCATTTGTAAAACGTTTTCAATCATTTTTCTTAAGCTTTCACCTGAGCGACCCGTATAGTAGTTATTTTGTGTGTCTTCAGTTTGTGAAACACTAAAGTCAATGATCATAAGCTCCGCATGAGGGTTTCCATATCCGCCCATACTTTGTCTTCTAGATTTGCTTAAATCGCACAAAAAACAGTTAGAAATATTTTTAGTAAGTTGCTCAAGAGATGTGGGGGTTTGGGAGTACTGAATCTCGTTGATAGGGAAAGGGTCACTGTACTCAAATCCCAAAGCTTTTTGGCGATAAAGATTTTGTAGCAGGATAAGGTTTTGGTAGGACTTCAAA
>Ga0181565_10003708_pt1 | contig 11738 bp, 8 predicted proteins | sample 101ome_16_FD_129661 | JGI IMG/M metagenome (GOLD analysis project Ga0181565, IMG submission 129661) | Coastal salt marsh microbial communities from the Groves Creek Marsh, Skidaway Island, Georgia - 101401AT metaG (megahit assembly) | ecosystem: Environmental > Aquatic > Marine > Intertidal zone...
GTGCCCTTTGTGATGAGATCATCGATCAAAACACCTATATAAGCATCCTTTCTTGTGAGCACAAATGGAGCCTTAGCATTCAACTTTAAATGAGCGTTGATACCCGCCATCATACCCTGAGCAGCCGCTTCTTCATAGCCCGTAGTTCCATTGATCTGACCCGCAAAAAATAAGCCTTCTATCAACTTCGTCTCTAGCGTATGCTTCAATTGTGTTGGAGGGAAATAATCGTATTCGATCGCATAGCCCGGACGGAACATGACTGCTTTCTCAAAACCAGGAATCAACCTTACAGCCTTCTCTTGTACCTCAAATGGAAGAGAGGTACTGAAGCCATTTACGTAGACTTCATGTGTCTTCCATCCCTCCGGTTCAACAAAGACCTGATGACGATTCTTATCCGCAAAGCGATGGATCTTGTCTTCTATTGAAGGACAGTACCTCGGTCCGATCGACTCAATCTGTCCATTATACATCGGCGACTGATCGATACTCTCACCAATAACCTCATGGACTTTTTCGTCGGTATAGGTAATGTGACAACTGAGTTGTTCGCGCAATCTGACAGTCCCTAAGAATGAAAACTTAAAAGGGTCCATGTCTCCCTCTTGGACTTCCATTTTTGAATAGTCCAATGAGCGGCCATCCATTCTTGGTGGAGTTCCAGTTTTCATTCGTCCACTATCAAAACCTAAGGACTCTAGCTGCTCCGTAATTCCTGTAGAAGCCTTCTCACCTATTCGTCCTCCTCCGATCATCTTCAGCCCAACGTGTATGAGGCCATTCATAAAAGTGCCACTCGTCAATACAACCGCGCGCGACTCAAATCGGATACCAAGGGATGTATTGACTCCTTTCAACTGGCCACCGTCCATCCACAAACTCGTAACCGAATCTTGCCAAAAGGATAAGTTGTCCGTATGCTCCAAAAGCTCTCTCCACTTCAGGGTAAAAAGAGCTCGGTCATTTTGGGTTCTCGGACTCCACATCGCAGGACCCTTAGAACGATTCAACATCCTAAACTGTACCGCGCTGTAGTCACTGACAACTCCAGAGTAGCCTCCCAGGGCATCGATCTCACGCACGATCTGACCTTTAGCCACTCCCCCCATAGCCGGGTTACAGCTCATCTGGGCGAACTTGATCATATCCATGGTGATCAAGAGTGTCTTGGATCCCAAATTGGCAGCAGCAGCTGCTGCTTCACAGCCGGCATGTCCCCCACCTACTACGATTACATCAAACTTTCTTTCCATTATGTTTCACATGAAACCTTTGTCTTCTAGAAGCTGCAAATATCGATCTTCTTGACCACGCATCTCCGCCTTCTCATCATCCGTATGATCATCGAAACCCACTAGATGAAGGAGCCCATGTATAAACAAACGGTAGAGCTCTTGTTCATCACTTACTCCATATTCTTTCGCATTGGTTCTACAAACCTCCCAGTTGATGTAGACATCACCGGCTATTTCGTCTGTGTCACTCATGTCGAAAGTCAGAATATCCGTACTATAATCATGATCTAAATACTTGATATTCAGCGCCGTATGCTGATCGTCATTCATGATAACAAATAACACTTCAGCAAACTTAGCATCCTGATCCTCAGAGAGTTGAGAGATCACAATCTCCACCACATCTTGATAGACGGGCTTGGGTACAAAATCTTTGTGTTCGGAAAAAACGCACTCGATCATTGCGATCTATGCTTGTACAGAAACGGCAGTGCCAAGGTCAAACGACAAACAAACGGTAGAACCCTCATTGAGGAACTCGATTTCGTCGCTAAGGTTCTTCATGATGAAAATACCCCTGCCGCTTCCCTTTTCAATGTTAGCTGGATCTGTAGGGTCCGGAAGATTCTGATGGTCAAAACCCTTACCCGAATCAGACACCTCAATGGTCATTTTAGTGCCTTCAAAATCAAAGATCACCTCGACCTCTTTCTCTGCATCACCCCCTGAACCATGGTGAATTGCATTCAAGGTAGCCTCACTCACTACCACGAGAATGTTGCCGTAAGCCTCCTCCGGTAATTTGCCGTCCGCGTACAATTGATCAATGATCGATTCGACCTTGTTCAACTCTTCGAGGCGGGCGTTGATAAGTATGGCGATCCTGTTGTTCAAGTCAATCTTGAAAGTTACTAAAGTAACGGTTTACTTGATTCCTGTAAAAAGGTTTCAAATTCGCTGGAACTGTTCGATACAATTCAAGCTCTCTTTCCGTCTTTTTCTCAAACTCTTCCCAGACCTCCGGAGGCACTTGATAATTGTTGTCAGCACTCTTGGATTCCCTTTTATTGTCCAGCTCTCGTTCACGATCTGCCTTCTCGGATTCCAGTAATTTGGTGATGATCTCTTGTTGCCTCCTCATAGTCTCGGCAGTTATGTTTTGATACAACAGATCTTCTTCCGTCTGTTCCATCATTCGCTCCACTGACTCCATAAGTTCCTTGGCAGAGCCTTCTTGGCCACCATTCTCCATAGATTCACTCATCTGTCTCAGCTGCTTACGTAATGCTGCCTGTTCCGCCGCCAATCGAGCCAATTCTTTACTCATCGAACCCATTCCCATTCCTGAACTCTGACCGGGCTGCTTTCCATTCGGGTTGTTCCCCTTTTCCATCGCATCCTTCAGCTTCTGCAGCTGTTGATTCATCGCCTTCTGTAACGCTCGCATTTCCGCAGCACTAGGCTTCGATCCCTGTCCTTGACCCGGCTTGTTGCACTGACCTGATCCCTTCATGCCCGACTGCATCTGTTGCTGCATGTTCTTGATGATCTCATCAAAAAGAAGCGCCAAATTGTTCAAGGCCGTCATGGAAGTCTGCTGCCTCTCAGCGGCCATAGCCTTGTATCGCTGCTCTTGATTCGGCGGCTGATTGGTCAAATTATCCAGCGCCTTTTCCATGTTGAACTTGACATCTGCCACCTCGTCATTGATCTTCTTGTCGATCTGAGGAACACGCTTGCTCAGGGCCAGAAGCGAGTCCTCAACGATGCGCGTATCATCCATCAGATCCTTCTGGCGCTTGGCATACTCGACGTACTTCGGGTCATTGCCTCGTAGAGGCTTGAGCGTTTCCATAACATGCTCCTGATCTTTCGAGAGCTGAACAATGTTCTCCAAAAGCTGACGCATATTTTCCAAGTTCTCGGTCTGCTGCTCCTGAGACATGGATTGCTGGAATTGTGACAACGACTCCTGCATCTCCTTCATCTTTTCCTTCGCCTTCTGCTGCTGTTCACCCGCCTTGTTCTCATTCGAACGCTGCAGCTGTTCCTTTGCCTCTTTCATGCTTTGTTCCGCGTCGTCCATTGGCTCAGACAGATCCGGCATCTCGTGGCGATCCTCCAGGGTCTCATTCATTCCCTCGAGGTCTTCCATGTTCTTTTCAAAATCGTCTAATCGTCCCTGCAGATCTTGCTGCTCCTCCTGAAGAGTTGAGGCTTCCTCTTCTTTCCCTTCTGTCTTCTCCTGAAGCTCCTCTTGATCCTTGATCAACTCCTCCAACTCCTGGGTGCGCTCTTCAAGTGACTGCTCAAACTCCAGTTGTTTGAAGAGCTCTAGTGTGCGATCCATCTCCTTCTCCAACTTCTCATTATCGAGATCCATCTCATCGAGCTTGTCGAGCATCTGCTGCTTGTTCAGCTCCTCCAAGAGTCGATTGTACTCCTCATACTTCTCCTTGAAATCATCGTCAAAGAGCTTTTCGAACATCTCTTGGATCATTTGTTGCTTCTCCAGCAACTCCTCCGAATAAGGATTGAACTTATTTGAACGCTCCATCTGTTGCCGCTGCTGTTCCGCCTTCTTCTGGAGCTTCTCCATCATCTCCTTTCGATCATCTAAGAGTTTCTTCAACGCCTCCTTATCCTCCCAGTCGATCTTCTTCTTTTCGAGCAAATCCTTTCGGACATCCTTCAATTTCTCTTGCATGTCTTGAAGCGCCTTTTCTTCATCGGAGAGCGACTTCTTGGTTTGCTCAAACTGTTCTTGATTCTCTTCCTTTAACTCCTCTCTTGTAGGTGCACGGTAGGTCCACTTCTTTGTAGAAGAGCTTTTCGCTCCGTTGATCGCATCGTTGTCCCAGACTTGCAAATAGTATGTGATCTCATCGCCGGGGACCTTCAGCAGAGAATCGGCTGGAAAAGCATAAACGAAGGCCTGCTCGGTCATGTTCTGGTATATCTGAATATCCTCCTCATGGAGAACCTGCCCCTGTTCGTTCTCCACTGCAAAGCGCAGTCGGCTGAAGCCATAGTCATCCTCCAAGTCTCCATTGAAATAAAAGATCATCCGAGCGGTATCGACCCTGCTGTCGACTTGGATCACAGGAAACTCGTCTTTTACAGCGACCACCTCTACTGAATTGCTATCCACGATAGCCGAAGGAGACCGCATGCGGAGTCGTACCATATTGGATTCAAGAAACCGTCCGCTAAAGGAGAGATTATCGCTGTTTACGTCCGCCGCAGCTAGCTCATCTCCGATCAGGACTTCTGGCGATTCCACATCCTTCAGGCTCATCAACCATGTGATCGATGTACCCTCAGGCACGACCAACTTGCTGCGATTGACCATCTGCTCGTCCTGCTTGCCCGTATAGGCAGGATAGTCCATACTCGCTCGACTCTCGAGCACCTTAGGTTGAGACAATACCTTTAAAGAGAGGGGTTGAGAATAGACGGAAGTGCCCCTCAATCGAAATGGAATATCGTTCCTGACGTTGTTGAACGTGTAAGAAAACTGTCCGTCGGCACCTTTCTTCATTCTGAATTGAGACTGGTCCATTTCCACAAAAACATTGTTCGGTGTCGCCTCGCCTTCGGTCAGCACCTTCAATTCAAACGCCTTCCCCTCAACAACGGAAAGATCTGCATTCAGAATCTCGAATCTAAAAGGGGCCGGAGGAATGAACTGCTCATCGTATTGAATGATACGCCCGGCACTATCAGTCAGCGCTCGAGCATCCCACAGCGAAATCGCAAAAAGAACAACCACGGGAATGGCGGTCCAACGGACCCACTTCAAGCTCTCCCTCAGATCGACCGCTTCTCTGAAGTCAAATAAGTTCAGAGCTCCTGCCCTTTGCGTCAGACTTGCTTGGACCAACTTGAGCTCGGCGTTGGCCCCCTCTCCCAAACTGATCGCGTTTAAAAGTCTGTCGTCAATATCCGGAATGGCCTTACCAATGGCTTTCGCAGCGTCGGGTTGACCCAAATTGCGAAACCATCCTTGGTATTGCATCCATGGCCTGAGGACCTGGCTCACCAACATACCTCCCACCATCAGCACAAAACCAAAGAAAAGCACCATTCGCGGTGTGGTATTGAGACGATAGACATACTCCACCAAGGCGACGATCAGTCCGAGCGCCAGTGCCACACCCAGTGTGATCAAGCCGCCCGCGATCAACTTACTCAGGTAGAACCGCTTGAGGTAGCCCTCAATGTTTTCATGAAGTCGACGAAGGTCTTCCATACATTCTCTTCAAAGATACCAACGAAAGTTTGCGGCCATTGTTAAGTCGGGGTAAAGAAAATATACCCCAAAAGCCCATTGCCCTTGGCAACAGCTATCTTTGCCGCCCCATAATTTCTAGACTGTGAGTGAAGTTAGAGTGAGATTTGCCCCTAGTCCAACCGGACCTCTCCACATGGGTGGTGTTCGTACGGCGCTGTTCAACTATCTATTCGCAAAGGCGAATCAAGGAAAGTTCTTGCTACGTATCGAGGATACAGACCAGACGCGCTACGTGCCCGGGGCAGAAGACTATATACGTGAAGCCTTGGCTTGGGTCGGAATGGATACCGATGAAGACCCATGGAAAGGTGGCGATGTTGGGCCTTACCGTCAATCCGACCGCAAGCCGATGTATCGTCAATATGCCGATCAACTCATTGAGGCCGGACACGCGTACTACGCTTTTGACACGCCCGAAGAGCTCGATGAAATGCGTGAGCGACTCAAGCGAGCCAAAGTGCCGAACCCACAGTACAACGCCGCGGTGCGTATGACGATGAAAAACTCTCTCACGCTTTCCGCGGATGAAGTAAAGGCTCGATTAGACAATGGCGACCCGTACACGATCCGTGTAAAGATCCCGCGCAATGAAGATGTTCGCTTTCACGATATTATTCGCGGATGGGTTCAAGTGAGCTCGTCTCAACTCGATGACAAGGTCATCTTCAAGTCGGATGGCATGCCTACGTATCACCTTGCGAACATCGTCGACGACCACCTGATGAAGATCACCCACGTGATCAGGGGAGAGGAGTGGCTGCCGTCGGCTCCTCTACACATCCTTCTCTACCGCTTCTTGGGGTGGGAAGAAACGCGACCTGAATTTGCCCACCTTCCTCTCATTCTTCGTCCGGACGGAAACGGCAAGTTGAGCAAGCGCGATGGAGACCGTCTTGGATTTCCTGTGTTTCCGCTGGAGTGGAAGGATCCTTCCACCGGTGAGATCTCTTCAGGTTATCGTGAGAATGGATACTACCCCGAAGCCTTCACCAATATGTTGGCCTTCCTAGGATGGAACCCAGGCACGGAAAAGGAACTCTATTCGATGGACGAGCTCATTCAAGACTTCACCTTGGAGCGTGTGGGTAAGTCAGGGGCGAAGTTTGATACTGACAAGACGCGTTGGTTCAACCAGCAATGGCTACGCATGCAGCCCGTCGAGGAGCTCGTTTCTGCACTCAAGCCTAACTTGGAAAAGGAAGGTTTAAGCTGTTCCGAGCAGCAGTTGCCGGCCTACGTCAACCTGATGAAGGAACGAGCCACCTTCGTGAGCGATATGCTCGAGGGCCGTTACCTCCTTGAAGCACCCGAAAGCTACGATGATAAGACAGTAGCGAAAAAGTGGAAAGAGAATTCAGCTGACATCATGAACGACCTGATGGGAGTCTTTGAGAAGGTGGAACCCTTTACCTCTGAAGCGCTGCATGACGCCTTCAATGGTTTCTTACAAGATCGTGAGCTAGGCATGGGCGCCGTGCTTCCTGTTCTACGCGTGCTGGTCACGAGCAAAGGAATGGGGCCAAGCATGTCAGACATCATGGCCTTCATCGGAAAAGAGGAGACCTTGCAACGTCTTCGCGATGGCATAGAACGACTATCTCGTGGATAGGGTAGAGGTGCGTGGTATGCGCATTTATGCCAAGCATGGATGCCATGAAGAGGAGCGTAAGTCAGGAGGTCCTTTCGAAGTCGATGTCATTGTGTGGGGAGATTTTTCCTCTGCGATCAAGTTTGACGACATTGAAAAAGCCGTGGACTACGTTCGGTTGATGGACCTGGCGAAGGAAGTAATGCAAACACCGAAGAATCTGATCGAGACTGTGGCTAAAGATCTAGCGAAGCGTGTGTTACACGATTTTTCCTCCGTTCAAAAGACAGAGGTTTCGATTCGAAAGATGAAACCTCCGGTGGATCATGATCTTCAATTCGTGTCAACGACCATTACCCTTGATCGCACACAGAATTAATCGCTAAATTCGCGACCCAATAAGGTCTCGTGGCCGAGTGGCTAGGCAGTGGTCTGCAAAACCATCCACAGCGGTTCGAATCCGCTCGAGACCTCAAAAACACCAACAAAAGCAAACCTCGAACTTGTTCGGGGTTTTTTGTTCCATTTACCTCATGAATAGACTTGTCCTCTTTTTGATCCTCTCCGGAGCGGTTCTTGTCTTTGATCTCTACGCTTACCAAGGCCTAAAGGTGGTCATCAATGGATGGCCGGGAATCGCTCAGCGGGTAACCAAAGTCTTTTTTTGGGGGTTGACGGTGATCACCCTCCTCTCCTTTGCGCTATATGAGCCGCTATCTGCGAGCGAGAAAGGCCGCAAAGTGCTCATGTTGATCGCCACCATCGGTGTGGCAAACATCTTAGGCAAGTTCCTATTTGCTCTTTGGTTGCTTGTTGATGATCTCTTCCGAGGCTTGCAATGGGTATGGAAAAAATTGAACCCCACAGTAAAGTCCGTAGATGGGGGAATCAGCAGAAATGAATTCTTGGCCGGAATGGGCGCGCTATCAGCGACCTTACCCGTCCTTTCGATGACGTGGGGCGTAGTGAGTGGCGCGCATGACTACACCATACGAAAGCGTACCCTCAAGATCAAGGGGCTACCGAAGTCCTTTGAGGGATACACCATAGCTCAGATCTCGGATGTGCATTGCGGTTCGTTCTGGAGCCGTCGCGCCGTAGAGCGAGGGGTCGAAATGATCAACGACCTGAACGCTAACGCCGTGTTTTTCACAGGCGACTTAGTGAATAATCGCGCAGATGAATTGGTGGAATGGACCGACGTCTTCAGCAAGATCACAGCGAGGGATGGCGTTTACAGCGTATTGGGAAATCACGATTACGGCGACTATGTACCCTGGAATTCGCTAGAAGAGAAGAAGAAGAACCTCGAACTCCTCAAACAATTACAGCGACAGGAATTGGGCTGGAGCCTCCTTATCAACGAGCACCGTATTCTCGAAAGGAATGGCGAACAGCTGGCGGTCGTAGGCATAGAAAACTGGGGGGCCAAAGGGCGATTTCCAAAGTACGGTGATCTGAGCGCCGCTGTTCAAGGCCTCTCAAAAGACACCGTGCAGCTTCTTCTTTCACATGACCCTAGTCACTGGAAAGAGCAAGTGGTCACAGAATTTCCACAGATCGATGTGATGTTTGCTGGCCACACGCACGGCATGCAGTTTGGCATTGAAGTAGGAAGCATCAAGTGGAGTCCCGTTCGCTACTTCTATCCGGAGTGGGCGGACCTGTATCGTGAAGGAAATCAGCAGCTTTACGTAAATCGGGGATTCGGCTACATCGGCTACCCCGGTCGCTTCGGTATCTTGCCAGAGATCACCCACTTCACACTTCAATCCGCCTAATAGGCAACGAACCGTACCTTCTTTCGTTCTGGACACGAGGGTGTTTATCCCTTATCTTTGTAAGGATTGCATATGAACTTGCGTCAATTACAAATAGGATTGTGGCTTGGGGTGTTTCTCGTCTTGGGGAATACGCACGCTTTTGCACAAAAGCTTACCGACCCTTCGATTCCGAACAAGAAGGGTAGTGTGCGTCTGTATAACAACCCTAAGATCAAGAAAAGCTCGATCGATTGGAAGTCGACACGACTTGAGTTCATGGGAGGAGGGGGTGCCTCAGGGTTTCTGGGAGACCTAGGAGGTCAAGACTCACCTGGACAACTTTTTATCTTCGACTACGAGCCGACCATGACCCGATGGATTGCTTCAGCCGGGGCACGCTACTTTGTGAGAGAGTATCACGCAATTCGAGGAATGTTGAGCTACGCTCAGGTTCGCGGCGACGATGCCCTCACAAACTATCCCAATCGTAGGTATCGAAACCTAAACTTCAAGTCCAATATCATCGAACTCGGTGGTGTTTATGAGTTCCACATCTTCAAGCCAAGCTTCATACACTTTGCCGGATCTAGCACTACTAAGATCTTTGATGGCAATCGCTTTGGTGCCTATCTCAGTGGGGGACTCGGACTCTTTTACTACAATCCAAAAGGCAAGTTAGGAACCCAGTACTATGCCCTCAAACCATTGAGGACTGAGGGACAAGGATTCGAAAACGGACCCTCGAACTATAGTCGCTTGGCCTTCAGCTTTCCAGTAGGAGGAGGGGTCTATATGTTGTTGGATAAGAACTTCACCGTTGGTCTGGACTTCGGCATGCGTTTTACTTCCACTGATTACATCGATGATGCCAGTGGTTATTTCTACGACAATGACGCCATCCGAGCAAGAGATGGAGAGCTAGCCGCCTATTTCGCCAACCCAAGTGTCGCGCTTCAGAACGTCCCGGACCGAAACTGGTACACGAAGAATCAGCCTCGTGGTGGATCACAGAGCAATGACACTTACATGTTCTTGCAATTCACCGTAAGCAAGGCGTTTGTTCCTTCTTATTCGAACAAAGAGTTCAAGCAAAAGAAGCGCAAGAGAATCAAGGCCTATCCTAAGAAAAAGAAGCACGATAAACGTCGTGAGAGGAAAAATAAGAGCTACAACAGCAAGCGCATCAAGCAGAAAAAGCGCAAATTCAAAGCTCCGAAGCTCAACTTCGGTAAGCGCAAGAAGTACAAGCAGAACTCATTCTAGCAAGCTCTTCACTTAGATCTTGTACACTAAAGAGATCTGGAAATCTACCAATTGACTTGGATCCTCCAAGAAAGTAGGCTCACTCTCCAACCTGAAGTCGCTCTTACGATCATACTGGCTTGTGATCGGAATCATGCCGCGGACATCGGCATAGACCTTTGGCGCCAATTGTCGCTGAAAGCCCGCGGTCAAACCAAAGCGGATCGGCTTAAGACCTTCTCTTGAATTGTCATCAAACAAATTCACCTCAGCACTCACATAGTCACTTGAGTTGTACACCATGTACGATTCATTCTTGACTCGCAGGAGGTAATCAGCGAAGAATCCAACGGCAGCGTGTGTTTGATCATTCATCTCTACATGCATCATGATAGGCATATGAATGTAGTCCATCGTGGTGGCCACCAAGCTTTCATCTACATCTTCCAATACCGTTTCTGCCGTAGCAATATCCTCAGGACTGTATGACGGCGTCAACACATTCAATACAGGGCTGAAGTCAACCCCTCTTTTGCGCTCGATGCCATTACCACTTCTTCTCAAGTGACCGGCTTCGAATGTGATGAACGTTTTAGGCGCTATGTCCATTTGATAACCTAAAGAAAGAACATTGTTCACCCTCCACTTTGCAGCAACATACTCAGAGTTGCTCTCTCCGCTACCGAAGCGAACACCGCCACGAACAAATAACCCCTCCGAGCGGTCGTCAGAGACTACATAAGCCGGCTCAGAAGTAATGCTTCGCTCCAAAACTCCCTGAGTAAAAGAAAGGAAGCTCAACGCAGCCATGCGATTCAAACCGCTTCGACGAGCCGCATGCTCTAAGGCCCTTGTCAGTTCATCCCGCGCGCTTGTAGACTCATCGAATGCGACGACAGACTCCTCGATCATCGATATGTCATCGGAAGCTGAAAGCTCCACATTGTGCGCGTCATCAGACCTATATGATGTTTCTGCCAACACCGCGTCTTGAGAGTCCCCCTGGTCTTGACCTCCATCAAAGAGTTGGGTAGCTTCCGCCCAAGAGACGGCGCTTTCCGTTGGTATTGATGGGCTGTCGATCGCGGCTTGTGCTGATACTCCGATCACTCTTTCTTGGTCTACATGAAGGGGAGCGTCCATGGACACCAATCCTCCTACGGTCAGAATAGTAACAAATGAGGCCGCCATAGGCCACACGGAGGAGCTTGTTGACGCAACAGAGGTGCCAACCACGGCTTCACCCGCTCCCAGCGCTGTCTCCACCGCAGACCACTGACTGGCTGGATCCACTGAATGGTCATTCAGTCCTTCGAAACGCTCTCGAAAGACATCATCGATATTGTGCTCAAAATTATCCATAGAGGACCGCCAGATCGGGATAGGCTACTTTGAGTTTGGATTGAATCTGCTTGCGCGCAGAAGAGAGATGCCACTTCGAAGTGCCAACAGATATATTCAGCTGATCAGCGATCTCCTTGTGGCTGTAACCATCGATGGCGAACATGTTGAACACCACCTTGCTGATCGGTGAAATACTGTCGATGACCTCCATCAGTTCATCAACGGACATATTGTTGACGCCATCGTTGTAAACCTGATGGGATGGAAGA
>Ga0181565_10003714_pt1 | contig 11719 bp, 10 predicted proteins | sample 101ome_16_FD_129661 | JGI IMG/M metagenome (GOLD analysis project Ga0181565, IMG submission 129661) | Coastal salt marsh microbial communities from the Groves Creek Marsh, Skidaway Island, Georgia - 101401AT metaG (megahit assembly) | ecosystem: Environmental > Aquatic > Marine > Intertidal...
AGCGCTGCTTCCAGACCGCTCAGCTGAAGGGCTTCGTATTCTTCGTCCGCAACCAGTTCCGCGGGGTTCTCTTCTTCACCCAGAGTGAGATAACCCGACGGTGAGCCAACGAACTCATCGTCCTCCGCAGACAGCGGCTCGAAACTTTCATCGACATTGGCAAGCCGTGCCTCCATCTCTAAGACTTCAGCGGGCTTCACGCCAAGATCACTTGCAACCTTTTCAACCTCCTCCTGGCTGAACCACCCGAGCCGCTGTTTCGATTTGCGCAGGTTGAAGAACAGCTTCCGCTGGGCTTTGGTGGTCGCGACTTTGACGATCTTCCAGTTCTTCAGGATGTATTCATGGATCTCTGCCTTGATCCAGTGCACCGCAAACGAGACCAGCCTGACGCCGTGGCTAAGATCAAACTTTTTCACGGATTTCATCAATCCAACATTGCCCTGCTGGATGATGTCGTCGAGCGGCAGGCCATAACCGTTATAGCCGCGTGCCACATAGACAACGTATCGCAGGTGCGACAAAACCAGTTTCCGGGCGGCTTCCAGATCACTTTCGGTCTGGAACCGCTGAAACAGTTCAGCTTCCTCTTCTGCACTTAGAACAGGAATCTGCTGAATTGAATCGAGGTAGCTCTGCAGAGAGCCCGTATTGAGAACGGGGAGCTGCGCCGTGTGAGCCATCGCTGTCATCAATCAAGTCTCCTTTTTCTGTTGGTTACAATAAGTTAGAGCGTAAAACTCTGACTTGGTTCCTTTTAAATTGGGACGGATCTGCGCTTTTCAAGGGCAAATTTGACCTGTATCAGGCTATTGAGGCAGAACCTGAGGAGCCAGTAAACTGGCCGGATGAGCGCCATCCAGCCCAATGCCCAGCAGTTCAATCCCAACCAGCTCAATCTCGTGCATGTCGCAACTTATGAACGCGAGATCGGCGTGCCCCTGGTCAGAGTCTGGGAGAACGTGCTCGACTGGGAGCACCTCCCCTGGCTGCACCGGACATCCTTTGACTATGTTGAGCTGGATGCCGGCGGTGACTGGGGCTGGCGCACCTGGTCGGACCCGGAGCATCTCTCCCACGTCGAACTGACCCGGACGGACCAGCATCGCTATGTCGCCCGCAGCTACAAGGCCGGCACACAGGCTTCTGAAATCTGGACAGAATTGACCGACTTCGGCGATACAACCGGGGTCAGTGTCACCTTCCATATCGCCGATGTGACCGAGGCCGCCAGTGAGACCGTCGGCGCGGCAATGATCCGGCTTTATACCCGTCTCTGGGATGAAGATGAGGCCATGATGCAGGAGCGCCACCGGCGACTGCATGAAGACCGCGCGCTGGCAACTGAAGTTGACCTCGGTGAATACGATTCACTGCAGCAGTCGGTGCAACAGGGCGAGCGTGTCGTCTTTCAGCTGCAGCGCAGGGAATACCAGCTTGCGCAGGACAAAGACGAACTCACCTGCCACAGCACTATCTGCCCACACCTGCTGGGCCCACTGCAGACCGGTTCAGAACCTGGAGAACTGTTTTGCGCCTGGCACGGCTACCGTTTCAATCGTGACACAGGTGACTGTACCTTCCCGGCCGAGGCAACCTGCCGGCTCAGTCCGACACCGGACCTCACCATCGAGAACGGCAGGCTGATCGCTCGCTCGGTGCGATAGAGCACCTGGACTGGAGGAGTCTGCAGGCTCCTGATAGGCTCGTCACATGAGCAATGACCTGCACGACCTCGCCCTGATCCTCGACTCCAGGGTGCCGATTCTGGCCATCGAATCCTACGAGGAGCCACGCGTACTTGAGATGCTGACAGGGCTGGCTGTGCATCGGACGCTGCCCCTGTTCACCTGGTCAATCACCGAGGGCCTGAACCGACTCGGATTCGGCGCAGAACCCGAAACCGTTGATTCCCCCAGCGCGACCCATGTGCTCGAAGTCATCAAGGAAAGCCAGACACCCTCGCTGTTCGTACTGTGTGACTTTCACCCCTACCTGAAGGACGAACCGGTGAACATTCGTCTGCTGCGCGAGATCGCGATGCGACATAACCAGCTCGACCACACAATTGTCCTGCTGAGTCACGCGCTCGACCTGCCGCCCGAAGTCCGCCGCTACAGCGCCCGCTTCGAGTTGTCGATGCCAACAGAAGAGCAGCTCATGCACCTGGTGCGGGAGGAAGCGAACAACTGGTCGAAAGCGAAAGGCGGCAGGCCTGTGCGGAGTGCATCTGACACCTTCAGAAAGCTGGTAAATAACCTCAAAGGCCTGCCCATCCAGGACGCAAGGCAGCTTGTCAGGGGCGCCATCTTTGATGACGGCGTCATCGACGAATCTGACATTCCGGAGCTCAATAAGGCCAAATTTGCTCTGATGGATATGGAGGGCGTACTCAGCTTCCAGTACGACACCGCCCGCTTCAGCGAGGTCGGCGGCCTGGCGCGACTGAAAGACTGGCTCAAGCAACGCGAGTCGAGCTTCCATGCCGATCCGAAGGATAAGAATGGCAGTGGCATGGACATACCGAAAGGCATCATGCTGCTTGGCGTCCAGGGCGGCGGCAAAAGTCTCGCCGCGAAGGCGGTTGCCGGCATGTGGTCACTGCCTTTGTTGCGACTGGATTTTGGCGCGCTTTACAACAAGTTCTACGGCGAAACCGAACGTAACCTGCGTGAGGCCCTGAAGCTCGCTGACCTGATGGAACCCTGTGTCCTCTGGGTGGATGAGATCGAGAAGGGGCTGTCGACCAGCCAGAATGATTCCGGTCTGTCATCCCGGGTATTGGGCACACTCCTGACCTGGATGTCGGAACGGACCAGCAAGGTATTCATCGTTGCGACATCCAACGATATCTCGCAGCTGCCGCCGGAACTGGTGCGCAAAGGCCGGCTTGATGAGATCTTCTTCGTGGATCTGCCCAGCACGCGGGTCCGGGCTGAGATATTCCAGATCCACCTGAAAAAACGCACCCAGGATCCCGATCATTTCGATATCGTGGCCCTGGCGGAGCTGACCGATGGCTTTTCTGGCGCTGAGATTGAACAAATTATCGTCAGCGCCATGTACAACGTCGCTGCCAGTGATGCTGAGCTTTCCATGGCAGCCCTGCAATCTGCGATCCTCGAGACCAATCCGCTGTCAGTGGTAATGGAAGAGAAAATGCTGCAGCTGCGCGCCTGGGCGCGCGACCGGTGCGTCTTCGCAGACGACCCCTGAATCATTACCAGCCAGAGGAGAAGCAAGAGGCCAATGAAAGTCAGCAGTATCGACTGGGACGACTGGACACCAGAAGAGGTCGCCACCCTGCTCTTTGTTGCCCGGGCGGGTGAGGTCCTGCTTATCCGCAAAAAGCGCGGGCTTGGCGCAGGCAAAATCAATGGCCCTGGCGGTCGCCTTGAAGAGAATGAAACACCGCTTGAATGTGCCATTCGCGAGACGCAGGAAGAACTGCTGATCAACCCACTGGATATCCGACCGGCAGGAGAGCTGTTTTTTCACGCTAACGATATGCCACGTATCCATGGACATATTTTCGTTGCCGGTAACTACGAGGGCACACCCACAGAAACTGATGAAGCGATTCCACTCTGGTTTCGCTATGAGGACATACCCTTTGATGAAATGTGGGATGATGACCGCCTCTGGCTGCCCCGAGTACTCGCCGGTGAGTCCGTTCAAGGATTCTTTACTTTTGTTGAGGAAACCATGCTCGATCACGATATCCGGTTTTTTTGATATCATGGACCTTCCCTAAGGGTAACCCCGCAACATGTACGAAATACCCAAAATCAGTGTACCGGTCGAACTGCTGCTGGCAGATAACGAATCGATACGCGGCAAGATTTTTGTCACCGAGGATCTGGTTTCTGCTGGCGGCAATCCGCTGATTGAGGACTTCCTGAATGCGGATAAGGAACAGTTTTTTCCCTTTGAATCTGATGCAGGTGCCTATCGCCTGATCAACAAAAAGCAGATCGCATTTATTCGCACCGAGCAGGACGATTCCGAAATCAAGGAACAGACTCCCATCAAGCCGAAAAACCTGGTGGCACACTTTACCAACCAGCGCACCGTCTATGGCCTGGTCTATCCGACTCTGGCTGAGGAATCACGCGTTTCCGATATTCTCAACGAGAACGTCGACTTCATTTCGATATACCAGAACAACCAGAAGATTATCGTTAACCGGAATCACATCATTTACGTCAACGCCAACTGAGCAAGGACTATCACTATGGCATCACTGGAAGTGCACCAGTTCCCCTGTCTATCTGACAATTACGGTTACCTGATTCATGACCCGGATGCCGGTGTCACAGCAACGATCGATACGCCTGAGGTTGGCCCGATCAATGCAGCCCTGGAGGCTAAGGGGTGGCAGCTGACGCATATCCTGAACACTCACCATCACTTCGATCACGCCGGCGGTAACGAAGTGCTGAAAGCCCAGTGGAATTGCACGATCGTTGGTTCGCGCTCAGATGCCGCACGTATTCCAGGCATCGATGTGCAGGTTTTCGACGGCGACACCTACCGGTTTGGTGAACACGAGGTCCAGGTGTTTGATGTATCAGGTCACACGATAGGCCATATCGCGTTCTACTTCCCCGAAGCAGCCACACTGTTCAGCGGTGATGCCCTCTTTGCCCTGGGCTGCGGCCGGCTGTTTGAAGGCACGCCCGACCAGATGTGGACAAGCCTGACAAAGCTGGCAGGGCTGCCTGATGACACGGTGGTTTACTGCGCCCATGAGTACACTCAGGCGAACGCTGCCTTTGCTCTCTCGGTAGAGCCTCAGAATGCAGCGCTGCAGGCCAGGTCAAAAGAAATTGATGCCCTGCGTGCGGCCGGTAGACCGACGGTACCTTCGACCATTGGCATCGAGAAAGAAACCAACCCGTTTTTGCGGCCAATGAGTCCCGACCTGCAGGCCAACCTCAACATGACCGGCGGCGAGCTGGTCGAAGTCTTCGCCGAAACCCGCCGCCGCAAGGACAACTTCTAAGGACAGCCCTATTCGAAGACCTCTTCGAAAAAGTTCTGGATGGATCGGGTCGCACGCCGGTCGGCCGCTGGACTGTAAACGGTACCAAATCCAGGATCATCGGCTCCCGGATTGGTAAAGGCATGCATGGTGCCGCCATAGGCATGGACCTGCCAGTCTGCGCCGGCGTCTGACATTTCATTTTCAAACGCCAGGACCTGTTCGGGTGGCACCATCGGGTCATCCTGGCCATGCAGGCAAAGAATTTTCGCCGTGATGGCTTCATTGGGCACGTCGCCCGGCGAGAAAATACCGTGAATTGAGATCACGCCACCGACGTCAGCACCCGCTCTGGCCAATTCGAGCACACACATACCACCGAAACAGTAACCCATTGCTCCAATCTTGTTGCTGTCCACCATTTCGAGGCTGCGAATAGCTGTCAGGGCTGCATTCACGCGTGCTCGCAAGGCGGAACGATCACCGGCAAGCGGGTTCATCAGCGCCGAGTTACCCTCGACATCGCCATCAGCCCCAAACACGCCTTTACCATACATATCGAGCGCAAACCCGATGTATCCCAGTTTCGCTATCTCTTCCGCCTTGCCGGTGGCAAAATCGCGACGACCCGTCCAGTCGTGGGCTACCAGCACACCTGGCCGCGGGCCGTTAATACTGTCATCCCAGGCAAGATAGCCTTCAAGCACGGTATCGCCATCCTGATATTCAATGATTTGTGTCTGCACGAAATTTCTCCTCGATAGTCATCTAATCGCCCAATGGGTCCAGATTCTTAAGCTTCTGGCAGCTAAAGTCTATAAAGGGCGAGCAGCCCCTTCGCCTCAGATATCTGCCAGCTCCCGCATAGCGATGTCTGCGGTAAAGAAGATCTGCCCTTTCATTGTCTGGCAAAACTCGGTGGCGCGCAGCTGGTCCATCACAGGACTTTTGACCTCAGCCAGGTGGAGCGTCACTCCAATCTCCTGCAAATTGACTGAAAGCTCTTCAAGCATTTCCAGTCCGCTGGTGTCGACAAAGTTAGTTGCGGTACAGATCAGCAGCACGTGCTCAATCTCACCCGAATCTGCCAGGCGGTTCAGAATAAACGCCTCAATATATCGCGTATTGACGAAGTAAAGACTCTCATCAATGCGCAGCGCCAGCACCTTCGGCGACGTCCTGACGTCGAACCGGTTGACGTTGCGAAAGTGTTCCGAGTCACCTACCCGGCCAACGACGGCAATGTGAGGCTTACTGCTGCTGCGGATCAGCAGGATGAACGACACAACAATACCTGTCAGCACACCAGTTTCAACGCCAAAGCCCAGCACGGCCAGAAACGTAATAGAAAATGTGACGGTATCGGTCCGGTTGAAGCTGAATATCTTGCCGATAGCTTTCAGGTCAATGAGCTGCCATGCGGAAAAAATAATGATAGCGGCCAGCACGCCTTTCGGCAGGGCATAAAAAGCCGGGGCAAACACCAGGATTGTTACCAGCACCAGCACCGCAGTGATCAGCGACGCCAGCGGTGACACGGCACCCGAAGAGAAGTTAACGATAGAGCGAGCGAAACTGCCCGCGACAGGAAAACCTCCGACGAGCGATGCGCCAAGATTCGCGGCCCCCAGCCCTGCCAGTTCCTGATTGGCATCAATCTTCTGCCTCGATTTGCTCGCGATGGCGGTACCAATACTGGTGCTCTCCATGAAAATCACCAGGGCGATGAGGCATGCCGATGGCGCTAGCTTCTCGATGGAGGCGAGGCTGATCGTCATGAGACTGACCTCCGGTAGGGTCGAAGGAATATCGCCTACTACGGGTACGCCCGCTTCTGCTTCCAGGTTAAACAGGCGCACCGCCAGTACGCCGAGAATCACGGCATACATTGGCGCACTCTTCACCAGACTCTCGATAACAGCTTCGCCCAGCTTGGCTCTGTGCAGGATGGGCCCCAGTTGCGTCCGACAGAGCAAGAGCAGAATCACCGCTGCCGCCGAGATAGCAAGCACCGCGACGTTAGCCGTCGGCGCCATGGCGTAAAGGTAGGTATAAACCCCCAACATGCTGGTATCAGGTGACGAGGGCAAGCCCAGCATTGCCGGCAGCTGGTTACTGATGATCAGAATTGCCGCTGCAGAGATGAAACCGGTCACCACCGCATGGCTGAGGAAAGAGATGACCGAGCCGAAATTGATGATACGCAGCCCAATGAGAATGAGTCCCGTGACGACGCAAAGCTCGACCACAAGCTGCGTGTACTCAACAGATCCCGGTGCCGCATAGGCTGATGCTGCCTCCAGCGTCATCATGCCAACAATCGCCGTAGGTCCAACCGCAAGGGCTTTTGATGACCCAAACAGCGAGTAACCAACCAGACTGAAGACCGCCGCATAAAGGCCTGCCTCGGCCGGCATACCGGCCAGGAACGCGTAGGCAATGACCTGGGGGACTGTGATAAACAGCACCACCATGCCAGCCACGGCATCCGCCTGGAACTGTGGCAGACCATAGTTCCTGCCCCAGGTCAGCACCGGAAATAATTTAACGAGCACTTTGTTCAATGCATTTTCTTGATCTAAGGGTTCTACTCGATTCTGGCGACTTTCTTCTGGTTATCAAAAACAGCTTCGACCATTTCACTGGCAATTTCCACACAGGCGAGCGCGTTCGGGTGGTAGCCGTCGCTGGCAAGGTGCCCTGCGTCAAATTTTTCCCCGATATTGAGCCAGGTAACCTGTTCGGCATATTCCCCGAGCTGCTGCAGTGTCTTGTCGAGCAACGCTGCCCTGATACCCAGCACCCACCGCAATGGCTGAGGCAGCGCCTGGAAATACTCCATGGGTGGCACACCGAGCAAGATCACCCTGCGCTTGGGACCCAGGAGCGCCATCAGGTCCATGACCTGCATTTGCCAGCGGATCAGGCTGGTCAGGCCAGACACATCGTTCACACCGATTGAAACCACCGTCATATCTGCGGGCGGCAGCGGTGTCCGGCGCATCGATTCACACAGGTCAGCCAGTTTTGCACCATTCTCGCCGCGTGCCAGCCACTTCACGGGTATGTCCCGTCGGGCCTGGATAACTGCGGCAATGCTGGCCACCAGCGCGTCTTTCATCTCGTCAATACCAACACCAGCGATCACCGAGTCGCCAATCCCGATCACACTGAATCGAGGCTGACCCTCGCCCGCCAGGCCCTCGCGCGGACCCAATGCTTCCGGCAGACGCAGCGCCACCCGGCGTGTGCGCATACCCTGAGCCAGCAGTACCGGAAACAGCAACATTGACAGTGTCCACAACACCGCCAGTTGCCAGCGCGGTCTCGCCCCGTGTGTTTTCGTCGGGTTTTCCATGCCGGCATTGTACGCAAGTTGACGTCGAAATTATCAGCACCTAACATGGGCTCGCCTGGAGCAAGGTGCTCCTTTTTGCAGTCAGCAATGGGAGTGAAACGGGAAGCCAGTGCGAATTCACTGCGAATTCAATTCTGGCGCTGCCCCCGCAACGGTAGGCGAGGCGTCTGATCCAGACAGCCACTGTGTATGCATGAGTTACATGGGAAGGCGGATCTGACTTTACCAACTCGCAAGCCCGGAGACCGGCCTTGACCCAACAACTAAAGCCCATGACAACACTCGGGTGAGAGTGTGGAGTATCATATGAAAGGTTACCTGGCTGCCGGTATCGTCGGCGCTTCTTTTTTGTCGTTTTCCATTTCCCTGTCTGCATCGGATCTTGAAACCATCACGGTTTCAGCCACGCCTGTGCTCGTTGATGATGCCGGCAGCTCCGTGACAGTGATTACCCGCGAGCAGATCGAGGCACAAAATGCCAGCATTCAGTCACTGTTGCGCACGGTGCCAGGCTTTGCCGTCAGCCAGCAGGGCTCGGTTGGAGCTGTGACCCAGGTCAGGGTAAGAGGCGCTGAAGCCAATCAGGTCCTGGTCCTGATTGATGGCATCGAGGCGAACGATCTCGCTCAGGGCAGTGAATTCGATTTCAGCCAGATATCGCTGGCCGACGTCGAGCGTATCGAGATTGTCCGAGGACCACAGAGCGCTCTCTGGGGCAGTGACGCCATGGCTGGCGTGGTCCATATCATCACTCGCCCGAGCGAGATCAGGAATAGCATCAGCACATTCATTGAGACTGGTTCCTTCTCGACCGCTCGCGCCGCCGTCACGGCGAATGTCGCCAGCGACCATCACCGGGCGAAGCTGACTATCGATTACCTGGATACCGACGGCACCAATATATCGCGCCAGGGCAGAGAGGAAGATGGTCTTGAAAACCTCACCCTGAGCCTGAGCGGGCGGTATACACCCACCAGCAACGTCGTGCTGGATTACACCCTGCGCCAGACAGACAAGACCAGCGCGTTCGACGATATTGACTTCTTCATTACTGGCCTGCCGGTGGATGCTGACAATGAGACAGCGTCAGACTATTTCTACGGCGGCGTCGGTATCAGCCACGACATCAACGACGCCATCGAGCACTCGCTCTTCTTCGGCCGCACCGACACGAGCAATCGGACCCGTCCGACGAACAACCGGACTTCCGGCGTCAAGGACAAGTGGAAGTACCAGCTCAGCTATACCGCAGGCGCCCACCGCCTGTCAGTCATCGGCGAGCGAGAATCGGAGTCCTTCCGTCAGCGTGGCACCGCACAATTTTTCGGTGACCCGAACCAGAACCGCGAAACCGAGACCAACAGTCTTGCCTCCGAGTACCAGTATGTCGGCGAGCGCCTGAATCTGTCAGTCAGTGCCCGCCAGGACAGCAATGACGAATTCGACGATGCCTCCGCCTGGCGCGTGACGGCGAGCTATGGCTTCGATGCCGCTTCTCTCTATGCCTCCATCGGCGAAAGCACCAAGAACCCGACGTTCACCGAGCGATACGGTTTCTATACCAACTTCATCGGGAACCCTGACCTCAAACCCGAGGAGTCACTGCACTGGGAAGTGGGCGCCCGCACCCGCTTCCTCGGCGACAAACTGAAGGTGGGGCTGACCTGGTTTGAAGCTGACCTGACCGATGAAATTAACGGGTTCGTGTTTGACCCCGTCACTTTTGGCTTCACTTCCGCGAATATCGACGGTGAGTCAAATCGACAGGGTGCGGAACTGACTGTGGACTACCAGCCAGGCGACCGACTGTCGCTCTCAGTCAGCTACACTTACCTTGACGCGACCCAGGAGGACTTCGCCGGCGCTGATGTTCAGGAAGTAAGGCGGCCTGAGCACAGCGGCTCGATCGCTGTCAACTATCGCTGGCAGCAGGCGGGGCTTGGCCTTACCGTCAACCGCACCGGCTCACAGGAAGACGACTACTTTCCGCCCGCACCACCCTGGCAGGAGCGGGTCCGGTTGTCGGCTTTTACGCTCATCGAACTGTCGGGCTACTATGAGCTGAATTCAAAGGTCACGCTGACACTTAGGGCTGAAAATCTCACAGACGAAGCCTACGAGGAAGTTTACGGTTACGAAGCACCCGGTTTCGCAGCCTATGCCGGCATCCGCATGACCTTCTGAGCCGACTCACAAAGTTTCTACATATTCACCACCACTGTTCATTGTCTTCAAGGGCTGCTCTTTTAAAATAATACTGAGATGAACAGGAGAGGCTCAGATATGAAATACAACTGCTTCAACGTGACTGTTGCAGACCACGTCGCACACGTCGTACTGGCGCGCCCGGAAAAACGCAACAGTATGAATACCGATTTTTGGCGTGAGTTGCCTGAGATCATCAACCGTCTTGACCGCGAGGGTCAGGCCAGGGTGATCGTCATTTCCTCGACCGGACCGCACTTTTCCGCCGGACTCGACCTCGCTTCTTTCGGTGGTCTCGGTCAAGGCAATCAGCAGGACGCACGCAACCGTCGCATTCAGGCCGGTGCCGCACTCTATGACACCGTACTCTCGACCCAGGCATCATTTAACTGCCTGGAGGACGCCAGGATTCCTGTTCTGGTCTGCATCCAGGGTGGTGCTATCGGTGGTGGCGTCGATCTCGCGGTGGCCTGCGACATTCGCTACGCCACCGAGGATGCGTTTCTGACTATCCAGGAAACCAATATCGGCATGACGGCCGACGTCGGCACATTTCCGCGCCTGGTGAAACTGATTCCCGAGGGCTATGTTCGTGAGATGGCTTATACCGGCCGTCGGGTGCCCGCCGCCGAGGCTAAACAAATGGGCCTGATCAATGAAGTCTATCCCGACCATGAAACGATGCTGGCCCGTGTGATGGCGATCGCCGCCGAAATTGCCTCGAAAGCACCGCTGGCCGTCGCGGGCTGCAAGCGGATGATCAACTATGCCCGGGATCACAGCACTGCCGATGGGCTCGACTATATTGCTATCTGGAACGCAAGCATGCTGAAGGTAGAGGAAAGTCAGTAAGCCCTGGCGGCCAAGAGTGAGGGGCGTGCTGGTGATTTCGTGCCACTGCCACCCAGGGGTCGCTCTGCCTGAGAGGAAACCGGGGCCTGCAAGGCCAGCTGCTGATCAAAAGCTTACGGATTCAGCCAAGCCCATTGTCACCGGCTTTCGCCTTGCCCAGCTTTTCCGACAAAAGATAAAGCAGACCTCCCGCGACTATCATCCCCAGGCCCGCCCAGCCCTCCTCAGGCCGGTTGATCAGAATATAGATGAGTGTCCATGCCATCAGGCCAAGATAAATTAACGGCGTGACAGGGTAGCCCCAGGTTCTGTAGGAAGTC
>Ga0181565_10003716_pt1 | contig 11710 bp, 8 predicted proteins | sample 101ome_16_FD_129661 | JGI IMG/M metagenome (GOLD analysis project Ga0181565, IMG submission 129661) | Coastal salt marsh microbial communities from the Groves Creek Marsh, Skidaway Island, Georgia - 101401AT metaG (megahit assembly) | ecosystem: Environmental > Aquatic > Marine > Intertidal zone...
AGTCCCCAAAGGCTGTAAGGAGAAAAACTGATGACGAATAAATGTCCGTTGGGTAGCAGCACTCGCTGACACTCTCTCAGCACGCTGTGGGGCATCGAGGAAGTGTCGAGCGTATGGCACAGAATGAGTGCGTCGATCGAGTCCGAGGCAAACGGTAATTCACTCGAAACACCAATGGCGTCGGGAGTTACCAAGTCTCTCGCCCTCCCGCTGCTGAGCCGGAACACCCGCTGAGTCTTCACCATCTGACCGAAGTTCACACCCGTATCGGCGCCCGTGACCAACATTTGGTACCCAAAGACCTGCTCCAGCGCCTCGCTGAGCAGCCGAGTAAACTGGATGCTGAGGCGCTGACCCATCACTGCCTCTGCATACCACCGCGATAGCAGAGCATGATTGGTTGCTTCTTCATGGTGGGGGCTGGTCAGGGTCATGACTACGAGGTAGCCTCCGGCAAGTCTTGTGGCAATTAGGGATGTACTATGAGAGCGCTGACTATATCGCCCATCAATGCGTTCAGCGATAATTATATCTGGCTGATCCGTGATGGTGAAAACGCTTACGTGGTTGATCCCGGAGAGCCGGACCCCGTAATGGCAACGCTGTCGCGAGAGGGCTTAGAACTCTCGGGGATATTGATCACCCATCATCACTTTGACCACACCGGTGGTTTGGCAGAACTGCAAGGTACAACAGGCTGTGAATCTTGGGGACCGGCCAACAGCCCCGGCGGGCCCTATGACCATACGCTAAGAGAGGGCGATGTTGTCAATGTGCTGGGTGTGGAGTTTTCAGTGCTTGAGGTACCCGGCCATACACTTGATCACATCGCGTTCTATTCGGCCAGCGAAGAGGCGCTATTTTGCGGCGATACCCTATTTGTGGGCGGATGCGGCCGGGTATTCGAGGGGAATCCACCGCAAATGAGAAATTCCCTCGAAAAACTGCGTCGCTTGCCTCCAGAAACGCAAATCTTTTGTGCCCACGAGTACACCCTAGCTAACCTGCGCTTCGCGAGGTTGGTAGAGCCGGACAATCGTCGGCTGGAGTTATTTCTGGATGAGTGTGAAGAGAAGCGCCGGCAAAACATGGCGACCGTACCTTCTCTTTTAGGAGGGGAGCGTGAATACAATCCCTTTTTGCGCTGGGACAGTGCTGCAATTCTGGCGACCCTGAAACAAGTCGGGCGATCGCAGGGCGACAGTTTTGATCAGGTATTTACCGCCGTTCGCGAGTGGAAAAATCAAGCATAGCGCGCCGTTCAGCAATTACCGACAGTCGCTACAGCAGCACTGTTCGACAGCCCGCAATTGGGGTATCGTTTCCGGCCTTGTTTTATCAGCCGCGCTTTCGCTGCGCGCAATAAGAGGATTTGCACTATGAAGCTGTTTTCGATACTTCCGGCCGCTGTTTTTCTGACAACGACTGGCTTCGCCGCATCTGCGTTCGCGGCCCATCATGAATCAGGCGATCATGCCGTCGCTGCAGAGCTTGGCACGGAAGAAACCGTTTGGGCCTCCGGCGGCAGAGCGGTGGTCGCCGAAGTCGAAGGCGAAGTCATTGCCGTAGATCTCGAGACCCGAGAAGTGGTCGTGCGAGGACCGGCAGGTAACTTCGTTACTTTAACGGCCAGAGAAGACGGCGTGGATCTCTCTAAAATCGCCGTGGGAGACACTATTGTTGCCGACTATATCGCCTCTGTCGAAGCTGAGGTGCGAGCCCCTACCGAGGAAGAGTCAGCAAATCCCTGGGTGGTAATGGGAGAAATGGGCCGCACAACCGACGAGGCAGACTTGACCGCAGCCGGTGCTGCCCGGCTGGTCCGTGCGGTTTGCACCATCGAGGCGATGGATCGCAACGGTAATGTTGTGATCAAAGACGCGCGAGGCAGAATGCATACGGTTGGCGGTGTGGAACTCGATAAACTAGACAATGTTCGGTTGGGAGATACCGTAGTCGTGGTCTTTACTGAAGCACTGGTGTTGTCTTTGAAAGAGGTGTGAAGCCCCAGACGACCTAAGGAAGCCCGGCCCTAGTGCCGGGTTTTTTATTGCTGGTAGGCGAGCGCCCCGATGGCGGGAAAATATAACGCCGCCTTGATCGGTCCCTCAAAGCGCCATGGGTAGCCCTTTAATAAATCAGCGTAGGTATCAAGCTGACTCCGATAATGGCCCAATTCTCTTATTTTAAAGTCTTCCTCATTTTCTCCTGTTTGCGGGCTACTGGTCTTGTAGTCGATTACCCACCGGACACCTTCCTGTTGGTCAAAAAACGTGCGATCAACGACGTACCGACGAAACTCGCCATTCTCTCGCCGTATCATTCGCAGTTCGCTGTGCGCTTCCGGATGGTTGCCTAAAAGCCAGCGGCCTCTGGGGCATCGTAAGGTGTTGGCAATCATTTGCGTGCAAGCTGCCTCAATCTGCTCTGCATCTGCGCTGCTCAGGCGGGCTTTAATGACGTTTGCGCGGATCCAAGTTCTCACCTCTGCAGTGATTTCGGTGGGTAACGATACGTGTGCCGCCAAACGCTCGAGTATTCGATGCGTCACCACGCCTACACTTCGCTCGAATCGATTGTCTTGGCCCAGCCCGGCGATAAGCGCTGGTGATCGCATTGGCAAGTCAGGTTGATTTTTAACCAGAACCTCTATGGGTCGCTCAAGTGCGGCAGTCGCGATTCGGTAGAGGCCCTCTCTCGCTTCGCGGCGGTCGCTGGCTGGCTCCGAAAATGCGAGCGAAGCAACGACGGGATCATCGACGTGTTGCACTGGAGCACCTTCGATCTTGTGCTGTAACAGGGACAATAGTGATCCCGCCGGCACAGTCGCCTCGCGTTTATCCTCTGGCGTCTTAACTGTGCCGCTGAGAAACGCGCACTCGCGGGCCCGGGTGACACCGACGTAAAGCAATCTTTTGAGCTCCTCGTGTTGCTTCACTTTATGCAACCAATTTAGGTAGTTGTAGAGCGTTGGGGCACTTTTCTCCCGATCGTCTGCCGCGATCAGGAGTCCGGTCGAGGCCGAGCCCTCATGCCAATGCCAGCGCAAGAGCTCTCGGGAGTTGGCGCGAGGCCGTTTGTGGAGCGCAGGCAAAAATACGTAGTCGAATTCAAGGCCTTTGGCCTTATGCAGGGTCATCACCTTCACGGACTGAGCCGATGCTGCACTATCCATGGAAACGTGATTTAAATCCTCAATGATCTGATCGGTATTCAGGCCTGCTCCAGATGCCTCGGCGCGACGGAGGGCGTCGAAGAAAAAGCGTACGCTCGTTAATTCGGCTGGTAACGCGGTCGCTGGCCCATGGAGCCGCAGCCATATCTGCTCTATCCAAATCGGAAGCGATAGTCGATCTCGGGTACGGTTAGCCCAATTCAACACTGATATTAAATGCTGAAGCCGCTGCTGCTCTTCGGCGGACAGCCTCGCCGCCGCGTCGCTCTCGGCCGCCGTCAACAAATTGAGAGGCTTCCCCTCTCTGCTTGCAAAGAGTAATGCCAGAGAATTTAGGGTCAGTCCCACCCAAGGAGATCTGAGCAGGGCGAGCGCCGCGACATCATCGGCAGGATTTTCCAGCCATTGGCACAGGGAGAGAAGATCTTTAACGATCACCTGCTCTGCCTGAGATTGCAATGCGTCGCCATCAAAGTCGATGCCTCGCGCTAACAGTGCCGGGAGGATTGGTGCTGTGTGAGATTTCGCCCGCACTAAAATTGCGATCGACGCCTCGGGCCTTGCGGCGCGCAGTTCTTCGATTTGCATCGCGATACTGCTTGCTTCCTGTGCCGGGGTATCTTCTTCATAAAGATTTAGGGAAACCCCTCCCCTTCCGGCCCCAGCTTCGTTTTTTCGTGTCGCAATGGCGTTGACGTGCCTTACCCTTCCTTGATCAAGATCCTCACCCTCTCCCATCAGCGTAGCGAATGTCTCGTTAACCCAGTCGATTACGGCGGGGCGAGAACGAAAATTTTGGGTCAGTGTCAAAGGGCTTAGTTTCAGCCCACTCAGACCCGCTTTTTGTATACGCATGAATAACGCCACGTCGGCGTATCGAAAGCCGTAAATAGATTGCATCGGGTCACCCACAACAAACAGGGTTCGAGGCGCTGAGCCCGTGGCATTGTGATCCGACCAATCGCGGGTCAGACGCCGCAAGAACTCTGCTTGCGAGTGCGCTGTATCCTGAAATTCATCCACCAAGATGTGTTCTATTTGATAATCGAGGCGCTCAGCGATCGGAGAAGGACTATCGTCGGGACCTAATGCATCACAGGCTGCCAGTGCAATGTGGGTATGGTCGACAACACCCTTCTTTTGAAATGCCAGCAGTAAATGAGCCTGAAGCAGAGGCAGCAGCGACGAAACAGCGACCACCAGCGACCAGCCCTGCCCGTGCCGCTGCATGCCGGGTAATTGTCTTACCTCGATGAGATGATCGCGAAGCGGTTCGTTGCCTCTGAAGACGTTTAGCAGGCTGAGGAACCGGCTTTTTGCCTCACTGCCTTTTTCAAACCCCTGCCGGATCGATATACCCCCGGGTTTCCGCCACTCGCCCGTCGCTGTCAGCAACACGTCTGCCATACTGCGCCAGTCTTCCAGCGCCGCTGCGTCGGTTGTCAACATCAGCGCTGGTAGCCCAAGCGTTTCTCGGGCTTCGTCGATTACCTCGCATAACTCAGCGAAGTGCCCACCCAATGCTGTGCGGGTAGCTTCCAGCCGACAGCGCACAAGATTCGATACCGAATCAAAGAGTATGGCTTCTGCCCCGATGGGATCCTGGTGTTGTCCAATATGGGGCGCCCAGTCCCCGCGCCTTGCCAGCAGGGACACCAACAGCTCTCGGACCCTCATCCAGCGGTTATCAAAGTGATGCAGAAGCAGCCGGAGCGCTTCGCCTGTATCGTCCTCGCCCCCCGATTGGGCCAGCAATTGATTAACGGCACCTTCATACAAGGGCGTCGCGTCATCGACCGCCTCGCTGATGCCGCCAACGCCGCTGACAATTGGCATTTGGCGGGTAATTTCATGGCAAAAGCTGTCTATGGTGCGGATATTCAGTGTCGATTCGTCGAGTTGCCAATTCAGGCTTTGGGCATGCGAAAGCAGTGATTGAGCCAACGCCCGCGTTGTCGCTTCGTGGGGCAGTTGGGCGGGTGTCGACCGTCTTGCCTGATCCAGCTTTTCTATAACCCTGCTACTCATCTCGCTTGCTGCTTTGCGGGTGAAGGTAATGGCAAGCACTTGTTCCGGACGGTTAACCCTCGCCAACAGCGCTAGCAGTCGTTGCGTGAGGAGCTCGGTTTTACCGGAGCCGGCGGGTGCGCTGACGCAAAAGCTCTGCGTCGGATCTATCGCGCGCAATCGGTTGTCCTGATCCTGTTCGCTCATTCCATGGCCTCATTTCCGGTGAGCGAAAGGGACGGATCAGTCTGGCGGAGCTGGTCAATACGACAGACACTTGATAATTCACAGTGCTGACAAGCCCCAGGTGAGGGATCAATGCTGGGATCTCCCTCAACGAAAGCCTCCGCCAGTAAGGCTAATGCCGAAGACCACATGGATACCAATGCTTCCCAGTCCCCAGCCCATCCTGCGGTCTGATGAGCAAGGCCCCTATCCGGTGTTTTGGTCAATCCGAGATCATCTCCCAGAGAGATAAACTGTGACTCTCGAGCCAATGGTGCGAAAGCAATTCCCTCTAGCGCGGGATTCAAGAAAGAGTAGAGCGGGAGTTGCGGTTCCTGAGGGCGAGGCCCGAGCCACCGGGATTTGGCCGGCGCGCTTGACTTGTAGTCGATGACAATGAGCCGACCGTCCTCAAGTCGGTCTATGCGATCAGGTCGCAGCGTCAGTTCGAGACCGCTCAGTTTCAGTACCGATTCCTCTTCCAAGGAGACCACGGTAAAAGGATGTTCTCTCGCTCGCTCCTGCATCATCCAGGCTTCGACAACTTCGCAAGCGAATGTACGTTCCAGTTGCCAACAGCTTTCACCAACGCGCGCACGAAGGCTGTACCCATGGCGCGAAGCATCATCCTCAAGTTTTTTCAGTGCCACCGTCGCGACGCGCTCGATCCTCTCCTGCAGCAGTTGTTTCGACAGACCCATCAGCGCGCTTTGGGAGCCCAAATCGCGCCATAGATAAAACATCATCTCGTGAAGCAAAAGCCCCCTTTCAATGGCGGTGAATCCGAATGCTTCGACCCCTAATCGAGTCACTTTGAGGCGATGGCTGATAAAAGCTTTGAAGCCACAGGCCGCCTGATCTCGGATAAGACTGCTGCCACCCGCGTGCTGACCAGCTTCAAGAGGGATTCTTTCGTCCCACGGCATGTTCTCCACCTGCCGAGACGCCTGCCAGCGAGATGGTGGAAACCAACCCGATTCATTGCTGGCCTCGGGCGCAGGGATTAGCACGCTAGGCTGTCGCGGGAGGCCGCGATCTAGTTGGTGGTAACTGACAATCGTGTCTGTGCTCGCCGCAGCCCATATGTCGAGTGCTTTTTGGCTTTGGGCATGCAAATGCGCCGCGTCTAAATCCGAAAAGTTGAGTCGTTTTTGAAGCGACGCGGGCAGGAAGCCGTCTAGTCGCGGTGGTCGCGGCAAGCTTCCCTGTTGAGCGCCGCAAATCCAGATACCGTCAAACTCCAGCCCAATTACCTCCAATGGGCCCATGACTTGCACACTGTCATAGGGGGTCTTTGGCTGAAACGGCATATTTGACAACGACTGGCGCCATAGGGTGAGCGCCGCCTCATGACCCTGATTGGGAAGCACCGATGAAAGCTCTGCCAATGCGTCCAAACTGTCATCGAACCGATTGAGCTGTTGATACTCGATGGAATCGAGGCTTTCTCGGTACGGCCACCCCCAAACACCGAGTCGCTGTCTAACCCAAGCAGCCCAGGCAGCAAGGTTTTTCTTTTTCCGATGACTTCTATCGCCGCGAATGTTTAATAGTGTGCTTTTAAGCGGTGAATCAGGGTTGTATCGCGTTAAAAAATGGAGCGTTTGATCCATGCTAATTTCGGTAACACCTGACTTAAATATGCGCTCGACTACTTGCAAATCACTGGCCGATGGATTCTGCAATAGCCCGGGGAAAAATGGGGAGCGCATCAGCGCCACCCAATCACTCCTCGGCAGAGGGCGCACCTCCCATTCAAGCGCTATTACAGCGTCTCGGAACATCGGCGTTGTGCCGAGGGGCATGCCGGTAGAGAAATTCACCGGCAGGTCATTATATTGCGCGTCGAGACATCCAAATTGCGCGCGTAAGAAATATTCCAGCTGGTTTCGATCTCTCTCTAGATCGAGTAGGACAATCGCATTCTTACGATCGGGTCGCAGGCTCATTGCATGTGCCCATGTAGCCGCGGCTGCCAATTCATCTTCCCGCGTGGGGAAGGCGCGCACACGGGGTGCTGGATCACTGCGGCTGCTTTTCCTCGGTGCGACTAATTCGAGGTCACTGAGGTGCTCAAGCGCCCGCATGGTTATCGGTGGCAAATCGGGAAACGCGTAGAGCGCTACGGGTGTCGATTGGGCAGGCAACGACACCAATTGGCGGTAGGCTTGGTAGCGAGTCACTCCACCTATTTTCTGAAGTTGCGCCTCAAATTGCCGGGCCCAACGCGCAAATATTCTGCAGTCCTCCTCGTATTGAAAATGTCCCCAAAGGCTCGAGATCTCCAAGCCCCCATACATACTCAATTTATCCCAAGCTGTTTTGGCCCGAAGTGCCGCGGCCCGGGGCTGGGTCAGCGTAAAATTACGATCGCGGCCGATGTCCTTCCGAATAATTTCATGCCAAAGTGTGTTTTGCTGTTCAGCGCTCAGTAACCACTGTAGCGGCAGCTCACCGTTCTCAACCCTTTTGCACCAGGCTTGTTCTAACCACGCGTCCACCGGTTCCACCGAAACCTCAAAAAATACGCCCTGGTGACACTGCTGATCCCTTACCCATGCTTCACCTATCGCTCGCGCCAGTCGTTTTCCCGGGGTAAGAATCGTCTGGCCTTTCTCCAAGAAAGACTCAAACTGATGGACGTCAACAGTGCTCGGCATGAGGAAAGTATCCCATGCCGAAATGAACTAAGAAATCCAACTGACGAACACACATTGGTACCAATCGGCAGCATATTTACAGAACGCACCCCTCCAATACCCGACGAGAAGGCGCAGAAAGCAGTAAACTACGCGCCCTGTCCCCGTCCCTCACAACTCAAGGAATTGGCGCACTTGTCTCACCATTCAATACACAACGTGAATGTCAAAAATCAGCGGATTCTGATATCCCCCGCAGAGCTAAAATCTAGCGTGGCGGTGTCAGAGGAGCTTTATGACTATGTTGCGCAGAGTCGCCTAGAGATAGAGCAAATCCTTAATCGAGAGGATCCGCGCATTGTCGTCGTCGTGGGTCCCTGCTCCATTCATGACCCAGAAGCGGCGCTGGATTATGCCAGTCGCCTGAAATCACTATCAGACGCTGTCAGTGACACGTTACTGCTGGTAATGAGAGTCTATTTCGAGAAACCCAGAACTACCGTGGGCTGGAAAGGATTGATTAATGATCCATTTCTCGATGATTCCTTCCAAATTGAAACCGGCTTACAAAAAGGGCGACAACTTCTGCGCGACGTGCTGAAAATGGGTCTGCCTACGGCGACGGAGGCGCTCGACCCTATTACCCCTCAATATCTTCAAGACCTCATCTGTTGGTCAGCAATTGGTGCTCGCACTACGGAGTCGCAGACCCATCGTGAGATGGCGAGCGGCTTATCGTCACCGGTTGGTATAAAAAACGGTACGGACGGTAAGCTGGGGGTCGCGATTAATGCTTTGCAATCGGTCTCTAAAGCGCATCGCTTTCTGGGAATTAATTCCGCTGGCAAAGTGTCCGTTTTTGAGACCCGCGGTAATGCTCATGGGCATATTGTGTTGAGGGGCGGAAGCTCGGGCCCTAACTACGAAAGCGCCCACATCGCCGCGTGCGAGCGAGCATTGCTGCAGGCCGGCCTCTCAGCCAACATAATGGTGGACTGTAGTCACGCCAACTCAGACAAAGACCCGGCATTGCAGCCAGCAGTAGCACGAGACGTTGCAGCACAGATTGCGGCAGGAAACCGCTCGATCATTGGTCTGATGCTCGAAAGTAACCTAGAAGCGGGTCGCCAAGACCTGCCAGCCGACCCCGCTCTTTTGCGTTATGGGGTTTCCGTCACGGATGGCTGCATTGGCTGGGCAACAACCGAGCAGCTCATCTTGGAGCTGGCCCAGACACTGAAGGCTGGCCTCCAAAACCGACGGCCCAAGCCTGAGTAACAGAACCTCGACTAGTAGTACGCCTGACTGCGATCACTGTGATCCGTAGTGTCGCGTACCCCGGCCAGCTGCGGAATTTGCTCCAGCAACGTTTTTTCCACGCCGCCTTTGAGGGTCATATCTACGGCGCTACATCCCTGGCATCCGCCACCAAACCGGAGGACAGCGAACTGGTCTTCAGTGACCTCAATCAGGGATACTTCTCCGCCATGCGCGGCAAGAGACGGATTGATCTCATTATAGAGGACATAATTAATGCGATCCTCAATGGGGCTGTCGTCAGAGACTCTCGGCATTTTTGCATTGGGTGCCTTTATGGTCAGCTGTCCACCCATTCGGTCCGGGGAATAATCGACCAATGCGTCCTCTAAAAAGGGGATGCTTCTCCCTTGAAACCAGGCCGTGAAGCGGTCAAAGGCCTGTTCAATATCCCCTGACTCGACGTCGCCATCGCGACAATAAGCAATGCAGGTTTCCGCCCGGGGTGTGCCTGGATCATTGATAAACACTCGGACGCCTCGCGCGTCTTCCTGCTTCGATAATAGCTCCGCCAGATATTCCTGCGCAGATTCAGTGATCGTGATCATAGTGCCTAATCTAAATACCCGACTAATTTGGTAGGATAATAACCGGATTGCCGATAGGTGCCAATCCGCTCGGGAGGATTCTCTCGGTATCATCATATACTGCACGGAAGTTTTCTGATGTGCCGTTTCGCGTTGCAGCTCGTGGCACGACAGTCCGTTGGTCTCTGCGGTCTGCACAAAAAGGACACCACCATTGATTTTGAACGATGACGACTTCAATTCGCGAATGTGACGCCTCAGGGGAGCATGACTCCGGTCGGCCCTGCAACGGCGCCCCTGCAACGACAGAGCGACCCCTGAGTTGGATGCAGACCGCCTCTTCTGCCCTGTCTGCGGCGGTCGGCATTCAAACCACTGCCACAAGGGATCGAGACTTCAGCAGGGGATCCTTGTTTAGGTTTGTCGCCGTTGGCCTGATACTCACCGGCTTTTTTGTGGGCACAATTTTGCTAGTGGTTGCATTGATCGTGCCATGACCAGTGCGTCTGATCTTGTCACCTTATGTGCTGACATTGATTCAGCTGTGCATCGGGTTGCCTCTCATGCGCCGGAGACACCGCTATTGCGATTGCCGGTGCTGGACCAGCTCATCCATGGCGAGATCTTGCTAAAGGCAGAGTGCTTGCAAGCAACCGGCTCTTTTAAGATCAGAGGAGCACTTAACGCGATGGCGGTGCTTACCGAGCGGGATGGCAACGATTCGGTCGTTGCCTTTTCGTCTGGTAATCATGGCATTGGCGTAGCGTACGCGGCTAAATGCCTTGAAAAGACCGCAATCATCGTGGTGCCCAATGATGCTCCCCGCGTTAAGGTGGAGAGAATTAAAGCGCTGGGAGGGGAGATTGTTTTTTACGACCGAGAGCACGAAAATCGTGAGCAGATAGCAACTTCGCTATTGCAAGATTCGGCCTCAACCCTTATTCGCCCCTTCGATGATTGGCATACAATTGCAGGACAGGGCACCTGTGGGGCCGAGATACTCACGCAATACCCCGATGGCATTGATAGTGTTGTCATCTGCACGGGAGGTGGAGGCCTTGCTGCTGGTGTCGGCACCTACCTGAAATCTCATCACCCCGCATTAGAAATTTACACCGCGGAACCCGAGCATTGGGCGGATCACCGGCACTCCTTTGCGGCGGGTCGGAAGCTGGCCCTCACTGAAACCTCTCCTACCCTATGCGACGGACTCATGGCGCCGGAGCCAGGGGAACTTACCTTCTCGATCAATCTGCTCAACGGTGCGAGTGGTCTATCCGTATCTGATAGCTGGGTTATCGAAGCGATGCGGTTGGTATGGCAACAGCTCGGGCTTCGTCTTGAGCCCAGCGGTGCGGTGGGTTTGGCGTGCATACTGGCTTCGCCCCAACGGTTTGAGGGACACCGTGTTGTGGTAACCCTCAGCGGCGGCAACGTCGACGAGCCGCTCTTTCAGCGCTTGATGGGTTTAGCTGGGGAAGCCGCTTAGCCAGATAATAACGGTCACCAGAACAATACTGATAATGGCGGTGGCGGCAACCGCATCAGCCGTGCCGTCTTCCATCTTACTTTTAGACATAATCAGGTCGCTATAACTGTAGTGAGTGAGTCTTGAGTTCCTAAAGCGCGCGCATTTTAGCGCTTATGCCACGATTTCCAACCCTGTTTTATCGGGCAGCTAGCACCAGCGGCTTGCATACCTAAGTGGACTTTCGGTACCGTCAGTCCTGCCTGCTATGCTGGATAGAGAATGACCTTGAGCACTCGCCAAGTCGAACTGAACCGCCTCACCGGTGTCCTCTACGTTGCCTCTCCGGCAA
>Ga0181565_10003719_pt1 | contig 11704 bp, 13 predicted proteins | sample 101ome_16_FD_129661 | JGI IMG/M metagenome (GOLD analysis project Ga0181565, IMG submission 129661) | Coastal salt marsh microbial communities from the Groves Creek Marsh, Skidaway Island, Georgia - 101401AT metaG (megahit assembly) | ecosystem: Environmental > Aquatic > Marine > Intertidal...
AGACAAATGGCATTCTAGCAATAAAACAGAAATGCACTGGATAAATGACTGATGAAAGAGTGGAATAAACGAAGGGGTGATTTCACTTACAAAAGAATCACAAACAATAATCCAATAGTTCGTTTTATGTTTGAAGAGATGCACCGCCAGCAAATACATGAGTGTGATATGAGCGAGCGGATGGGGTTTCATAGGGACACATTGAGGGGGTGGAGAACGCGCTACCAACCACGTGTCACGGACCTTGAAGACTGCCTAAATTTTCTAGGATACAAACTTTCAATTGTTAGACAATATAAAAAAGACCGCTGAGTGCGGTCTTTTCTTTTATACGAGCCTTTGCCTTTTTTGGATTTTACAATCCTAATTTTAAACTGCGGCTTTTTGATTATCTTGGCGTAAGGATTCCGCGATTGCATATGGCGACTCCTCCTGCATTAACAACGACGCCCGCACACCTAAGTTGTACAACGCCTCTGTCATAGGGTTATCAGATGCTTTATCGCCTCTGCCGGACATAAACACCTCTACGGCCTGCCCTGTTTTCGGGTGATAACTTACTGTAACTGACATACCCATTCCAATATCTTCAGTCACACAAGGTCTGCGGTTGGGTAGATCCAACATTCGTTTCTCCATCTTTTATAAATTGATTCGTTGAGTGTATAGAGAAAGCGAAGCAGGGTCTAGATATTAATCCGCCCCTTTTATCTCATAACCTTCCGCCTTACAAAATACGTCAAACATAACGCGAAGCTGTCCAGAGATACTTCTATTCTCCATCTCAGCTATTTTTTTGATACCCAAATATACATTTACTGGAACCAAAACTGATTTCCATTTCGAGGTGTCCATTTTCTTCTCCAGATGTTGTCAATCTCTAAGACAATATAGGACTTTATACCCGAAAAAGCAAGAAAAAAAGCCCCGCCGAAGCGGGGCCAGTCAGGGAGGAAACCGAAATGAAAAAACTTACATGCTATCGCCCCAAGAAGAGCCAATCTCAACGTCTGTTTTCATTGGTACTTCTAAAGGTATACCATTACACATAATCTCTGCAAGCTTTTTTGCCTCGTCTTCATTTTTGACGCTGAATGCCAGTTCATCATGTACCTGTAAGAGGGGCGTTACACCTTCTTTGTACAGATCTACCATCGCCTTCTTAGTCATGTCTGCGGCAGACGCCTGTATGAGCCTGTTAAGGGCTTTGTAAGCCATCGCCCGCTGGAGTGCCACATTCGCGCCATAATGTATTTTGGCTTCTTCTAATGGCATTGCTTTGTGCATACCAAAAGTTTTTGGTTCAAAAAGAGGGAATCGGCATTTACGCCCCATAAGAGAACGAATAGAACCCTCAGAATTTCCGTTCTGAACTCTATCTTGCACAACCCGCATTAATTTTTTAACGAAGGGAACGCGCTCATTATATTGTGACGTTAGTTCCTTCGCTTCGTCTGTGGACAAATCTAGCTGGTCTGCCAGTTTGTTTACACCCATGCCGTACATCATGCCCAGATTAATCACCTTCGCCTGCTTACGTGGGATATCTGCCATGTCAGCAACCATCGTGTGGAAATCCATGTCTGGGTTGTTTGTGTAGCCATCCACAAACTCATCGACCTTTGGCATTTCTATGCGGGTATTCTTCTGGTACAGCGCGGCAAAGTGAACCAAGATTCGTGGTTCTTGTTGCGAGTAATCTATAGACGCCCACTTCTCACCTTCTTCTGGCAAGAACACAGAACGGATCATTGGCCCTAACTCAGGGTGACGTGCAGGGATCTGTTGCAGGTTGGGATTAGACATAGAGATACGACCTGACACGGTGCCGCCGTCATCAGAGCGGATCTGATTTATATGACCGTGTATCCTGCCGTCTTTACCAATGTGCTTGGATAGTCCATCCATAAAAGTGTTTTTACTTTTATCAAATTCTCTAGCTAGTAATAACTGTTTAGCTAGGTCATGCTCATGTGTGTTTAAAAAAGCTTTAGTAAACGAGGGTGCGCCTTTTTCTGTCTTTGGGTAAGATAGCCCCACCTGATCAAACGCTTTGGCAATAGAGGCCGCCGCCCAGATTTCCACATCAAACCCGCACAACGTTTTAACGTTGTTGAGAGCTTCTTTCTTTTTCTTCAGCATAAACTGCGTGGCCTGTTCCATTGCGTCAGTGTCCACACGGATGCCCCGTAGCGTCATATCAACAAGGCATGGCAGTAAATCACGCTCTAACTCAAAGACGGTTTGAATACCTTCTTTAGCTACTTGAACTTTAAAATACCGCCAAAGTTCAAGTGTAAGTTCTGCATCACCTTCAGCGTAATCTCCTACAAACTGTGCAGGCAGGCGCCACATCTCACCTTTAGGGTCAAAGCCAAATTCCTTTGCCGCTTCGACAAGACCTTTCTCTGACTTTGTTTTGCTGAGATAATCATACCCGCAGGCGTTAAGACTAAAGCTAAATCTATTCTCGTCTAGCAATGCGGCGACGACCATCGTATCTACAATGTTGCCATTTACCTCAAAGCCTTCAGCCTTTAACCAGCCAAGATCATACTGTGCGTTGTGCATGATTTTATCTGCGGGGCAGGCTAGAACTTTTTTCAACCAGTTATGGACAATACGCTTGTCCAAATTGCCGCCACCTTCATGTGCGACAGGCAGATAACCTTTCCAGCCATCCACCGCGACAGCGTAGCCTACCACAAAGCCGTCATTGCGAGGCCAGCCCGGCCCTAATGTTTTTATGTTAGGGTCACAGGTTTCAAGGTCAATCGCTATTTCTGAGCGGTCCGTGATATCTGGAAGCTCTGTAGGCGGAACCCATTCGGCTTTTAAATTTGTAGCTAGAAGCTGAAGCTGTCTAGGTTGCATCTGATTCCCCCATTATGATTTGAAGCCTGTGTAGATAAAATTGTGCTTTGGCTAGGTCTTCTGACGCTTTGCCTTTATGCTCATACCGCCACATGTATTTTATAATTGCACCTTGCAGATAATATTTATACCCATCACCAAGAGCGGATTCGATTGCATCTAAGCATTCAACCTTACCTGTTGTGTAGTGTTTGGGATGATTAACCATGTCGCTCATAATTGATAACTCCTAAGTCCATCTAAAGGTGAAACAATATACAGATTTTGCTTTGAACGTGTGACAGCCACATAAAACAGACGGTGCAGGTCATCTAACATTCTCTGCCCCTCAAGGGTATTAGAAGACACCGCTTGGTCTGAGGCGTAAGAAATATCAGTGTACAGAACCACGTTTGTAGCCTCGCCGCCCTTTGTGCCGTGTATGGTGGATACCTTGATCCGTGGTTCGTGGTTCAAGTCTTCTCCCCTACGAATTATGGCAGACACATAGCTTTTCACTTCTTCAGGAATTTTATCCATAGCCTCATCCCACGACATGTCTTTAGTGGCAAGCAGGCCAAAGTTACTTTGCAGTACATCTAAACTAAGTAGGTCATCCGCCAGTAACCCAGATAAATTTTTAAAACCACGTTTTACACGAGTACCTGACCTCATGTAGTAGTACAGGTTCTTAGCCGCGCCTGCGTCAATCTGCGCTCCATCTACCAGAGCTTTCCATGCCATCAGAGCGGATGCTAGTTTGTCGCTGATACTACGGTTACCACGATTATCAAAATAATAACCAAAGCGGCGTAGTTCTTCACAAATGCCGTTAAGCATGTAGTTACACTGAGCCATGACTAACCAATCATCTTCAGCGAACTTATTCATATCGGGCTCGAATATATGCTGTACGTTACCTGCTTCTGGCTTGGGGTTATATTCTTTAGGGCGGCGGGTCTGTATCCTAGAGGAGACACGCTTTGCTATCTTGTGTATTTCACGTGGAACACGGTAGGATTGTTGTAGGACTTCAGACCCCTCTTCTACACTCAAGAAATGCTCTACGTCTGCGCCTGCCCATCTATAGATAGCTTGATCATCGTCGCCTGCGGCATACATGCGTTTAGAATTATCATCTAAAATGTGTGCTATTTCCCATTGCAGAGGGGATAAATCTTGCGCCTCGTCCAAAAATACCAACGAAAATTGCGGACATACCCGCCCGCCATTCTCTGAAAACCATTCTAGAATGTCTGTGTAATCAAAAAGCTTGTGCGCTTTCTTGTATTTACGGTATGCCTCATCTACGTATTTGACCGTGGTCAGCGGTTCGTCAATACCGCTCTCTTTATAAGTAACCTCTATGGGTTCTTTCTTTAATCTGGATAACTGTATGAGTTGCATGAGCGGATTGTCACGGGCATTTGTGCCTATGTCGTCATCCTCATCAGAGGCTTTTGCCGTAAGGTTAAACCCTATCTGCATACTTAGTTCATGCAGATGCTCCGACCCTAGTAACTGTTCTTTATTTATGTCTGACAAGTTGAAGCAGAAACTATGCAACGTCCTAAAGAAATTTAGATCTTGATCGTAATCAAGATTAAATCTACGTGCGGCACGTTCTTTAGCTTCACTTGCGGCCTTACGGGTAAAGGCAAGGAAGGCAATATTAGACGGAGCGATGCCCTCATCAATCGCTTTCTCCACCATGTTAAGCAGGGTGGTTGTCTTACCTGTACCCGGAGGCCCGTATATCACAAACATTAGAAAGGAATATCCTCGTCATTAGGCCCAAAGTCTGGCACCGACAAGTCACTGTCAGGTATTTCAAATGCAGGTATGCTCCATACCCTTACGACCCGACCTTTGATACGTAGGGTACTGGATTCCCCATTTATGTCCCGCAGGCGCTGAGATATCATGTGCGTTTTAAATTCAAAGAACCTCTGGCGTTTAAGGTAGCTTTCAAAGTCACGCAACCTGAAAAATGTTTTACCAGACTCCTCATCAGTCCACGGACGGCGGAGAAGTATCTCTTCTTTGTCTGAAGCTGTCTGCATATTACGGCAGAAGTCTTCTAAATAATCATAAAACGCACCATCAACAGAGGAATCTTCACTAGCTTCCATCACACCACCTTCTGTCTCTGTCATGTCCCGCAGGAGCGCCGCAACACGGTTTTCCCACACGGGCTTGCTAACAGTAGGCGGCATGGCATTAAGCTGTTCTATGCAGGCTTTCTGGAAGAATGACTGACTTTGTAGCCCTTCGGTAGATAATTCTAGTGGCTCACCATTCACATCCATAAACCAGATAGGTGGCTTGGAATTGTACTTACGAAGATTAGCTATCGTTGCCGCCTGCCCTACATTACCTACGCCATAGCGGCGAGTAAGACATTTCTCTTTGTCACAATGGTCATTGATAGGTGCGTCAGAGCACTTGTAAGCATAGTCTTTACGGTTAAGCTGTTTAACTAATACATTGACCTCTGCGAGCGGCAGGGGCGGCTGAAAGTGTGCCATATTATATTGCATAAGCTCGTTTTCCCACGTGTCTGGGAAAGCTTTGCGAAGATACACACCAATATTAAATAGGCCGTTGTTCCGTGTCCCTTCTGGAAAGCCTTGTGAGCATAGATGCTGTAAACATGGTGGCCCGTCTTTGATTGGTGTTTTGTCGCTCTTTTCAACCGTAAGGGCTTCTACCTGCTCAACGGTTTGAACGTTCTCTTCATAAATTTTAATAAATTCTTCCAAGCTGGCGGCAGAACCGTCAGGGTTGAAAGCGTAGCGCAGGCTTTCTTCATGATTGTAGTAAGGCAGGTTTAAAAAGTTACCTACATCACCGCGCTCTAAGTGAAGCTTTATCTGCTTGGGGAAGATTTCACAGCCGCTATACCCCAGCGCCGCTGAGATAGATGACAGCGTGTCTTGTAGAGTTTTTGCGCTTATCCAATCTTTAATAAACAGGAAGACGTGTGCTCCCCCTGATTTAGAACGACAGACAACCAAAGGCAGTTTCATTTCTGCAATCTTGTCTATCAGTTCCTTGTGATTAAAACCAGTATACTGGTCAATGTCTATGCACCCCCACTTGCACATATTGTCTGCATTGATGGGAATGATTCCTATTGCAGGGCCTGTTCCGGAAAGATGCCCTTCCCACGTCTCTTGGGTACGTGGTGAGCGCAGGACACTAGCTTGGCCTGCCTGCTTTCCGTTAGCCTGCTGTCTCTGGATCTCATAGGTGCCGTAGGCTTCCTCAAGACCAGAGAAAATTTCTGAAAACTTCTCTGCGGACATGTCGGTTCCTTAAATGAAAGGGGTAAGAGACATTAGCTATTGCTAGCACAGGCACAACAAAGTTTCGGCATTTTGTTGAAAAAGATGCCCCTTACCCCTAACCAGTTAAAACGGTATATCGTCGTTAGGCGCTGTATCAGAGCCTTCCTGCTGATGCTTTACGTTTACCTCACCCTTCTCGATAGAAGCGTTGAAGGTCTTAGCAGAATTATACTGCCCTGCATCAGAGATTGGACCGTCTAAACTCATTTCCCAACCGTGCCAGCTACCTTTACTATTTTCTTCTGAAACTGTTTTCAGATTGTAAATGTGGCTAAACATTGGCGGTGTAAAAGGACCATTAGCACCTTGCATTTCGCGTGACAAGATCATGCTCATCCATTTACGTGATTTTTTCAATTGTGTTGATTTCATGGCAATCAAAGCATTTGTAGTGCCGCCGTTCTCATCAACAATCTTCACATACCATTGCGCTGTCTGCTCAATGTAATCACCTGAACCATCCGCAAGATACTCTTTATTGTCGTTAGGATCACGCTGTGTCTTTGGCATGTCGTCTGAAGGCTCATAGATAGCCGCAGGCGCACCAGTTCCACTACCACGTGGGGACCACTGAATAAACTTACGCTGATAAGCACAAGGAATGACCTTGATACCTTCTTTGCCTTTGAAGACCTCACCAGTCACGGTGTTGACAATGTCACCTTTGCGGACGTCTTCACGCTCATCAAGGATAGGGTCAAGCCCTGACACAATCTTTAGGAATGGAAGCGCCATATCTTCGTTAGATACATTGCCTAAACCCTGACTTGCGTCAGCTTCAAACATTGAGGCGTCAAACGCCGCAACTGCGGTATTTTCTTTAACCGCTACTTCTTTTTTTGCTTCAGCCATTACTTCGCTCCTTTTATTACTGCACGTTGGCCTATGTAAGCGCCGAAAAGTTCCATAGGAAACGGCTTGCCGTCTTCTACTTGTTCTTTTACCCACGCTCTTAATGTTGATGGATGGACGCTTTCTGCCTGATCTGGAGACAAGCCTTGCGACTGTGCCATTGATTTGAACTGAGACGCTTTCTCGTCTTCGCCCATTCCAAAGTTCACTGACACTATGTTTTTGACCATATCTCCATACCCGTTGTCTCTCAACCATAAGAAAGCCTCCTCTCTACTTGCAACTGGAATTGACGCACCATACGTCTTCTTGATCTCAACGGTAGACCCGTCTTCGAGTTTGAATGACGCAACGCCCATTTCTGCAAGCATAGAAGGTAGTTCCTCGTCGGTAAGACGATAAAGCTGTTTCTTAGCACTTTTGAGAGTTTCTTCGAGTTTTGCTACCTCTGCTTCTTGAGAGGCAATTTCTTGAGCAAGCTTGGCTACACCTTTGAGGTTAGTGCTATCAAACTGTCCAAGAGGTGAAGCTTCTTTGGATTGAATATCCGCTTCAATAAGTGATGATAAATCGCTCATCTATTTCTCCTTCGTCGTTGAGTGTTTATTTAAACACTTGATATATCTTATATACTGGTATACATTCGTATAGTCAAGAGTTTTTATTTGGAGGCCACAGAAAATGATTTTCGATTTTAAAACAAAGCCTTACAAGCACCAGCTTGAAGTTTTCTATGATTCGTGGGACAAGCGGCTTTATGCTTTATTCATGGAAATGGGGACAGGCAAGTCAAAAATTGCCGTCGATACTTTTGCCGCTTTATATGAAGAAGGCAAGATAGATACTGTGCTTATCGTAGCCCCGAAGGGTGTTTACCATAACTGGACACAGAAAGAAATTCCAACTCATTTACCAAAACGAATCAAGCATGACATCCTGTCGTGGCAGGCGAATGTCACACAAAAGTTTAAGCAGGCGTTCATGGACATGTGCGAAACAAAACGTTTGCGTATCTTTGTAATGAACATCGAAGCTTTTTCTACAAGCAAAGGGGCAGAAACGGCTATCTGGTTTGCAAAGCGTTACGGTCTAAGGGGTATGATGATTGTGGATGAATCTACAACTATCAAGAACCGTAAAGCGAATCGAACTAAAGCCGTTATTGCGGCGGGGGAGCACTTTGCCTACAAGCGGCTCTTGACAGGCTCCCCCGTCACCAAATCACCTATGGACTTGTATTCTCAGTGTGAGTTCCTTGATTCGCGGTTACTGGGCTATGATAGTTACTACGCTTTTCAAGGAAGGTATGCCGTTGTGCAGAAGAGAAGCATGGGGCATAGGTCTTTCCAACAGATTGTTGGGTTCCAGCGGTTAGATGAATTGAACGGCAAGCTGGATGATTTTAGCAAGCGGGTGTTAAAGCGTGACTGCCTTGACCTGCCAGACAAGGTGTATATACGCCGTGACGTAGAGCTTACTAAAGAACAAAAGTCTTTGTATACACAGATGAGCAAGCTTGCGCTCGCACAGTTAGAAGACGGGTCATTGGCATCTACGAACAATGTTTTGACACAATTGATGCGCTTACAGCAGATATGTTGTGGGTTTATTAAGAATGATGACGAAGAATTGTCAGAGGTTCCCTCAAACCGCCTGCAAGAGCTTGTGAATGTTTGTGAAGAAACCGACGGAAAAGTCATCATTTGGGCGTCATTTGTTCACGATATTGAGAAAATTTGTGAAATGCTTCACAAAGAATATGGCCCAGACAGCTACGCAGGCTTCTATGGTGCTACCGCACAGGAAGATAGACAGCGAATCGTGGAAGAGTTCCAAGATCCGTCGTCCCCGCTCCGTTTCTTTGTAGGCAATAGCCGTACAGGCGGGTTTGGTATCACGCTTACAGAGGCAAGCACCGTGATATATTACTCAAATAACTATGACCTTGAAATAAGACTACAGTCTGAAGACCGGGCGCACCGTATCGGGCAGAAGAATAATGTGACGAATATTGACTTAGTAAGCCCTAAAACAGTTGACGAGAAAATCTTGACGGCTCTTCAGAATAAGCAGAACATAGCTAATACGGTTCTTGGTGAGGAGTTAAAAGAATGGTTTACTCTAGGAAAGTAGAAGACGGGCCTATAAAGAAAGCGTTAGATTCGGGCCGCTGTCCGCGTTGCTTGTGCCATCTGGAGCCTGTCGATGTTCATGGACATCAACAGTGCTCCGTATGTAAGTTTTATATAGTTGAATGTTGCAACGGGGAAACTAACTGCGATACTGAATGTTACTGAAGATTCCGCCTTGTTGAGCGGCGCGTCTTTCAGATTCTTCTAGTCCCTCTAAAAACTCTCTATTCTCACGCATAGATCTTTCTCTAAGGGATTCGTCAGGAACAATGCTCATGCCACCTTTTTGCAGGGCTTCTGACACAAACTCACCTATGTCAAACTTTCCAAAAAAGTCGCTGGCGTCGATATTAAATCCTTTAGACCTGCCTCTTCTGTCATAGCCCTGTACTTTAATTTCAGCAGTTTCTGGGTCTACAAAAGTTTCGATAGGCTGGCTTTTATCTAAACCACCAAAGCGCATTATGTCGTTTAACTGGGCGCCTTCTCTACTTGCCATCAACGCCTCCCCTATCTGAGGGTTGTTGTTCATAAAGTTTTCTAGAGAAGTGTTTGCCGCCACCATAGGCATACCTGCGGCGTTCATTGCTTCTGCGTATTCCCGTAAGTCACCCGTTGAAGCCACTGAAGGAGGTGTAGCTGGAGCGGGTTGCATCCTGCTCTGCTCTCTCAAGAACTCAGCCGGGCTTACCTCCATGTTCATAAGGTCCTGAAGAGTAGGCTCAATACCCATAGAGCGTAAGTCGTCAGCGGTGCGCGGTCCAAAGTCCCTTTCGTATCCAGCGTTAGGGGCGTTCCTTAACTCAGGGAATATATCTTGAACTGTAAAAGTGTCTTCAGGTTTTGCGGGGGACATTCCTACATTAGGCGCATTGGATAATTCTGGAAATTGAACGAAATCTAAATCTTCTGTCGCAGGCCTCATTCCTACATTAGGCGCATTTCTATCAGGACGAGCTCTGGGCTCTGCAATTGTCACTGGCGCACCCTCATACATATCTGGCCCAAACACATCTAAATCATTGAAAGTTTCACGCATAGTGCGTACTTCTTCAGGCATTGCTATGGGTGTAGCAATGTCTTTAGTTTGAGGCGTTACGGTATCGTAAGTAGGGCCGCTATAAGCTACGGTGCCTAACTCAGGAGCCCCCACGTCCTGCGGCACTGCTCTCATTGCAGGCTGTGCCATCGCATCCATTTCTCTAGGGTCAAAGCGAGGTGCAGTTGTAGGGGTAGCATCAGGAGAGGTGGGAGCGCCACCGGGCATCAAGCTTGTCATTCTGTCACGTAAAGAAGAAAGCCCTCTGCCTGCGGCGTCTAGCGCTTGTTGAGGGTCAACACCCCCTGTAAGCGCTGAGATGCCTTTTGTGAAAAGAGACTGTGGGCCTCTTGCTCTCATCTCTGGGGTAACTTCCGAAGATAAGTAATTTTCTTTAGTGTCCATAGCACTTAAAGCCATCCCGAAAGGATTTAATGCGATAGCGCCTAAAGCTCTAGCCACCATCTCTTGCGGGGACTGTTCTCTATATACCGATTCTGTAGGGCCTAACGCGGTCATGCCGTCAGGGAGCATTTTTAAAGAACGGGGTAAAGGCTCACCGGGTGCAGAGGTGCGAGCATCATAGCTGTAGCCCGGTAAGTCTGGCCTATTGCGAGGGTTGTTAAAAATATCTTGAGCGCGTTGCGCCAACTGCTCAGAAACCGTAGGCATGGTTTGCCCAAAATCGTTTATACCACCTCTATATACGCGGTCTGGAAAAACCTGACCATAAGTAGGGGACTCATACCCTGTTTGACGGTTTTTCCTTGTATCAACGACGCCCCGTATTTTGCCCCCCGGACCAGTTTTAAGGGTTACGCCACTGCCCGCAGGACCTAGCCCGCGAAAAGTTACTCCAGAACCGGGAGGGCCAGAGGTTACTTGAGAACCATATACTTCAGGAGTGCCGTCAGAAGAATTACCCGCGCCGCTTGTGCTGAAACCAAAATTTCCTAAATCTCCAGTCCCTAGATCTGCCATTTCCTGTTCATAGGGATCATTGTATGTAGCCATTATGCTTTCCTCATTTCAAGCGCCAACTCAAGTGTTTCTTTATTTCTGCGTAACCAGCCCTTACCAAAGGTGCCGAAGGTTTTTAAAGAACGGTAATAACTATCTCTTCTGTTAGCTAATTCGTTTATCAGCATAATAGGGTCACGCTGTTTAATAAGTTCCATTGTCCGTGGTCCAATGATACCATCTTCCGTTGCATTCACCAAGCTTTGCAGGTTCTTAGCCGCTCTAGAAGGCCCGCTGTTCACGGCCCAATCAAATGTGGCAAAATCTAGGCCGCCCGGAAGCTCATCAGCTTTTATCTTATCCCAATATCCGTCCTTGTAAATTATCTGAACATGCTCATCAGGAATGTTTTTTAGCTCGTCCACGTCTTCTAGCGGGCGTCCTAAAAACTCAGAATAGGTTTTATGGGTGATACCTTTGTTGGTAGCCCCACCGGGATCTTCTGGATGGTCTACAAA
>Ga0181565_10003728_pt1 | contig 11692 bp, 13 predicted proteins | sample 101ome_16_FD_129661 | JGI IMG/M metagenome (GOLD analysis project Ga0181565, IMG submission 129661) | Coastal salt marsh microbial communities from the Groves Creek Marsh, Skidaway Island, Georgia - 101401AT metaG (megahit assembly) | ecosystem: Environmental > Aquatic > Marine > Intertidal...
GATTCAAAACTTTTTACATGAACAGTCTAAAAAACATAAGGTTTGGATTGTCGCAGGAACTATTCCATTAAAATGTGATGATCCAAATAAAATTTTAGCTGCCACACTGTTGTACAACGCCGAGGGTGAAGTCGTCGCTCGATACGATAAGATTCATCTTTTCGATGTAGAACTCGAAGGGGATGAGGCTTACAGAGAGTCTGAGACCATAGAGTATGGTTCAGAAGTGGTCGTAGCCGATACACCATTTGGAAAACTGGGTTTAGCTATTTGTTACGACTTGCGCTTTCCTGAAATGTTTCGGCAATTGATTGACAAAGGTGCAGAGATAATCGTTTTGCCTGCTGCATTCACTGCCACTACAGGTAAAGCTCATTGGGAAGTACTGGTACGTGCGCGAGCGATAGAGAATTTATGTTATGTCATTGCTGCTAATCAGGGAGGTTATCACTTCAATGGCAGAAATACTTTTGGAGATAGCATGATAGTCGATCCTTGGGGGAACGTGCTTAATCGTTTGTTTCAAGGGGCTGGGGTGGTATCAGCAGATATTGATATCGAGCGTTTGCATAAAACTCGCCAGACTTTTCCATGCTTACAACATAGAACACTTAAATAAGGAATTTATGGAACATTTAGATATTGCTAAGGCTCGCTTGCTTAGCCCGTCAGGAATGGATGAGAAACACTTGAATGATGCTTTAGGTATTATGTTGGGTGGGGCTATAGATTCAGCAGATTTGTATTTTCAAGGCACAACCCGGGAATCTTGGTCGCTCGATAATGGTATTGTGAAAGATGCCAGCTTCAGTATTGAACAGGGTGTTGGTGTGCGTGCAATATCCGGTGAAAAATGCGGTTTTGCTTATTCGGATGATATTGTTGCCAGTGCATTAATGGAATCCGCACAGGTGGCAAAAAGTATTGCTAAAACCAGCGGTAATCAACATGTTCCTGCATGGCAAGTGAAAACCGGTCGCAGTTTATATTCGTCAGAGTCTCCACTTGATGTCATTACTGAAACAGACAAGATGGATTTACTCAAACAAGCTGATGCCGCTGCGCGTTCGCATGACGGACGTGTTAAAGAGGTTATGGTTAATCTGGTAGGTACTCATGATACCGTATTAGTAGCTTTGAGCGATGGCACATTGGCAGCAGATGTTCGTCCATTGGTTAGATTTAATGTCAGTGTAATTGTTGAGCAGAATGGTCGTCGAGAACAAGGCTCCATGGGTGGTGGTGGTCGTTATGATTACCATAAATTCATTGCCGATGGTTGTGCGGAAAAATTTGCCATAGAAGCAGTTCGTCAAGCGGTCGTAAACTTAGATGCTCAGGATGCTCCAGCGGGTAATATGACAGTGGTGCTAGGGCCGGGATGGCCAGGGGTATTACTTCATGAAGCGATAGGACATGGCTTGGAAGGGGACTTTAATCGTAAAAATACTTCAGCCTTTAGTGGACGAATTGGTGAAAGAGTGGCTAGTTCGGGTGTCACTGTGGTTGATGATGGCACTCTAGAGCAACGTCGAGGTTCTCTAAATATTGACGATGAAGGTGTCCCTACGCAATGTACCACTTTGATCGAAGATGGGATTCTCAAAGGATACATGCATGATCGATTAAATGCGCGTTTATTGAATATGCAATCAACGGGTAATGGACGGCGTGAGTCTTATGCACATCTACCCATGCCTAGGATGACTAATACTTATATGTTAGCAGGCAATCATGAACCTGATGAAATCATAGCGTCGGTTGATAAAGGCTTCTATGCGGTCAATTTTGGTGGTGGGCAAGTTGATATTACTTCAGGAAAATTTGTGTTTTCTGCTTCTGAAGCTTACATGATAGAAAAAGGAAAAATATCTTATCCAGTGAAAGGAGCGACTTTGATTGGTGATGGACCTGATGTACTCACGCGTGTGAGTATGATCGGCAATGATTTGTCATTGGACTCTGGTATAGGCACCTGTGGAAAAGATGGTCAGAGTGTTCCTGTCGGTGTGGGACAACCGACACTTAGGGTCGATGGTATTACTGTTGGAGGCACACAAGCGTAAATATGACAACTCAATCACAGACAGCTGACATACTCGAGCAGTTACCAGAGGCACTCAGTTATGCACAATCACGTGGTGCAGATCAGGCTGAAGTTATGGCAAGTAATGATAAAGGATTCTCTGTAACTGCACGTCTAGGTGAAGTAGAAACTTGTGAGTATCATAATCAACGTTCGCTTGCCGTCACAGTGTATCGTGGTAAGGCCAAGGGTTCAGCAAGCACCAATGATATTAAGCCTGAGGCAATTTTCAAAACTATAGATGCAGCGCTAAATATTGCTAGTTTTACCGCAGAAGATGATTGCTCTGGGTTGGCTGATGCAGCGTTAATGGCGAAGGAATATCCACATTTAGAGATGGATCATCCATGGGACATGGATGCTGAGCGAGGTTTAGAAACTGCAATTACCTGTGAGGCTGTAGCTCGTGATCATAGGGATATCGTTAATTCTGAGGGAGCCTCAATAAGTAGTATTCGATCACATATAGCTTATGCAAACTCTCATGGTTTCTTGGGTGATTATTTCAGTACTCGTCATAGTTTGAGTTGTTCGGTAGTTGCTGCAGATGAGCATGGTATGCAAAGAGATTATTGGTATTCTCTCAATCGTCAGGGAGAGTTACTTGATTCGCCAGAGTTTGTCGGTGAGAAAGCGCGTGAGCGGTCACTGCGACGATTAGCTGCGCGTAGTCTGAAAACTTGTCAGGTGCCGGTGTTATTTGAACCCAATATTGCGCGTTCTATTGTGGGTCATTTTTTATCGGCAATAAGTGGCGCTGCGATTTATCGAAATGCCTCATTTTTGACGGATTCCCTCGATAAAAAAATATTCCCAGAATGGCTGTGCATACAAGAAGATCCACATGTGATGGCAGGACTGGCTAGCACTCCCTTTGACAATGAAGGAGTGCAAACACATGCTCGTAATCTTGTTGAGTCTGGAGTATTGATGGGATATCTACTCAGTAGTTACTCCGCGCGTAAACTAAATATGCAAACCACTGGTAACGCGGGTGGAACACATAACATATTTGTTAACAACACTGGCCAGGACTTTCCTGCATTACTTAAAGAACTGAATACTGGGCTCCTGGTGACAGAGCTTATCGGACATGGGATAAATAACGTCACTGGTGATTATTCTCGCGGTGCCAGTGGTTTCTGGGTGGAGAATGGTCAGATTCAATACCCTGTGCAGGAAATAACAATAGCAGGTCAACTGCAAGAGATGTTTGAAAATATAGTGGCTGTAGGGACTGATATAGATACTAATGGTAGCGTGCAGTGTGGCTCTATTTTGATTGATAACATGATGGTCGCTGGGGAATGATAGATAGCCAGACTAGATGAGCGTTGATTTTGATCTAAGTGATTGTCCAGCGGTAAGTCTACTCAAACTATAGAAATCAAGCTATTAGTTAGGACATGAAATTTAATGCAGTGAGCTTTCAACTAGATTCACTGCATATTGGATTTTTCCATTCTCAAGGTGCTCGATTTTAAGAGGTAAGCCATAAACATTTGCGTCTGCCCATATCTTATAGGAAGCATCTCCTCGTTTACGCTCAATGACTGTGCAATTACGTGCACCATATACCGTGTCTAAAACGGTGTCATCGTGTCGGATGATGAGATAGTCTTTGAGCTTAGCTTTACTGATGGCAGTAACGCTAGTTTTATTTGGGATTTTACTGATGTTTGACATCAGTGAAAGCTGTAAGGTGAACAGATCTAGACTGTATTTGTGTATAGTTTCATTTAATACTCTGTCCTTATATGTAGCACGTACATGATTTTTATGCCAAGTATAGGTGACGCGCTCACTTTTATTTTCAGAACCCGATACCTTGATGCGTTCGTACAAGACGGGGCGAATATTATCCTCTATCAGTTGTAAGTAGCTAGTTTCCGACATGTTTTGACCGCCGCTGATTAGAGCTGCTAAGCCTTTTGTTTTAGCCTTTGATGAGTAAATCCATCCACTCTGAGCATTTTTTGCAAGAGCGACTTTAGTTTCACCTAGGCTCATGCCATTCATTTGTATTTCATATTTAGCAGAGAACTCAGGTGGGATGTTGTGTTCATGAATAGAGAGCTGTGATGTATCAGCGGTTGCTAGGGGGAATAGTAATGCGCCTATGATGGTCATCATGATTAGTGGCATCAGGCGAGCAGGAATTCTCATCGAGGCACATCTATGTGGATATTTCATCGAGTCGCAAAGGTTGTGTGAGTGCTTGGCCTTGATAATACGCCACCTCATTTTCGCATTTAATTGTGCCATCGCATAACCATTGAATACATAGAGGGTAAATTATATGTTCTTTTTTCAATACCCGTTGAGCAAGAGATTGTGCATCATCATTGGCAAGAATTGGTTCATGTGCCTGTATGACAAGAGGACCGCCGTCGAGTTCTGCTGTGGCAAAATGCACACTACAACCATGTTCCTTATGCTGGTGATCAAGTGCGCGCTGGTGAGTATGTAAACCACGAAAATGGGGCAATAGAGAAGGGTGTATATTGAGAATGCGGCCCGGGTAATTTTGAATAAATCCATCCTCAAGCACTCTCATGAATCCTGCTAGACAAACGAGATTCACTTCATATTGATCAAATACTTGTATTAATGCCTGTTCAAAGCTGGCTCTATTAGGGTAATTAGTGTGTTCGACAATATGATTTGGAATGCCAGCTTGTTGTGCACGTTCGAGTGCGTAAGCTGATGGTGTATTGCTAATGACACAACTAATGATTGCATCGTGATTATTTTTATTGTGAATCTGATCAATGATAGATTGCAGATTAGTTCCACCACCAGACACTAGCACGCCGATTTTATTTTTCATAATCGTTTTTAAATGTAACGTACCTGAGCTTGATCAGATGAAGGTTTGATGACGCCAATCACGTTGCTATCTATTTGATGTTCTTTGGCAATATTGATAATGGTATCTTGTTGTTTTGGTGCTACCACCACAATCATTCCAATACCGGAGTTGAATACACGCAACATTTCCTCATTTGTGATATCTCCTTGAGTTTGTATCCAATCAAAAATAGGCAGACGTTGCCAACTATTTAGATCAATTTCAGCACCTAGGTGATCCGGTAATATGCGTGGGAGGTTTTCAGTAATGCCGCCTCCAGTTACATGACAGAGCCCGTGTATCTCAGACTGTTCAATCATATCAAGCACAGGTTTAACATAAATTTTTGTGGGTGTGAGTAGCGTCTCTCCCAGTGTGGTCCCGTTGAAAGTTTGTCCTAGATCAGCTTTAGAAATTTCTATGATTTTATTGACGAGGGAAAATCCATTAGAGTGAACACCACTTGAGTGCAGTCCGATAACGACATCATCAGCTTGTATAGTTTGGCCAGTAATAAGTCGTGATTTTTCTGCTACAGCCACACAAAATCCAGCTAGATCATATTCTCCGTCGGCATACATTCCAGGCATTTCTGCGGTTTCTCCGCCGATCAGTGCGGCACCGGCTAATTTGCATCCCTTGGCGATGCCAGCGATGACCTCAGCGCTTACCTCAACTTCTAATTTACCTGTGGCGAAGTAATCCAAGAAAAATAGTGGTTCCGCTCCCTGCACGATGACATCGTTGACACACATTGCCACCAGATCAATTCCAATAGTGCTATGTTGATTAAGTTGATGAGCTAACTTGAGCTTGGTGCCGACGCCATCTGTACCTGACACCAATACTGGTTCCTGATAGTTCTTGTTGGCCAACTCAAAGAGTCCACCAAAGCCACCAAGGTCAGAAATTACCCCTTCACGATGAGTGCTTTTCACAGCACTTTTGATTTTTTCTATGAGTGTATTGCCCGCATCGATATTAACGCCGGCATCTTTGTATGTGAGTCCCATGAGTATGTACTTTTTTCAGGTAAATTTAATAGAATTAGAGAGTTATACAATTGCATATACATGTATCAGTGTACTACTTAATCACACTTTGTTGTGCTATCTTAACGCATAATACAATACTAACACTGCAGCGCTGTTTGCGCTCGAATGCAGGTCGTCACTCAGGAGTGTTTATTATATGATTCCAGCCACTTATATCCCAAATTTAATAACCTGTGCTCGAATTATTGCCGTCCCATTTTTTGTTTGGTTGTTGATTGATCATCAATACGAACGCGCACTGTTGTTGTTGTTACTGATGGGCTTATCAGACGCATTGGATGGTTTTTTAGCGCGTTGTTATGGTTGGAAGACAACATTAGGCTCCTATCTTGATCCAATTGCAGATAAGGTTATGTTGCTGGTTGTTTATGTGGCTTTTGCATTCCTCGGATGGGTGCCCTGGTGGTTAACAGCAGTTGTTGTTGCACGAGATGCTATTCTGATGACAGGTGCGGTGTATTATCACTATTCCACATCTCAATTAAAGATGGAGCCTTCGAGCATTAGTAAGATCAACACCTTTGTGCAAATCATTCTGGCAATTACTTTGGTATACCAGCAAGTTACTCAGCTTCATCCATTTATCCTTAATATGCTGATGACATTGGTGGTTTACACTACAATTATTAGCGGTTATCAATATGTTACACAATGGTACGCTCGTGCTGAGAAGATACAGATTAATAATATCAGTCAGCGTTGATCATTAACTTTAATAGGTGGTGATAGTTACTCACTTGTTGTTTCTTTTTGATATTACTATTTGATAGTTCTACTGCTGATGGTGACTTGTCAACGAGCGCTACTGCACAAGGTTGCTGTACAGTGATCAGTATTCATCTTCATGTATGTACTATTAACAAATATCTTCATAGATTATTAGCATGAATCCCATAAATACCCAGCAGCTACTGAACTTATCACTTGATCCTGAAAACACTTTTAATAATTTTTATGCTGCAGATACTAGCCTGCTGGCTTTGCTGGAGAACGCGGTCGCTAATCAATACGTAGAGCCACAGGTATATTTATGGGGTTCAGCCAGTAGTGGGAAAACCCATCTGCTGCAAGCAATATGTCGTTCAGCCTTGGAGTATGAAAGACGAGCTATATATTTGCCATTACAAGATTGTTTGCAGTACGGGCCAGATTGTTTAAGTGATTTGAACAGTCTAGATTTGGTTTGCCTAGATGATATACATCATATTCAACAGCAAGCCGATTGGGAGTTGGCTTTATTTAATTTAATTAATCAACTACGTGCTAGTTCAACAACATTAGTACTATCTTCACGAAGTACACCTAATGAAAGTGTTTTTGAGTTGCCTGATTTAGCTTCCAGACTAGTTTGGGGGCCGGTCTATAAGCTAATGAGTTTAAATGAGCATGAGCTTGAGGAGGCAATGATATTGCAGGCTGAATCAAGAGGGTTGAAACTTACACGAGAAATTATTCAATATCTTTTGACACATTATTCAAGAGATCTTAAAAATTTAATTACATTGTTGGAAAATATCAATCAAGCATCATTGCGTGAACACAGAAAGATCACTATTCCTTTTATTAAGCAGGTGTGTCCTCTTTAACTGCCTGACTGCGCACATGCATTACAGCGGAAATAAATAAGCTTAGACTGCAGATGATTTGAATCACGCCGAGTGGAAATTGCGTTTCACTAACAATATTCCATATGCCGTAGATAAAATATAACCATACAAACAATGTCACCCATTTGAAAGTATTGAGTCGGTCATGTAAGAGACCTCGTAACGCAAATAATAGTGGGGCGACAATAAATAAAATAGATATACTGATAGGCGCGATTGGGTTTGGATTAAGCCAAATAATCCAAAGTATCTGTCCCAGCATTAACGCAAAATAACTGATTATCGAAAGAGTGTAATACATAGTTCAAGTCTCTATGTTTAACTATTGAGTTTCATAGCAAATGAAGCCACACGATGACCTAGTGCTTTGCATAGACGAGTTTCTTCGTCTGTCAATGAAGTGTTTTCCGATGGTCCAGCGACGTGACTGGCGCCATAGGGGGTGCCGCCACTTTGTGTAGAACTTAAATCACTCTCACTATAGGGTAAACCTGTGAATACCATGCCATGGTGTAACAAGGGAATCATCATGGTGAGGAGTGTGGATTCTTGGCCACCATGCATACTACTACTCGATGTGAAGCAAGCGGCTGGTTTGTTTTCTAATGCTCCTTTAAGCCAACTATTACTGGTAGAGTCAATAAAATATTTCAGTGGTGCTGCCATATTCCCAAATCGGGTAGGGCTTCCTAGTATAAGACCTGAGCAGTTTTCCAGATCAGTTAACTGTGCGTAGCAATCACCAGTTTCTGGTACTTCAGGCTCTACGGCTTCACATTGTGTGGAGATGCTAGGGACTGTGCGTAATAATGCGTTCATGCCTTGAACAGACTCAACACCATATGCAATTTTTTGCGCCATATTTTTAGTCGCACCATGCCGACTGTAGTAGAGTATCAAAATAGGTTTCATTTAAATTAACTCCAATAGTTTTTCAGGCGGTCGTGCAATTATGGCTCGACTATTGTGGAGAATAATTGGTCGCTGCATAATCTTAGGATAAGACATTATTGCTTGAACGATTTCTTGTGTGGATGATTTGCTTAGGTCAATATTGAGTTGTATCCACTCTTGCTCTTGGGTACGAACAAGTTCTTTTGCAGGGACTCCTGCTGTAATTATTTGTGTAAGTTGCTCGTGAGTGGGTGTGTTGGTTAGATAATCTATACTGATAAAGTTTATTTTATTTTTTTTCAATAAAGCAATTGCTCCACGAGATTTTGAGCAGTTGGGATTATGAAAAATTGTAAGTTGCGTCATAAGTATTTGAGTGAAGAGGCTTGGTTAGGTTTCCACAGCAGTGATGATTTGAGTTGTCCAGTGATTTTTAATCATTAGTTTTTTATTAACTTCAGAAGATTACTCAACATATGCCTCTCACACAACCAGTATAGTGCCAAGTTATACTGTTTAGTACCCCGTAAATTATTTTATGTAAACAGATGTACTTAAAGGCTATGATATTACTTATGCAAGCAGATCATAAATCTTAGAAGACACTGTTTATTGGGAATTGGATTAGTTTGATGTGCTTGACTCTGCTTAACCCCGAAGACCTGTTTTAATAGTTTGAATTTATATTCACCAAATACAATGTACTCAATATGCCCAACAACGAAACTACTATAATCGATCTTTTACTGGATGGTCGAGGCGTGGCTGATCAAGAAGGAAAGAAAGTATTTATTCCGTTTACGATTCCAGGTGAGCGCGTTTTATATCAACCAAGAAAGAAAAAGAAAAAGTTTGATGAGGCGCGTCTACTTGAGATATTGGAGCCAGCGGTAGAGCGAGTGCCAGCAAAGTGTGAATACTTTACTGTTTGCGGTGGTTGCACTTCTCAGCATATTGAAACGAAGGCTCAATTAGCATTCAAGCAGGCATCGGTCATTGAGACAATTCGTAGGATTGGGCGCGTTGAAGTGCAACATATTGCTCCCCCAATGTCAGATAAGGTTTGGCGCTATCGTAGACGTGCTCGATTGGCGGTCAAATATGTTGAAAAAAAAGGTCGAGCTCTGGTGGGCTTTAGAGAGAAGGATGCCCCTTATGTTGCTGATATGTTGAGTTGTGAAGTATTACATCCAAACATAGGCGAGCTCATTTCACCGCTTTCTGATTTGATTTCAGCTTTTTCAATTAGGGATAAAGTTCCTCAAATCGAATGTAGCGTAGCAGAGAATGCAACTTCGATGGTGTTTCGAGTATTAGCGCCACCCAGTGATGGAGATTTAGAATCGTTAGCAAGTTTTTCAAAACAATATGATATTCGCATATATTTACAAACTAAGGGTTTAGATACAGTTAAGCCATTGAATGACCGAGAATTTGATGAGCACATGTATTTCACAATGCCATCTGGGAACATTCGTCTAGAGTTCTCGCCTGTTGATTTTATACAAGTTCACCATGAAATAAATCAGCGTATGGTTCAGCAGGCTATCGATTGGCTTGAGCTGAGCTCACAAGACTGTGTACTTGATCTTTTTTGTGGTTTAGGAAATTTTACCTTGCCAATTTCTACTATAGTCAAAAAAGCATTAGGTATAGAGGGGGATGGTAATCTGGTTGAACGAGCCAGACATAATGCAATGATCAATGGATGCACACAAGCTCATTTTGAGACAGTGGATTTATTTGCACTAGATGAAAACTGCGATTGGTTACAGCAGAGGTGGGATGCCGTGATTATTGATCCTCCACGAGCCGGTGCGCGTGAGGTGATATTTACTTTGCACCAGGTGGCGCCAGAAAAAATATTATATGTGTCCTGTCATCCGGGTACTTTAGCTCGTGATGCGGAGGTGTTGGTACATGAGCTAGGATACCAATGCGCGCGAGTTGGTGTCATGGATATGTTTCCACACACCGGGCATGTTGAAACCATGGCCTTATTCATCAAGCGCAAGCCATAGCGGCGGCTGGGTTTCGATGGATTAACGCTTATCTATGAGTTCGAATACGCCTGTCAAACTTGATCTGTAATATGTTACCGCGCGGTTGGACTTCGTCCTCAACAACAGTACTAGGTCTTAGTTGATAATAGTCCGTTGAGCTGGTAGCTAGTCCTTGAATGACAGCCTCTTGGCATCCTGAAGTCGCAGAGCTTGTGTCTTCGACGCAAGGCTTAAGGCCTGGTAGAAATGTGGTCTCATATTTAGTGTAGCTGGAATAGGTCGGTGTAATATTTTCAGGCCGTTCGTTTTGATTGGAGAGTATTAGCGATTGTGGTGTGACCAGATCAATATTGTCCTGTGCAAACGAGGTGTCTGACCATGCGAAAACAAATAAAGTACTGACCACAGATAACGCCACAGTGAACCTACTAACTCTGTATCGATTGTGCGTGCTTCGCATGATATTTCCCCGTCAGTTTGATACCAATAACTTTACTCCTGAGTAAAAAAAATAGCTATAAACACTATCTAATCACGATAATAGTCTGGCATCTAGTGTGCCCTGTGAGCTAAAATCAGACACTTAGATTAATAACCTATCTAGATACTCTAAGAACCAGAATTAATTAGTCATCAAGGATATGATGATTTTGAGATCAATCTTTTAAGAAATTTAGGATAACGCAACCATGCCCATCTATGAATATCAATGTCAGGAATGTGGACATCGCTTTGAGGCGCTGCAAAAAATTAGTGATGCTCAGCTAACTACCTGCCCACAATGTCAAGCAGAAGCATTAAAGAAGTTAGTCTCAGCCGCAGGGTTTCGGTTAAGTGGTAATGGATGGTACGAAACTGATTTCAAATCGGGAAAACAGAAAAATATCGCAAAGAGCGATTCCTCAAATGCATCTGGTAAGTCCTCAGATAGTGCTAGTTAGAACAAGATCGAGCTTTTAGTACTCATGATACGTCGCTACCTAGTTGCCGGCTTATTAGTATGGGTGCCATTAGGTATCACTTTTTTAGTGATTAAATTTTTGCTTGATTTAATGGATAAATTATTATTTGTGTTGCCGGTTGAATGGCGGCCGGAGACATTGCTGGGATTTACTATCCCAGGTTTTGGATTGATGTTGGCAGTGATTTTGCTGTTATTGACTGGCTTTGTTGGTGCAAACCTCATAGGTCGTCGA
>Ga0181565_10003729_pt1 | contig 11691 bp, 11 predicted proteins | sample 101ome_16_FD_129661 | JGI IMG/M metagenome (GOLD analysis project Ga0181565, IMG submission 129661) | Coastal salt marsh microbial communities from the Groves Creek Marsh, Skidaway Island, Georgia - 101401AT metaG (megahit assembly) | ecosystem: Environmental > Aquatic > Marine > Intertidal...
AACATAAATGGAACAATTCGAGATTTGTTTGAGGGTGGAAGCTTTGTCGGTATTGACATCAGCGAAACAATGGATGTGGATTTAGTTATTCCAGGTGAGATTGCTCAGTTTCCAGATAATTCTTTTGATGTTGTTGTAACTACCGAGTGCCTGGAGCATGCAAATAAGTGGCAGGAGGTTTTACAAAATATCATTCGTCAGCTGAAACCCGGTGGAAGCTTGATTATGACTTTTGCTCATCCCGGAAGAAGTGCTCATGGTACTCTAGACTCTGATAGTTATTCTTCACCGTATACTTTAGATTATTATAAGAATCTATCTCCAGGGATGATTCTAGATAAATTTCCAACCTTTACTAAATATTTTTCAAAATACGAGTTTTCGTATGATGGAGGTAATTTTGACACCTACTTCATTGGTTTTAGAAATGATGTCAATTTTTTAAATGAAACCGACTTGGAGATTCTAGAGCAAGACTTAGCAAGAGCGAGGGGGCAGCTTTACCAATGTTCGAGTAAGTTGGTTCACGAAAAAAATGAAAATAAATCATTAAAGCAAAAGCTAGATGAGTTAAGAGATATTGTCTTGATGAAGGATAAATTAATTAACGAATTAGATCAATCCAAGGAGCTTGTCGAAGTATCTTTAAAAAGTGCCCATAGAAAAGAGCTTGATTCGATAAAACAAAAAAACAAAGAGTCTATAAAAACTATCTTTAAGGAGAGTAGAACCCTTAGGTCAGCTATTGCGATTAATAAGTTGTGTGCATCTCTTGCCAGTAAAAGTGATATTTTGAAAAATCTTGACAATAAGCTTGAGGAGCTCTGACTTTAATGTTTCTTCCTTCTAAAAACGATATAAAACAATTAGGATATATGGTCATTGAGGATTTCAAGCGCCAGTATCTTGGAACAGCTTTGGGCGGTTTCTGGGGGGTAATAAATCCTATTGTGATGACAGCATTATATTGCTTAGTTTTTGAGTTAGGTTTAAAGGCAAAAGCAGACAGTGGGGTTAATTTTTCGTACTGGTTAATGGCAGGGATTATTCCTTACTTTTATTTTTCAGAAGCTCTTGGAAAGGGAACTAGTTCATTTGTAGAGTATGGTTACCTTATAAAAAAAATGGTTTTTAGGTTTAGTTTTATTCCATTGTTTAAAATATTTTCAAGTTTTTTGATCCACTTGTTTTTTATATTATTAGTTTTGGGGCTATCTTTATTTTTTGGACAAAAATTTAATATTAGTTTTTTTGGGTTGTGTTATTTTAGTTTTTGCTTGATTGCTCTCGTCATTCCGATATGCTATTTGACAGCATCGATCCAAGTCTTTTTGAGAGATGTTGCTCAAATAGTTGGGATTATTTTACAGTTGCTATTTTGGGGAACACCAATCTTTTGGAGTAGCAATATTATACCTGAGAAATATATGTTTATTAATCATGTTAATCCTCTTTTCTATATCGTTGATGGGTATAGAAATAGCTTCATATGGGGGAAGCAGCTTAGCGTAGATTCTGTTGGTACGATGGTTTTTTGGTGCGAGGTGGTTTGTCTTTCTTTTATCTCACTGTTTTTCTACAGAAGGCTTTCGAGACACTTTACGGATGCTCTATGATAAAAAAAAATATTATTGAAGTAAAAGACTTAACAAAAAAATATCCACTTTTTGATACTCCATTTCAAAAATTTTCATATGCGCTTTTAAATAGGCCCGTGAGAAACCATAAAGAAGTTCTCAAAGATATAAATATATGCATTAAAAATGGAGAGGTTGTTGGTATTATAGGTGAAAACGGTACTGGGAAGTCCACTCTCTTAAAGATTATTACAGGTGTCCTTGATAAGACCTCTGGAAAGGTGAGGGTTCGCGGAAGTGTGGCTTCCTTATTAGAGTTAGGGATCGGTTTTAATCCAGACTTAACCGGAGTCGAAAATATAAGATATACTTTAAATCTTTACAATGTTCCCGAGAGTGATGTTCCTGTTCACATAGACTTTATAAAAGAATTCTCTGAAATCGGTGATTACTTAAATCAACCAATTAAAACATACTCGAGTGGAATGATTGCACGCCTTGGCTTCGCCGTGGCGGTGAATGTAGATCCAGATATATTAATTGTTGACGAAGCTTTGAGTGTTGGAGATTTAAAGTTTCAACAAAAATGTATTCGTAAAATGAAAGAGTTTAAAGATAAAAATAAGACAATTATCTTTGTATCTCATGACTTGGGCGCTGTGAGATCTTTTTGCGACAGGGTGATTTGGTTACATGAAGGGAGAGTCAGACTTGATGGTAAAGTAAAGGAAGTTACTACTAAATTTTCTCACTTTATGTATTTTGGAGAAAGTAAAGTTGTTGCTGAGGCTGATTCTCTCTTAGGTAATGAAGTTGACGGTAATTCTGTTGAGATAAACAAAGACTTAGCTGACGAAAAAGAATTAAACCATGATGCAGGTAAATATATATCCACAGGTTCATCTGAAATTATAATAGAGTCATTTAGAGTTTTTGACTCTTTAAGTAAAATGGATTCATCTTTCTTTACTCCTGGTAAATACTACACCGTTAGGCTAAATTTAAAAGTTATCGACTTAGACAAAGTAAGCATAGAGGATTTGATCTTTGGATTTTCTGTTGCCAATAAAAACGGGACTTCAGTCTTCAGTATTAACACCTTTGTGTATGATTATAAATTTGATAATTTGGATTTTTCTTGCATTGAAATTAAGTTTCTTTTCCCCAATATCGCACCCGGTACTTATATAGGTTCACTTGCAATCGCTGAAGGAACGCAAGCGAGCCATCGTTCGATTACATGGCTTCATGATTGTTTTAAGCTGATGGTTCAAGATGATTTTAATTACTCTCAAATTGGATTAACATATGTTAGCCCGAGCGATGTTAGCTTCCATATACAATAGTCACTATTTTAATATCTTTGTAAAAAAAATCAAATTACCGAGTGAGAAAGTTTGAAGAGGAGGCGTTTGATCTTTGTTTATAGTGACTTTATCTCTTTCAACTAAATTATTGTAAACTTCTAAAACTTTACCCCTTGAAATGGAATTACCTTTTTTAATCTCTAAAAGTTTTTATGAGTATGTAAAAATATTCAAAATCATTTATAAATCTAGGAAATAATAGTGGGACGGTTAGAATCTTATTTTCTTAGGATTTGTGGTAGATCTCGTAAAGGTTCATTTTAAAATATCTTTTGTTGCAAGTAGTTAAGAACAAAGTGGTTTTCATCGCCATAAATGTTCAGTGATTCTAAAGGTTCTACTTTTTCGAAGTGTGAAGAGTCGTCCGTGGAGTTATAAACATTGAGGTAATCTTGCTTGAAGCTACTCATGATACTTTCATCAAAGCTTCTTATTGGTAAGAATATATTTTTACATGATTTCATCGGAATATTTATATAACCAAGGAGACTTGCAGACATATGGGTCACTTAGTAAAAGAGGAGATGCTTCACTGCCGGCGTTAGCTTGTTCGTGGTAGTGATATTCTTAGTCTTTATTTTGGGTTTTAAAGCCTAACGACTCTAGCATTTTGATCAAGGTAGTTGTTCCTGAACTGCCTGTGCATGTAATAAGTAGGTGATATTTCATTTTAAATCCTCTGTTTAACTTTTTCTAAAGGTCAGTTATCGTACAATACTGTTGTTTTAATTTTAAAGCTTATTTAAATAAAATTTTGTAGCAAATAGTGATTTTGTATTTGTTCGAAAATTACTTGTAGAGTTGAATTTTTGAATTTTTGAATTTATGTTTGATTGAGCACAAAAAACTTTAAAAAACTAATACAGGGGATTTAAATTGATAGAACAATTAATCCAAGTGAGTCTCCTTGCTGGCGATATCATTTTAAAATACTACAGAAGCGATTTAAGTGTTGATACGTGTCGCAAGAGTGATGAGTCCCCTCTGACGCGCGCCGATGTTGACGCGAATAAAATTATTACGAATCATTTACAGTTAAACTTCCCTGGTATTCCAGTTCTCTCAGAGGAGTCTTCTTTGGAAAACTTTGAGAAAAGAAAAGATTGGAAGGAGTTGTTTATCGTCGATCCTTTGGATGGAACTAAAGAGTTTATCAAAAAAAATGACGAATTTACCGTTAATATTGCTTACGTGCAGGGAGGGGATCCTAAGTTAGGTGTAGTTTATGCTCCGGCTTTGAATTTGATGTATTACTCTGATGGCTCAAAAGCTTTTATTGTGAGTGATGGTCATACTTCTATTTTAAACGTTACGAGGTCAAAGAGAGGTATAGTAAGAATCGTTACAAGTCGTTCTCATCTAAACTCAGATACCAAAAAATTTGTCTCAAAATTTGAAAATGTAGACTTCTTAACCATGGGAAGCTCTTTAAAGCTATGTTTAATTGCTGAAGGTAAGGCGGATTTATACCCGAGATTTGCGCCGACATCAGAGTGGGATATTGCTGCTGGTCACGCTGTGCTAAAGGCTGCTGGAGGTGATATCTTAAATGCTTTAGACCATCGGCCAATTAAATACAATAAGGCGAATATTTTAAATCCTAGCTTTATCGCTTTTGGCGATGAAGGATATATTAAGAAAATATAATGTATTTTAATTTCAAGTAATTTACGATTTTTTCAACACAGACAGAAATATCGGAATTATTTGTGTTAATTTTTAATGACGGTTTTTCGGGAGCTTCATACTCAGAGCCTATTCCTGTAAAGTTTTTTATTTTACCTTCAAGAGCTTTCTTGTAGAGTCCTTTAGGGTCACGAGACATACATTCATTTAATGAAGCGTTGATGTGTATAAGCGAAAAGTCTTCTCCTACAGTGTCTTTAACAAGTTTTCTCTGTGAGCTCAGCGGTGAAATAAATGAACAAATGGTTATGAAGCCATTATTTTTCATAATTTTTGCAACTTCCCCAACCCGCCTAAGGTTTTCCTCTCGATCTTTTTGACAGAATCCAAGGTCTTTGCAGAGTCCTTTTCTGAATGAGTCGCCATCCAGAACAATTGTGCGGTGGTTTTCTTTAACAAGCCTTTCTTGAAGGTGGTCGGCGATAGTCGACTTACCAGCACCAGATAAGCCTGTAAGCCATAGTACATGACCTATGTTTTTACTTTGAGCTTTCCAAGACTCATGCTGAGGTCTAAATGAATGTTCGATGATAGTTTCTTTACTAATATTTACCCCAACTTACTTTTTCCCAAGCCCTTTCATGAAAATAATACAGTATAATCTTAGTGAAAACTTCAATCGATCCAATTCCGACTGCAATTTTTATGCTTAATGTTAATAGATAGCTAATCAGAAAAGTATCCAGAGTTCCTGTTATTCTCCAGGTAATTGTTTTTAGCGCACTTCTACTTCTTTTTTCATTATTCCTCATAAGCTTAGATTTTATTTGAGGTTTTTAAGTGTGTATACTAGAATTTTATTTTTCTTAAAAAAAGGAATTAATAATGGATTACCGATTAAATCATCTCGAACAGCTTGAATCAGAGTCGATTTATATATTTAGAGAAATTGCCGAGCAATTTCAAAAACCAGTAATTTTATTTTCGGGGGGAAAAGATTCAATAGTCCTAGTTCACTTAGCATTGAGAGCATTCTGGCCTTCAAGGATACCATTTTCAATACTGCACATAGATACTGGACATAACTTTAGGGAGACAATTGACTTTCGAGATAAGATGGTGAAGTCATATGACTTAGACCTAGTTGTGGGTAGCGTTGAGGAATCTATAGCAAAAGGCACTGTTGTCGACGAGACTGGCCCGAGAAAATCGAGAAATAGTCTTCAGTCGGTTACATTGCTAGAGGCTGTTGAAAGTCATAAGTTTGATGCCCTCATAGGGGGGGCAAGGCGAGACGAGGAGAAGGCTCGTGCTAAGGAGAGGTTTTTTTCTCATCGAAATGAGTTTGGTGAATGGGCTCCAAAAAACCAGAGGCCGGAGTTGTGGAGCATTTTTAATGGCCGGAAAAAGGTAGGGGAGCATTTTAGAATTTTTCCGTTGAGTAATTGGACAGAGTTGGACGTCTGGGAATACGTTAGAATAAAGAACTTAGAGCTGCCAAAACTTTATTTTAGTCACGTAAGAAAGGTTTTTAATAGAGACGGTGTTCTCTATGCACATGAAAACTGTATGGAGTTACTCCCTGAAGAGAAGCCTTTTACAGCGAATGTAAGATTTAGAACCATGGGAGATATAACTTGCACTGGAGCCGTTGAGTCAAATGCTAGATGCTTGGACGACGTGATAGACGAAATTGCAGCCTCAAGGACGACAGAGAGAGGCTTGAGGATTGATGATAAAAGAAGTGAAACAGCTATGGAAGATCGAAAAAAGCAGGGGTATTTTTAAAATGAATCATTTGAATAGAGAAGATATAGATTTATTAAGGTTTTCTGTAATCGGAAGTGTGGATGATGGAAAGTCTACTTTAATTGGTCGCTTAATGTATGACTCTAAAGCAATATTTGAAGATCAGCTTAAAGCGATAGAGGAGAGTAGCCGCAACAGAGGTGACGAAAGGGTAAATTTAGCGTTGCTTACAGATGGATTACGTGCAGAGAGAGAGCAAGGAATTACAATTGATGTTGCTTATAGATACTTTTCAACCCCAAAGAGAAAATTTATTATTTCAGACTGCCCAGGACATGTAGAGTATACAAGAAATATGGTAACAGGAACTTCTGGGGTAAATCTTTCTGTTGTAATGGTTGATGCAAGACAAGGAATTGTAGAACAGACGAAAAGGCATACATTTCTAGCAAATCTCCTTCAAGTGAAACATATCGTATTATGTGTTAATAAAATGGACTTGGTCGATTACTCACAAGAAGTCTTTGAGAAAATTAAAAATGATTATCTGAAGTTTGTTTCCAAATTGGATATTGCAGACGTTAGAGTCATACCAATTTCGGCTTTAGATGGTGATAATATTGTTAATAAGTCTAAAGATATGGACTGGTATGATGGTGGAACTCTTCTTTATAATTTAGAGAATGTACACCTTGGTAGTGATCATAACTTTGTTGATTCAAGGTTCCCTGTGCAGAGGGTAATTAGACCTCAGAGTAAGGAATTTCCTGACTTTAGGGGGCTCGCAGGGCGAGTAGATGGCGGCGTATTTAAGCCAGGTGATGATATAAAGGTTCTCCCGTCGGGTTTCAATACTAAGATAAAATCTATTCAGACCATGGATGACGAATGCATCAAAGAAGCGTTTTATCCCATGAGTGTATTAGTAAGTCTAGAGGATGACCTTGATGTCAGCCGAGGGGATATGATTGTAAAAGAAAATAATCAACCAACCTCGACTCAAGATATAGATTTAATGGTTTGCTGGTTTTCTAGAAGTAAAATCCAGGATAGAGGGAAATATATCTTAAGACATACAACAAATGAAAGTCGTTGCATGGTAGAAAATATACGATATAAAATCGACATTAATACTTTGCATAGACTTGAGGACGATTCAGAAATTTCTTTAAATGATATCGGCCGAGTGAGAATACGAACCTCAAAACCAATTTTCGTTGATAAATTTAAAAACAATAAAAACACTGGATCAGTAATAATTATCTGTGAAAGTACTAATGAAACTTTAGGGGCAGGTGTTATTCTTTAGTTGGAGCCTTTGGTTTATACTTGCTTAATAAATGAAAGCAAATGGGGGCCAGCAATAGAAGCTGTATTGATTGAATTGCTCTCAGGATAACTGCAATCGTCAATACACCTTCGAGTTGAAGGTTTAGTGCGTAAAAACCTTGTTCGATAATTACCTCTCTTATGCCGAGATTTCCAGGAGTAAGGCTTAATACGCTCGAAATTAATAACATTGGTGATATTAATAAGCAGTCAAAATAAGTCACGTCCGTTAATATATAGCCAACCCCAAGGTATATTTCCAAGGAGTTTAGAAGGGTTATTAGTAAAACAACTAGGTTTGTTTCCATGTTGAGGATTGTAAAAAATTTCAAAAGCCTTCTATTATAATGAAAAACTAATATGACAATAATTAAGATTGTTGAAGCTAAGGCTTTAAAGCTCAAGCTTAATTTAGGAGAAATAATTGTGAATAAAAGTGCCAGAGCAAAGCTAATGAATAAAGATATTTTTAATTGATCAACTATGGATTTTGCAAAGTTTACGTTTGATATTTTGTAATTTTTTTTAAGGTAGATAAGTCTGAAAATGGCTCCCCCCCTGAATGGGATGAAAAGATTTAGAAATGAGCTAATAACGCAGAGGGAGAACCACTCAATAGGTTTTGTTGGGGTATGATTTCTAAAAGATATTATTTTATTTTGTAAAAAACCGATTAGTCCTAGCTTTAGTAGTTGGACTAAAAAAATGAATAAAATAATAACAGGTTTGATATTTTTGATAATGGGCAGGCTTTCGGCTAGAGTGATCTTACCTGCGATAAAAAAAATTAAATAAGTAGTCAGCGCTAATTTAAATATTTTCTTTAGGTTCTTGATTGATTTATGGCTCCATCTTTGATGGAAGCTTTTTGCCAATTTTGAATGAAGCTCAGTTACTTTGATACGTAAACCTCTTGAAAAATCCGTCCTTTAGAGTGTATTATAAATTCAAATTAGTAAAGAGGTGAATTTTTGGCTTCAAAAATTGTTTGTGTTTTGGGTATGCATAGATCAGGCTCGTCTCTTGTGACCGGCGTTTTACAAGGAAACGGCTTTTACCTAGGAAAAGGGCTGGTTTTTAAATCCAAGTACAATGCAGATGGCCATTACGAAAATAGGTTTATTGTAAATATGAACAAAAAGATCTTGAAAGTTTTTGGAGGTACGTGGTCATCCCCACCTAACCTTCCATGCAACTGGCTTGATAATATAAAAATTAGACTCTTACTTTCGGAAGCATGTAGATACAGAGATAAAGAGTTGCGAGATCTTAGAACATTCGCATTTAAGGACCCGAGAAGCTCTCTGACTTACCCTTTTTGGGAAAGAGTTTTTCCAGGTATGCATTATGTTATTGTAGAGAGGGCAAAAAATAGTGTCATTAGGTCCATTGTTAAGAGGAATAGTGATTTCCTGTCACCTTCTCGTTTTTTTTGGAGAAAGGCACGGTTTTTATTTCATAATTTGATGGGTGCATATGAGCCCTTGGAAAAAATTGATGAAAAAAAAGCATCTGATATTTACGATAAATATTACTCTTGTTGCCTAAAAATTAAAAACAAAGAAAAAGTATATCGCATAAAATATGAAAACATTCTAGCCGAACCTGAAGGAGAGGTCGGTAAGCTTTTGCGCAATTTGGGGGTCTCAGGTTCGAAGCACGTGAATGTTAGTATGGTTAATGTGAATCATAACCACGAGTCTATCATTGACGAAAGAAATTAAGAAATTAGTGCGTTCTCCGAAAAAAAACAGGCAGGTTTTTTTTGGCACCTATGATTTGGATATGCCAAGAGTTCGAATTTTAAAAAGTGCTTTTGGGGTGCAGGGATACGAAGTTTGTGAAATTCATTATAATTTATGGAAGGGAATAAAAGATAAGTCACAGATTAAAGGTATTTTAAAAAAAATGTTACTTTGTTTTAAGTTGTTTTTAAATTACCCAATTTTGATAATTAAATTCATGACTTTTCCTTCATTGAAAACAATTGTTATACCCTACATGGGGGTCCTTGACGTGTTGATCATATGGCCATTTGCAAGGTTGCGTGGCTGCAGAATTATTTGGGATATATTTATTTCTACATATGATACCGTTGTAAATGATCGGAAGCTTCTATCTCAAAAAAACATAATATCAAGGCTAATTTATTTTTTGGAGTACATTGCATTAAGGTTAGTTGATAGAGCTGTTATAGACACTCAAGCACATGCGCAATATTTAGAGAAGGTCTTTCACTTAGAAGACAAAAGTATTAAAAGAGTTTTTGTTGGCGTGGAAAAGAGTTTTTTTTGCAAAGGAAAGACACGTGACGATACCATGTTACCATTTAGAAAAGAGCATTTTAATATTCTTTTTTACGGTAATTATATTCCTTTGCACGGAATTGATGTAATTTTAAAAGCGGCAAAAATTTTTGAAAATGAAGACATTTTTTCTCATGTTCGGTGGTTTTTGATTGGTGATGGTCAGGAAAAATTGAAAATGTTAGAAGTCTCGAAGCAACTAGATTTATCGACTGTTCACTTTGTAGATCCTGTAAAATATGATGAGCTTAAGCATTATATACAAGGGGCTAGTCTTTGTTTGGGGATTTTTGGAACCTCGTCAAAAGCAAAGTCAGTAATTCCGAATAAGGTATTTCAAATTTTGTCCTTGGGGTGCCCTCTTGTTACGATGAAAACGTCGGCTATTGCCGAATTAGGTGATATTGATGAAAACTTGATGGGGTTATCTATTCCGGGGAGCCCAAAAAGCCTTTATTTAGAGGTAGTTCGTTTTATTGAGAAGAGTTCAAATGGTAAAGAGAAAGTAATCTCACCTGTTTTATTCGATGAGCATTTTGTATCTAGGCAGCTTAGTCTGGAACTCGGAGATTTAATTTAGCAATTTTTATATAGATATATTTGACGGTTAACTTAAAACGGAGTTTTATTATAAGTAATATTTACACTAAATAATTTTAGTGCATCGTTAAGTATTTGGTAGAGTTTATTAACTGAGGTGTTTATGCAAAGTAAGATACAGTTTTCATTTAAAAAGAAAATAGCGCATTTGTTATCGAAGGGCTATTTAAGTCATAATGGGGTAAGGCTTCCTCTGTTGCGTAGTAACGAAGGACTATTTAGTAATGAAAAATATTTATCTGAAACTATAAGTCAAATTAACTCCTTGAAGCGGTATTCGTCGTTGGATGAAGCCAGAATTTTGGATTTCGGCAGTGGGCAAGGGCGCTTATTAAATGGGATGATGTATTCTGGTGTTAATTTCGCTGATTACACAGGTGTTGATATTGATCCTGTTAGTGTAAATTGGTGCATAAAAAATCTTCAGTATAACAAAAATATTTCTTTTATTTGGTATAATAAAAAGAACGAAAGGTACAATGCTTCTGGGTTAAATATTGAATGTTTGCCAGTTCGGGAAAATTACTACGATGTTGTCTTTTCTAATTCGGTTTTTTCTCATTTGAATGACATCGACGTCATGCTGTATTCCCGTTTACTGTATAGCACAGTTAGAGAGGGAGGAACCCTTTATTTAACGGCTTTCACAGAGGAAGGTGTAGATGATTTCGAGGAAAATCCAGCAGGCTATCTTGGAAAAACAAGTGAAGGAACTCCCCTTCATCGAGTTCGATTTAACAAGGATTACTTCGTAAACATATTTATTAATGCCGGTTGGGAACTCATTAACTATAGGCAAAATGCTATAGCAAGAACAAGTCAGTCGGAGATTGTGTTTTCGAAAAAAGCTCAATAACAATTTTAATTCTAAGTATTATTTAAGGTCAAAAATAATGCATTAATCAGTTTTTTGAAATGTCGAACGATTTTATTATTTCGAGATATTGTTCCTTTTCGTAAATTTCATTTAATTTCACATGACTTATTAACTCTTATTAAGACTTTTTAATTATTGGAATTTTTTTATATCTAGCTTGGAAAGTGTGCAAAATAAATTGTGTTTTAAGATTTGTTTTGCACTAGGTCTTTGTTTTGTTAATCACTTTTAATGGTGTTTTGTTTAAAAATTATTATATT
>Ga0181565_10003751_pt1 | contig 11657 bp, 5 predicted proteins | sample 101ome_16_FD_129661 | JGI IMG/M metagenome (GOLD analysis project Ga0181565, IMG submission 129661) | Coastal salt marsh microbial communities from the Groves Creek Marsh, Skidaway Island, Georgia - 101401AT metaG (megahit assembly) | ecosystem: Environmental > Aquatic > Marine > Intertidal zone...
CATCGAGAATAATCTGACAGCAAATTCGGCTATTGATGCGGCATTAAGCGGGATTGACGTATTGCAGAATATGGCGGTGCGTATGCACGAGCTGGCTGTCAAAGCGAATAACGGTGTGTACACAAATTCAGACAGGGTTCTTGCCAATCAGGAAATTCTAGCACTCAAGCAGGAATATATGCGAATGGCAGAACATACCACCATCAATAATACCAAATTGCTGGATGGCAGTTTTCTGAGCGGGTTTCAGGTAGGCTCGGATATTACCGAAACAGTTGATATTGATATTGACGGTATTTTAAAACGGTTTGAAATTTCTGCTCAGGCCAAAGCCACCGGCAATACAGTTGAGGTGGTCAAGCCGCAAGCGATAGCTGTTGGCACATCTTCATCCAACACGCCCATTTCAGCCATTGCTGAGGTCACTGAACCTGGCAAGATAGCAACCGGCACGTCCGAATTTGATGTTCCGGCAAATCAGACAGCTAGCGTATCAACCGCCTTTGACTATCTTGATCTGGCAGATGTCACCAATGGTTCTTCTGCATTTAATACACCTGCAAGCTCTAATGCGTCTGGGGTATCGGCACTGTCTATCCTGCCTACAAATAGCGCCTTACTGGCCAGCTCGAACTTTACCACCCTGTCCAATACAGTCACCGGCACATCATCATTAGATGTAGTGCCTGCAAGCACCGCCAGCATAAATTCTGCATCAAACTATCATGCCAGCAGTGCAGCACAGGCATCATCGAATCTGGCCTCATCTGTGCCTGCGACAAGTTCGGGCGTGGTTGCAGCCGGCGGTGCGTCAACGCTAAATCCGCTTGCGTTTGAAAATGGTGATTTTTCTTCTTCTGATTCTGCCAGCACAGCTGGCCAAAGCGGAAGTACCATCCAGTTGCCGGGTTGGGATGTGCATCTTAGTCAGGTCAGTATTGATAATGCTGATTTGATTGCAGGATTTGCACCGCCTGCCGATACTGTCAGACCAACCGGCGTTGATACTGGTGATACAGCGATTGTGACAGGCTCGCCGGTAACTTTTTCTTATCGTGATGCAGGCAATGATCTGATTTTGCAGACCAATAATATCCGCACTTCAGGCAATGGCATCGCGCATGGCCCTTATCTTGTCTCGGATGAAGCTATCGGGCTGAAACAGAATGATCAGGTTAGCTTCCAGTGGGAAGGGCTTGGTGGTGAGCAGATTGATGTGATGGCCTATCTGGTTAATGTCGATACTGGCACGACCATCACCATGCTTGATTTTACCGATACAGATGGTGGTGCAGTCGCGCCCCAGACAATTTCAACAACCATTGGTGCCGGTGAAGATGGCAGATATAAATTTGTCTTTATTTCAGGCTCTTATGATATTGATAGTGGGGGGACAGTCGCATCTGAAGTCGCTATCCGGAATATTTCGGTGACGCAAGGGCTAGGCAATGTATCCAGCACATCATCTGCAAATGTGACCATCGAGGCGATGGAATCAAGCGCGCTTACCATCACCCGTGACAAGCTGGCTGAGCTGGATTCAATTGCCTCTGCCAATCTTCCAGATGGGGCAACACCCTATAGCATCTCTGGCACAGACGCTGCCTATTTCACCATATCTGATCAGAGCACAGGCGAGATAAGTTCTACTGGTGCGATGCTCAGATCAACCAAGTCAAGCTATGAATTTACGGTAACCTACCGGCGGGCTGATGGTGGGTTTCATAAAGAACATGTAACTTTAAATCTATTATCTTCGCTAGGGGCAAGCTCGACCCTTACAGCTCAGGAAGGCAGCACAGTTACAATTGCACGTTCTGAGCTATCATTGCTGGATAGCTATGCCAGTTCAAATCCGGGAATAGGCTATCTGTTGTCAGGCCCGGATGCTGGCAGATTCACCATTGATGGCAGTGGCAATCTAACCAGCACAGGCGGCGCGATGGAATTCGACAGCCAGACTATCTATAATCTGACAGTTGAATATACCACCACAGGCGGTGATATTTTCACCAACGACATTGTGCTGAATCTTACAGATACTCTTGATGCAACAGCATCAGCAAGCGCAGAAGAAGCTAGTCTTGTTACCTTGCAAATTGCTGATTTTACAGCATCACAAACCTATGCGGCCAAACCGGCAAATGCAGGCGGCAGCTTTACGATTACCGGCACAGATGCAGGGCTATTCCAGTTTAATGGCGCAGGGGATATCGTATCTCGAAGTGACCTTCTTTTGGCAACACAGCCAAGCTATAATTTTGAGCTTAGATATAGAACAGTTGGCGGTGATGTTCATGTTGAAACTGTTACTCTTTCGCTGACAGAAGCTTTGCAAGCAACATCTAATCTAACCGTTAATCATAATGTGATTGCAGATATTTCCCTTGCAAGTCTCGGCAGTATTTCAAATTTTGCCTCAAGCGGTGCTGGTAGCTGGGCGCTGGCCCCTGCCGCCTCAGATAGCTCTTCTCCCACAGATGACACAAAATTTTCGATTGATCACCTTAATAATAGAATCATTTCAAATAGCGCGACCGATTACAACACAGAGCCACGATATGATTTTGATTTGATTTTCACGCGCACATCAGACGGCGCGCAATTCAGAGAAACAGTGACGCTAAATGTGCGCAACCCGCTTGCCAGAACTACCAGAGTAAAAGCTGAAGAGACAGACCAGCTAACGATATCGCTGGCCCAGCTAGCTTGGTCAAGTGATGAATATAGTAATGATGCAACAGGGTCATTTTCATTATCAGGGGCTGATGCCGGTCTGTTTTCAATTGACCCGTTAACAGGCGAGATTACTTCTAATGGTAATATGAGACTGACAGGTAGTCGGGTCTATAATCTTACCGATAATTATAATTTCAATGTCGACTATCTGGTTGGGGGCATTACCCATTCAGAACAGGTCACGCTGACAATCACAGAAGCATTACAGGCGCAAACAGATGTTTCTGTCCCAGAAGCAACTAGCATTAATCTGGATGCAGATGTGCTTGAAAGGCTGGATGCCTTTGCATCAAGAGACCGCTTCAGAGGCGTCTATAGCCTTGATACAGCTGTTGGCGATCATGGCTTATTTAGGATTGACGGGTCTGGCAATATCACCAACAGAGCCGCCCTTGATTTTAATGACAGAACAGATCATCGCTATAATTTTGATGTGTTATATACTGCCAGTGATGGCACGCTATTCAGGGAATCTGTTGATTTGCTGTTAACAGATACCTTTAATTCGACGGCCAGCTTTACTGTTGAAGAAGCAGACCAGATAAGCCTGTCTATTGATGAGATAAGCTCGTCAAAAGATTTTAGAGATAGATATGCTGGCGGGCGGTTTAGCCTGTCTGGTACAGATGCCAGCTATTTTAGTGTTGATCAGGACACAGGTGATATTCTGTCTAGCGCAACTGCACAGATTATCAACGCCACTAAAAATCCATTCAGATTCTCGCTTGTCTATACCGCACTCAATGGTGATGTTCATACCGAAGATATTACATTATCGCTGACAGAATCGCTTCATTCAGATGCAGTGACAACAGTTCAGGAAACAGATGACCTGACTATTCTGGTTGATGATCTGGTTCTGCTCAAAGCCTTTGCGTTAAGAGATGGTAATGCTGGCAGATACAGTATTTCAGGGCCTGATGCAGAGCTGTTCCAGTTTTCAGCCTTTGGTAATCTTGAAACGGTCACCCCGATTTTAATTGGCGAGCGCCCCGATGATATATTCAGAGTTACAGTTAATTATACCGAAACATTAGCCTCTGGTGGGGATACATTTTCGGCTGAGCTGGAAATACATCTAACAGAGACCTACAGTTCAACGGCCGCATTATCGATTGTTGAGGGAAGCGGGATTAATATCAGGCTCGAAGATATACAAAGCTCTGCGCTATATGAAAGCAGGCACAAAGGTGGCCAGTTCAGCCTGACAGGCACAGATGCCCGTAAATTTACCGTTGATGCAGAAACAGGCACAATATCCAATCGTGCTGGAAGCCGCCTATTTATTGCAGATCAACCAAGCTATCAGTTCAATCTGGTGTATGATGACCTAGATGGCAATACCCACACCGAAGCGATCACGCTTACCCTTGACCCGCTTCTGAATTCGGTATCTGCGATTGCGACAGCTGCAGAAGCAGATGAGGTTGAGCTATTGCTATCTGATCTGACACAGCTTAATGACTTTATCCATCTGAAAGGCAGTGGCGGCAGCTTCCGCTTTGATGGTGCTGATTCATCCAGCTTTGAGCTGATAGATGATGCCAGAATAGTAAATAGGCGTCCGATAGATTTCTCAGATAGGCGCGGCGGCGATTACCGGCTTTCCATTAGCTATCTAGCACCTGATAACAGTCTGTTTACCCAGAATATTACCCTCAATCTTGATGATACCTATACAGCGACTGCCAGTTTCACATCAGAAGATGCAGATGAAATTAGCCTGTTGCTGGATCATTTGACCAGTTCACGTGATTTTGCACGCAACCATCCTGGTGGTAGCTTTTCGCTTATTGGTGAGGATGCTGGCAAGTTTGAAATAGATGATGTGTCGCATGCTATTCGCTCGCGCCCATCATGGGTAAGGCTGGAAGAACAGGCGGAATATCAGTTTAGTCTGGTCTACCGGCTTGATGATGGGCGTCATCATGAAGAACAAATCACCCTTGCACTGACACCATCTTCGGTGCGCAAATCTGTAACCTCTGTGCAGACAATTGAGGCTGAGCAGATACAGATAGACGGCTTTCAGCCAAGCTATTTACAGAATTTTGCGCAAGCAGACGACTTTAAAGGCACATTTAGTCTGAAGGGCGGGGAAGATGATGTGCTAGATGGCTTTTTCAGCATTGACCAGACAGGTACGATCACTTCCGATAGCAGCAGACCGTTATTATTCTCAGGTGATGACCAGATATTCAGGCTGGAAGTAAGCTATCTGCATTCAGACGGGGTTCAGAAATTCGTAGATGAGCTGCATGTAACCATCAAGAATGATTATCGCAATGATATGTATCGTGATCTGGATGCGATAGATATTTCCACTGTTGAAACATCGCGCGAGGCAACAATTCTTATCCGCAATATATCTGATCATCTTCTGGCAACCCAGACTTATCTTGGGGCTACCAAAAACAGGCTGGACCATAATCTGGAATTCCAGCTATTCAAGGCGTTGAGAATGGAGACAGCCGTAGGGCGGATTGCAGATGCTGATCTGGCAAAAGAAATGTCCGGATTGTTAAAATACCAGCTTCTTCAAAAAGCTGCGCTTGATGTCATTAATAAAGGCACGCAGATACGTTCTATGCAGGCCTCGCTTCTTCTATATAGCTAGAATAAGCGATGTGCATTAAAGCCATCTGTAAAAAAATCATCACAAGGTGCGCGCACCATCTGATTTGACCCGCCGCAATGGAATAGAAGATTCTATGCCAGCAACGCCTTCGATTTTGGTCAATTCGCTTAGCAGGAATGTTTCAAATTCTTCAATATCTCTTGAGACTACCCGCAACAGATAATCATAATTTCCTGTCATCAGCCAGCAATCGACTACTTCGGGCATATGCTGGATTTTTGCTTCGAAAATCGCCAGCTTGTCATCAATTTGTTTTTCAAGCCTGACAGATACAAATACCGAAAAGCCAAATCCGATTTTCTTCTCGTCAACAATCGCCGAATAGCCTTTTATGATGCCATTCATCTCCAGCTGTTTTAGCCGCCTTGCGACAGGGGTCTGGCTGAGATTCACTTTCTCGCTAAGCTCATTTACAGACATTCTGCCATGTGCGCGTAACTGCCTGATAATTCTTAAATCAACTTCATCAACCATAATTTTGCATTTTTCTTCAAATATTAGTGAATATCCCTAATTATTCATATTTTCTTGTTAATTAAAAGATAAAAAACGCTCAAAATTAGGGGTAATATGGTTTTTCATATGCAAAAAGGGGGAGGCTGTGATGGGCGAGCAGTCCGGAACATTTCTAAAACAGGTAGAACAGCGGTTATTGTGGCTTTCACATTGGATGATCCATCATGCCAACCATATTCGCACGCATGACAGCGCCATAAAAATTGGCGGGCATCAGGCCAGCAGTGCCTCGATGGTATCTATAATGACAGCCCTTTATTTCACAGCCCTGCGTGCCGAAGACAGGGTAGCGGTCAAGCCGCATGCCTCGCCTATTTTTCATGCAATGCATTATCTGATGGGTAATCTGGACAGAGAAAAGATGGAGAATTTTCGCGGCTATGGCGGGGTGCAATCCTATCCATCTCGCACCAAAGATGCAGATGATGTTGATTTTTCCACAGGCTCGGTTGGGCTAGGTGTTGCGATTACCAGCTTTGCGTCCATCATTCAGGATTATATTCAGGCAAAACACTGGGCTGACGATATGCCGATTGGGCGGATGATTGCGCTGATGGGAGATGCTGAGCTTGATGAAGGGAATGTGTATGAATGTCTGCAAGAAGGCTGGAAGCATAATTTGCGTAATTGCTGGTGGATAATTGATTATAACCGGCAGTCACTAGATGGCATTATTCATGAAGGGCTGTGGGAGCGTGCCGAAAAAACATTCGAAGCTTTTGGCTGGCAGGTTATTCGCCTGAAATATGGCGCGTTACAACGTGCGGCATTCACAGAAGCAGGCGGTGAAAAGCTGAAAGACTGGATTGATCAATGCTCGAACCAGGAATATTCGGCACTGACCTATATGGGCGGAGCTGTATGGCGTGAGCGGCTGATGAATGATCTGGGGGATCAGGGAGATTTTAGCGCATTGCTGGGCAGGCGGACAGATGACGAGCTGGCCGCGCTGATGGAAAATCTTGGCGGCAATTGTGTGGATACGCTGGCTGAACAGTTTCAGGCGATAGACCATGACCGGCCAGTCTGTTTTATTGCCTATACGGTAAAGGGCTGGGGCACGCCAATTGCCGGTCATAAAGATAATCATGGCGGGCTGATGACCCCCCAGCAAATGGCGCAATGGCAAACCAGCATGAAGGTTCGGGCTGGCCATGAATGGGACAGATTTGAAGGCATTGACGATGTGGCATCATTGCAAGGCTGGCTGGCAACCATTCCGTTCTTTAGCGCTGGCAGGCGGCGATATTCAGACACAGCTATTGCCATACCGCCACTTCAGCTTGATATGGGGCAGGAAATATCAACACAGCTAGCCTTTGGCAAAATTCTGGATCATATTGCGCGCCATGATTCCAGCCTGTCACAAAGGCTGATCACCATGAGCCCTGATGTTTCAGGCACTACCAGTCTTGGTTCATGGATTAATCGCAAAAAGCTATTTTCACGCATTCCGATCAAAGATGTGTTCAAAGAAAATAAAATTCCGTCAACAGCCAAATGGGAATTTGACGTCATTGGCCAGCATCTGGAACTGGGGATTGCCGAAATGAATCTGTTTCTGGCACTGGCTGCCTCTGGTCTTTCGCATAGCCTGTTTGGCAAGCGGCTGCTGCCTGTGGGCACAGTCTATGATCCGTTTATTTGCAGGGGGCTGGATGCGCTGAATTATGCCTGTTATCAGGATGCGCGTTTTATGGTTGTTGGCACGCCCTCTGGCGCAACATTGGCACCCGAAGGTGGTGCGCATCAATCTATCAATACACCGTTGATAGGCATGTCTCAGGACGGGCTGGCCAGTTTTGAGCCTGCCTTTGCTGACGAGCTTGCCGTCATAATGAAATGGGGATTTGAACATATGCAGAAAGAAGATGGCAGTTCTATCTATCTGCGACTTACCACCAACCCGCTAGAACAGCCAAAACGAGATATGAATCACCAGCTTGAACAGGATATTATTTCAGGCGGTTATTGGTGGCGGAAGCCGGGACCAAATTGTGAGCTGGTGATTGCCTATCAGGGGGCTGTTGCCGAACAAGCAATCAAAGCAGCAGGGCAGTTGGCCGAGCTTCGAAAAGATATCGCGGTGCTAGGGATTACATCATCTGACCGGCTATATTCCGGCTTTATGGAGTCGCAACATGCTCGCCATCAGCCAGATAATCTGGCACGCACATCCCATATTGAAAGATTGCTGGCAGATGTGCCAAAACATGCCACCATCCTGAGCGTCATAGATGGCCATCCGGCAACATTATCTTGGCTTGGCGGGGTCTATGGCCATCAGCTTATCTCTCATGGCGTGTCATTTTTTGGCCAGACAGGCACAGTGGATGATTTATACCGGCATTATAAGATTGATCAGGAATCACTGGTGCAGTCTGTGCTGGACAAGACTGCTGGCCAGCCAGATATCAGACGTCATCTAAGTGCTGTCTGAGATCGATGCGATGGGGTGCAGGCCAAGATGATATCGTGGTTGGGCATGTTTTCAGGCGGATAGGGCTTGAACAGACAGCTTAAAATAGGGCATACCATCGACATAGTTAGCTGAATTTGGATGAGAGTGCTATGATACTGGTTGGTGGCGAAAATCTGATGGATATGATCCAGACAGGCAGGCAGGCAGAAAATGCCTTGTTTGAAGCTGTGCCGGGTGGCTCGCCCTATAATCTAGCGATGGCGATCGGGCGACAAAATCAGCAAGTCGGCTATCTGACGCCTATTTCCAAAGATGCAAACGGCCAGCATCTGGCCGCTCATCTGGCCAGCTCTAAGGTTAGGATATTGGCAGACAGGGTAGATGCGCCAACCTCGCTTGCAATGGTTGCGCTGGAAGATGGTGTGCCAAGCTATGCCTTTTACCGTGAAAATACAGCCGAACGCCAGATCAGCCTGTCCGCGCTATCTGCCCATCTTGATATGGATGTCAACCTGTTTCATATTGGCTCGCTTGCACTGGCAGATGGTGATGATGCAGATATCTGGGAAGCCTTTGCGATTGCCTGTAAAGACAGGCAGATACCGCTATCGCTTGATCCGAATATCAGAGCTTCATTTGTCGCCGACCCTGATAATTACCGCGCCCGCCTTGACCGGCTTCTGGCACGCACAGATATTCTCAAGCTGAGCGATGAAGATTTGGGCTGGCTATATCAGGGGTGTAAAGAAAAAGAAGCACTGGCAAAGCTGGTAAAGGCAAGTGCGGCAGATATTATTGTGCTGACCAGAGGTGGCGATGGTGCCTCATTCTATCATGAGGGCAAGTGGCATGATTTGCCTGCGGTTGCGGTTGACAGGCTGGAAGATACGGTCGGGGCAGGCGATACCTTTATGGCCTCAATGCTGGTCTGGCTGGCAGAAAATAACTGTCTGGACGGGCTGGATGGGCTGGATGCACACCAAAAAGAGCAGATGGTTATCTATGCTGGCAAGGCGGCCGCGCTGAACTGTATGCAAAAAGGATGTAACCCGCCCTCACGAGACGCGCTGGGGTAGGGGCTGCCAGCCTGTTTGGGTGGTCAGATTACCAGCTATTTTTTTGTACGTTTTGGGCGTGTCTTTTTGAATATTTCTGCCAGTGCAAATCGTGGTCTGAGCCCAATATCTGGTCTGAATGTGCCATTGCCCAGAACAGGTTGTAGCGAGCGGCTCTGGCGCCATTCGCGTCTGACAATATATAGCCCGCTTAAGATAATCAGCCCTGCGCCTATGATAAAGGGCAGGTTGATATTCTCGTCAAACAGGATAAATCCGAAAAATCCTGCCCATAAAATTTGCGAATATTGCATCGGGGCAATCACTGATGCGCTGGCCGATTTATAGGCGCCAACAATACAGAACATGGCAATAAACCCAAGACAGGAAATCAGTGCCACTCCCCCCACATGTTCAACAGGCATCGGCACATATACAACGGGCATAATCGCGCCCATAATCAGAAAATTGCCAAACATCGGATATAGCAACATCACAGAGGTTTTTTCTTTTTGCCCGATTTGGCGTGTTATCAGCGAATTTGTTGCCGCCGCCATCGCCGCAATGATGCCTGAGATATGGCCAAGCGTGAAGCTGTTCATGCCGGGCTGAAGGACTATCAAAACCCCGACAAATCCAACCATCACTGACATGCCGCGATGTATGCCCACTCGTTCCCCTAATACTGGAATTGAAAAAATGGTAATGAAAATTGGTGTCAGGAACAGCAGCGCATAGGTCTGGGGCAGCGGTAATACACTAAAGGCATAAAAGGCGCAAAAACCGCTAAGGGTGGTGGCTAGCACGCGCACTGTCATCTGCACTGGATGATGCGGCCATAAACTGCCTGTGCGCGGATTGCGCAACATGAATAACAGCACAAGTGGAAAGGAAAACAGAACAGAGAAAAATAGAATTTGAAAAGGAGTATAAAAACTGCCCAGCAATTTAACAATCACATCATGGGTAGAATATAAGGCAAAACCGGCTAGCGACAGCAATACACCAGTAATATTTGATTGCGTCTGATTTGCCATATTATGCCCATCACCTTTATGGCATTAACACTCATCTTCTTTTGCCTATCACCCTTTATGCTGAATATCCATGTAAAAATGATATTATCGTTATTTGACAGGATGGGCTGGCGGATAATCATGGATTCTGGAGACATGAACAGCTATAGATGGAATGAGGTGCGCAGCAGATCAAAACAGGGTATCGCTGGTAATCTACAGGAGAAGAGTCATGTCAAAACTTGCTGATCTGGCGACGCTGTTCGGCGCGCAAAAGTCAGACACATTTCTTGGGCTTGATAAAGGTGATGATCTTGCCCAAATAGACGCATCTTCTGCGTTTATCGGGGCGCCATGCGCGACGCCATATGGGGCTGTTGGCGCCTATGCAAAAAATGGCCCTGTCTCGTTGCGGGCGGCCATTGCTGCACTAACTGCCAATATCGATCGTTATAATTTTGATATTGGTGGCCCGCTATTTCCTGAGGGCACAAAACAGGCAGTGGATTGTGGTGATTTGCCCTATAGCGAGACAGATTTTGCGTATAATAGAAAGATGATCGGGACTGCTATTGCCCAGCTTGCCAGACAGGGGGTAACGCCGATTGTGATTGGTGGCGATGATTCAGTCCCTATTCCGATGATTGAGGCGATGGGCCAGACAGGCAAAGCATTTACCATCCTTCAGATTGATGCCCATATTGACTGGCGAGATACGCATATGGGCGAGCGGCTTGGGCTGTCTTCGACCATGAGACGTGCTTCGGAAATGCCGCATATTAACAGCATCATTCAGGTGGGCGCACGTGGCATGGGGTCTGCCCATGAAGATGATTATACAGATGCGCTGGCATGGGGGGCTCAGTTTTTCCCTGCCAGACAGATTCACAATGATGGTGTAGCGCCGGCACTACAGGCCATTAAAAAGGGCGCAGAGATCATCATTTGTTTTGATATTGATGCACTTGATCCGTCAATTGCGCCAAATACCATTGGCCGCGCGCCGGGCGGTCTGAGCTATTTTCAGGTGCTGGCGCTAATTGAAGGGGCCGCCAGACGTGGCAATATTGCGGCAATGGATGTGGTTGAAATTCTGCCAGAAGCAGATATTGACGGGCTGGGCGGGCAGACAGTCTCTCGGCTGGTTGCCGCCGCTATGGGGCTGATTGCACGGCAAAAGGCAGGGTTGTTATGATGCGCCATGATGAAAGATGCTGGCCGGTAATGATGCAGGCGAACAGGTGTTGAGCGTGCATAATCCAGACCAGATG
>Ga0181565_10003754_pt1 | contig 11655 bp, 8 predicted proteins | sample 101ome_16_FD_129661 | JGI IMG/M metagenome (GOLD analysis project Ga0181565, IMG submission 129661) | Coastal salt marsh microbial communities from the Groves Creek Marsh, Skidaway Island, Georgia - 101401AT metaG (megahit assembly) | ecosystem: Environmental > Aquatic > Marine > Intertidal zone...
AGGAACGTTCTGAGAACGCCGTCGCGCACCGGGTACTCCACCACCGCTGCCTCCTCCGCGGGAACACGCACGACGAATACGTCCACATCGTCGTTCGCGTCGTCCTCGGCAACAGCTGAGGTGGCCGCCGGGGCGTCTCCCGCCTCCATCTCGGCGCGAACAGGAGTGACACCATGCGAGCTTCGAATTTCCGGTCAGATCAGCGCTGTCTCCTCGTCTGTCGTCGGTCTCGCGATCAGCACTGACGAAGGGAAGGTATCAACGACTCACGTATCTCCTCCCAGTAGTCAAGCTTGATAGATATGATAAACACCATTTCACGCGAATTACCGCTAATAAATAGATAAAAAAGGGAGTATTACCTTCACAGGTACTAGTAGTCGACGGTCTCTTGAGTCTTCTCTTCCGGTCGTGACTTCAACGCCCGCCCTTCCTCCAGGCAGGGAGCACATACCACCCCTCGCCGCCGAGACCCAGCACCCGCACCCAATCATGTCCGCGGCATTGGCGGAGTTGAGCACGGAAGCGCTGATGAGGGAGGTCCAGCGTAGGCTGGACTGCCAGACGAAGCCGGACAAGCGGTTGATCCTGATAGGTCCGTCCGTCCCGCAGATGAGGAACCCGTCTTGCACCGTCAGCCACGTTGGACTCTTTCCTCAGGCGCTCCGACGAAAACGAAAGCGGCGCTCCTCTCTTACGCTCGCGTCTCCTCTCTTGAGCACGGACCCCAAAAACGCTTTCGCCCCAACAACCCTCTCACCACCACCCCTCTCACTCCCACCCTCCGTCCGCGTGTTCGGACACTGAAGGCCCCCCGGGGTGCGGAAAAGGAACCCAGTCCCCCAAAATCAAGGCGGATCACTGCTTGTGCCACCTTGCCACAGGGGACATGCTCCGTGCTGCGGTCGCCGCGAAGACACCCAACGGCGTGCGCGCGAAGAAGGCGATGGAATCTGGTGCGCTCGTCTCGGATGACATCGTCGTCGGCATTATCGAGGAAGCCATCAAGAAGACGGAGTGTCGGAACGGTTTCATCCTCGATGGGTTTCCGCGAACCGTTCCCCAGGCCAAGATGCTGGATGACATGCTCGCCAAAAAGGGCGCGGCGGTGGACAAAGTCCTCGACTTCCAGGTTCCGGATGAAGTCCTAGTGGAACGCATCGAAGGAAGGTGGATTCACGCCGCCAGCGGGCGCTCCTACCACACTAAGTTCGCCCCACCGAAGGTTCCGGGAAAGGATGACATCACGGGCGAGCCTCTAACTAAGCGCAAGGATGACAACGCCGCGACGCTGAAATCCCGCCTCGAGGCATTCCACGCGCAGACACAGCCAGTTATTGATTATTACCAAACGGCGGGGCGCGTGCAGGCCATCGCCGCGGACAAACCCTCCGAGCAAGTCGCCGCCAAGATCACCTCCGCACTCGCATAATGTGGAGAACAGATGATGGAAAGAATCTCGCATACACAAGGGTTTCCTTTGGCGGCGGGGAGAAAGTAGACTATTGATATCGTGACACATCATATACTGTATGAAGCATTTGCGAACGCATGTCTTTATATATTATGATATCGTGTGTGCGTCGTCTTCATCGCTCGAGAGTGCTTTCCTCTTTCGACTTGTCTTTTTGTCATCACGTCGTGTCTTCGGAACCACCCAGGACGCCAAAGAGTGGTTCAGCTCGCACCACTTCGCGTTCCGAGCGTCGAAGCTTACCGTACTTGACAGAGCCTTCACTGACGCTCTCAGCGGCGGCAGTGGCATCTTGGTTACCCAAAAGCTTCGATAGCGACGTAAGCACAGGTCTTAATGCGGAGTCAATTCCGAACATTGCGACAGGGGAGAGATCGCTCTGGCCCACTAGCTCCTCCGCGCGTTGCTGAACGCAGAGGTTTCGCAGCTCCTGGGCACGAATGTCGTTGCCCTGATTCTCCTCCATGAGCGCCCATGTGAGCCACGCGGTTTCACTCGTGGCGTCGGCTTTGACCGCACATTTGTACAGTTGCCGCGCGAGCGCAACGTTGCCCTCTCGTTCCTCAAGCACTCCCCACGCCTGGAAAAGCTTGCAGGCGTTTCGGCTCCTCGGGGCAACCCAGACGCCGCGCTGCAGGAGCTCCCTGGCGCGATCGATGCTTCCAGCTTGCCATTCTGCTATCGCCCACGCTTGCCAATTCGCCTGGTGCGCAGGATCGAGTCGCGTACCTTGCTCGAACAATCCCCTAGCCATCTCGATATTCCCGTCTTTTGCCTCGAGCCTCGCCAGTGCCTGCAGCAGTGGACCGTCTGCCGGGTTCAGCCGGCACCCTTTCTGGAGCAAACTTCTCGCGCGCTCCACGAAGCCCTCCTTCGCCTCGAACACCGCCCATGAGAGCCACACGTAGCGATTGTCCGGATCCTCCCGCAGCGCTCTTTGGAAGAGCCTTCGCGCTGCATCTCCTCCGTCGGGCTCTTTGGACTCGAGCATTGCCCACGTCTGCCAAAGTGCAGCAGAGCGTGAGCCAGCATCTGTCTTGGTGCCCTCTCTGAAGTGTTCGCGTGCCTCTTGTGTCCGTCCACGCTCCATCGCCATCACGCCCAGCGCCTGGTACAAGTACGGGTTGGCCCTCGACGGTGGTACCAAACGAACACCCTTCACGAGCAGATCCCGCGCACGCTGGAAGTTGCCCTGCTTCTTCTCCAGCACCGCCCACCCGTGCCACGCCGCGGCGTGCGTCTTATCCGCGGCAATGGCGGCATCGTAGAGCTGTCGTGCCTTCGCGACGTCCCCCGCACGCTCCTCCAGCGTCGCCCAAGCTTGCCACACATACGCGTTGTCTCCACCCGTTGCATCGCATCCGTCCTGGTAGCAGGTGCGTGCGGCGTCCTCGTCGCCTAGGGCAATGAGCACCTGCGCCATGCCAACGTATGAGCGCCCGTCAGCAGGGTCCACCGCCTTGGCGCGCTCGTACAGGCGCACGGCGTTGAGCCGCGCGCGCACGCGATCGTCCCTCTTGCGAATCTTAAGCGCGGAGTTGCGCATCTTTGATGCTTGCCAGAGCAAGATGTCTTGGTTTATCTTGAGTGGCAACGGGGCTTGAGTGTCAAACGATCCAGAGCCGGAGAAATCAAAAGATCCGGAACCGAAGGGTTCCCCGACATCGTCCTTCTCCTCGTCGCGCGAGTCATCCGGGGAGTCGCCTGTGCTGGAGTTCACGCCGGGGGCCTTTCTCCGGTACGCGCTATATACAGGGTCGCCCGCCCCCATCGAGCTCGCTGCGTTGAGCCGCGAGGGGGAGGGACGCGCGGAGGAGTAGGAGCAGGAGCAGGAGGAACTCGCGGATCCGCCGCGATTACGCGTGCGCGGGGCGGCGCGATACGTGCGGCCGCTTCCGTCGTGGGCGCGCGGAGAGGAAACGACCCTCGGCTTCGAGCACATGTTGCTTTGAAACGCGAGGGTCGCGTGTTGAATGCGCGAGGAGTAGCCGGCGGTTCGGGGCTTCGCCGCGATCGCGGGAAGCGATTGGCGGGGGGTTCCACCGCGGGGTGGCGTCCCTGCGCCGGAAGATAGAGGGCCGTTCGCAGCGCCCGTGCTGCCGCATGAGTTGAGCGAGAGGCGCACGAGCGACATCGCGCGCGAGAGCTCTCTCGAGGCCTTCGCGCTCGCGTCGATCGGTCGCCAGGCGAGGCGCCTCGCGGTGCGTCGAAGGTATAGCCGCCGCGGGCGCGGGCAGCCTTACAAGTGGAACGTCCGTCGCTATGATCGGATGACGTCGACCGAAATCGAGAAAAATCTTCGTTCGTGATCTCTGCCCCTCTTTGAGGCTCTCGACGACACCCGTACTTGTAGGTACACACATGCAGGTTCCTAACACCTTCGAAGGTACTTTCGAAAGTAACGAGCAAGGTAAAGTATTTTTAGAAAATTCCTGAGATCATGATTACGAAACTACAAGTTTTAAAGCACACCAGATTTATTTTTAGGTACGGTATTATTTAGGTATCATCAAAACGTCAAAAGGGTTTTGTACACATATATTAATATTAATATTAATACGAGGATATTAACGAGATTAAGGATTATTAAAATAAGGATTAAGGGAGTGTTTTTTGGTTCGACTGGTCGCAACTCCTATGTGCTGCTTGAGCGCCACTTCCGTGCTCCCCACTCCGTCCTCGCAACCTCACTCGCGCATCACTGAGGAGGGCCCCTTCCCTCGCCGCCGCTTCTCTTCACCGAAAGCATTCCGACGTATCGGTCCGCAAGCTCCCCACGCGCTTGCGAGTCACGCACGCGTTTCGACAGAGGCTCGCTTCAAGCATGGGGCCAAAGGACTCCCTGTGGCGCTCTCATCTGACGGCGACGACGACGGACAACTTCAACGATTTTGAGAGAGTTTTCTCCTCTCCCCTCTCCCCCGTTTGCTTGAACCCTCGTGCTTCACCGTCACATTCTCGGGCGACGACACAGCTGTTTCATCCGCCTCGTGATTCTCTTTGAGACGCAGGCGAACGGGACCTCTGTGCGAGAACGGGTCCACAGCCGCACCCTTCTGGGTGAACTCGAGCAGTCCGTCGCGCGCAAGATCCCTCGCCACCGCGCGAGTGGGCTCCATGAGCGCGCGCCAGCGATTGGACCCGCGAGGGACGATCGCACGGGGCGCCTCCGAGGGTCACATGGTCTTCCCGCATCCGCGCTTTCGGATGGTCAGAAGGATTACCTCGCGGAGGGCCTGGGAAAGGAAAGGCGGTGGAAGGAAAGGGGTCACGAACGCTGTTCGCTGGCGGCATTCAGCAGCAGAAAGTGCGCGTCCTGTCCGTCGCTATCGCACCTCCAGCTCAGCCTCCGTCGCAGCCGGAGTCTCTATCGCCGCGCCTTCCGCACGTTTGCCCATCGGCGCGCGCTCGCGTTTTTTGCGACGTTTGTGGTGTACGTCGACCGGCTCAAGGCGCTGGTTCTAGTCGTAGCTGGACAGACTGTTAGTCCGATTGTCGACTAGCATTTCCTGTCTAGCTAGCTAGCTAGCTCTAGCTAGCTCTAGTCTACTAGCTAGTCTACTTTCGAAAGTATGATATGATATTCATAATAAATAGACTAGCTAGACTAGTCTAATATCATACGAAAGTAGCTAGACTGATGACGATAGATAGAATGAATTACGAAAGTATCTATTAGTGGTACGAAGGTGCCGCCACCCATTTCTCAACCGCGTGGCTCGCTCTCGTCGAAGCGAACGATGCTTCACGCCGTGACGTCAGCCCCGGCAGCGCGCCTCGTCGCCCCCCGCGACACGTCCTCGCACCTGTCTGCGAGGCGGGGCTTCACGGTGGTTGCGCGCGCAAGGAAGTCCAAGTCGGCCATTCGTATGGTGACCCCCGCGGATCCCGAGGAGGATGCGCCCACGCCTCTGACCGAGGCGCAGATGAACTCGCTTCCGCCGGAGATGCTTGAGAAGGATCTTTGGGACGGAGAGGGATTCGACTCACTTGGGGACACAATAAAAAATTGGGGGCTGTTCTTTGTCGTCTTCGCCGCGGTCGGCGCGGGGGTTGTCGCGGCGAACACTTACAACGACGGCGCGGTAGGGGTGGACTTCCAGGCGTACGAATCCCCCGATCAGGCTGTTGCCGCGGCGATGAAGGCGAACGAGGCCGGAGTCGTGTCCGCACAGCCCATGCTTGCGGAGGCTCCAGCGCTAGCGCCATGAGCTTGCGGCGCGAACGTTTGATGATGGTTCGTCGTTCGATCGACGCGGAAGAGACGAAGAGATATTTCGAAGTTTTATCTTACGAAAGTATGATACTGTGTGCGTATTGTTTCGAACGTCACTGAGTAGTCTAGTAACGCGAAGGTAACTTCAGCTGATGAGCAGGCCACTTCTCACTCACTTTCTATCTAATCTTGACATCTCTCACGCCTTCGTGCTTCCAGTTCTACCCCTCGCTTCACTTCTCCTCTTCGTTCGTTTGCTTCGCGCGTCTCTCCTCTACGCGTCTTGCAGCTTCGGCGAACTTCTGATGAGCGCCTTCGCTTCACCGGTTTATGTCTCTTTTCTGCGTCCTCATTCCACTCGTTCCCATCCACTCGTTCCCATTTCATCCGTCGTCACGCGATGTACTGAGAGTTAGAGCCGCGGGGGATTCCCATCCGTTCGCCGCCCCAAAACCTCCTATCCCGCCCAACGCCGCGCGAAGCTTCGTGACGAGTGACGTGTTCTCAGCCTCGAGTCGCGAGGCAGTTTCCCTTGCCGCCCACGTGTCACGCTTCAGCCGATCCATCGTCTCGCGAGCCGCCGCCTCCGCGCTAATTCGGCGAGCGCGTTCCTCCTCTGCCGTCGTTCGCGCAACATCTACCTCCCGCGCCAACTCCTGGCGCCTCACGAACGCGCGACGCTCTCTGTCTGCAAGCTCCTCAACGCGCGCCTGCAGCCTCACCAAGCGGTCGCCGACACCGACAGCAGCGAACTCAGACGCAGCCGTGATGCTGTTGGCGTCCTTCGTCGGTGCATCGGGCGGATCTTCGGTGGCGTTTCGCGTGCGGCGCATGATATCCTCTGCCGCGACGATCGACGCTTCGTGCCGTCTTGCCGCCTCCTCCAGTGCGACTCGAAGGGACCTTGCCTCTTCCTTTATTTTCGCTTCGCGGTCGCGCATCGCGCCAGCCGCGACGACAAGGTTTGCCACCGTCTCGTCCGTCTCGCGCTTCTCCGCCTCGAGTTCCTCCGCTCGCTCCGACGCGGCGGACACAGCGGCGGATGCTGATGCAAGCTCTGCCTCGATCACGGTGATACGCGCTTGAAGGGCGGCGAGTCGGCGCTCTAGGTAAGTGACTCTCGCTTGGCGTGCGGCTGCTCCGTCGCGCTCGGCATCCTCACGCGCTCGTGCGTTGGCGACGTCCTCACGCGCGAGCGCGAGAGCAGCCTCGGCGCGCTCGATGCGCAAATCACGCATCTTGAGTTCACGATGGAGGTCGTCTACGTGCGCATCCGATCGCGCCGCGCGCGCCGCGAGCTGGCGCTCGCGCGCCGTCGCCTCCGGTGACGCCACGGCGGAAGTCAACTGACGAAGGGGGATGACGGCAGCGCGAGCGGGGAACGTTGGTGTAGGGGAGAGGAGCGCGCCGGCTCTCATATCGAGGTCGCGCGGGCCTCCGTCGAGGCACGCGCGGGCCGCCGCGCGGGCCGACCAAGACGAGCGAGGCGGCGATGCGCAGTTGGACACTGGCCATGAGGGGAGAAGAAACGACACTCACGAGCGCAGCCCTCATTCACAAGCGAAGCGCACATCACCGTGGCGTCGGCGAGCCTCGCACCCGCTTTTTTTTCGCGTCTGTTCCAGGGGCTTGACGGTGTTTGGATTGTCTCGCCGCCATGCCGACGTGGATGCGCGTCGCGCTCATGCTCATGGCGGTCCGGAGCGACAACGTGGAGTCCACGCTGCAGCAGATCGGGTACATGGCCTTGTCGTGGTGTCTGAAAGGGCTCTTCCGCGCGCTCCAAGGCCCGATAATGGTCCCGAAACTTGTGCGCATGGGCAAGATGCACCCTGAGGTAGCGCGGCGAGGAAACAAGCGCGCCTTCCGTGCGGTGGCCTCCTGGTTCGCCCTCACTATTGCCGTCGTCGCCTTCCTGTTCCATGTCGGCGTCGTGCGCATCACCCTCTTCCTCTGCTTTACCGCGTTGATCCTGCCCGTGTTTAGAGCTGCGTGCTTCCCGAGTGTCTTCCCCGTCTTCCCCTTCCTCGTCTCCGCATGCTACGCAGTGTGGCGTTGGGAGGGCGTTCAGGAGCTCTTTCTTGGTCTCGTCCTGTTCCAGGCCCTCCCCACGACGCAGGAACTCTTAGTGCACTACGCCGGCTGCAGACGTGGGCAGTTTTTCGGTGCCCTCACCTGGATATTCGTTGCCTCTGCCGTCATGCCCGTGGTAGCCACCTTCCTCGTTGCGTACCTCGTCCCGGAGCTCCTCGAGGCGCTGGTATCAAATCGTGCGGATCCCGCGATTGCGCCTTACTGGGCGCTCTTGGAGTGGTACTACGGCGTGCTCGGCTTTGCCATGGCAGACGGGGAGAACCCATACAGGGTCTTGGGGGTGCCGCAGACAGCATCTGAGGCGCAAATTCGCAAACGGTTCCGGCAGCTGTCGGTGAAGTACCACCCGGATAAGACCGGGAACGACGTGAAGAAGAAGGAGTATTTCATGAAACTTCAGGGGGCCATGGAAGTGATCACTAAGGGGACGTTCGACGGGCCTGCGAATGACAACGCGCTCCGCGAACGCCTAAGGGGAACTGTCGCGAGGTGCTCTGAGCTCACCCCGATCATCGGCATCTGGGTCGCGCTCACGCTGCTCGCCTTCCTCGCGTGGCTCGTGCAAGCTCCAGACAAGGACGTGAAAAGCGATGACAGCGGCGGCGGCGAATCTGTCGTCGGTGATGGCGGAGAGTTGCAAGGCGGCGGGCACGCGATGGATATTCCGAGGGAGTTTGACATCGGACCAAATTTCCTTGGCGGGGGTGTGCTTGGGTATGGCAGCGGGAGCGCGCGACGCGGGCGGCGAGCGGAAGGGCGTGTCGACGTCACAACGGTCGGTGGTCGACGCGTCACGACGCCGAACGGACCGATGCCGACTGTTTCCCAGGGGGCAACGCAGATTGTTGACGAGCCGGTGGCGCCCACCGCCGAGGCCGCGGCGGCTGTCAGGCGGCGATCAGTAAAGGCGAAGCGGTGAGCGAAGGCGGGTCGCCTATCTCGTATGAAATTTCGTATAAGACATGTCTTAGAAGGCAAGCCACGGACCAATCAGATTGCGCCCTTCAGACCCGGATTCCGGGTCTGAAACATTGGGTTTAACACAAGTAAGTATGACGGCGCGACATACATGTACTGGCTGGTATTTGACTAGACTAGCTAGACTAGCTAGATCAGTCTACATAGTCTATGACTGCCCCCCACTACACCAATTTACCCGCGGGTGCCTTCTTCGCCGTCTTCTTCGGCGGCGGCGCCTTTTTCCTCGTCGTCTTCCGTTTTGCCTTTCGCTTTGTTCCCTTCCGGGACCCCGTCTTTGTGCGTTTTATCTTATCCGTCGCCAGGTCATCGTCCCACGTGTCCGGCTCGTCCAGCGGTTTCCCCCCTCGAGCGAGTATACATGCATCACACGTTGCCCGGCATCGCGAAGGATCGAACCCGTGCTCACCCAGGTACTCGAGCAGTTGCACGCGCCTGCATGTTTGGCGGTTTAAGAGGTACCCCTCCACTGCTCGCAGCAACGGCTCGCTCTTTTTTATACGATCTGCACGGCGCACGCCGGGAGTGGGCATTGCAATGATACGTCTCAATCGCGTCATGTCCGACTGGGCGTACAGCGTCACTGCTTCTGCAGGAGCCCCATCGCGGCCCGCGCGGCCGATCTCCTGATACAAACCCTCCAAAGACTTTGGTGCAGCGTAGTGCACGACGTACCGCACATCCGGTTTGTCGATACCCATACCGAACGCGATTGTCGCGCAGCACACCTTCGTTTCCCCGCGCATCCAACGATTCTGCGCGGCGACGCGAAGGGTCTGTGACAAGCCTGCGTGATATGCTTCTGCTGTGGGCCCGGGTTTGAGCCAAGGATGGTCTCTGGCGCGCCGCTTCCGCTCATCGTTAATTGCATTTGCCAGCGTGACTGTCTCTTCACGGCTGAGGCAATAGACAATGCCAGCATCGTTGCCGCCATATCGATCTGCCAGCCAAGAAGCGAATGCAGAGACGTCGCGCAGGCTCTTCTTGCTCTTGACGTGGATGCTGATGTTCGGACGGTTGAAGGTAACCACAAATTCTCGTGCGCGGCGAATCCCGAGAGTCTTGATGACGTCTGTGCGCACCTCCAGTGTGGCAGTGGCGGTTAGCGCGGTCACAGGAACATCTGGGAAGTGTTTCTTCAGGTCTCCAAGCTTTTTGTAATCAGGCCTGAAGTCGTGCCCCCATGAGCTCACGCAGTGCGCCTCGTCGACGACAAAACGCGTCAGGCGGCCATTCGCAGCAAGATGATCAAGGCAGTTCCACAGAGCATCGCTCTTCGCGAGCTTCTCTGGGGTGACGTAAACCAAGCGAACCGTCGGGTTCATTTTGTGGAGCTCCGCGAGCACTGCCCGAGCCTCCGTCGAGGTCTGCGCCGAGCTTAGATATGCCGCGGGAACGTCAAAATCATGCACAAGATGCCGCACCTGATCCTGAATGAGCGATAGGAGCGGTGAACACACGATCGTGACCCCGCCCACAACAACAGCAGGGAGCTGGTAGCACAGAGACTTACCCCCACCCGTGGGCATCAACACAAAGCAGTCATTCCCGGGCCTCCGGTCCCCTTCGCACCCGCCAATCGAGTGCTCCACGATCGCCCTCTGCTGGTGCCTGAACGAACGGTTGCCGAACACTGCAAGATTGCACGTGTCGATGTCATCCATCTTGTCCAAGTCCGACACCGAGGCGGAAAGACCGCCAGCACCAAAACCTCGACTGGGGTCGCCACCACAATCTATTTTCGCCGATGGAACGACCCCGCCGGCCATCTCCGCGATCCGTGCACCCCTATTGAACTCGAGGACGTTGCCACTGGACCGACCCGTGAGTGCAGGCGCGGCGCGACTATCCCCCCGCATCGTTGTCGACTGCCCTAGGACGGAACCTCCCGCTGTGAGGTTCACGTTGCGTGGCAGTTTTCCCCGACCTTCCACGCCCATCGCAGATATTTGCCCGCGTCTCGCCCCGCCGCGGACGTCTCCGCTGCCCCAGATGTGCGCCGGCTGTGCCGCCGCGGCTTGGGCGCCTCCTCCGGCGACATGTGTTCGTGCAAAGGGCAGCGTGCTATGCATCTCGTCATCCCAGACTTCCTGCCCTTTCTCATCGCCGTCGGAGAGGTCCAGTTCTATGACGTCTCCGTACGCGTCCGCGATATCCGTCTGGGAGACGATAAAATCATCGTTTTCCTCGGATTCAGCGTCGGTATCCTCCACGAAGGAGTCCTCTTCGTCGGACTCTTCCTCAGCATCCGAGACAGATGCAGAGTCTGAGCCATCAGCAGCGTCGGGATCCGACACGTCGTCATCATCCTCGACGAGGGCGCGCATGTGGAGGGACCGGGAGCCTATGTGGGAGAACTCCTTGGCACCTCCGCCAAGTTTGAACCCTTCGTCCGGCGACTCCGCCCCGACGTCCGCCCGGGCCCCGACCTCAGCCCCCGCCCGGGTGGGCGCGACCTCGACGTCGTCACGCGTCGTTCGAATCGGGTCATCGCGTCGGTGATCTTGCACAGAGACGAAAGACGCGCAGTGCTCGACGTACTGTTGCCCGAGGCCTTCGGCGTTCATGTGCTTCAACGCTTCGCGCGGCGTGGCACCCATCAAATCGGCGTACTTGGAGGCGAACGCGCTCAGGTTAGACTTGGCGACCTCGGGCTCCACGCCGAACTTGATGGCGTACGTCACCAACGAGTGGGAAGGGGCCTTTGTAGTCGCCCCGGTGGAAGCGCCGGCGCGCCGCCTCCCCGGCCCCATCGCCTTTGAGGAGGACTTACAAGACGTGCGCACGTTGACACCTGTGCAGGTACGAGACACAGATCGTCTCAACTGTTGCACTACAAGTAGTACAGGGAAGACACCGACCAAGGGTACTACATCTTTCTTATTTTTAGTAC
>Ga0181565_10003755_pt1 | contig 11654 bp, 8 predicted proteins | sample 101ome_16_FD_129661 | JGI IMG/M metagenome (GOLD analysis project Ga0181565, IMG submission 129661) | Coastal salt marsh microbial communities from the Groves Creek Marsh, Skidaway Island, Georgia - 101401AT metaG (megahit assembly) | ecosystem: Environmental > Aquatic > Marine > Intertidal zone...
ATGGTCATCACATCTTCTGATGAACATGAGTTTATCGGGGCCGAGGTTGGGTCAAACAATACCGCCGAATTGACAGCGTTTGCAGAGGCATTACGATGGCTTCTCGTTGAAGGTGGCACAGATGCAGCAGTTATTCGCACCGACTCACAGTATGCTGGAAATTTAGCATGTGGCAAATGGAAACCATCAGCGAATGTTCAACTTGTCCGGCATGTCCAATCACTGTGGAATGAGGTAAGTGAGATGAGGCCAATTGAATGGCAACATGTTCGTGCACATCGTGGACATCGTTGGAACGAAAGGGCAGATCACATTGCTAGTCGTAAGGCTGCTGGAGAATTACCAGAGCCACTGAGTTTTTGGAAACCAGGGCAACGTTAACTGATTCTATCTTTCAGCCAGCCCAATAACTCGTCCTTGTATTCAGCTCTTCTCAAACCATGGTCTATTTGTGATTTTAACCATGCAAGAGGCAATCCAGAGTCATACCATGCCATTTGGTCAAAGAAGTGACTATACAATCGCCCCTGTTTCATCCAATGTTTTTGCACTTCAATCGTTTGTAATTCACCGAATTCTTCGTAAGAGAACTTCTGCAACAATTCCATTGCGTCTTGTGTAAAGATATACCGGCCACACAAGGCGAGATTTGAAGGAGCATCATGTTGAGTTGGTTTCTCAATGATTTCAACGACGCGACCTCCTTCGATTTTGGCGATGCCATAGTGTCCAACTTCTTCGGGCTTTACTCGAAACAGTGCGACCGTGGGTTGATTTGTCTGTCTAAATGCATTGACTAATTGCATACTTGCCGTTGATGGCTCAAAATGGTCAGTGGATGAATGTCGATCGAGAAGAATGTTATCTCCAAGCAGCACTAAACATGGACCTTCAACAAATGGTAAGGCTTGCAAGAGAGCATCACCAAATCCCTTTGGCTCTGGTTGAACGTGAAATCGAATGTCAATACCGTTGCTGGCATCAAAGAATTGCTCATCCATTTTCCCTCTGTATTGTTTCATCGCCTGTGCATCGAGAATCGCTTCCAAATTTTTATTCGGCGATGTCACGATGTGCAAGACCTCCACACCCGCTAGTTTGGCTTCAAAAATGAGATGAAGAATTGCTGGAATATCAATGAGAGGTAACAATTCTTTGGGGACGTATGCACTTGCAGGGAACATCCGCGACCCAATGCCCCCCGCCACAATGATACCGTGGGAAACCCCCGTCATGGTTCTCTCAAGAATGAATAGGCTTTCAAATATAGGCTCTTTCAGAATCTCAATGAGGGAAAATAAAGCCATTCCAACCCTCGCCATTTTCGGCTTTGTCTGTGTTCTATTTTCCTTGTGTGATGCACATTTATCCGGGCCATGGAATTCACCTTCATTTACTCGGGGTGTCATAGGATTAGCCGGCTTAGCCTGCTTGTATTTTGCGTGGTATGGGATGGTCTTTGGTCGATTTGGTATTGTGCCAAGTCAAACCATGTGGAAAAATCCTCAAAAAACGAAATGGAGTGTTTTCTTGTTTGGATGTCTCCTGCTTTCAATCACAAAAATATTGCAAATAACTTCATTCGGTGAAACATTTCCAGAACCAGCCGGCCTTCTTTTGACATTCATTGGCTGTCTTGCAGTTCTTAATGCGACATATGTCCATCTTACCTTGGGCATTCTTTCTGAAGAAGAATAGTTCAGTCATCGAGAAATCCTAGGTCTTGGTCGAGCACTTCGAGAGCCGAATCTAATTTAGGCAGTTGTTCAGGGGCTTCCATCGACGAAACATGAGATAGATTCTGCTGATGATGCGGAATTTCACCACCATCTTTGAGCCATTGCAACCACATATCTTTTCCTCCGGGCTTCCTTATTTCTAGCGGCTCCCAAAGTGGATGTAAATCAGCATTGAGTTTTGAAAGTTGTTGAATTTTTTGAGCAAAATGATGCGGTGCAATTTCCTCCATGCGAAGAAGCAGTTCTCGCAATCGAGTTCGTACGACTTCATCGCCATCCATCCACAAAACTGGAACGATATTCCTCCGGTCTTTTGGATCAAATTCAATGTAATCTCTCAAATTTGAAACGAGGTTTCGTCGTACGATTGGAGTTGGATGTGACGCTAACGATTGAATCGTGTCTGCCCAGGTATCCTTGTCGAGATATTTTAAATCGCCAACGGTTGAACTCGCTGCTGCTAAGACTCCTTCATCACTTGACTTCAACATATCTTGTAGATATGGATGTGCCTCCCACCCAAGTCTTCTGAACATTCTTGTCAAGACATCAGCCATGCCTCGTTGAATAAGGACTTCATCTCTTCGATGGAGTCGTTCAGCGAGTTCAAGACCTAAGTCATGGTCAAATTCAATGGTTTTTGCCAAGCATAGAATCACCTTTGATACAACTTCAACATTTGAATCGGCACTTCTTCTCAACAAAATATTTGGTAAATCGAGAGGGCCGACAAGCGGTGGTCTTTCCATCAACAACCTCACCCATTCCATGAGAAGTAACCGACGTTCAGCATTGTCCGATTCCAATCGATTGAGAATCCAGAGAGCGGCTTTTACACCTTCTTCATGTGCAACCACATCGGTCATTCGAGGAATGACAGCATTTGGATTCCATTCCAAATGTTGTGGTCCAACATCTGGTTGAGTGTGCCATGTACCAGGTCGTTCAGCTAAGGCAATTGACTCAAGCAAGTGATATCCTTCGTGAACTGCGGAGCCATGAGGTTTCGTGCACAAGCCATCGATAAGTGCTACACTGAGCCACCACTTATCTGAATTAGGTGCATACTTATCAAATGCTTCAGCCAACCAATCGGTAGCAATATGGAACATCAAACGATCTGCAACATCTTCCTGACGCCTTTTTAGCCATGTGTTGTGAACTTCAAAAGGGTCATCGGTGAGATTCATTCTGTAGGGAACAAGCCGTTCAACGACATTGATCAGATGACGTTCGAACATCCCTTTATCGAGATTTAGAATTCCGAGACCTAGCGAAAAAAGGTCATGTGGTGCTGCTGGATGGAGGGCAGGAAAATCTGGGTCCTGAACAGGTGGTCCCGGTAGAGGCCATTTTGTTGTACCGTATTCAAGGGCTTCAACGAGTTTTTTTGCAACCAATTCAAAAATTGATTCAACCAATTCTTTTCTGGCTTTGGACATGTCACCCACCAAAGTTATTCAATGGGAACAAAAGACCACTTAGATATCGAGTTCTATGTTGAGGTTTTGAATCAATTCCTTGTATCGATTTCGAATCGTAACTTCGGTCACACCCGCAACTTCGGCAACTTCTCGTTGAGTCCTTCTCTTACCGCATAGCACTGAAGCAATATAGATGATTGAGGCAGCGATTCCAGTCGGTCCTCGACCGCTCGTCAATTCTTTTTCCTGTGCAGCTTTAATGAGCTCGTGTGCTTTTGATTCAACCTCAGCATCGAGACCTAGGCCTGAACAGAATCTGGAGATATAATCCTCTGGTCCAGTTGGCATAATTTTCATTTTCAACTCTCGAACCATAAATCGGTATGTGCGACCAATTTCTTTTCGACCAGTTCGTGACGCTTGTCCAATTTCATCAAGTGTTCGAGGAACGCCACATTGTCTACATGCAGCATAGAGTGATGCAGCCGCAACACCTTCTATCGAGCGACCGCGAATTAATCTCTTATCAACAGCTTTCTTGTAATTTACAGCGGCTGCCTCTCGAACAGTCTTAGGGAGTTCTAGTCTGCTTGCCATTCGGTCAAGTTCCGCAAGAGCCATGGCAAGATTTCTTTCGGTTGCGTTTGAAACCCTGCTTCGCTTTTGCCATTTCCTCATTCTGTAAAATTGAGACCTGTATTTTGAATTGATTGTTTTTCCTGAATAGTCTTTATTTTGCCAATCGATGTCTGTGGATAGACCTTTGTCGTGAAGCATGACCGTCATTGGAGCACCAGTTCTTGCTCTTTGGTCGCCTTGTTCAGGTGAGAAAACACGCCATTCTGCACCTTGGTCAATGACATTATCTTCAAGAACGAGGCCACAGTCGTTACAAACGACTTCGCCACGAGTTTCGTCTCGAGAGAGAGACCGACTTCCACAATCACTGCATTTTACGATATCTTCGACTTGCTGGTTATCCATACTTTCACACACCTATGTTCCAAAGGAACATTTTTTCCCCCATAGAAAGTATATTTAAACTTTTCATGTTGAGTTAATAACCGTATTCATTTTACAGCACGTGATTTTTTTCAAATTCATCTTTCAACAAAGCCGAACGGGTTAAACATGGGAGGGGCCTCCAGTGGATTGGGGATGGAATGGAGCAACGCACTACGCCGCACACAATCCGCCTCACACCCGGAAAGCGAGTTCTCTTTCTCACCAAAGATTTGGATTTGATTCGAAAACAGTTGTACGACGGTTTGAATCTTCGAATGGAAGACCTGCGAATGGAAGACCTTCTCGATGATATCAACACCGATGTCATGACCCCTGCTTGGGTTTGTTTTGACCACCGGCCCGAAGATATTGCCAAAAATGCTTACGCAGGCTTAATGCAAAACGGTTTGCGCGTGTTTTCCGAAAAAGCGCTGATGAATGGAAATTTTGAAATTATTGTTTCCGGTCAACGCAAGGGAACAGGATCAAGTAGAGAGACAGCAGCTCAATGTGAACGTTGGGCGGGTATTCGAATCGTCATAGCAGCGTCCTTTGCTCCAATTCATGAACGAAATAACATCAATCTGGGCCAACTTATGGGTGATTATGACATTCTAAAACGACTTCAAAATGATGAAGAAATACCCCTTGAAGAATTCACCAATCGGTATGACCCCGTGACAAAACTCATTCTCGAGCACGGGGGTTTGTTTCAATTCGCACAGGCACTCAAAAATAAAACAATTCAACTTCCCGAAATATCGACACCATCTCGACCTATGACGATGGCAGAAAAAATCATTGCAAACAATTTGGTTGGACAATTGGAAGGGCAATGCGTTCAACCAGGTGATCCGGTTATCGCTGAAGTTCAAGGGGGATACTCACATGAATTCACAACCGCACAGGTTCATGAGTTCTTAGCTGAGGAATATGGTGCAGAATATGCGTTGCCGAATCCAGCCAAATTTGCTGTTTTCGAAGACCATCTTTTGTATGCTCATCATAACCCGAAATTCGTTCCATTTATGGATAAGGTCGAAACACTACGTCGTTTACAAAAGGAATTTCAAATCCATACAAATGTACGAGATTATTCAGCTGTTGATGGTATCTCGCCCGGTATTTGTCACCAAGTCGCACGAGAAGAATTCATCGAAGTTGGTGACTTCATCCAAGCAACAGACTCACACACATGCATGGGAGGAGCATCCAATGCTCTTACCTGGGGTGTCGGTGCTACTGAATATGCGAACTTGATTAGCGCGGGCTTCACCTTCGTGAAGGTTCCAGAATCAATTCGTTTTGAACTCGTGGGGGCTCTCCACCCTGGATGTACGGCAAAAGATGTCATCCTCTACATTTTAGCAGACCATGCACGTAAAGAGTTGACCCTTAACCGAAGCATGGAATTTGGCGGCCCAGGCCTAGCGTCATTATCCATCGACGAACGTGCAACCTTGTGCAACATGGCGACAGAATGCTCAGGAAAGACGGGAATCTGTGAAGCAGATGATGCCCTCCTCGACTGGATTCTTGCCTCACAACCACATCTTTCTCGTGAAGAACAGTCCCGAAAAATCATCAAAGCCGATGAAGGAGCACAGTACGATGGAGGAATTCACACAATTGATTTGTCCAACATTGTACCAATGGTCGCTCACCCAGGAGACCCTGACAAGGGCATCCCTAGTGACCCCACGAATGGAGCAAATATTTCCGAGATAGGAGAGGTGTCAATCAATATAGCATATGGGGGGTCTTGCACTGCCGGGAAAATCGATGACATCGCATATTATGCACAAGTTTGCCTTGCTGCAAAAAATGCGGGACTCATTGTTAATGATGAAGTCGAATTTTACATTCAGTATGGTTCCAAGCATGTCAAAGACGTTGCAGTATCAAATGGTTGGCATCAACTCTTCCTCGATGTTGGTGTAAAAATCATTGACCCTGGATGTGGAGCTTGTATTGGTGCAGGTCCGGGCGTTTCCACAGATGAAAATCAGGTGACAGTATCAGCGATCAACAGAAATTTCCAGGGCCGTTCTGGGCCAGGAAAACTTTACCTCGCAAGCCCACTTACTGTCGCAGCAAGCGCGTTTACTGGTAAAATCACATCTTGGGTTGACGATTTATTTGCATAATTCGATGTGAACTTTAGATTCACGTTGTAAAAAAGTGGCTCTGCAACATCATTTTACGATGATATTTTAAGATGGGTTGTGCCGCTGTCCGTTGTACCACTGGCCCAACGTTGTGATGACAAAGGAGCACCAGGAGGAAGAATTATGGGAATAGCGGAACGCCTCGCCTCACAACAAAAACAAGTTGCGATATCGGAATTTTTTGAAAAGAACAAGCATTTTCTTGGCTTTGATTCCTCTATACGTTCGCTCATTACTGCGGTGAAGGAGGCTGTTGATAATGCCCTTGACGCTTGTGAAGAAGCAAGAATTTTACCTGAAATTTTTATCCAAATTTCAAAAGTTGACGACAAGAAAAATATCATTGAACTCTTGATTGAAGATAATGGGCCGGGGATTCCAAAAAAGAGTATTGAAAAGGTATTCGGGCAACTCCTTTTCGGCTCAAGATTTCATGCGATTCGACAATCCCGTGGCCAACAAGGCATAGGTATCACGGGCGTGGTGATGTACAGTCAGCTAACAACGGGACGAAAGACCCATGTCCGATCGAAAATAAAGTCAGAGGCAACGGCGGCTATCGTCAAAATCGGCCTAGATACCCGGGCGAATAAAGCAATCAAAGAAGGCGAGGACAGAGAAATATGGATGGGCCGAGATGGTGAACCAAAAGAACATGGGTTAGAAGTTCGAACTCGATTGAAAGGAAAGTACCAAAAAGGCAGGCAAAGCGTTTGGCAATACTTGAGAATGACGAGTATTGTCAATCCTCATGCAGACATTACCTATGTTGACCCAGACGGTGAGACATTCCACTGGCCAAGGGTTACAGAACGCTTGCCTACCAAAGTTGAAGCGATTAAACCCCATCCTCATGGTATCGAACTTGGTGCATTACAACGAATGCTTCGAGAATCAAAAGATTCGAAGATGAATATATTTTTGAGAAATAATTTCAGCGGTATTTCGGTTCGTGCTGCCAAAGAATTATTGGCTGCTGCAGAAATCGAAGAAAAAACAAAACCTCCTTCCATGAAACCAGAGCAAATCCGTGCTCTCCTTGAGTCGTTTCAAGGCGATAGATTGTTTCAAGGAAAACAGATTAAACTTCTCAATCCACCAACAAACTGTTTGTCGCCCATTGAAGAACTCCTCATCAAAAAGGGATTGTCAAAAACCATTGATTCAAAGTTCGTAACGACAATGACCCGAGCACCTGCAGTATCCTCCGGTAACCCGTACCAAGTAGAGGTCGGCCTCATTTTTGGTGAAGGGATGGCCGCAGACAAACCTGTGGAAATTCTCCGATTTGCCAACCGTGTACCGCTGATGTATCAACAAGGAGGATGCTTGCTAACCAAAGCAATTGAAAGTGTTGATTGGCGTCAGTACGGTCTCGAGCAAGCAGGGGGAAAAGGAATACCAAAAGGCCCTGCAGCCCTTTTGGTCCATTTGGCAAGCACCAATGTCCAATTCACATCTGAGGCCAAAGAAGCAGTGGCAGATAACGAGGAAGTGCTTGAAGAATTGCGGAAAGCGATGCTTGAAATGGGACGAGGATTGCGTAAACATTTAGAAAAACAAAAGAAAAAAGCCAAAACACAGGAAAAATTTGAGTTGGTCAATGATATTATTCCCGCGATAGCTGAGAAATCTGCAAAGATTCTCGAGCGTCCAGTACCTGATTTGTCAGGTTCAATTACCAGAATCATGGGGGCTGTTATCGCAGAATCTGAAACCAATTGGAATAAAGAAACGAAGATGGTCGATGTGAAGATTACAATTTTCAATTACACAACTCGAGCGAGATCATACACCATCCTAGCGAATTACCCTGAGCGTGATGGAGCCGAAATAACGGAGAATCAAACCGGAGGTCGCAAGGAGACTATTGGGCTTTGGGCTTGGAAATTAGACACTATACAACCTGGGGAAGTCACATCAATCACATACTCATTAATCAATCTAGAACGAGGAGATTGGACTGATACAGATGTGTTCTACCGAGGCACTCAGGAAATTATTGGTGCTTCAAAGATGGATGAGAAAATCTTGCAGGATTTGAAGGCAAGAGAAGAGTACGATACAAATGAATCAGATGATGAAGCTGACCAAGAAAATAATGATGAGGTTGAGGATGAGCAACAAGATAGCGATGTCGAAGATGGCGAAATTCTAGATGAAGACTTACCCTCACCAAAATCACCGCCGCCCACCGGCCAACGAACACTTTTCGGAGGAGATGAATAATGGCTGTTCGAAGAACTGTAGAAGAAACAAAAGAAGCGTTGCATGATGTTGTTGCTGAAATGTATGATAAAATTGTCAAAGGCGAACCTCCAACAATGACGCTTCCAGTACGAACGAAAAACAATATTGGATTTGATAATAAACTTGGCGTGTACAAATACGGAAAGAAAAAATCGATTCGCGATGCAACAAGTTTAGGGTCGGCAAAACAATTGCTCCGTGCCCTTCACGTCATTGAGTTCATCGAAGAGATGATCGATGCAGAAAAATCATCCACCCTTCGTGAGATGTATTACATATCTGAAGGATGGGGATTAGGAAAATTTGGTTCGCAAAACGAATCAAATAACCTAGCAGAAGATCTCGAAGTCGTCACACAGTGTCTTCGTGAAGATTTCAAACTCAGACCAGAAGAAGATGGTGCTCGAATGATTGGCAATTTAACAATCCGAGAACGTAATCGCCGTGGGCAATGGATGGAGATAAACGCTCGAGATGACGTTGGCGATTCTGGGTACGGGGTTCCATACAATGTTGAAGAAGAAAAAATAGAATTATTACATCATGATATCGATTTCATCATGGCCATTGAAACAGGTGGTATGTTCGATAGGCTTGTTGAAAATGGATTTGATGAACAATATCGTTGTGGTTTATTGCATCTCAAAGGCCAACCCGCACGGTCAACTCGACGGATTATGAAGCGGATGAGTGAGGAATGGGATTTGCCTGTTGTTGTTTTCCTTGACGGCGACCCGTGGTCTTTCCGTATCTTTGCTTCAATAGCCTACGGTGCGATTAAGACAGCACACATTTCAGAATACCTCGCAACACCTTCATCGACGTATCTCGGCATCACTGCAGATGATATCGTAGCATACGATTTGCCGAGTGATGATTTATCCACCAAGGATAAAGAGGCACTAACGGCTGAATTAAGTGACCCACGTTTCGCTGATGGTTGGTGGCAAGAGCAAATCAACATGATGCTTGATATCGGTAAAAAAGCTGAGCAACAATCACTTGCAAAATATGGTTTAGATTTCGTGACCGAGACCTATCTGCCCGAAAAATTAGCAGCATTGGGTTTAGGTTGACATGAATGTATTCTCCATTTTTTGAGGGATTTGCCCTTAGTTTCGGTCTGATTGTCGCGATAGGGGCTCAAAATGCATTTGTTATTCGTCAAGGATTGCTTCGTTCACACCTTTTCCTCGTGTGCTTCATTTGTGCGGTTTCAGATGCAACCTTGATTTTCCTTGGCGTGTATGGTTTTGGTTCTTGGCTTTCTTCTGATGAAGGTGCCAAACTTGTCGTTACATGCTTTGCTGCTCTCTTTATGTTCATTTACGGATGTTTACGCGTCAAGTCCGCGTTGAACCCCGAAGCATTGCAGATTGATACAACGACGACATCCACTGGTTCAATTGCATTAACAACACTTGCTTTCACATGGCTCAATCCACATGTGTATCTTGACACAATTCTTCTCCTTGGTGGGGCATCAACAAGGTATCTTGGCACCGAGCGAAATTTGTTTGCGGTTGGCGCTGCATTTGCATCGTTCTTCTTCTTCTTTTCACTGGGCTATGGTGCCCGTTCACTCTCGAACCATCTTTCTCAACCGAGGATGTGGAAATTCATTGATGGTTCTATTGCCGTCCTCATGTTCGTCCTTTGTAGCATTTTAATTGGTTCAATTTTATGACATTACATGAGATTAAAGAGGTTGTATGAATTGGAAGGCCCATGGAGAACACGAACCAAGACAAAAGTTCTCCTTGGCCAAAACGCCTCGTTTTGGGCGGCGTCATCTTTGCTGTATTGGGGTTTTTCTTGTTGGTTGGCCAAGGCTCATCAATCGATTCCATTTTCAATCCACAAACGAGCAATGTTGTCGAATTTACTGGTGAACAAAGCGAGACACTTGAACTCGAAAGAGGATGTTATCGCCTTGTTCAAATCACCGGTTCAGATACATTGAATGTAACATTAACCGCTGTTGATGGCTCAAACCTTTCGGGTGAACCAATATCTGAGAAAAGCTGCAAACTCGACTGGCAACCTCAATCACCCTCTACAACGTATTCGACCACAGCTTCATGGGACATCCAAGACGGATCGTATTTCCTAGAGGTAACCTGCTCAGAGGATTGCACATCGACCCAATCATGGTTTATCTCAATCGATGACATGCAAAAGGGATTCTTTAGCAATAATCTCCTCGTCATTGGCCTCTCAATGTGTTGTTTAAGCATCCTTGTTCTTCCAATGGGTCTGATATTAACGTACTCAAATTCCAAAAATAAAAATCCAAATGTTGTGTTGATGAATCAACATGGTCACCCCGTCCACCTCGAAAATTTGCCACCTCACATCGCTCAACAAATACAAGAAGAACTTACGAATTTCCCACCACAACAGCAGCAAATCGCCCCACCTTTTGCGAATCAACCACAAACACCACAACAACAGTCCGATGTGCGGGATGGAAGTGTTGAGGTTCAACAAGGTAAACTCATGACGACTGAACAAGTCTATGCTTTGATGAGAGGTGATATTGAATCTGCACAAAACTTCAATCCAGGGCAGCCAATTGATAATGAAAAGGTCATGGATGATGCCGCAAACGCCGTAGCTATTGCAAGTTGGGATGAGGGTGTGCCAACCCAAGCGATCGAATCAATATCTTCAACCCCTTCTCAACAACCCAAATCACGAAAAATTCCAGAGAGCAATGAAAATTCTTCCTCATGGAAAGACTGGGATGAAATGAATTGATTCGATGAGTTCAAAAACATCCTGTTCTCTAGGTAACCTAGAGTTGAGTAGTATGACTGACTTAGATACCGCCCTCAAGCTGTTGCAAAACACCCTTCGTCGTGAGATATTGGAACGACTCGTAAAAGAACCACACTATCCAATGCAATTAGCTGACTTAATAGGAATTAGTCAGCAAGCCACCATGAAACATCTCAAGGAAATGGAGCGCGGTGGACTTGTGGAATCAACTCGCGTTCCCTCTGAGAAGGGGGGCCCTCCAAGAACGATTTATTCTGTTGAAAAATCATTTTCAATCCGAATCGACC
>Ga0181565_10003766_pt1 | contig 11633 bp, 10 predicted proteins | sample 101ome_16_FD_129661 | JGI IMG/M metagenome (GOLD analysis project Ga0181565, IMG submission 129661) | Coastal salt marsh microbial communities from the Groves Creek Marsh, Skidaway Island, Georgia - 101401AT metaG (megahit assembly) | ecosystem: Environmental > Aquatic > Marine > Intertidal...
CAATGCGACTTTTTTGAATATTTTGTTTTGGTTAATGACGATTTACATTATTTATCGTTTAGGATTAGCTATGTTTGCTAAAAAACCCGAAGACGCAGTAAATAGTGGACAATTGACGTATAGTCGCACCATTGATATTACTTTAGCATTGATTATAATATTTGCTCTCGTCGGAAGTTATTACAACTTACCGGAAAGTGAACAAGACAATTTAGTTGGATATACGATCGAATGGACTTATAATTTCTTTAATAATCCATGGTCGTTGTTAATATTGATTTGGTTTACCATTATCTTTTTCTTGATGGTTTATATTTTGCGTGTTCCAACTGCCCCCGATGTAAAACCAATTTTAGTAAAGGTAGTTGAAGACCATATTTGGGTCTTTTTCTTAATTTTCGCCATCATTTTCTTCTTTAAATATGTATTAAATATCCAAATTGTGAATTTATTGTTAAACAATAATTTTATGCGTTATTTGCAAGGAGAGGGAAGTGAAACTGCGAGTGCTCCTGGTGCATCACCTAGTTGGTGGACAACAGCAGAACAAGGTATTGAACAAAGTTGGGATAATATAGTGGGTGAAACACCTACTACCAACGTGCAACCTTCAAACACAACTTCTTCGACTTCCAGTGCTACGTATACTACGAGTCCAAGTGATACATCGACAACATGTGACAACAATCAAGTCTTCAACATTTCTCAAAACAAGTATACGTATAAACAAGCCAAGGAAGTATGCAAGGCGTTTGATGCCAGTTTAGCAACATACGACCAAATCGAAGACGCGTATAATAATGGTGCGGAATGGTGTAATTACGGATGGTCCGAAGGTCAAATGGCGTATTTCCCTACACAGAAATCCACGTATAATAAACTGGCGCAAAATCCTTATACGAAAAACGCATGTGGTCGTCCGGGTATTAATGGAGGATTCATGGGCAACCCCAAATTAAAGTTTGGAGTAAATTGTTATGGCGTTAAACCGAGCAAACCCGATGGATGGGTCGCTCCTAAGATCATTGCTCCAAAATCGCCATGTGAAGGTTGTCCACCGAAACCAAACAAAAAAGAAGAACAAATGAACAAAATGAAAAAGAATGCTCAATTAGCGGGATTCAATGAAAACGAATGGTCTGAGTTTTAAAAAAACACTATATATTATATGTTTTGCAAATATCGGAATGTGCTTGGAGAACCCGGAAAAGGGGTTCATCAATATAGACTCTTTCATGTGGCAATTGTAGATGTATTACTGACTATTTTACTTGCGTTCTTAATCCATCGTTTCTATCCGTCACAAAACATTTTTCTTATTTTACTTGCGGTGTTTTTACTCGGAATTTTGGTGCACCGTCTTTTTTGCGTAAACACGACTATAAACAAGTTATTATTTGGTGTTATTGAACCATAACACGTTCATGATTATAAATAAAATTGAAAAGATACTTTGTGTATGTTAAAATACACAAAGTAAAAATGAGTTTTGAAATAGCAAAAAACATAATAGCCAAATTGCCGCTCGATGTAACAAAATACATGTATGATAATTATTTGAAATTTGATGCCGAAAAAAAACCATTATGCGATTCATTTTTAGAATGGTTAAATACAGATGTGCATTTACGTAGATTAAAATTTTCGATAAATGGTATTAAAGACAAAATCGAGCAATTAGCACTCTTATTGAAATGCCCGGATTGTGTATCGTATTTGTGTGAAAAGGATACTAGCTTTTGCAGTGGTTATGAATATGTCATAATTGATAAGAAACATGAAAATAAAAATATATCACGTGTCGAGTTTTGTATGTTTTGTATTATTATGTTTAAATACCATTAATTCTTTGCATTCGCTTTTTTCGATTTTCCCTTTGCATTTCCCTTTCTTTTTTTTTCCGTTTTATTGTGTGATTTTGCCTTAGAAGGTTGCGGGTTTATTTTCTCATAAAACTGATCAAAAACTTCCTGAGGCATCATGTGACGTTCAACACTTTCAATAACAGTATCCGTTTTGGGATTTTCATAATACTTATTGTCACTAAAAAGAACTATTGGAGTACCATTATGTCGAAAACGTTCTATTTCAATGGTTTGATGCATTTTGTCTTCGTGTATTTTATGTTCATTCATTTTTTTTAAAACATGATGCAAAGGAAAAATGTTATTGTTATCGAAATCTTGCATTATAATCTTCATCAACTCTAGTATATATATTTGTTCCTACAAATATATTATTTGTATGTCCGTTTAAGTTCATTAAACACCTTGATTTCCCGGTTTTCCTTTAAATATTCCATTATTGCGCGTAGTTGATTTTCATTGTGTACGATTTTTCCTAAATGTGTTTCCAAGAAAGTGAAAGACAGTGGACTATATTCTTTCTTTTCATGCATTTTCAATTCGCCATCGTGAATACCGATTTTCTTGTATTTCATTTCATTTGTTTCTAAAAAGTGGCAAATTTCCTTGTTTAAAGCCTGTTTTTCTTCACGTAACGTTTTCGTCTTTTCGTGAATGATTTTCAATTGATTGTCTAATAAAACCCAACGGCGAATTTTTTCGATAAATTGTTCCTTGGATATTACCAATGCGCTCATTTGTATTATAAATACAAATGATAGGTTTAGAGGAAACTTAACGACGAACTCTCTTTGTAGCTCTTTGCTTGCGCTTCTTGTGTGACTTCTTAGCCTTCTTGTGTGACTTCTTGGCATTCTTCTTTCTGCGGGACTTACCACCTGTCATGCAAACGCTAGGATTTGCAGGCAATAAACTAGAACTGGTGTTGGCAGGACCAAAAGCTTGTTTGTTTAAATAATCAAGTTGTTGTGCACCTGAACCAACTACTCTTGTTTCGTAACCAGCACCATCGATGAATGCAGCACCTCCTTTTGTAGTTTTGACCATTATATATTAGTCAAATATATTTTTCATTGTCTAAATGTCCAAGGAAGTGGCTAAATAGAATCCGCCTAGTTGATTCAAAACGCGCAACAATAAAAATAAAATGGCCAATACGAGAAACGTCAATAATACTAAATAAATGCATAAAAACCAAATATAAGGATAGATTTCATTATAAACCATACTGCCGATGGGTTGAATAATACCTTTCATGTTTTTTTTCATATCCTCACTTTGAAAAAAATCAATACATGTATCCATAAATGATTTCATAATAACTTACTATATTGATAGATTTGGCTTTTCTTTTTTAAACGTGCATTGCGTATCGTCAATATAACAAAAATATCATTAAGAGTATAATAATGGAAGGTATTTATGAACCCACATCCAAATTCTCGTTTGATAAGCTGACGATCCATTCACCTGTAGCCACGTCAGGAGGCAACTATTTTTTGCGGTTTTTAATCGATCAATCCCCTCTTTACTTGCAAATGCCTAAATCAACTACGAAATCCGGAATCATTACATCAAATAAAAAGTGTTATTGTGATTTACAATTTACCAATGAAAACGAAGAGTTGATTACTTGGATGGAAGATTTAGAAAATTTCGCATGCAAGTATATTTTCGAAAATCGTGAAAAGTGGTTTGAAACAGAAATGGAATTGACCGACATTGAAAACTATTTTGCATCTCCCCTTAAAACATACCGCTCGGGGCGGTTTTATTTAGCACGTGTAAACATACCACAACGTTTAGGCAAAATTCATTTAAATATTTACGACGAAAATAAGCAATTGGTTCCGATTGAGCAATTAAATGAACAAAGTGAAGTGCTGTCCGTAATCGAAATACAGGGTATCAAATGTTCTGCACGTAGTTTCCAAATTGAAATGGAAGTGAAGCAAATGATGAAAATCGAACAAAAAAATCTGTTTGAACAATGTGTCATTCCCTCTATGTCGAGCGGTCATTTAGAAGAACCGGCTAGTATTGAGAAACCGGTAACTATCGAAAAACCAGAAACTTTAGAAAAAACTGATTCTTTCGAAAACAATCAAATGGAAAACATGGTTACGACGTTTGATGAATCGGATCAAGTGAATATAGATAACCAAGAAGAAGAAGAAGAACAAGTAATCGTGGAAGATGGTTCGGATGTGGAAGAAGAAAAACCCGATGAAAACATAGTATTGGAAGATAGCACGGGGAATTTAGAAGAATTCTTAGAAGATCCATCTTTAGGAAAAGAGAAGGATTTAGAGGATTTCGAAATAGATTTAGACGCGGCTATTTTACCCGAAGAAGACACAGTCCAAATTAAGGAAAGAAAAGATGTTTTTTATGAATTATATCGCGAGGCTCGCAAAAAGGCAAAAATAGCAAAGAAAATGGCACTCGACGCATATTTAGAGGCAAATAATATTAAGAAAACCTATGAATTGGATAGCGATAGTGAAAGTGAAGATGAATGGATGGAAGAAATGGCAATCGCCGGTGAATAAAATATTTAGAAAAAACCTCTTTTCCTCATAAAAATTATATCCACCGTTTATATAAGAAATGTTTAAAGACTTTGTTAAGTTCTTCAAAAGCGACAATGCAAAATGGGTATTTGTTGTAGTTGTTGTTCTTTTAATCATTTGGGCTCTAATGTCATATTCCAATACCAAAAATTTAGTAAAAGATGCAATGCAAATGCAAAATGCTGCTAACGTAAAACCATACGCACAAACCGATTTAGACGGTCAAGAAGAGGCTGCTTCTGTAGATGACTACAAGAAGCCTATGACAAAAGAAGTTCCTGCTACAACCGGAGCTTCCGGATATCAACTTCAACCTGTTGCAAATCCTAAGGAATTGTTGCCTAAGGACCAAAATAGTCAATGGGCTGATTTGAACCCTGTAAATAATTCTGAACCTGTTTTGCCAGATTTATTGCAAGCAGGTAACTTGATTGGTTTGGATACCATTGGACAAACACTTAAGAACGCTAACTTGCAACTTCGTTCTGATCCTATTATTGAAAAGCAAAATGTAGGACCATGGAATAACAGCACATACGAAGCTGATGTTGCACGTGTTCCTTTGGAGATTGGTTGCACAGTCGCTAAGTAAATAAATAATATAATTTAAATTTCATGTTTTCAATGAAATTTAACGAAAAAGCAAAGTTCTCTTGTTATTTTATATGGATAAAACGGATTGGTTTACTTGTGTGTTGATTTTATTTATTTTAGCAATATGCGCGTATATTTATTATCATTCCGATAGTTTTCAACTAAAATGTATTGTGTCGACGGTAGATGGTAATAAATATTGTGTAAGAGAACGCGAGAAATTGCAGGATGCCGCGGATATTTTAGCCATTGTAACAGGTAAATGTAAAGAACTAGTTGAATACGTAAAAGAAAAATATCCCAATGAAGACAATGTAGAACGTTTAGTCAATGGTTACAATCCACAAAAAATCTGCGAAACATTGCCTACAAGTACTTATACTGCTTATAGTGAAAACAAGGGCGAAAAAATAGCCTTTTGTTTAAACAAAAAGAAGGAAAACGAAAACAATCTGATTGACGAACATACCCTTACGTTTGTTGCGATCCATGAAATGGCACATGTAGCTACAAAATCAATTGGTCATAAACAAGAATTTTGGGATAATTTTAAATTCCTCTTGGAAAACGCAAAAGAATGTGGTGTTCATATACCGCGTGATTATAAAAACGATCCAGTTGAATATTGTGGAATGGATATTCATGACAATCCTTATTACGATCACGAATAAGTCGGTCATTGTACACACTTTTCCAAGAAAATTGTGTATAACCTCGCATTTCTTTATTGAAACAAACACGCTAAACCATAGTGTTTTATATATTCACCGGTATATATATAATGGAATCATCACCCAATTTAGAAACAAAAATGCAAATTCCATCGAATCAAATATATAAAGCATTTATTTTAGACGATGAGGGAAAAGTAAATCGGGTTCATATTTTCTGTGCCAACACAAAAGACAAGTCATCGATTCATTCTTTATTTAGCGATTTGGAATTGGCTTATTTTGAAAAAGAAAACGTCGAATTCGTATTTTCCGAGTTGTTTATGCATAGTGACGATACGATTCGCGTTGCCAAATACAAAATAATCCAAGAGCTCGAATCGTATTATGCAAAACAAAAAGAGCATTTTACTTGCAGTCCAGAAGAGCTCTATTTGTATTCCTCTAAACATATGAATATTGATTTTGACGAAGTCTTTTTACAAATCACGCAAAACAAGCGCGAAACAATGACCAAGGAGGAATTTTACTATTATTCCAGTTTATTGAGTCTAGACGTTGGGGCACAACGTACGTTTGAAGGAAAAATGTCGTTTTCACCCGATAAAACCAATTATTCATGGTCCGATTGGAATCAATGTGCGCAAACATATGGCGGTAAGATCTTTGTTCCGATTGGTATGGATTTTCAATCGAAATTTGACTTCTTATTTCCTTCAAACCCTTATTTTACACAGATCTCTACCAGTCCGATTCGCTATCAATTTCGCGAGAAAAATGCCCTTTATTCCATGGAAAATTCATTGTTGCTAAATTATTTGGATGAAGGACAAACGGATATTATGGTTTGTCTTGGAAAAAACGTTTTGGACTTCTCCTTGAAACATGGTATTAGTGAAAAATACATGACGCTGTTGTATTATCCGCAATTAAATGTGGATAACCAGGAAGCGTTGATTGCGGAAAAAGAGGTCTTATACGAAAAATACAAGGAGGAATATAGCTCATGGCTAAAATACCGCAACGAAATCGTGGATTTGTATTATGAAATTTATTTGTCGAAAAAAGCCGATTTGCAATATAGCGAAAAAGGCGTCCGTGAAATATCGTTTACGTTGTATTCAGATTATGCGCAAAAAATCTTCCCGCTCGATTTCCTTTTTAAACAAATCCACAGTTCGGAGAAAATCCCCTTTATTAAATACAATCCCGGTATTCGCAGGGAAAACATGTATCGCCTGTATTCCAATGAAATTTCGAACAATGGTAAGAAAATCCCCTTCTTGGAAGACGCACTTATTTTTCGCCTAAACAAAGAACTCCGTAAAGGAAACCACATTTCGATTTACATACAAGAAAACGATCCGATTCATGTATATGTAGACCATCACGGCAAATTCTTAATACATTGTACTTTAAAGGATCCCATGGAAATGGATGTCTTGGAAAAATACTTATTTACACATCTCGATCCGTTGTTTCAAAACATAAAAACGTTGTTGCAACCTCTCGGCTATAGCACGACTTCTTTTACGAATTTCCAAGACAACAATATGAAAAACGTCAATATTCAATACGGATTTTCCATGATATTGGATAAAAAACTGGATTTGCAAAAGAAACCTTTTTTGTATCCCATTTTCGATGTCCATGAAGACAAGATCCATAAAAGTGCTCAGATCACCTTAAAACGCGTGGAAAATTACAAGGAAATGGACGCCAAAAACGCGAAAATCGTGGAATTAGTGGGTAAAGGAAACAGCAACGAGGAGATCTTGCAAATGCTCGTCGATGAATACAACATGACCCACGAAGAAGCTATCTTGGACTATGGCGAATTCCGTTCTCAATACCAATTGTTTAAAGAAAGAATCGTAGAAAATCCCGGGTTTCCAATTACATTGAAAATGAAGCCGCTCAAAAATGAACTCGTTGTCACGATTCATGATATCACGTCCCCCAAATATATACCCAACATTTTCATTTACTTGGACACCATTGTTCGCGTATCCTTATATCCGAAAACCATTGGTTTAGAGAAAAGCAAAGTCGATTTCTTTAAAAAACCCTTCAAAGGTAAACAAGAAGAAGCGGAAGTGGAAAACATTATTCACGCGGTCGGCACACAACTCCCTGTTGGTAATTATTTAGCACAACCCGTTCGTTTTGGTGAAGAAGAAGAAGAGTCGAAAGAAGAATCCGCCAAGGGAATGGGAATTATGTTTGAAGAAGATTATGATTACGATTTTGACGAGGGGGAGGAGGAACAAGGAGAACAAGGAGAAAATGAATCATTGAGCTATGGCGGTGAAAACAGTGCCGAAGATTTAGAAGAAAAGAAAAAAGAACTCGAAGGAAAATCGATTAAAAACCCCACACCGTTTTTCAGGAGAATGATGGACTTGGATCCCACTCTATTTGTCACAGAAGAAACCAGTAAATATCCGCTTTATTCGAAAGCATGTCCGTCTGGAGATCGCAGACAACCCGTCGTTTTAACAGACGAAGAAAAAGAGAAAATCGACCAAACCAACCCGGGTTCCTATGGTCACGCGCTATATTATGGTTCGGATCCAAATAAGAAACACTGGTATGTTTGTCCGCGTTATTGGTGTTTACTAACAAACATGAGCATCAGTGAAGAAGACGTAAAAGCGGGAAAATGCGGAAACGTTATTCCGAAAGGCGCTGATCGTATTCCAAAGGGCGCTTATGTATATGAATTCAATTATCCAAAAGTCCATATGAAAGACGGCAAGTATTTGCAACATGTTCCGGGATTCCTCAAAAAAGAAAAACATCCCGACGGTTTGTGTGCACCTTGTTGTTTCGGAAAATCATGGGATTCGAAAGACCAAACAACGCGCCGTAAAAAATGTTTGGACGAAGATGGTGGTGAAAAAGACGGAAAACAAGTCACAATGAAAACACAGGCATATGTAATTGGCCCGGTAACATATCCACTACCCGAAAAGCGCTGGGGATTTTTGCCGATTTCTGTGCAACACTTTTTTGACGAAGACAGTTCTCGCTTTGTTGATCCACAAAATCCATCTTTCATCATGTCCAATACGTCGTGTTTATTACGTTATGGTTTAGAGCAAAACGATAAGCGTTCTTTTATGGGTGTAATTGCTTATTATTATGCTTATAAGCAAGGTTTAGAGGAAATCCCAACAATAGACGAAATGTCGAAGAAACTGGCTACTTTAATTGATTTGGATCTCTTTTTGCAGGTGCAAAACGGTAATTTGCCTTCTATTTTCAAGCCGAAAACGGTGGATTTAGGAACGATTGATATTAATAAATACAAGGACACGCGTTTTTTCGGATCAATTGATTTACAAATAGAGGACCAATTGGATTATTTAGAAGATACCATTGCTTCTTACGAGAATTTTTTGGACTATATCCAAGACGTAGATGCGGAACTCGATTATTCGTTTTTGTGGGATATTGTTTGTATGGAAAATCCGTCCATTATGAGAGACGGATTCAATTTAGCCATTTTGAAAGTCAGTGAAAGCGACATTTACGAAAAGGTCCAATATGTATGTCCGTCGAATGTATTTTCAAGTGTGAAATTTGACAGTCGTAAAGAAACCATTATTTTATTGCAACAAGACATTTATTTCGAACCCGTTCATTTTTACGAAAGTAAAGACGCCATTGTTTCATCTAAAACAAATGACATTATGTATGAATTGAAAAAAGGGGAAACCATTATTAAAAACGTGGTTGTAAATAAAAACCGCGATGTGGTTTACAAATTGAAATCGACGGATGTGCGTAATCAAAACGTTTTCATGAAAAAAGCATTCTTGGAACAAACCGCAATGGAACCCATTAAAGATATGTTGCAATTGATCCATAAAACATCGCAAAAATATTGTGTGCCTATGCCGAGTATGCCAAAGAAATATACATTTAAAAAGGCAATTCCAGCACAAGACTTATTGCGTCTCCTCAAAACATACCATTATAACGTGAATGTGCAAATTACGAATTATCGTAATAAGACAATTGCGTTTTTAGTAAACAAGGAAGAAGATCAATCGACGATTTACGTGCCATGTTATCCATCGGCGAAATTAGAAAATATGGAATCGAAGTTCATGGATGATGAGGATCTATGGTTGGATTATCGCATGACGCGCGATCGTCTGGAAAACATTTATAACACGAGCGAAGGCAAAATTCCGTGCAATGTGAAAGTGAAAATCGTCGAAGACGAAATGGTAGTGGGGTTTTTGACAAATACCAACCAGTTTGTTCAAATCAACCCCCCTTCCCAGGTCATTGACGAAGACGGTATTCCCATTGTCAAGCATTCGAGCTATATATTGCCAGATGGTAAACAGGCGAATAAAGTATTAACCACGGATACCGAGCAAGACAAAAAACGCATGGAAACCATATTGAAGATCAAATTGGAAACCGATTTCTACAATGTATTCCGTTCACTTGCGCGAATGCTGCTTCATGAACAAAATCATTACAAATCTAAAAGAGCGGTCTTGGACATTATTGAAAATAATGATTTGTTATACAAGAAACAACTACAGGCATTAGAAAAAGAACTGCGCAACTTGATGTTACCTTATGTGAGTTTCCAAGAGATCAAAACAGAGGATTTGGAGAGTATTCGCTCGATAATGGTGTGTAAAGGAAAAGACACATGTGAATCTACCACAGGAAACGAATGGAAAACGTGTTTAATCACGCAACAAGGAAATTGTGCGAATGTTTTTCCTAAATATCATTTGCTTGGACAAAGGGATAATGACAGGGTCTATTTTGCCCGATTGGCCGACGAGTTATTGCGCTATGAAAGAATCCGTGTGTTTATGCTGGAACCGAAAAAGTTCCTAAATATAGGTTCATCGGAATTCAAAATTAACGAGGACGAACTCTTTCTCTTGGAAAGTGTGCTAAATAAAGACTATTTCGTCGATTTGGTTCCATATAGTAAAAACAAATACGTGACAAACATTAGTTATGACAATGCACAGCCTTCTATGAGTCAGAAATACAGTAACAAGGTAAGTTTAAAGGAACAAGCCGAGCTCATTCGACAAGACGAAAAAGAAGAAAAAGACGCTGATCCTGTGATTAGTGATTATTTGCTCGATTGTATCAAAGAAACCCGGGCAAAAGTCATTGGAAATGAGAAACCCGGCTCTTGGAAACCATTGTTTCCATCCGAGGTGAAGGAACTTATTTTCGAGAAAACAAAGGTCTGCACATTCATGCCATTGATTTACATTTTCCAAGACATTCACAAGGGTGCGAGTATATCCATACAAAATGTCAAAACATCGCTATGGAAAGGTTATACAAAACTAATGAAACACAACGACAATGCCAGCAAAATCGTCCATATTCTAAACAAACAGGGAAAAACCGAGCTCATGACGAAAGTGAAATCGAAAACCCTGACATTGGAAGAAGCGATCTTTAACGACGATTATTACTTGACCGACATGGATTATTGGGTGTTTTGCAATTACAATAAAATACCGGTGATTTTGTTTTCATCAACGACGCTTAAATATTTGAGTAATGTAATAAATTGGCTCCATATAGGTGGACAATCACGCACAAACGAACGCTATTATTTCATTCGCAGTCCGGTGGATCGAAGATTAAATGAAGGATCCTCGTATCATTTGTTAATGCCCAGTGTTTCCTTGGAAAATATGAAAAACAATATGTTTGTAGAAGCCCGCGACGGAAAGTCGGAATACCAAAACAATTGGCAAAGTATAGACAATTATTTGTTGAAATATCATATTATTTCCAAGAGGAAAAAATAAGCTAATCATTCATCATGGGTGCACTTGGAATGGGGGTTGCAACTGCCATTGGAATCTCCGGTAACGGCAATACAACGTTTTGAGGAGGCGCTTCCAATTGTCTATGATAATCGG
>Ga0181565_10003770_pt1 | contig 11628 bp, 7 predicted proteins | sample 101ome_16_FD_129661 | JGI IMG/M metagenome (GOLD analysis project Ga0181565, IMG submission 129661) | Coastal salt marsh microbial communities from the Groves Creek Marsh, Skidaway Island, Georgia - 101401AT metaG (megahit assembly) | ecosystem: Environmental > Aquatic > Marine > Intertidal zone...
GCGACGGCGGGCGCGGGCGCGCGCGACGCGACCGCCGAATGCGTCCTCGTCGGCTCCCCCGCCTCCTCCAACTCCTCGCGTTCGAAAAACGCCGTCGCCTCCCTTTGCGCCGCCTCGTCGCGAATCTCGGCGGCTTCCTCCTCGGACATCTCCCCGAGCGCCTCCGCCGCCGCCTCCGCCGCCTCCCCCGCGGCGTCGGCGCCACGCTCGAGCGCGCCGACGCCGGCGAACGCGACGCCGGCGGAGGGGTCGAACGACCACGGGAGCGCGTCGGTGAACCTCGCGTCCCCCGCGAGTTTCGCGCCGAGCGCCGCCGCCGTCTCCGAGCCTCGCCCGAGCGTCGCCCGCGCCGCCGCCGCGCCCGCGTCCGTGGGCACGTGCACCTCGAACCGCACGGTGACGACGCGCGACGAACCGATCGGCTCCCGCTCGGCCGCGGGCGACGCCCACGCGCTCGGCGCCGCCGACGCGTCGACGTGGTACCCGACGCGGCCCCAGTAATCCTTCACGTAGCACGGACTCGCGCACCGCGACGACAAAAGCTTCGTCTTGTTCCTCGAATGGCTCACCTCGAACTGCGCCATCGCGCAGTCGCGGCGCGAACGACACGTCTCCACCGCGCCGGCGAGGTCCGTGTCGTACAGCCACTCCCACCCGTCCGTGATCGCGGTCGACTCCCGCGCCATCATCCCCTCGCCGTTCGCGTCGGCGAAATAGTACGCGCCGGGAACCTCCGTCGACCAAACCTTGCGCAGCGCCGAGACGTGCGTCGCGCCGCCCGAGCACGTCGCGTCCCCGTCGAAGTGCTCGAACTCGCACCCGCACTCGGGCGTCCAAAGCGCGGGCGCTGAGCCGAGCGCGGCCGCGCGGGCGCCGCTTCGCGCCGCCGGGAGCTCCGGGAGGGGGTACCGGTACGTTCGCTCGCACCCCTCCGCGCACGTCGCGCCGGCGCACGCGCACGCGACGCGCGCGCTCGAGAGCTCGGGGAGCCGGTCGTTCCCTCCGAGGTGCTCGAACATCGCCTCCTCGAGCGCGCGCACGAACGGCAGGCCTCGGTCCATGGCGCAGTGGTTCGCGTCGCTCGGCACCGCGATCGCGAGGTCGAACGCGGCGGCGTGTCGCGCCGCAGGCGCCTCGCCGAAGCTCGCCGACGTCGGCGCGGCGACGGCGCCGCGTTTCTTCGTCCACGACGCGAGGAGCTGCGGCACGCGCGCGTGCACGCCCTCCCACGCCCGCGGGGCGTACATGAGGTCCACGCGCACGGCGTCCACGCCCGGGACGGCGACGCCGACGGTTCGGAAACTCTTGGCGCTCAGCGGGTCCGTCGCCTCGGCGGCGGGGGGCGCCGTCGGCCGGGTGTACGGTCGGAACGACCCGGGCACCATCACGCGCGCCTCCTCGCCGTTCGCGAACTCGAACCGAGCGATGAAGTCGCACCCGGTCTCGCAGTACTTCCGCTCGTCCCTCCCGTCCATCCTCGCGCGCTCGTAGTGGTACCGGTCCAGCGTGTACGGGTTATCCACGTCCACGAACTCCTTCGCGTCGCCGCGGTACGACAGCGGCGGGTAAACCTGCGTCGCCTCCAGGTTCGCCGCGCCCGTCTTGAGCGCGCCCGGCGCGAGCGACGCGCCGGACGCGGACGCGGACGCCTCGCACCCGAGCTCCGCGCAGCTGACGGTGAAGACCGCCGCGGTGAGCTCCGCGTCCGTGACCTGCGCGACGTCGACGGCGGAGAGCGTCGCGGGCGCGAACGCGCCGAGCGCCGGGTCCCAACGGACGAAGCCGTCGCCCTTCTCGTCGCGAAACGCGCGGCCCTTCTCCAACGTCTCCCCCTCGAAGTACCTCTGGATCAGGGCGCACTGGAAGTCCGAGAAGATGCCGTAGTACTGGTTCCGGTCGCGGTCTTGGTGTCCGCCCTGCATGGGGTCCTGCTTGTAGCACCGCGGGGAGAAGGGCTCGCTCGCGCCCGGGGGGGGGTCCTCGAGCTCGCGGTTCTTCCGCCCCGAGCTCCCCTCGGGGGCGCACCGGTGGAAGAACGGATCCACGAGGTGCCCGGCGACGGCGTCGTACCCCCACCCGGAGCCCTTGAGCGAACCGCGCGGGTACGGGTACGAGCCGGAGTCGTACGCGTCGGCGGCGTGCGGAAGCCCGAACGCGTGCCCCGCCTCGTGGAAAAAGACGCCGCCGAAGGAGTAGTCCCCCGCCCCGACGCCGCCGCCGCCGAGCCCGCCCCCGGGGCCCGCGTACTTCCCCTCCGCGTCGTGCTGCAGCAGAGAGCCGTAGTACTGCGTCGCGAGCGGCTTCGCGCCGTCCATGTCCCGGATCGCCGCCATGATTTGCATCACGCTCGAGAGGACGGCGAACCCGTCGCGAGCGTCCTCCTTGCGCGAGAGCCTGTACGCGGGACCGCCCAGCCTGGGGCCGACGACGGCGTGGTCGGAGCGGAAGAAACGCGCCGGGTGGAGCCTCGTGTGGAAGCGCGAGATGGGGAGGCGCTCGCGGTACTCCGCCTCCACGCTCGTGGGCATGCGCCCGGCCAACTCGGGCGTCAGCGGATGGCCCAACCCGTCCTTCGTGTCGTCGGGATGCGCGCCGAAAAAGTAGAGCGGCAGGGAGACGAGCTCGAACGGGGTCGGCGCGCCCACGGTGATGTCCGACCACGTCTTCTCGCCCTCCGCCCACTCCACGAAGATCTGCATCCCGCGCGTCACGAGCTCGCCGGGGATCTTCGCCGTCCACGCGGTGTGCGAATACAACTCCACGGCGTCGCCCTGCGTGTCCGGCATGTGATCCGGCGATCGAAGCGCAACCTCCACCGCGTTCGCGCCCGTGCGATCGTTCGAGACGAACAACTTCGGGCTCGACGTGACCTGGTTGCCGAACTCGACGATGGCGAGGACGTCGCGCTCGCCGACCAGGTGCAGGTTGACGTCCGCGAGCTTGGGCTTCAGCCCGGCGTCCTTCCATTCGCGCCTCGGCGCGGGGAACACGTGCGTCTGCGCGAGCTCGAGCGTCACCGCCGCGCTCGCCGAGCACGCGCACAGCAACCCCAGCGCCGCGACGAGCGCGAGCCCGGGGAGCCGAGGCGAGACGCCGCGCGACGCGAGAGGTCGCATCGCCCCGGTCGGCAGTTCGCGCGAGCGAAAACGAACCGTCGGGGGGCGCCTTGCGCGAGTGCGAGGCGCGCGGCCGAGCCCCCGCACGACGTCGTCCGAGAAAGCAACACCCGCAGGTGCCCGCGTGGACGACGATGCCGACCACGCGCGGCGATCCGACGGAAACGCACGAAACCGTCTATTTTCGTATGGGCAATCAGTCACGAACAAAACGGGTGTTATTTCTTTCCCATTCGCGCCCGTCTAAACATTCGCGGCTCACCGCGTCTGGCCCGCGCTGGGTTGGCGCTGCGGGATGTTGACGTCCATGGACCCGAGCGCTCCCGCGGCGGCCCTCTGCGGTCCGACGATGTTCGCGATGTTGGTGTTGAGGTATCCGCGGATGTTCGTCAGCGTGCTCATGGCCTCCTCCTCCGCCTTGACGAGCGCCTGCTTGTCCTCCTCCTCCTTCGCCGCCGCCTCCTGCGCCGCCTGCTGCCGGCGCTCCTCCTCCGCCGCCTCCCACTCCGCGTCGTCCTTCGCCTTCTGCGCCGCGCGCTCCTCCTCGCGCTTCTGCCTGCGCCGCTCGCGCCTCATCTCCGCCTCCTCCTGCTCTTGCTCCTTCGCGCGCTCCGCCTCCATCTCGGCGAGCTTCTCGTTCTGCTTCTCGAGCGACACGGCGAACTTCTTCCCGAGCTCAGCCTCGGTCCACTTCATGAACGCGCGCGTCTGCAGATCGTTCGACTCCGAGCCCTGGTGCAGTTTGTCCACCATCACCCACCGCCCCTTCGCCTCCGCCTGGTCGGCGACGTCGCGCCAATCGTAAAAGTGGTGGCCGTGCTGCTCGAACACCGCCTTCACCGCCTTGCCCATGGCCCTGATGAAGTTGAACTCGACGGTGCCCTCCTCGAAGCCGCGGTTGTGGTTAGACTTCCCGACGAGCACGTACGGCCGCCCGCTCTTCTCCATCTCCTTATCGAGAAGCTTGACGAGCGCGGCCATGTCCTTCTTGTACTCGTTGAGCTTCCCCGCGAACTTATCGTACGTGCCGAGATCCTTCTTCCAGCTCCTCCACCACCCGAGGTTCTTCCCCGCCCACCAGTACGCGACGTCGACGACGACGACGATCGGGCGCCGCTGGGTGTACTTGTCGAACGCTTTGATCGCCGTCTTGACCCGGTCCTTGATCTTGACCGGGAGCCCCTCGACGGAGTACTCGTTGTTGATGGCTTTCATGTTCTGCTCGTAGTTCGGGTCGGCGCCGAAGAGGTGCACGAAACCGATCGACGGGCCCTCCGCCACGGGAGGCTTGCACGCCGCCGCCGCGCGCTGCTCCTCCTTGCGCCAGCAGTGCTTCGAAGGGGTCTCGTAGCACGTCCGCGCCTCGCATCGGTGGTCGCCCTGATTTTTGGAAATCGCGGGGGAGGGGGCGTCAGTCGGGGCGGCGGCGCGAGAGGGAGGGTCGTCGGGGGATCCCTCAAGGACAGGGCGGGCGTTCTCTCCGCGCTCGAAGCGCTCTCGGCGGGTCGCACCTTGACGCAGACGAAGGGCTGCATGTTGTTCGGCAGGAAGGTCGGAGAGGGCGTGGCGCACTCGTCCGGCGAGACGCATCGCTGCTCCTCGCTCAGGAGTTCGTTGCAGAATGACTTGAGCCAGAGCTTGTCGGTGGAGTCGCCCAGCATGAGGACGTGCGCGCTTCCCTCCTTGGACGTCTCCTTCCACTCGCGCTCGCCGAGGGCGGGGCAGGTGCCGTCGCACTTCGCCCCGCCGAGGTGGGCGTTGTCGAACAGGTCATCGAGGCCGCGCGCGGCCGTCGCCTGGTGCGCGACGACCGCGGCGACCGCGCCGACGCACAGGAAGACCGCCGCGGCGGCACGCGCGAGGTACCGAGTTCTCGCGCTGGGTGTTACCCGGGTGTCCTCTCCATCGAGGAGAGGGGTTGCGGCGGTCGACGCCATGCTCGGAGGTCGAGAAGCGGCGGCTGAGCGATACCTACCGCGAGGCGTACGCGCACGCGGCCGCGGACACGCGCGGCTCGTTCTGAGGCGCTCGGCGGCGAGGCCGCGGTCCCTCTCCGACGTCCGCCGTCGAACATCGAACAGATGCGAAGAAGATGGCGCGCGGCGCGCCTCCGCATTTTTTCGAGGATCCCGGCGTTCCGAGGAGAAAGAAATCATCGACAGGACGACACCGCGTCGAGACGCCGCGCCACTTCGCCACGCACGAGAGAGAGAGACGATGCCCGCCGCCACGAAGGTCACGGACGTGTTCAAGAAGCGCGGTCGCGCGCCTGCTAAGGGCAAGGCGAAGGCGAAAGCCACCGCGGTGACGGGTGCGTAGCTCGCGCGCGCCACGACGACAATTCGCGAAAATCGCTCTCGTGGAACCCTGTCGTCTCTTCCGACGTCGGGCGCGCGCTGACCGCCCGCCTCCTTCCCGCCCTTTCCCGCGCAGAGACGAAACCTGAGGAGAACGCGGATGAGGAGTATCTCGCTATCCTGAAACGATTCGACATGACCTCGGTGCGCGCCCGGATACGCCCACACCCGCGCGTTCGCCCGCCCGCGCGTGAAGCCTCGAATTCTCGGGATGCCCACTCGCGCCCCTCACTCCTCTCTCTACACACGTCGAAGCCGGCAAACTCGCAACTCACCGACGCGAGACGTCCCCCTTCCCTCGTTCCCCGCAGAAATACGGCCCCGCCCTAGGACTCTCTCGCATGGAGCGCTGGGACCGTGCGGAGAAACTCAACTTGAGCCCGCCCGCGGACGTCCGCCGCATCCTCGAGGAGCGGAAGGACGACGCGGCCTTCGCCGAGTGCGTGTGGGAGAGATTGGTGTAGTGTGCCTCATGGCCGGCGCACGCGTGAGGTGCCTTTTGAGGATGCCGCGGACGCGATGAGGGTGTGAATGAACGCGTACCAGACGACGGGGAGCGAAGTCGGACGGACCGTGAGGGAGTGGGTCCTGGGAGTAGCGAGCCCGGTTGTATCTCATCATCCATCGTACAGCTGTGTCATTCAGTGTCATTTGAGCAGTGTCGGTGCGAAATCACGAAATGCCATCCCTCGCTGAGTTTGCCTCCCTCCGCCACTGCTCGGTCGCGCGGTCGTCGTCGGCGATGACGGAGCCCGCGCATTTAAACGAGGCGTACGACCTCGACGCCACCGCGGCGTGGATCCGGGAGGGCGGCCACGCCCGGGTGGCTCTGCAGATGCCCGACGAGCTCCTGCACGACGCGGTGGCGGTGGCGGCGGCTCTCGCGCGGCGGTGCAACGACGCGGGGGGCGCCTCGGCGCCCTCGGGCGCCGCGGGCGACGCACCCCCCGCCTCGGTCCGGCTGTTCGTGCTCGCGGACACCACCTTCGGCTCGTGTTGCGTCGACGAGGTGGCCGCGGCGCACCACGACGCGGACGCCATCGTGCACTTCGGCCGCGCGTGCATGTCCCCCGTCGCGCGCCTGCCCGCGCGGTTCGTCTTCAACAAGGTCCCCCTCGACGTCCCCGCGTGCGCCGCGGCGATTCGGGACCACGCCGCGGAGCTCGCCGCGCGAAATGCCGCGGCAACGACCCCCGACGAGGAGGCGCGCGTCGACGGCCTGGTCGTCCTCGTCGACCAGGAGCACGCGCATCTCGCGGCGGCGCTGATCGACGCCGTCGCGACCGAGGGGAAGATCGCGCCGTCGCTCCCGATCGTCGTCGCCGAGTCCGCGCCCGTGGAGGCCCTCCCGAGAGAGTTCGCGCGCTCGCGCGCCTTGCGGTCGAGCCGCGGCGCGTGCTGCGCCGCGGACGCGTCTTCCTCGTGCGCGCCGCGTGAGAAAACGCCGGCGACCGAGGAGGCGTCCGCCTCCGCGTCGGAAAACGAAAACGCTTCGGAGCTCCTCGCCGGGCAGCGCTTCGCGCTCCCCCCCGGCGCGGCGTCGCGTCGGTCGTGCGCGTTCGTCTGGGTGGGTTCGGGCGAGTCTCCCGCCCTGACGCGCGCGCTCGCGGTTCTGCACGGGCGGTGCCGCGGCGTCGCGCAGTTCGACCCGGCGTCGTCTTCGCTGCACGCGGAGGCGGCCGGGACGGCGGCGATCGCGCGCGTGGTGAAGCGCCGGCGCTACCTCATCGAGCGCGCGAGGGAGTCCCGCGTCATCGGCATCGTCGCCGGGACGCTCGGCGTCGCGGGGTACCTCACCGCGATCGCGCGCGTGCGCGAGCTGATCGCGCGCTCGGGTCGGACGTCGTACACCGTCGTCGCCGGAAAGCCGAACCCGCAGAAGCTCGCCAACTTCCCGGAGGTGGAGGCGTTCGTGCTGGTGGCGTGCGAGCAAGCCGCGCTCGTGGACGGCAGGGACTACCTCCAGCCCGTGATCACGCCGTGGGAGGCGGAGGTGGCGTTCACGCACGGCGTCGTGTGGGACGGAGAGGTGAGGCTCGATTTCGAACACCTCCTCGAGCCTCGAGGCGGCGACGGAGACGAGGAAGACGAGCGCGGCGGGGATCCCGCCGGGCGCCGAGGGCGACGGGAGGAGGAGGAAAATCAGACCCCGGAGTTCTCGTTCCTCGGGGGAGGCGTGCGAGCGAACGCGAACGCCGGCGTCGCGGAAGACGCGGAGGCGGTGGATCGCGCCTCGGATTCGGGCTCGGACTCCACCGACGGCGGCGACGGAGTCCTCGGCGACGGATCGCGGGGTCCGCGGGGCGCGAGCGCGGCTTCGGCGTCGCACGGCCTGGCGCTTCGGTCGGACGCCGCCGTCGCGGCGCGCGCGCGCGGGGGCGGCCTCGCCGAGATCAACTCCGGCGCGGAGTATCTCATGGCGAGGCGGACGTACGTCGGGCTCGAGCCTGGGCCGCGGCGCGATGAGGCCGGCGCCGACGCGGACGCGCCCCTCGAGGCGGCGAAGGGACTCAGCGGACGAGCGCGCGGGTACGCGGGGGAGAAGTAGCTAAACGTATTCCGGTATCTTCATCGCGCGGAGAGAGTGTCGCGGCGCGGGAGTGCGATGTGCACGTGACAAACCGCGCGCGAGCGCTGCCGTCCTCGCCCCCCCACGGTGTGCTATCGGTCGTTTCACTGCGCCGCGGTATCGCTCGCGGGCGGCGCTTCCGGCGGGGCTTCCGGCGCTTCCGCCCGGGCCGGGGCCGGGGCCGGCCCATCCGTCGATTTCGCGGATTTCCCCGACGCGGCGGACAAGGAGCTCTTCTCCTCCTTCGGCATCGCCGCCTCCCGCGCGGCGGCCTTCGCGACGAGCCGCTCTCGCGCCACCGCCTCGACGTAGGTCGCCGTGTCGGTCTTCCTGAGGTGGTGCCTCCAGTTCGCCGCCGAGCAGTTCTTAGCCGCGTCGAGCTTGGCCTCGTCGAACGCCAGCGCGACGTCGTACTCCGACCGCCCCGCGGGCTGCCGCATGAACCCCGGGTTGATCTTCTTCCAGAGCTCGTGCGAGCGCGCCTCCTGCGCCGCGGCGCGTCGCGAGGCGCGCTCCGCCGCGGTCGCGGGGGGCGGGCGGTTCTCCGCGCCGGCGGCGACGGCGCCGTCCACCGCGTACGCGGGCACCGTGATCTCGTTCCCCGCGCCGTCCACCCAGACGGGGTGGCGAGCCATGAACGTCGCCGTCGGCTGGGAGACGCGCACGACGGGGCGGGCGTCGGGTGTCGCCGAGCTCGCTTCGGCGGTCGGCGCGACTGCGGTCGGCGGCGTCGCCTTCGTCGCCTTCCCCGCGTGAGCGGGCATCGGACCGCCCGGTCGTTCCCCGGGGAGGCCGCTCCGCGCGAGCACGACCGCCTCCATCCGACGCGTCAGGGCGTCACCGAGGGGGTCGCCCGCCGACATCGCGTCGAGTGAAAAGGGACGGGCGGTGCGAGCGCCAGGCACTCGCGCGCCGGGGTGGAGGAGCGGCGCGCGCGCGTGCGCACTCTGGCCCGTTCCCCCGAAACGCATTTCGTGACGGCGCCTCGACGCCTCGGAACCCGTGAGAAATCCTCCGGTGAAGCGGTTTCGCGAATACCGATCGGGTCGGTGAACGTGGTGGTTTCCGAACCCGCGCCGCTTCCGATCGAACCGATGATGAACGCCGGTCGAAACGTCTCAAGTCCGAAAACCCCGCGACGCGATTTTTTACGGCGAGATTGGCGGCGGCGGCGATCGTCGCGTCCGCGGCCATTGGCTCTCGCGCACGCCGCGCACGTCATCGCCCGGACGCGCACGCCATGGCCGACGACGAACCTGAGGTCGCCCCCGCGGAGGAGGCGCCCGAGGTCGGGGAGAAGCGCAAGGCTGAGGACACCGCCGAGGACGCCGCCCCCGACGCGAAAAAGGAGAAGAAGGCAGATTGGGCGGCGGTGAAGCTGGGCCCGAAGTCCTTCGCCGCGCCGGAGGAGATGATCAAGTACTTCTCCTGGATCCTGAACAACATGACCGTGAACCAAGACATGAACGATTACGAGTTCATGGTCGTGGACGCGTGCCTCCGCCGCGCGCACCCGGAGGCGGAGAAGAAGATCGGCGCCGGGGTCAAGACGTTCCAGATTCGCAACCACCCCGAGCACGACACTCGGTGCTACATGGTGATGCGCGTGGACGGGACGTGCGAGGACTTCAGCTACCGGAAGTGCGTGGAGATCCTCTTCCCGGGATACTCCCACCCCGTGCGTGCCGCCGGCGGGCGCGGCGACAGGGGCGGCGGCCGAGGCGGCCGAGGCGGCCGAGGCGGACGCGGAGGGGGAAGAGGGAGAGGCAGGGGGGGCGGCCGCGGCCGTCGCTGAGAGCCGCCGCCCGACGCGTCGACGAGCGACCAACGCGCAGACTCCGCGTCGTTTTATGCTACGAGTCGTTCAAACCTCCGCGCCGTCCATCTACGCGCCGTCCATCTACGCGCCGCCCCACCGCACTATCCGTACCACGCGCGACGGTCGTTTCGCTCCCCGCTCTACCCGGCGCTCGACGACCGCCGCTCCGCCGCTCCGTCTCCGACAAAGAGATCATCGTTCGTCCGCGACGTCTTCGTCGTTTGCGCCCGATCCAAACGCGGGCGCCCAGAACGTCGCGTGCGCCGCCCACGCCGCCGTCGCGAACGCTCGGAACCCCTCCGCGGCGGCTTCGTCCGCCGCCTCGTTCGCCGCGTCGACCGCCGCCTTCACGGGATCGCCCCCGCTCGCGCCGCTCTCCGCCGCCGCCGCGTCGAGCGCGCGCGCCGCGCCGGCGGCGAGGCCGAGCCCGAGCCCGAGCGGCGCGGCGAGCGCGGCGAGCGGCGCGAGGCTCGCCGACGCGACGACGGCGCCGACCGCGCGTTGGGGAGGCGGCGGGCCGTTCGCCGGGTCGTCGTACGCGCGGACGCGCTCGCGGAGCCACGCGCGCCATCCCTCGTCGAGGCTCCACTCCTCCGCGCCCGCGCGGATGATGCCGAGGTACCTCGCCGACGGCAGGAGCTCGGGCATCGTCCCCGCCGCGCCGAGATCGAGCGACGGGTACGCGAGCGTCGCCGCCTCGATCGAGGCGCCGTCGCTCGATCGAACCAGGGTGACGTCCTCGACCGCGTACCCGGTCTCCGTGCGCAGGATGCGCGCCCAGTCCGCGTCCGACACGAGGTACGCCATCCCGTGCACCTCGCGCTCGTACCGCGCCAGAGGGTCGTCGGGGTCCGGGGGCCCGGGATCCGGGCCGGGCGATCCGTTCGAGACGCGCCGCACGGACGCGAAGCCGGGCTCGACGTAGGGCAGGCCCGGGACGTCGAAGACGAGGCGGTAGTCGGGGAGGACCGCGGGCCAAGACTCGGCCGGGTCGATCCCGCGCGTGCCGCGGAACGTCGCGCTGCTGACGTTGCTCCCGTACGCGAAGTACACGCGCGAGCCGGGCGGGGCGCGGACGACCTCGGGAGGGGCCGACGACGACGCCGCCGAGGAAGACGAAGCCGCGCGGGCCGCGTCCGCGGGCGCCGTCGCCGCCGCGCGGACGCGCGACGGCGCGCCGGGGCGAGGCGCGGCTCGCGACGCGATCGAGCGCGCGACCGACGTCATCGAAAGTGGCGGTGGTGGGTGCTGGCGCTCCCACCTAAATCCCGTGAGGAGGCGGAGAAGACGAAGCCCGAAGGACGAGCGCACGCAGCACACGCGGATGGCGACGTCGCCGAAGCGTCGTTCGGTCGATGAAAAAGGACCGCGTGTGGCGAGCGGGGGGTGCCGTCGATTTTTTCGTTTTTTTTCGCGACTCGAGGTTTCAGGGTTCGCGCGCGTCGATGTGACCCGCAAAGATCCGGAGGGTGCCGAGTCAGATCCTCGTCAGCGTCGAGCTAGGTTAAAATCCCCCTCGGTGTTATTTTTCGTCCTCGCTCGCGCGGCTTGTGGTGATCGAAGAAAGTGCGTTCGCGCGCCGCCGCCTTCTCCGATCACCCTCACGCCTCGTTCGCGCGATGCGCCGCGGGGAACGCCACGGGCGCGCGAGCGTTCTTCGAGACGAGGCGAAGATAAAGACAAAGCAGGTAAGTATCGAGAATGTCTCGCTCCGTGAAGCTATGTGTTACGGTGTTTCGCGCGTTTCGCTCGGCGTCGTTCGCCGAC